>Ga0184632_10000024_pt1 | contig 43102 bp, 38 predicted proteins | sample PLM31_50_b1_FD_133153 | JGI IMG/M metagenome (GOLD analysis project Ga0184632, IMG submission 133153) | Groundwater sediment microbial communities from an aquifer in East River, Colorado, USA - PLM3-1_50_b1 | ecosystem: Environmental > Terrestrial > Soil > Riparian zone | place: USA: East... | reverse complement strand
TCCACTCCGGCGAGTACGCGGCGCAGTGCATCGAGTTTGAAGGGCTTCTGAAGGAACGGACGGCCCAGCTCTTCGAGGAATTGCAGCGTGTCGCCACGGACCGTGTCGCCCGTGGCAAAGATGATGCGATCGGCGACGGTGGGATGCATCCGCGCGAGGGTGTGGAACATCTCGCGCCCGCCGAGCCGCGGCATGCGCAAGTCGCAGATAATGAGGTCGAAGGGTTGCATGAGCGCGCGCTTCAGGGCCTGACTGCCATCGCGCGCGAGCACGACCTCATGCCCCCAGCTTTCGAGCGTCGCCTGCATGTAGTGCAGAATGTGCGGTTCGTCATCCACCACGAGTACTCGCAGCCGTTCGACCCGCTCGGCAGGCGCCGGCTCAGTCTCCGCGCCACGAGCGAGCGGGCTTGGTTCTGTGCGGACACCGGTCGGCAGCTCGACGGTGAACGTCGCGCCGCGGCCGCTGCCCGCCCCGCCTGGATCCACGCTCACACTGCCGCCGTGTTCCTTCACGATGCCGACGCAGATGGAGAGTCCGAGACCAGTCCCTTCGCCCTCCGACTTGGTGCTGAAGAACGGCTCAAAGACTCGTTGCGCGACGGCCTCCGGGATGCCCGGCCCGTTGTCCGAGATGCTGACGGACAGGCCATCCGGCTCGCACCTGGTAGCGATCTCGATGCGGCCCCCCCCGATCCCCGCTTTCGCGTGCGTGCTGGCAATCGCCTGGGCGGCATTGTTGATGATGTTCACGAACACCTGCTTGATCTGATTGGCGTGCACGTCGACTTCGGGCAGTCCCGGCTCGAACGTGAGCGTCAGCTCGATCCGCGCCGCGAGCAGCTGGTTCTTGAGCAGCTGGTGCGTCGACTCGAGGATCGGCCGGATCGATTGCAGCTGGCGCTCGCCCTCCTGGCGCCGCGCGAATGAGAGCAGGTTTCGGACGATCGCCGAAGCCCGTTCAGCTTCCTGGCGGATCACGGCGAGCGGCTCGGCGAGCCGCGGCGGCACGTCGGCCGCTTCGCCCAGCAGATCGCTGAATCCAACCACGGAGGCGAGCGGGTTGTTGAGATCGTGCGCGACGCCCGCGATCAGCTGGCCAATGGCGGACATCTTCTCCGATTGCAGCAATTGGTCCTGCAACCGGCGCTTCTCGGATTGATCCTCCAGGAGCAGCACAGCGGCGCCGGGCTCGCCGGTGGGAATGGCCGTGACCAGCAGAGGCCGGTCCCCGGAGCGCACTTCAACCGGCGCCGCGGAGCCTTCGGGCGTGAACAGCCGGGCGATGGGATCAACCCACGATGGCGGTACGAGCGTGACCCACGCACGTCCTGGCAGCGCGGTGACCGGCAGCTTGATCAGCTCCGCGAAGACCCGGTTCGCGCGCCGCACAGTGCCTTGGTCGTCCACGTAACAGATCGCCTGATTGAAGGCATCAACGGTCTGCTCCCACTCGCGTTTGCCGCTCGACAACAGCTCGACGAGCCGCGCGTTCTCGAGCGCGATGCCTGCCTGCGCCAGGACCGCGCGCGTGAATACCAGCGCACTCTCATTCAAGGCGTTCTTGCGATCCCCCTCCATTGCGACGGCACCGATGGTGCGCGAGACCGCGACAATCGGCGCGCCCAGCCAGCTCGGGGGCGCCGGTCCGTCCACCGTGACGTCCAGCTCGGCGGCACGCGCGACGACGTTGTCGGGAAAGACGAGAGGCCCACGTCGCAGCGCGAGCTGCAGCATCGGCTCGTCGGTCGTAGCGGGACGGGGGCCGAGGTGGTAGACGACCATGAGCCGATTGGTGTCGATGTCGAGCAGCATCACCGACAGGCGGCTCGGCGCGAGCTGCTCGGTGAGGGTGCGCGCCACGCTCTCGACGATGGTCGCCGGACGAAACGCGCCGGCGAGCTCCTGCGAGAGCGTGATGAGCTTCTCTAGCACGAGCCTTCGTCCAGAAAGCGCGTGGGCACTCGCGTCGCCGCGTCCACGAGCGCTTCAGCCGACTTGATGAACCGGACCACGATCGGCAACGATCCCACCAGCGCGACCTTACGCTGCATGATCCCCGCGATGGGGCCGAGCTCCTTCTTGATGATTTGCTTCCAGTAGCGGTATTCCGCCGTCAGCACGAACTGCGCCTGCTGGGCCTGGTCGCGGGTCACAAGTCGAGCGGCTCGGCATACGCCGCGATCGAGGTCCAACCAGATGCCGATGTCCTCCGGAACGCCGATCGCCGGGTGGGCCGGCAGCACCAGTGCCACGCAGCCGTGCGTCCACTCTGTGGACGCGGCGCGGTAGTCTTCGCTTGCATTGATGGCATTCCCGTAAGCGGCGACCCAGTCCGGGGAGGGGAAGGCGTGCACGGCCGCGGTCACGCGACGGCTCGCGCGAATCCATCGAATAGCGCCCGCTCGGTCAGGTCTTCCGGGTGCCACTGGACGGCGACCATCCACGGCGCACTCGCGTCTGCCGGCTCCGCACCCTCGATGACGCCATCCTCCGCCCAGGCGACGGCTTTGAGGCCAGGAGCAAGATCGCGAATCGCCTGATGATGGCGGCTGTTCACGGTCATCGAGCGCGTGCCGAGTGTCCGCTCGAGCAGTGAGCCCGTTTCCACGCGGACGGCATGCTGGCTCGTTTCGCCCGCGTGCGGCACCAGCCCTGGCCGCTCGCTCTCCAGGTCCTGATAGAGGGTGCCGCCGAGCGCGACGTTGAGGATCTGAATGCCGCGGCAGATGGCGAGAATCGGCATGCCTTGCTGGCGGGCGGCCGCGATCAGCGCCAGCTCCGCGGCGTCGCGAACGGGATCGACCTCCCCTAGCCGCGGATGCGGAGCCGCGCCATACCGGTCGGGCGCCACGTCTTCACCACCCGTGAGCACCAGCCCGCGCACCGCCGCGAGCGCGGCGCCGGCGCGATCCGCGGCCAGCATCGTCGGGACCGCGAGCGGAACGAGACCGGCGCTCTCGAGTGCGCGAACATATGCGGTGTTCAGAGTGACGCGCTCGCGGCCGTCCACCAAGCGTCGCGGCGCCGTCACGGCTACCGGTGGTGCGGTCGTCACGACGTTGTCGTGGCGGGACCGCCGAACAAGGGACAGCGGGGATTGCTGACGCTCGCCCAGTCGACGCGGACACCGTACAGGTTCAGCGCAGTGCTGCCGCCGATCACGGTGCCGATAGCCGGGTGGCGGAGTGGCTCCTCTTGATCGACGATCAGCACGCCCATGGCGCGCTGCGAGGTGTCGTCCACGACCAGCAACCCGTAGCCCCTCGCCGGGAAGCCCTGCCCCCGGTACTGCATCGAGACCTTGCCTTCGGCATCCCGGCCCACGATGAGTGCTCCTGTGTCGCGCGACTTCAGCTGGATCACGAGTGCGGGAAGCGAGTCGGACAGGCCGCGGGGTGGATCGGTGAGGACGGCACGGGCGTTCGCGAGCTGCGAGGTGATCAGCGACGGACCGGCGATCGCCGCGATGCCGCAGGTGGGCGAACCACCGCTCCCACGGCCGCAGGCGGCTACCGCGAGTACGAATGGCAAGAGCCGACGATTCATAGCTGCCAATCTAACGTTAATGCGACCAAACGCCCGTCACGGTCACTGTTCGCACCGGTGCCAGCGTCTCCGGAACGAGGTTGTAGATGTAATTCAGCACGTTTGCCGCGAGTACTCGTACTTCGACGGGGCCGCGCCTCCAGCTTCCCCGCAGGTCGAACACTCTGACGGGCACGCGACGCTCATCGACGTAGCCCTCCAGCTCGATGCGTGCAGGCCGGCTGGCATAGCGGAGGTCGGCACCCACGCCGAACGCACCAAGAGTGTAGTCCGCTCCCAGCGTGAGCAGATGCTGCGGGCGGAACGCCAACGGCCCTTCGGTGCTGTCGCCGGCAAGGCGGCGGCGCGTGGACAGGAACGTGTAGCCGACTGTCGTGACCAAGCGTTCGGGAATCGGTGCTGCAATGATGCTGGCATCGATGCCGGCGAGACGTGCACGTACCACGTTCTGCAGTTGAATCACCACGTCCGGCGGAATGAGGAGGACCTGAGGCTCGATCAGGTCGCGCGCTTCCGTCCAGAACAGCGCGGCATCGAACCGCATGAAGCGCAGCAGCGGCGCGCTGGTGTGGCCAATCTCGAATGACCACGCGGTTTCGGGGCGCAGCGTGGGATTGGGTACGATCACGAATCCCAGAGCCACCGTGCGCACGAACCGCTCGGCCATCGTCGGGGAGCGGAATCCACGGCCAACCGATGCACGCAGCATCCCGCCGTCTCGCTCGCGGCGAGCGGTGGGCAGGGTGAGGCCGATGCGCGGGCTGACGAAGGCCGTCAGCGAACCGCCGTCCACCGCCATGAAATCGAGCCGCGCGCCGCCGCTGACGCGCAGGGGACCGACTCGCTGATCGCTTTGGCCGTACGCGGCGAATTCAGATTGGGAATGGGTCCCGAAGATGTCGCTCGCGACATCCGACAACGTCACCTCGGCGCCGACGACGGCGGTTCGCGTGGGCTCGGGATGCGCTTCGATCCGCGCTTCCGCGCCGAACCGGTTTCCCACGCCGAATTCGGTCGCGCTGCGGCGGACATCGACGAAATGCGTGCGCAGCCACGATCCACGCGCAACCCAGGCGAATTGTGGCGACACGGTTCTGCGAACCTGGGCGGCGAGATAACCCTTGCGGGAGTCGGTGCGCGCGCCGAGCTCCGTCGTATCGACCTTGAACGGCTGGAACACCTGGCCGCGATCGTCGCACTCGCCCCGGCTGCACCAGCTGAGTGGCGTATCGTAGCGATCCACGGCCCACGAGCCGGAAAGATCCACGCGCGTGTTGGGCGCCGGCTGCCAACGTCCCTTGCCCGCGACGTGGAGATGATCCCCTTGGTCCTGCTCCCGGTACCCGTCGGAGTGGCGGTCGCCGGCGGAGATCCTCCCGCCCATCACGTCGTTGCCGTACGACGCGGAGAAATCAGCACTCCCGTGGCGTCCGGGGCTGTCGCGAAACCGCCAGACCGGGTGGGGCGGATCGGCGTACAGCCCGCCCGTGAGTCGCACGCGGGCGTGCGTGCCATTGGGCACGTCGCGTGTCGTCACATTCACGACCCCGCCGAACGCCGCCGATCCGTACAGCGACGAGCCGGCGCCTTTCAGGATCTCGACGCTCTCGATGTCGTCCACGGCGAGCAGATCCCAGTTGATCCCACCGCGATCCCCCTGATTCATCGGCACGCCATCCACCGTCAGCAGCACGCGCGAGTTCAGGCCCTGCACATATCCCGTTGAGCCGCGGAGGTTGATCTGGCCGTTGACGAACTGGACGCCCGGCGCGTGATCGATCGCCTCGTCGACGGTGCTTACCGCGCGGCGATCGAGATCCCGCTCGGTCACCTGCGTCACGCTCGTCGCGGGGCGATCGCCGAAGTGCGGCACCTTGTCGCTGATGACGTCCACCGGCGGAAGCGCGAGGGGCGCGAAGGACAGCGTGAAGTCGACGGTCGTCGAATCGCCGCGTATGACCGCGACCGTTGTATCGACGAGAGCGAAGCCCATGGCGGCGGCTTGCAGGCGCACCATGCCGGCCGGCGCATTGGCGATGCGGAACCGGCCGTCCAGGTCCGTCCGGGCGGAGAGCGTCGTGCCGGGGATGACGACGCTCGCTCTACGAACCGGCGCGCCCTGCTTTTCGCGCACGGTGCCCCGCAGCACACCTTGCGCATGCGCGCCGAGGGGCGCGAGCAGAAGCAGCAGCCCGACGCGTACTACGCGGTGCACGTGACGAAGTCCGTCGCCGGGCGGAGGCTGTCGAAGTCGACGAGGAAATCGATGTCGCCCGCGGCGGCGCCGTTCGGGACGATCACCACGCCCGGTAGCGTGGAGTCCCGCGGATGGCGGTAATAGCCGGCGACGCGCAACAGTGCGGTATCGGCGGGCGTGAGCGTGAGATTACCGACCTTTTTCCAGACGGCGAGCACCCAGTCGTAGGTGTCGGGCGAGAGCTCCACGCTGTAGGACGCAACCGAGTCGGTATAGGGGACGGAGCTGGGGATGAACGGCCGGCGGTTATTGATCAGGTCGTTGCAGGTTTGCGGGAAGGTGACGTAGGCGGCGATGAAGACGTTGTCGGTGTTGCTGGGAATCGTGCCGCGAAATCGCAGCGTGCCACACACACCCACCAGCGTGGGCGCGCAGATCGGTTCGGGCTCGAGGCCGCCACTACACCCGGCGACAACGGCCATCCAGAGCCAAGCCTTGCGCATGCCAGCAATTTGAGGCCGGCAGGGAATGCGTCAACTTGACCCTGGTTTTGCGCGGGAATAACGTTGCCTTATGCCACTGTACGAGTACCGGTGCACGGCGTGCGATGCGCGCTTCTCGCATAGCGAATCGATGGCGGAACATGCCGCGCAGTCCCGTCCCGCCTGCCCGAAGTGCGATTCGCCCGCCGTGGAGCCCGTCTTTTCCGACTTCTTCGCCAAAACCGTCCGCAAGAGCTGAGCGAGGTCACTGACCTGTTCGAGCGCCTGCGAGACGCGTTCCGCGCCGCGTTGGATGCGGCCGCCGGACCCGCCGATCTTCGCGCCCTCGCGCGCCAGATGCGCGAGGCGGTCGTGGAAGCCAAAGTCGCCGTCTCGGAGATTCAGGACGCGATTGCGCGTACCGACCGTGAGCTCGGCCTCGAGCGGCAGCGGCTGGCCGACGCCGAGCGGCGCGGCCGGCTGGCGGGCGAGATCCAGGACCACGAGACCGTGTCGGTCGCGGAGCGATTCACGACCAAGCACCGCGAGCGCATCAACATCCTGGAGCGCAAGCTCGCGGCGCAGCGGGAGGAGCTGGCGCTCGCCGAGCGCGAGCTCGGGGAGATGCAGGCGCAGCTGAAGAGCGCGGAACGCGACCGCCCGGCGATGGAAGGCGACCGCAGCACGGAGCACGCGTGGCGGGATATGCAGAGCGGCGGCGGCGCGCGCCCCGGAATGGATCTTCAGGACGAGTTGCTCAAGTCGGACATGGATCGGGCGGCCCGTGAAGCCGCAGCGGCACGGCAGCTCGAGGAGCTCAAGAAGAAGATGAGAAAGGAATAGACATGGACGTGAAGCGCGGCCGCATGGTGTTCCTGGGGTACGGCAAATACTGGCGCTCGGACCGGATCCTCGGCTTGATGCCGATCGAGGAAGGGCGGGGACCAGGCCAACGCACCAACGTATTCATCGAGGGCCGGCCGGAGCCGATCGTCGCCTCGCGCACGGAGCAGAGCATTCTCGAGGACATGGGCGCGACGGACGCCGGCTTTCAGCTCGAGGCGCTGCGCGAAGCGACCCGCGAGCTGCTCGAGGCGTTTCACGAGTTTTCGCCCGTGCTGCGTCGCGCGTTGCAGAACGAGCATCATTTCGACGTCGAGAAGTGGGAGCACCGCCTCGTCACGTTGCTGAAACCGGCGGAGCATCCCGACCCGGCGCAGCAGGACGATCTCTTCGATTGAAAGGACTGCAATGGCGGAGCCGCTGATCTCCACGCCGAGTCAGGCCGATCGCGGATGGTTCGGTCATCCGCGCGGGCTCTCGACCCTGTTCTTCACGGAGATGTGGGAGCGTTTCAGCTTCTACGGCCTCCGTGCCTTGCTCGTTCTGTACATGACGGCGTCCGTGGCGCAGGGCGGACTCGCTTTTCCGACCGACAGAGCCACGGCGATCGTTGGTTGGTACGGCTTTGGGGTCTACGCCGCTGCGATCCCCGGCGGCTGGATTGCCGACCGCTTCCTGGGCCAGTTCCGCAGCGTGTTTGTGGGCGGAATCATCATCGCGCTCGGGCACTTCAGCATGGCCGTCCCCACCGTCACGACGTTCTATCTGGGGCTCTGCCTCATCGTGATTGGAACGGGCCTGCTCAAGCCAAACATCAGCACGATGGTTGGCTCATTGTACGACAAGGATGACGAACGGCGCGACGCCGGTTTCTCGATTTTTTACATGGGAATCAACCTCGGCGCGTTTCTGGCGCCGTTCGTCGTCGGCACGCTGGGGCAGCGTGTCGACTGGCATCTCGGCTTCGGCTGCGCCGGTGTCGGCATGGTGTTCGGGCTCATTCAGTACGTCGCAGGAAAGTCGCGCCTCCTGCCCGCGCTGCAGCGGCTGGGGCAATCGGCAACAGGTGCCGGCGCCGCTGGAGCCGAACCGTGGTGGCGCTTTAGTCGAGACGAATGGGGACGCGTGGGCGCGATTACGGTTTTCTTCCTGTTCTCGTGCGTCTTTTGGGCGGCCTTCGAGCAAGCGGCATCGAGTCTCAACCTGTTTGCGGATCGGCTGACGCAGAACCGGGCGCTCGGATTCGACTTTCCGTCGACGTGGTATCAGTCCCTGAACTCGATGTTCATGATCTTTGGTCTCGCACCCCTGCTCGCCTGGCTCTGGATACGGCTTGGCCCGCGGCAGCCGTCGAGTCCCGTCAAATTCGCGCTCGGCCTCGTGTTCGCGGGGCTCGGCTTTGCGCTGCTGGTGCCGGCCGCGAGAATGGCCCAGGAAGGCGGCATCCTGGTCAGCCCCTGGTGGCTCGTCGGCGTGTATTTCCTGCATACCATCGGTGAGCTGTGCCTGAGTCCGGTCGGGTTGTCCATCGTCACGAAGCTCGCGCCATCGCGGATCGCGGGCGCCATGATGGGTGTCTGGTTCCTGTCGATCGCGGTAGGCAACAAGATGGCGGGATGGGTGGCCGGGTACTTCGATCGCCTGCCGCTGCCGCAGCTCTTCGGCGCGGTCGCGCTGACGACGTTCGTGGCGGCGGTGATGCTGTTACTGCTGACCCGACCGATCAAGAAGATGATGGGAGGGGTGCGCTAGCGCGCATGAACCTGCGCGAATGATCAATGTTCAATGTCGAATGATCATTGGTCATTGATCATTGATCATTGGACATTGATCATTCCTACAGCCCTTCCCATGTAAGGTCGCCGATTTCCGAAGCCGCCCGAACCTTCAGGGCGTCCGTATCCGCGCTCACTCCCACCGACACGATCGGTTTCGGCGCGTTGCTCCACAGACGGCGATAGTCGCTGAACGGGTTCCGGCGCTCGACGTGCCAGGACCCGTCGGCGTCTTCGGCGCGCTGGAGCACAACGACCATGCGATTGCGGCCGGCCCAGCTCGCGAAGCTCTCATTTCGACTCTCGCGGTTTCCCCAGGTGTAGGCGATGGTGCGGCCGTCCTGGAACGTGATCACCACGCGAATGGGGCTGTCGTCGCCAGCGCGGCGCTTCAGATCGGCGCCACGCAGCGGAGTGCCGGCGCGCCAGCGCCAAGTCAGAGTCCCCGGCCGCGAGGACGACGGCGGCGGTCGAATGGGACTGCGGAGCCGATAGGTCGCGGTGCCGCCCTGACCGATCGCGGTGATGCGCAGCGTGTGGGCGCGCGTGACCTCGTACCTCGGCGGCTCGACGCCCTGCATGCGGTTGAGCCGCCAGCCGGACGGCAAGCCCTGGCCCGCCGGCATGATCGCCAGGTTCGTGAGCGTCTGCGCGAGCAGGAGGACCGCGCTCACATCGGTTTCTCGGCGTAGTGGCACGCGGCCAGATGGCCGGGCGTGATCTCGCGCAGCGGCGGCGGCTCTGTGTGACAACGCTCGCTCTTCAGCGGATGGGGACAGCGGGGATGGAACGGACACCCGGACGGCGGATGGGCGGGCGATGGGATGTCGCCGGCAAGCACGATGCGCTGTTTGGAAGCGCGCGGGTTGGGCTCGGGCACCGCGGAAAGCAGTGCGCGCGTGTAGGGGTGCCGTGGCTGCGCGTAGATCTCCGCCGCCGGCGCGCGCTCCACGATCTTGCCGAGATACATCACGGCGACGTCGTCGGCGATGTGACGGACGACGGCGAGGTCGTGCGCGATGAAGAGATACGTGAGCCGGCGCCGCGTCTGGAGGTCGGCAAGGAGATTGAGCACCTGGGCCTGCACCGACACGTCGAGCGCGCTGACCGGCTCGTCGCAGACGACGAACTTCGGTTCGACGGAGAGGGCGCGCGCAATGCCGACGCGCTGGCGCTGCCCGCCCGACAGCTCGTGGGGATAGCGTTTCGCGAACGCGGCGTCGAGTCCGACCTCGTCCAGCAGGGCCGGCACCGCGCCGGACAGTCCGTGAATCTCGAGCGGCTCGCGCAGCGTCTCCTCGACGGTCATCCGCGGGTTGAGCGAGCTATACGGATCCTGGAACACGATCTGCATCCGCCGGCGCAGGGCGCGCAGCCGCGTCGCGTCGAGCGCGAAGACATCGTTTTCCTCGAACAGCACCTTTCCCGCCGTCGGCTCCTGGAGCCGGAGCATGGTGCGCCCGACCGTCGTCTTGCCCGAGCCCGATTCGCCGACCAATCCCAGTGTTTTCCCTGAAGCGATGGCGAACGACACGCCGTCCACGGCACGCACGGCCGCGGCCGGGCGCCCCAGGCCGAACCAGCGTCGCTCGCCGGCGTAGTGCTTCACCAGATCGCGCACGTCTACGAGCGTCATCGTTTCGCCTGACGCCGTTCCGGCTCTGTCACGAGCCAGCAGCGCGCGGTGTGGCCGGGGGCTCCGGTCTCGAGCTGCGGGGGTTCCTGCGTAACGCACTTGTCCCACGCATACGGACAGCGCGGATGGAACCGGCAACCGGTGGGCCATGCCGTCGCCGCCGGCACCTGACCGGGGATCGCGTGCAGGCGCGAGCGCGGCGCATCGATGCGCGGCACCGCCGCGAGCAACCCCTCGGTGTAGGGGTGGGTCGGCTGCTCGAACAGCCCGCTCGTTGGCGCAGTCTCCACCACCCGCCCGGCGTACATCACGACCACGCGGTCGGCGTGACCCGCGACCACGCCGAGGTCGTGCGTGATGAGCAGGACGGCCATCCCAAGCTCGTTTTGCAGGCGATCGAGGAGCTCGAGGATCTGGGCCTGGATGGTGACATCAAGCGCCGTCGTCGGCTCGTCGGCGATCAGCACCTTGGGATGGCACACCAGCGCCATGGCGATCATGACGCGCTGGCGCATCCCGCCCGAGAGCTGATGCGGGTAGTGATCGACACGCTCCTTGGGATCGGGAATCCCGACCAGCTGCAGCATCTCGATCGCTCGCGCGCGCGCGGCTTTGCGCGAGAGGTGCTGGTGGACGATCGCGGCTTCCGCGATTTGATCGCCGACGGTGAAGACCGGGTTCAGCGACGTCATCGGCTCCTGGAAGATCATGGCGATCTGGTTGCCGCGGACCGCGCGCAGCTCCGGTGCGGCGAGGGCCAGGAGGTTACGTCCCTCGAACTCGATCACGCTCCCGGGGAGGATGTGCCCGGGCGGTTCGGGCACGAGGCGCAGGATGGACAGTGACGTGACCGTCTTCCCGCAGCCCGATTCGCCGACGATCCCGAGCGTTTCGCCCGGATAGAGATCGAACGAAACGTCGTCCACCGCGCGCGCCGTCCCCTTGCCCTGCTCGGTGACGAAGTACGTCTTGAGATCGCGCACGCGCAGCAGGGCAGGCCCCTCAGTCCCAGTCACGCCGCCTCCTCGCGCGGATCGAGCGCGTCACGCAGCCCGTCGGCCACCGCGTTGAGGGACATCACGACCAATGAGATGGCCAAGCCCGGAAAGAGGATGGTCCATGGCGCGGTGTAGATAGTTGACGCGCCTTCCGCGATGATGCTGCCCCAGCTTGGATCGGGAGGAGCGACACCGATGCCGAGAAATGACAACGACGCTTCGAGCAGCAACACGTTGCCGACGCCGAGTGCCGCGGATACGATGATCGGTGCGGCGGCGTTGGGCAGCACGTGGCGAAAGATAACGCGGCCCGTCTTAGCGCCGAGCGCGCGCGCCGCGACGACGAATTCGCGCTCGCGCAGCGAGAGCACTTCCGCGCGCACCAGCCGGCTCGTTCCCAACCACGACGTGAGTCCGATGGCGAGCACCAGCGCCGCGAACGGGAGGCCGTCCCACAACGCGACCGCCATCAGCAGGATGAAGATGCGAGGCAGGGCGAGTCCCACGTCCACGCCGCGCATCAACAGGGCATCCACCCAGCGGCTGTAGTATCCGGCGGTCGCGCCCACCAGCGTGCCGAGCGACACGGCGACGAGCGCGCCCAGCGCGCCGATGCCGAGGGACACGCGCGCGCCCCATGCGACCCGGCTCCAGACGTCACGGCTCAGCACATCCGTGCCGAGAACGAAGGCCCACGAGGGCGGATGGTTCCGCAGATCCACGATGCCGAGTTGATCGCCCGGTCCGAAGGGGGCGACGAGCGGTGCCGCAAGCGCGACGATGGCGAGAAAGGCCAGGATACCGAGGCCCCACGAGGTGGTGCGGTGCTTGAAAAACCGCCGCCAGCGTTCGCGCCGCAGCGCGCGCTGTCGCGTGAGCCGGGCGATTTCGGCCGCCAGCACGAGCGCGACGAACAACGCCAGCCAGTTGCCGAGTCTCATGCGGTCGCGATTTCGACGTCGGCGCTCGCGCGTACGCGCAGGCGTGGATCGGCGACCCCCATCAGCATGTCCGCGAGCAGATTGCCGACGACGACCACGGTGCTCGCGATCAGCGCGGTCGCGGTGACGAGCGGGTAATCGCGCGTCAGGATGGCGTCGAAGGCAAGCCGCCCCATTCCCGGCCAGGCGTAGATCGTTTCGATCAATACGGCGCCGGTGAGCACGAACGGAAACGCGAGCCCGAACCGGGTGATAAAGGAAAGCAGCGCGTTGCGCAGCTGGTGGCGGAGGACCACGCGCCGTTCCGGGACGCCCTTGGCGCGCGCCGTTCGCACGTAGTCCTGATTCGCCACCTCGAGCATTGCCGCGCGCTGGAAACGGGCCGTTCCCGCCGCCCCCACCAGGCCGAGGGTGGCCGCCGGCAAGACGAGGTGCCAGAGTCGATCCGCGACGCAGTACAGGGAATCGACGACCGGACAGAGAATCGCATCGTTCGGCCCGCCCACCGGAAACCAGCGAAACTCCTCGGCGAACACGAGCATCAGGATCAGCGCCAACCAGAACGTGGGAAGGGAATAGATGAACAGGGTGGCGTGACTGAGTACCACATCCGGCAGCCGATTCACGCGGCCTGCCTGATAGATGCCGAGTCCCAATCCCAGGAGGAAATCGAGCACCAGGGCCGCGCCGGCCAGCTGCAGCGTGAAGGGGATCGTGTCCGCCAGCGCATCGCGCACCGGGCGATGAAGCGAGAACGAGTAACCGAAATTGCCCTGCGCCAGCGCGGCGAGATAGCGCCAGTATTGGACGTGCAGCGGCTTATCGAGACCAAATTGCTTGGTGAGCTGATCACAGACGGCCGGGTCGACGTCGAACTCGATTTGCCCGCAGGATTTTCCCGGCGCGGCGTGAATCAAGATGAAAACGAATGTGACGACGGCGAAGATGATGGCGAGCGACGCGACGAGGCGTCGTACGAGCCACGCCATCATCTAACGCTCCACGCGGTCTCGATCGATCAGCCGGTCCGGGGGGATGCGCCAGGTGCGCAGCAGGGCCGCCCACGAGTCCGGACGGATCTGCGTGTTCTCGAAGCGCCTGTGCACCGCCGCGACGTTCGCCAGCGAGTACAGGAATATCCCGGGCGCGTCGGCGTTCATCGCCTCGATCGCCGAGCGCCACAACGCCCGCGCCCGGTCGCGCGAGGGCTCGGCAATCGCGCGATCGACGAGACGCTCGAACTCGGGGTTATAGTAGCGAACGACGTTCGAGCCGCCAAAACCGCCGCGCGTCCAGGTCTGGGTAATGCCCGAGCCCGGCGACGGATCATTGCCGCGCGACAGAATCACCGTATCGAAATTCCCGCTGCTCGAGCGTTGCGCGACGACGGCCTGCTCGACCGCGTCGATGTCCACCTGAACGCCGATCGTCCGAAACTGCGCTTGCAGGAGTTGGGCGTACTGACGTCGCAGCACGCTCGACGTAGGCACCAGAATCCGGAAGGCGAGCGGCTGTCCGTCCTTGTCGCGAATTCCGTCACCGTCGTGGTCGCGCCAGCCTCGAGCGCTCAGGGTGCGTCCGGCCTGGGCCGTATCGTAGGGAAGCTGCCGGATGTTCGGATCCCAGATCCAGAGCAGCTCCGACATCGGGCCCGGCGGGACTTTTCCGAGGTCGCCCAGTGCGCTCTTGACGAGCAGCGCGCGATCGACGCTCATACTGAGCGCGCGGCGCACGTCGCGGTCGCTGAAGATCGGGTGGGGCTTCGACGTGTCGCCGTTCGCGCGAAGGTTGAACCCGAAGTAGGTGTAGACGTTGCCGCGGTACGAGGACACGTTGAGCTGCGACGCGGCGCGGGCCCGCTCGACGTTCTCCGGGGTCACGAGCTGCTCGCGCACATCGGCCTCGTCGGCGACCACCTGGGTCACGGCCACCTGCAGATTCGGTGTGAAGCGCCAGATCAAACGACGGATCCCCGGCCGTCCCAGGAAGAATGTCGAATCCGCCACCAGCTCGATCGCCTGCGCCGCCTGCCAGCGGACGAATCTGTATGGCCCGTCGCCGACCGGCTGCCGTCCGAACGGAGCGGTCCGCCACTGGTCGCGCGGGATCGACCGCAGCAGGTGCGCCGGCAGGATACGCATGTGGTAGACCGCGTCGTAGAACATCTCGGGAAAGCGCTCGCGGAAGCGGAACACCGCCGTGAGCGAGTCGCGCTGCGTGACGCTGGCGATGCGCCGCAGCTTGGCGCGGAACGGCGACGCGACGGCTGAGTCATTGTAGGCGTCGAAGGTGAATTCCACGTCGGCGGCGCTCACCCGCTGCCCGTCATGCCACCGGGCGCGGGGATCGAGATGGAACACGAGCGTCAGCGGGCCGTCCCATTCCCACCGCTCCGCGAGCAGCGGCTGAAAGTCCTCGTCCCCGATCGTGTTCTCCGACATGCCGACGTCGGCGAGCTTCAAAAACAATTGCTCACCGACGTCGTTGGAGACCACCATGTCCGTCGACGGCGGCAGCAGCGTTGGCGGTTCGCCGATAGCGGCGTTGATCAGCGTGCCGCAGTAGGAGCCGGTACAGCCGCCGGGGCGCTCGCATCCGGCGAGCGTCGTGACCGCAAGAATGACCAGCAATGCGAGTTGGCAGCGCCGTGGCATGGCGCTTAACATTTCACCGCGCGGCTAGCGACGCAATGCCGGACGAAGTCAAAGGCTCGCTCCAGCTTGCGATTACAGCGTCGGCGACTTCTTCGAATGTCACTGAGCGCCCCAGCACCGTGGCGAGCGTGGTTTCCCCACCCCCCGTCGACACGATCGCCTGAGAACCGTCCAGGAGTATCGAACCGTGCTGCAGGAACGCATCGCGACGGCGGACTTGGGCTGAGCCGACGAGCTTGCGGCCGTTGACGACGATCTCGCCGCCGACGGAGGCTGCGAAGCAGGACGCCGGATGGGCGGATGGGCGGATGGGCGGATGGGCCGGCGCGAGTACCGCCTCCACGCCAAGAGCCCGCAACGCTCTCGCGAGTCGAGTGTGGATCGCACAATACGCTTTCCGGAGTGACCCAAACAACGCGATAGGCGCGACGACGGCGTATGTGAGCTCGTGCTCATGCCACACGGCTTGTCCACCGGTGGGCCGGCGCACGGTCGGAACGTCGTAAAACGTGTTCGGTTGATTCCGTCCCAGGGATAGTGTCGGAGGGTCCCAGCGATAGAAGCGGAGATAGGCGCCGCCACCGCGCACCACTTCCTCCAGCAGCGCTTTGTCCATCGCCATGTTGTATTCGCCCGACCGCCCCACGGCATCGACGATCAGGTTCCAATGCGGACCATCCGCCCATCCGCCCATCCGCCCGTCAGACAGTGGCGTATGCCTCCACCGGCGGGCAGGTGCACACGAGATTCCGGTCGCCAAACGCCGCATCGATCCGTCCGACCGGCGGCCACACCTTGTGCTCGCGCGTCGCCGCCGTCGGGAAGCCGGCCCGCTCGCGCGCATAGGGCCGGTCCCAGGTGTCGGCCAGCAGATCGGCCAGCGGATGCGGGGCGTTCTTCAGCAGGTTGTTGTCGCGATCGGCTGCGCCGGTCTCGATTTCGCGAATCTCGTCGCGAATCGCGATGAGCGCGTCCACGAAACGATCGAGCTCGGGCTTAGGCTCGCTCTCGGTGGGCTCGACCATCAGCGTTCCCGCGACCGGGAACGACACCGTCGGGGGATGGAAACCGTAGTCGATCAGTCGTTTGGCAATGTCCTCGACATCGACACCGGCCGACGCCTTGAAGGCCCTCGTGTCGATAATGCATTCGTGCGCGACGAGGCCGTTCTGTCCCGCGTACAACAATTCGTAGTCTCCGTCGTCCTGCAGCCGCCGGGCGATGTAGTTGGCGCTGAGGATCGCGACCTTGGTCGCCTCGGTCAGACCATCGCGACCCATCATGGCGATATAGGCCCATGAGATCGGCAGGATGGACGGGCTGCCCCACGGCCCCGCGGACACGGTCCCGGCGCTTTCCGCGAGCGGAATGCCGACATCCACCACCGGGTGCGTGGGCAAATGCGCCGCCAGGTGCTTGGCGACGCCGATCGGCCCCATGCCGGGACCGCCGCCGCCATGCGGGATGCAGAACGTCTTATGCAGGTTGAGATGGCACACGTCGGCGCCGATGTCGCCAGGGCGGCACAACCCGACCTGCGCGTTCATGTTGGCGCCGTCCATGTAGACCTGGCCGCCATGCTGATGCACGATCTTACAGATCTTCTTGATGGACGCCTCGAACACGCCATGGGTCGAGGGATACGTCACCATCAGGGCGCCCAGCGTGTCCCGGTGCTCCGCGGCCTTCGCCTCGAGATCGGCGACGTCGATGTTGCCCTGCGCGTCGGTCTTGACCACCACGACCTGCATTCCGGCCATGACGGCGCTCGCCGGGTTGGTGCCGTGGGCCGACTGCGGGATCAGGCATGTCGTCCGATGCGTCTCACCGCGATGCTGGTGATACGCGCGAATCACCAGCAACCCGGCGAACTCGCCCTGCGAGCCCGCATTGGGTTGCAGCGACACCTTTGCGAAGCCGGTGATTGCGGCGAGCCAGTCCTCCAGCTGCCGGAACAGCGTCGCGTACCCCTGTGCCTGCGCGCGGGGCGCGAAGGGATGCAGAGAGTTGAACCCGCGCCACGTGATCGGGATCATCTCCGTGGTCGCATTGAGCTTCATGGTGCACGAGCCCAACGGGATCATCGCCGCAGTCAGCGACAAGTCGCGGTCCTCGAGCCGCTTCAGATAGCGCAGCATCTCCGTCTCGGAGTGATGCGTGTTGAAGACCGGATGCGTGCAGAACGGCGTGGTGCGGGCCAGGGACTCGGGAATCGCGGACGGCGCATCACGCAGGGTGGCGGGACCCTTGTCCAAACCAGCCGCGAATGCCTCGACCACATCCACGACGTCGGCCTCCGTCACGGTTTCGTCGAGCGCGACCCCCACCCGGGTCTGCGACAGTGTTCGTAGATTGATCTGCTTCAATCGAGCGATTTCGATGATGCGCGGCAGGGCCTCTGGCGGCACGTCAACGGCCAGGGTGTCGAAGAATTTGGGATAGGCGAGTCGATAGCCCAGCTTCTCCAGTGCAGCGGCGAGCGTTGCCGTGTGGCTGTGCACTCGCCGCGCGATGCGCCGCAGCCCCTCCGGTCCGTGATAGACGGCGTACATCGCGGCGATGACCGCGAGCAGCACCTGCGCGGTGCAGACATTGCTCGTCGCCTTCTCGCGGCGGATATGCTGCTCGCGCGTCTGGAGCGCCATGCGCAGTCCAGTGCGGCCGGCGCGATCCTTGGAGACGCCGATGATGCGTCCCGGCAGCAGGCGCTTGAATTCGTCGCGCGTCGCAAAGAACGCGGCGTGCGGACCGCCGTAGCCCAGCGGCACGCCGAAGCGCTGCGAGTTCCCCACCGCGATGTCGGCGCCCCACTCGCCCGGTGGCGTGAGCAGTGTGAGCGCGAGCAGATCGGTCGCGACGGTCACCAACGCGCCCCCCCCGCCCCCCCCGCCCCCCCCGGCGGCGTGCGCTGCCTCGCACAGCGGCCGGTAGTCGCGGATCGCGCCGTCCGTCGCGGGATACTGGATCAGTGCGCCGATGACGTTGCCCTGCCGGAAGTCGAAGGCAGCCGGATCGGCTACGACAATCTCGACACCACGCGCTGCCGCGCGCGTGCGCACCACGGCGATGGTCTGCGGATGACACCCGGCGTCCACCAGATACGTCAACTTGCCTTCATGCTTGGACGCTGCCTCGGTGAGGTGCATCGCTTCGGCGGCGGCGGTACCCTCGTCGAGCAAGGACGCATTGGCCACTTCGAGGCCCGTCAGATCCGAGACCATCGTCTGGAAGTTGAGCAGCGCCTCGAGACGTCCCTGCGCGATCTCCGCCTGGTAGGGCGTGTACGCCGTGTACCAGCCCGGATTCTCCAGCACGTTGCGCTGAATGACCGCCGGCGTGAAGCAGTCGTGGTAGCCCATGCCGAGGTAGGAGCGGAAGACCTGATTCTGCGCGGCGAGCTGACGCAGCTCCTCGAGGACTTCCTGCTCTGTCCTCGCGGCGGGGACGCGCAACGGCTCGCGCAGCCGGATGTCCGCTGGCACCACCGCATCGATGAACGCATCGAGCGAGTCGTACCCGAGCGTGGTGAGCATCGCGGCCTGGTCCTCAGCGGACGGGCCGATGTGTCGTTCCTGAAATAGATCGCGGTCGATGGTCACATTACGGAAACGCTGTCGGGTTTCACTCTCCTACATGCTTCGCGTAGGCGTCGGCGCGGAGCAGTTCCCCCCCCTCCAATTCCTTGGCATCCTTGAGCTTCACTTTGACCATCCAGCCCTTGCCGTACGGATCGCGGTTCACGAGCGCCGGGTCCTGCTCGAGCGCCTTGTTCGCTTCGACGATCGTCCCTGCCACGGGAGAGTAGAGCTCGGAAACGGCCTTCACCGCCTCGATTGTCCCGAAGACATCGCGCTGCTTGAAGGCCGCAGCGGCTTTGGGCAGCTCGACGAACACGACGTCCCCCAGCTCGCCCTGCGCATAGTCGGTGATACCGACCTCAACGACCTGGGGATCGTCGCTTTGCCGCACCCACTCGTGGTCCTTCGTATAGCGGAGCTCTTTCGGAATGCTGGACATGGGTGCGGAGCCTACACCAGGTCCGTTCGGGGCGCCAGTCCTGCGCCGTCTTCTTCGCTCATCACGATTCGCTCGTGACCCCAGGGCCGCAAGTCGAGACGTACGGCCACCGGATCGGGGTCGGGCGAAAGATGGTAGAGCCGGCACGGGCGCGGCGGCATCGCTTCCTCCCAGGCCGTGCGCGCGGCGTCACCGGCCGCCGCCGTGGCGACAATCGATAGCGGAGTTCCGGCGCGAAGCTGCTTCGCCAATCCTTTCACCGTCGTGTACTCAACCCGCATGTCGGCGTCGATATAGCGGCGTTCGATCGCGCGCAGCGTAGGAGCCGCGGCAGTGTCCTTCGCGTCCAGCGTGCATAGCAACAATGTCTGGCCGGGTGCTTCATCGTGCATCCCCGTCCGCGCGGCGCGCTTGCGCAACTCGGCAAACGCGCGCTGTGCCTGCCGCTCGAGCTCGGCCAGCGTACCGGCGTTGTCGATGACGTATTGGCTCTGCTCGCGCTTGCGCTTGGCGGGCATTTGAGCCGCGATCATACGGTCGGCTTCCTCATTCGAAAGGCCACGCAAGGCACGGAGCCGCGCGCGCCGCACGGCGGGCGGCGCGTCCACGAGGACGACGGCGTCGAACTGCGCGGGGTCGAGCACCTCGAACAGCAACGGGATGTCGTTGATCACGATGGCGTCGCCCCGCTCTCCCGCCGCGCGCTGCAGCTCGAGACGGCGCCGCTGCACGGCGGGATGGACGATCGCGTTCAGCGCTGCCAGCGCTGCATCGTCGCCCATCACTTTGCCCCGTAGACCGGCGCGGTCCAGCGTGCCATCGGACGCAAGCACGTCCGCGCCGAACCGCTTGGCGATCGCGGCCAGAACGGCGGTGCCGGGAGCTTCGGCCTCGTGGGCGAGAGCGTCGGCGTCGATGATCGTGGCGCCCCATTTGCGCAACAGATCCACGACGGTGGATTTGCCGGCGGCGATGTTGCCGGTGAGGCCGATGTTGAGCATGCGAGCCGTCAGCCGTCTGCCATCAGCAATCAGCCTGCTGACGGCTGACGGCAGATGGCTCAGAGCAGCGCAGTCTGATCCTCATCCTGCCTCGGCACCCGATGGCAATGGCGACATCTCGCTTCATACGACTCCCGACCGCCAACCATGATGATCGGACTATCCCACAGCGCGGGCTTTCCGTTCACGAGTCGCTGATTTCGGGTCGCGGGCCCGCCGCAGACAACGCAGATCGCCTGGAACTTGTCCACGACCTCGGCGACGCACATGAGCGTCGGCATCGGTCCAAAGGGCAAGCCGCGAAAATCGACGTCGGTGCCGGCCAGGATCACGCGCACGCCACGGTCCGCGAGCCGGTTCGACAGGTCGATGATGCCATCGTCGAGGAATTGGGCCTCGTCCACGGCAACCACCTCCGTGCTGTCGCGGAGGCGGCGCGCGATTTCCTCAGCGGAGTCCACGGGTTCGGCCTCTACGGTGATGCCGTCGTGGGAGGAGACGGAGAAGAGCCCGGCGTACCGCGCATCTAGATGGGACTTAAAGACTTGCACCTGCTTGCGGGCGATGACGGCCCGGCGCACTCGGCGGATGAGCTCTTCGGATTTGCCGCTGAACATCACGCCGGAGATGACTTCGATCCATCCGGGACGGCCTGCTTGTTGGAACATGGGCCCTCACGTTAAACCAGGGAGGGGGGGGTGGGGAGGGGGGATGGGGGGTCGAGAAAGTCCAGTAATCTTGCGGTTTTTTGGGGGATACCCCATAGTTCTTCAGTATTCATGCGGGTTTTCGCGCCCCCCCTTCAAGGAGATCGCAGTGAATAAGGCTGAACTCACCTCCGCGCTGGCGATGCGCACCAAGATGTCGAAGGCCGATGCCACGCGCACCGTTGAAGCACTCTTCGACGACAAGGGCATCATCGCCACAGAGTTGAAGAAGGGCTCCAAGGTGCAGATCACCGGTTTCGGTAATTTCGAAGCGCGCAAGCGTGCTGCAAGGATGGGTCGGAATCCCAAGACGGGCGGCGTCATTCAGATCAAGGCTTCCATTGCACCGGCGTTCCGGGCAGGCAAGCAGCTGAAGATGGCGGTGAATAACAAGAAGTAGGCTTCCTCACCCCCGATCAGGCCGTGCGGTGACTCTTCGTCCTCGAATCGAGACGCCAGTGAGTCGCCGCACGGCCTGATCCACGATTGGGGGCGCGACATCAACGAGCGAAAACGTCTCGCGCACGTCGATCTTCCCGATCTGACCCTTCTCTAGTCCCGCTTCCTTGATCAACGCGCCGACGAGATCCTTCGCGCTCGCGCGATCCTTGGTGCCCACCGTCACGAACAGCTTTACCCACGGCGCATTGGTCTGTTGTTCGGCTGGCCGAGCGCTGACAGCAGACGGCTGACGGCTGATAGCCAGTAGCGCCCCCGCCACCATCGCCGGATCGTGCTCCTCGAACAATGGCGCCAGCACGGCCAGCTCCGCATCGACGTCGCTTTGAGCCAGTCGTGCCGAGATTTCCGCGCGCAACGCCGCATTGCGATCCTGCGCGCGATCGGCGTGCGACGGCAACGCGAACGGCGTGAGCGATGCGATCGACTTGAGATATGGGACCTGCGATGCGAGCGTGACCACCAGAGGCTGTGCAATGGCCGCGAGCATGCGAAACTCCTCGCGCGTCGGCAAAGTTGTGGCCACAACTGCATCGGGAGCCTCCGCCGGCGCCGCGACGTCGCCGCCCTGCCACACGTATGGCCGGACGGACCGCACCGCATCGAGCACATCACGCACCACAACTGCACGGCGACCGGCCGGCACTACCGCGTAGCGCGCCGATGCGATCGGTCCAAGCGGCTTGCCGACCGAGTCGAGCGGAATGTCGCCGACGATCTCGGCGCGGCGCGCGTGACGCTCGATGAAATCGGCGAGGCCGTGAGGGTCCCAACTGAGGATGACGCGCCGTGCTTCGGGAGCCTCGCCGAGCAACGTGTCGAGCTCCGTCGTGAACGATTCGGGCCAGGCGATGACGAGCGTTTCGAGAGTGTCGAGCTTGAGGGCGGAGCGCGCGACAAGGGCGCTGAGATCGGCGGGAGATCCGGCGAGGACACCCACGCGCCCTTCCTTTAGAAGGGCAGCGGTGCGGCCGAGGCCGGTGACGGCGTGCGCGCGAAGCTCGGCAGGGGCGGCATCGGCCCAGAGCACGGCCTGCTCATGGTCCGCGCAGACGATGACTGCACGGGGATCCATCAACTCCCAGGCCTTTCCCGCACGCTCCACCGCGGGAGGGATCACCAGCACGACGTGCCGCACACGAGCCTCGATTGTCAAAGGATGCTAGTTTCTGCGCGGTGAAAGGTAATCTCCCGGTCCTGTTTCTACTATTCGCCACTTCGCTCGGGGCACAAGCTCAGCGCCCCCGCCCCCGCGCCCGCGATATCGGCATCGTCGTAGGGTCCATACCGACCGGGCCGCTCAATGCGATCACCGATGTCGCCGGCGTGCGCGTCGGCCACACGACGATCGCGCGGGGCGATTCCATCAACACCGGCGTCACGGCCATCCTGGCGCATGGCGGGAATCCGTTCCGTGAGAAGGTTCCGGCGGCCATCGTGGTCGGGAACGGGTTCGGGAAGCTCGCCGGCTCCACGCAAGTGAACGAGCTGGGCGAGCTCGAGTCGCCGATCGTGTTGACCTGCACGCTCTGCGTGCCCCGCGCCGCCGACGCCGTGCTGACATGGCTGCTCGCGCTGCCCGGAAACGAAGACGTCCGGTCGGCGAATCCTGTGGTGGGCGAGACGAATGACGGCTTCCTGAACAACATTCGCGCACGGCCGATCACCGAAGCAGACGTTCTGAACGCGATTCGCAACGCCAGCGACGGCGCTGTGGCCGAGGGTGCTGTCGGTGCGGGGCGGGGGACCGTGGCGTTCGGCTGGAAGGGCGGGATCGGCACGTCGAGCCGCAAGCTCGCGGCGCAATTCGGCGGCTGGACCGTAGGGGTCTTGGTGCAGACGAATTTCGGGGGCGACCTCCGGATCGATGGGGTGCCGATCGAAATACGTGTAGGGGCGCAGCATGCTGCGCCCCTACCACGAAACGGTGATGGGTCAATCATCATGGTCGTGGCCACCGACGCCCCGCTCGATCATCTCCGCCTGCAACGTCTCGCGAACCGCGCGCTGACCGGCCTCGCGCGCACCGGCAGCTCGATGAGCAACGGCAGCGGCGATTACGTCATCGCCTTCTCGACCGCCCGACCGCCGCCGTTGCAGTTTGACCGCCCGACCGCCGCCCTCGAGGTCGTCCGCAACGATTGGATGTCCCCGTTATTTCAGGCGACCGCCGATGCCACGGAGGAAGCCATTTACAATTCCTTGTTGCGCGCCGAGACGGTGCGGGGCTATCGTGGCGTCGTGCGTGCCCTGCCCGTGGACTCGACCATCACCATCCTCAAGCGCCACGGAGCGGTTCCTCGATGATCGACGGTCTTTCCGCCAACCTGCAGCATCTCGAGACGTCCGCAACGATTGCGATTTCGGCGGAGGCGAAGCGGCGCAAAGCCGCAGGGGAGGACGTGATCGATCTGGGTGCGGGCGAGCCCGATTTCCCGACGCCGTCAATTCCCGCCGAATCCGGCATCCGAGCGATCAAAGACGGCAAGACCCATTACTCCGCCAACGAAGGCATCCTGGAGTTGCGGGCGGCGGCGGCGACACAGCTTTCGCTGCTCTCGGGCGGGCGCCCCGTGAACGCCGATCACATCGTCGTCTCGAACGGCTCCAAGCAGTCGCTGTTCAACGCCTGCTTCACCCTGTTTGGGCCGGGCGATGTCGTGGCGATTCCCTCGCCCGCCTGGGTCTCCTATCCGCAGATCGTGCACCTGGCCCGCGCGCGACCCGTCATGATCGCCGGGGATCCGGAGTGGAGCCTCAAAGCCAGCGTCAAAGACCTGGAGCGGATGCTGCCCGGCGCCGCCGGCTTGATTCTCTGCTCGCCCTGCAATCCGACCGGCGCGGTCTACACGCATGCCGAGATCCGCGCCATCGCGCAGTGGGCGAAAGCGAAGCAGGTGTGGGTGATCGCGGACGAGATCTATCGGCGCATCCATTACGGCCCCGGTCCCGCGCCGTCATTCCTCGATCTGCCGGACGATCTGCTCGAGCGTGTCGTGCTCGTCACCGGTGTCAGCAAGACGTACGCGATGACCGGATGGCGCATCGGGTTCGCCCTGGCGCCTGCCAAAGTCGCGAAAGCGATGGCTGCGTTGCAGTCGCACACGACGACCGGCGCGAATCATCCGGCCCAGTTCGCGGCCGCGGCGGCCCTCGGCGACGAGCGGGTGGAGCAGGATGTCACACGGATGGTCGCCGAGTTCCGCAGGCGCAGGGACATCGTGGTGACGCGCTTCCGAAAAGATTTGCCCGGGGTCGAGTTCGTCGACCCGCTGGGCGCCTTCTACTTCTTCTTCCGAGTGGACTCGTTCGGCAAGATCACCGGAACGGACTTCTGCACGCGGCTGATCACGCAGACGGGTGTCGCGCTGGTTCCGGGAGCCGCGTTTGGCGACGACCGCTGGGTACGGTTGTCCTATGCTGCGGCGACCGAATCGATCAAGCAGGCGCTCGATCGGATTGTATCGTTTGCGAGAAAGTTGGGAGACTAGAGCTTCGCCGGCCGCTGCGACAAGACTTCGATCCCGCTTTGGGTCATCACGCAGTCATCTTCGATTCTGACTCCGAACTTGTTGAGCTGATAGATCCCTGGCTCGTTGCTGAATACCATGCCGGGGTCGATCCGGGTCGTGTTGCCTTCGACCATGTACGGCGGTTCGTGCCCGTCCATCCCCATCCCGTGTCCCAGCCGATGGGTGAAGTACTGGCCGTACCCGCCGTCGGTGATGACCTTGCGCGCGGCTCGATCCAGCTCCTGGCACTGCGTGACGGACGGTTTGCCAACCTCTAGCGCCGCGGTCTGGGCATCGTGCACGAGGTTGTAGACCCTCTTGAACTCATCGGACGGCGCGTCGCCGAACCAGATCGTGCGCGTAATGTCCGACGTGTAGCCCTCCACTCGTGACCCCGCGTCGATGAGCACCACGGTCTCGCGCGTCAGTTTTCCGGCCGACGGCCCGCCGTGGGGCAGGGCGCTGGACGGTCCAAATTGCACGAGGCCGCCGCCGGGTGAGCCGCGGGACGCCATCTCGCGCGACAGGAGGCCCGCGACATCCCGCTCGGTCATGCCCACCGCCAGCTGGGAGAACGTGGCGGCGATCGAAGCCTCGGTGGCGGCGATCGCGCGCCGAATCAGCTCGATTTCCTCGGGACTCTTGATGATCCGCAGCCGTTCCGTAACGGGGGCGCCGTTCACGAACCGCCACCCCCGCAGCTTGTCCTCGAGGCGGAGATAACTCCCATAGGACGTGGTGGGTTCGATGGCGGCAACGCCTCTCCGTGCGGCAGCCTGCCCCACGAGCACCCAGGGATCCTCGTGCTCTTCCCAGCCTCGCACATCGGTGATGACGCTGTTCCGCTTGATCCGCTCGACTTCGAATGACGGGCAAATCAGGGTCGGCGTTCCCGACGCCGGAACCATCAGCAGAATGAGGCGCTCGCTGCGTCCGGGATTGTAGCGAGTGAAGTACTGGAAATTGGTGCTGGGCTCGACGACGAGGAGATCGTACTTGCGCGTCTTCAACTCTTCCTGGAGTCGCGCGATGCGGCGGGCGAAAACTGCGGGATCCAGGGCTGGACTTTGCGTGAGCTCTTCATCGATGCGCCGCACGCCGAACGCCGCACGCGCCACGAGGGGAACCGCCGCCAGCCCTGCGACCGTCGAGACAAACTCGCGTCGTTCCATCGTGCAGCTATATTACGCGAGCCAAGCTTGCGCAGGAAGGCGCGAAACCGCATGCACTTCGAAGCACGCATCGAGCCGCTGAACGGCAAACTTCCGAAGGTGTCGTACCGCTGGGATCCTGAGACCGACATCCTGACTGTCGCCTGCAAAGGCGTGCCGAAAGGGAACGGGATGAACGGCACGGTGGATCTCGAAGGCGGGGACGGCTCGTTCGTCGTGATCGACGTCGCCGGTGGCGCGTTACGCGGCGTGGACATCGTGACGTGGCCCGATGACGTGCGGACCGTCGCCGCGCTCGAGCCGCCCACCACATCGAAACAGGGGCAGGTCACGTTCCCCGGCCGGCGCTCGCAGCCCGGCGTGGCCGCGGTCGAAGTCGACACGGCGCTCACGGTCGACCGGAATCCAACCGAATCGATCTTCCACATACGCGTCGGGCGGCAGCGCGCCGCCACGGTCGTCCGCGTCGCCGATCACATGCTGGTGGAGGTGGACAAGCAATCGCGGATCGCCGGGCTGTGGCTGCTGGAGGTTCCCCCCTTCCCGAACGTCGAGGCAACGGCGTAGTGGACGAGCCGGTACGGCTCGAGCGCTACGTCACTGAGCTGTTCGCCGTCGAAGACGCGATTCTCGCCAAAATCCGCGCTCGTCACGCCGCGGAGAGTCTTCCATCCATCAACGTCTCGCCTGAAGAGGGGAAGCTGCTGCACCTGCTGCTTTTGAGCATTCAAGCGCAACGCGTGTTGGAGATCGGATCATTGGGGGGCTACAGTGGCGTGTGGTTGGCGCGCGCGCTGCCCCCTACGGGAAAACTGATCACGATCGAGAAGGATCCGCGCCACGCCAGGATCGCCCGCGAGGCCTTCGCGTCCGCCGGCCTCGAGGGACGCGTCGAGCTCATCGAAGGAGGCGCGCTCGAGGTCTTGCCGACGCTGTCGCCTGGATTCGACGCAGTGTTCATCGATGCCGACAAGGAGCCGCTCCCGAAGTACTTCGACTGGGGGATGAGATTGCTGCGCCGGGGCGGTTTACTGCTGTGCGACAACGCCTTCTTTCACGGAGCGGCAATCGACGAGAGCGACCGGTCGGGCAACGCACTCGGCGTGCGCGCGTTCAACCAGCTGGCCGCGACCGATCCGCGGCTCGTGGCCACGATTATTCCCGTCCGCGATGGCCTGCTGGTCGGCCTGAAAACCGGGGACACCCCATGACGTGGTGGCAGGCGCTCATAGACGGAGGGGCCGTACCGGGCCGCGGCGGCAAGTCTGACGAGCCCGAGGGGGGGGCCGCTGATCCCGCAGATCTCGTGGAAGGTGCAGAACTGCAGGCTCACCCCCTTGTCGATCGGAGCGCCGCGCAGATTCCCGCAGAAGTCTCTTTCCTCAATGGAATCGAGCGCTGGAGCGTCGTCGCTTACGACGGCGTGGTGCAAATCGTAAGCGCCTACGTCGCCGCCGCCGTGCGCCGCCGCGATACTGAAGGTGTCCTGCACACCACGTTCGAGCGCAGCCGCAGCTTCGTGGTCGCCCCGGTGGAGCGCATGACACCCCCGTTGCGGCAGGTCCTCGAACAATCCGTAACCGACATTGAGCCGATAGACGGCGAGCTCGTGGGGCAGCCGGCGCGTTACCTCGAGAAAGTCGAGAGCACCGTCCGGCGCGTCCGCGCCCACCTCGAGCGCGAGCTTGCCGAGGCGTGCACGAACGGCCTTGGTGCCGAGGAGTGGCTCATCCTCGATGGGCTCCTATCCAGATCGCCCGCGGTGGCTCGGCATCCCCGAGCATTGGGGGTGATCAAGAGCCATGGGGCGCAGTTTCTCGAGGGCAGAGGACTTGAGCGGGCGTTGACGCTCCCTGCCGGTAATCGCACGAGCGTGTTTGCGGTGCGCGGCGGCCACACCCGCACGGAAGTGTACTCGTGGTACGTTCGTCTCTGGCCGTGGGAAGGCAACGACTTGCTCTACGGTCTGCTGCGCGTCGAAGGTCGCGCGCATCCCGACACCGTGGCCCGCGCGTCGGAGCTGAGCGGCTGGCTGTGGGCGGAGCGGGCGCCGCTTGCGACGCCGGCCACACGGTGGGATCGGCTGTTGTATCCTTTACATCAGGTGGAGGAATACCTGAAAGCCCTAGCCCCACGTGACCTCCAGCTGCATCGCGCGTCACGATTGCCCAGGACGGGAACGTGATCGCCACCGCCCGGTCGGACGCGGCGCCGATTGGTCGCGTCGTCGCGACGGAGCTGAAGCCGTCGACTCCGCATCAATTCCATTTTTGGACCGCGACCGACACGAGCATCGGGATCGGCGCGATTGTCAAAGTCGAGGAGCTAGGGGCTGGGGGCTCGGGCATTGGGAGAATCGTGTATGGAGTCGTGACGGAGGGGTTCGCGTACTCTGATCTCGCGACCCCCTTGCACGACGTGGTCGGCGCCGAAGGCGATCCCACGCGCGCCGTCCATCCGCCCACCGCGCGGCAACAGATTCGTTACTGGACGGCGGCCGTGCTGCGCCAGATGCCGGAGGAGCCGCTCCAGCCCGTGCCACTCGGGCAGGTGTTTGTGGCCGGTGATGCGGACGTCGCGCAGGCGCTGCGCATGGACGCGTACCTCTATTCGGCGACGCCGACGGCCATCCCGATTGGGCTCTACACCTCCGCGGGCCTCGAAGCGCCCGTGTACCTCGACGCCGACTTCCTGATCGGCCCCGAGGCCGCGCACCTCAATATTTCTGGCGTCTCGGGACTCGCGACCAAGACCAGCGCGGTCGAATTCCTGCTCGCCTCGATCTTCGCGCACTTCCCCGCGCACAAAGGTCGCGTGGCGGCGCTCTGCTTCAACGTCAAAGGGCCCGATCTCTGCTTCCTCGATCAGCCGGGCAACCTGAGCGATGAGGATCGACGCCGCTACGAACGGCTCGCGGTGCCGTCCACGCCGTTCGAGCGCGTGCGGCTCTACGCACCGCTCAAGGCCGATGGCGTCAATCTCAACACGCTGCGCACGCATCCCGATCTTGTCGGCGCTGTCGAACCGCTGACCTGGGGATTGCAGGAGGTCGTGGACTACGCGGAAGTCCTCCTCAATCGCGACGACATCGATGCCAAGGCCGATGCGTTTATCGACTTCCTACGGGATCGGGTCTTGGGCAGGACGTTTGACGACGGGTTCGGCACGACCCATCGCGTGCAGACGTTCGCCGATCTGGACCGGCTGTTCAGATCCATCTTCGACGGCCTGGAAATCACCGCCGGCGGCCGCAGTGACAGCTGGCGCACGCATCACATCGCCACGATGCGCAAGGTCCGCAACCGTCTGCTGAACATCTCGACGCGCTGCAAGGGGCTCGTGACCGACGACGGGCCGTCCAGCGACCTGCCGTGGGAGGAGTTCGAGGACCGGACGGTGTACGTGATCGATATCGCCAACGTGGATCCGCTGGGACAGGATCTGGTGTTTGCGCGTGTCGTCTCCAAGCTGCGGGAGCAGCTCGAGCGCCGGGAGCTTGGCGTGGACGCGGTCGTCGTGTTCGTGGACGAGCTGAACAAGTACGCACCGGGCGACGGACCGGAGACCTACGTCAAGAAGATGCTACTCGATATTTCCGAGCGCGGCCGTTACCTCGGCCTGGTCCTGTTCGGCGCCGAGCAGTTCCGGTCTCAGGTGCACCGCCGCGTCGTGGGAAATGCCGGGACGCAGGTTTTCGGCCGCATGGACATGGACGAGCTCGCGACGCCGGGGTATCAGGTGTTGACGCCCGCGACCAAGAGCAAGTTGGCAACCTTACCAATTGGCGAATTGATGGTGCGTCATCCCCATTTCACGCAGCCGATCTTCGTGCGGTTTCCCAAGCCGCCGGTGCTGCGCGGCCGGGACGGCGTCGAGCGCTTTCCGCCCGCGATGGACGTGCCGTTCGACGACGCGGTGGTCCGTCAGCTCGTGCGGCTCGACCAGGGGGGGCGGGGGGGGCGCATTCGTCCGAACCAGGTGAAGGACCTGATCGCCGATCGCGATCAGGATGACGTGCGGCGAGCGCTGGCCGCCGTGCGCCACACGCGCCCCGAGGATGCGCTGGCTTACTTCCGGAAGGTGCTGGGGGCGCGCATTGCGCCTGAAGCAGCCGTGCCGCGCGAGCGCCACGCCGTACCACCGCTGAACCCGATCTCCGAGGAGCCGTACTGATGAAGCTGGCGCACCTCGCCGACCTGCACCTCGGGTTCCGCCAGTTCGACCGGCAGACGCCGAAGGGGATAAACCAGCGCGAAGCGGACATCGCCGAGGCATTTCGCCGCGCGGTAGACGATCTCCTCGAGCAAAAGCCGGACCTGATTGTCATCGCGGGCGATCTCTTCCATTCGGTTCGGCCGACGAATGCGGCGATCATGTTCTGCTTCCGTCAGCTGCATCGACTGCGCGCCGGCCTGCCCGAGACACCGATCGTCGTGATCGCCGGCGAGCATGACACGCCCCGGTCCACCGAGACCGGGGCGATCCTGCGGCTCTACGAGGCACTCGGCGTCGAGATCGCCGTTGAGGAGGCGCGACGGATCGTATTGCCGAAACTCGACTGCGCCGTGCTCGCCGTCCCCCAGCAAGCGCTCGCCCAAGCGGATCGTCCCGCGCTACGTCCCGACGCGGGCGGACCGACGCTCAACGTGCTCGTTACCCACGGGGTGTATGGTGGCCTGGGCGAAGAACGTGGCACGATGGAGTATGGCGGCGCGGAGCTATCGCGCGAGATCCTCGCGCCCGAGAAATGGGATTACATCGCGCTCGGCCACTATCACACCGCACAATCGGTGGCCACCAACGCCTGGTACTCGGGCAGCCTGGAATACCTGCCGCCGAATCCCTGGGGTCAGCTGCAGGATGAAGCAGCGCAGCAGACGGCGACGAAGGGAAAAAAGCAGCGCATCGGAAAAGGGTATCTGCTCGTGGAGCTGCCGGGCGCGCGCGTCACGTTCCGCCCCATCGCGCCAGTCCGGCGACACATCGACCTGCCATTCATCCAGGGCGCAGGATTGAACGCCAAGGAGCTGGATGAGCAGATCGCCCAACGCGTGAGCGCCGCCAAGATCGACGATCAGATCGTTCGCCTCCTGGTGTGGGACGTCGAGCGTGCGACCGCCCGCGACCTCGATCACGCGGCTATCCGCGCGTACAAGGCGCGCGCGCTGAACTTTCAGCTCGACCTGCGCCGCCCTGAAGCGCAGCGGACAACGGGCACGAGCGGCGACACCGGGGTTCGCCGTCAGACGCTGACCGAGACGGTGCGCGACTTTCTGGGTCGCCGTCCGCTCGATGCCGAGCTGAACCGCGAGACGTTCGTACGGCTCGGCGTCGATTACCTCGAGACCGCGGCGCGCGCGGAGCGGGAATCCGGCGGAGGCAGTACCGCATGAAGCTGCAGCGGCTGCGGCTCGTCAACTTTCGCCAGCACGCCGATACCGAAATCGCGTTTGGTGACGGCATCACGGGCATCATCGGCCCCAACGGCTCGGGCAAAACGTCGCTGCTCGAAGCGATCGCCTGGGCCATTTACGGCAATCCGGCGGCGCGCGGCGACAAGGACTCCATTCGGAACCTGCGTGCCAAAGCACGCGCCCAGGTGCGAGTCGAGCTCGAGTTTGCGCTCGGCACTCACGCCTACCGCGTGGAACGCGGGCTGAATAACGCCGAGCTCTACCAGAACGGCGTCGTCGTCGCCAATTCGCTGAAGGAAGTGACGGCGCGGCTGCAGCGTGTCCTCGGGATGACGCACGACGAATTCTTCAACACGTACTTCACCGGCCAGAAAGAGCTGGCGGTGCTCGCCGATGCCACGCGGCCCGAGCGTGCGGCCTTTCTGTCACGCGTGCTCCGTCATGAGCAGCTCACGTTTGCGCAGGAACGCATCCGCGAGCGCCGCAACGCGCTCGGCCATGAGGTAGACGGACTCGAGACCGGACTGCCACCGCAGGCCGAGCTCGAGAAGGAGCGCAAGGCCGCCGAAGCGCGGTTGCACGATGCGCGCAAAGCGGCGGCGGCCGCGGCGGGCGAGCGGGCCAAAGCGCAGCAGGCACTCGCGGACGAAGAGCCGCGCTGGCAGCAGTGGGTGGAACGGCGCGAGCGCACGCTGTCGCTGCACGGCGATCTGCGTGTCGCCGAACAGGGCGTCGTGGTAGCGCGGCAGGAGTTCCAGCGCCTGGACAAGGAGCTGGCCGAGGCGTTGGCCGCGCGCGAAGAGCTGCGCACGCTCGACGCCGAAGTCGCGCCCGTCACGAAGCTCAAGGCCGAGCTCGTCGAGCTCGACCGGCTGCACCGCGAGGACGCCGCCCGGCGCGAGGATCAGGCGAAAATCACCGAATTGACGCGTAATCTCAATGTGCTCGACCGCCGGATCGCCGAGCTGGCCGAGGCCGAGACGGCGCTGACGCGGGCCACGGGAGAAGCGCGCGCGCTGGCGGAACGGCTCGAAGCCGCCGACACCGTCGCCAGTGAACAGCAGGCGGCCTGGGTGCGCGAGAAGGAGTACGCGGGGACCCGGCGCGCGGAGCTGCTGAAGCTCTACGACGACACGAAAGATCAGCGCGACAAGATCGCGCGTCTCGGTCCGGAGGGAGAATGTCCCACCTGCCGCCGGCCGCTCGGCACGGAGCATCCCGCCGTCCTCGGGGTGCTCGACCGCCAGCTCGAGGCGATCGTCGAGGACGGCAAGTACTTCAAGCAGCGCATCGAGCAGCTGGCCGAACCGCCCGCCCCCGTCACGCAAGCGGAGGCGGCGCGCGACGCGCTGCGCGAGGAGGCCCGGCAGGCCAGCGAGCGCGAAGGCAATCTGCGCGCGCAAACGACGGAACGAAACCGGATCCAGAAAGAGCGCGCCGGTCTCGCCAAGCGGACGCAGGAAATCGAGCGTCGCGTGGCGGCGCGCGACGCCGGCTACAACGTCGAGCGCCACAATGAAGTCCGCACGGAGCTGGCCCGGCTCGAGCCGGTCGCCTTACAGGCCGCGGCGCTTAAAGCGCGTGCCGACCGGGCCGAAGCGCTGGTCGGTGAGGCCGAGATCGCGGAGAAATCGCTGTCGGCGCGGGAGGAGCACGTCAAACAGCTCGGCGATGCGGTGAAGGCGCAAGGGTTCTCGGAGCCGAAATTCCATGCGGCGCGCGAGCGCCACGATCGCGCGGCGCACTCGCTCCGGGCCGCCGAGCTGGCCGTGGCGGAGACGCGCGGCGAGCTGGTGGCGGCGGAGAGCGCCGTGCGTGACGCCGAGCGCCGTGGTGCCGAGCGCGCCGCCCGCGAGCGCACGATTGCCGAGCGCAAGATCGAGCTGCGGCTGCACAACGAGCTCGATCGCGCCTTCTCGGATCTGCGGGCCGAGCTGAACGCCGCGATGCGGCCCGAGATCAGCACGCTCGCGTCCGGTTTCCTTTCCGACCTGACCGATGCACGTTACGACGAAGTGGATCTCGACGAGGACTATCGCGTCGTCGTCCTCGACGAAGGCGTGCCCAAACCGGTGATCTCGGGTGGGGAGGAAGACATTGCGAATCTCGTGCTGCGCCTCGCTATTTCGCAGATGATCGCCGAGCGCGCGGGCCAACCGCTGTCACTGCTCGTGCTCGACGAGATCTTTGGATCGCTCGACGAGTCGCGGCGCCAGCACGTGCTGGGTCTGCTGCGCCGGCTCGGCGACCGCTTCCCGCAGGTCATTCTCATCACCCACATCGAGCAGGTGCGCGACGGATTGGACCGGGTGATCCGCGTTTCCTACGACTCCACGACGGGTGCGAGCGTCGTGCGCGACGACACCGCTACTCTGGGACCGCCCGATGCGAGCGTGGCTGCCTGACACCCGGGTCACCGGGCCGGAGCGCGCCACGGAGCGCGACATCGAGGCGCTGAACCGCGTCTTCGCGGAAGCGTTCACCGATCGCTACCGCCGCGACGGCCTCATCGGCGTCCGCGTTCCCCAGCTCAATCCGCTGGTCTGGCGGTACGCGCTGCTCGACGCGGGCGAAGGCGCGATGGTGTGGCGGGACGAGCATGGCGACATCGCGGCGTTCAACGTCGCGCATCAGGCGGGGGTGGAGGGGTGGATGGGCCCGCTCGCCGTTCGGCCGGACCGGCAGAGCACCGGGGTCGGGAAGACGATTGTGCGGACGGCCGCCGACTGGCTCATCGACCGCGGCGTCACCACGCTCGGCCTCGAGACGATGCCGCGCACGCCGGAGAACATCGGGTTCTACGCCCGCCTCGGATTCATCCCCGGCTATCTGACGATCACGCTCACAAACGAAATCGCGACACGCGGTCATCCGGCGCCCGTGCTGTTGTCACGCCGTTCCGCGGACGAAAGAGACGCCGCGATGGAAGCGGCCCGCCGCCTGGTGAGCGATCTGGTGTCCGGCATCGACTTCTCGCGCGAAATCCTGCTGACGGCCGAGCTCGGTCTCGGCGATACGTCGCTGATCGAAAGCGATACGGGACTCGATGCGCTGGCCGTCTGGCACTCCGCGCCGCTCGCCGACAGCCGTACCCGCGATGAAGTGCGCGTGCTGAAGCTCGCCGCGCGGGACGATGCGGCCTTCGACGCCGCGATCGGCGCGGTCGAAGCGGCCGCCGCGAAGGCGGGCATTCGCCGTATCGCGGTCCGCTGCCAGAGCCGCTACGACGAGGCGTTTCGCCGGCTGATCGCGCGCGGCTATCGCGTCCGCTGGACCGATCTGCGCATGACGTACGAGGGCTATCCCGAGCGACATACCCCGCAGGGTGTGGTGTTCTCGAACTGGGAGATCTGAGTCGCTGGAAGGCGCTACGACACCGCGCCCTTTACCGGCATCCCGCTGACATAGATCACGTGACCGAGGCCTAAAACCTCGGTCGTGTGCGGAGTGCCGGCGTCGCCATCTGACTACCCGGCACATCCGACCACCAGGCGGTGACCATCCCTTCACGCTCCAGGGCCTGGCGCATCGTGGCGAGCTGTAACGGTCCGAGCCGAGGATCCCAGTGCCGCGGGGCGAGTGTCACGACACGAAGCGCGGTGCGCCCGCGAGGATCCGCCGGGCGAACAAGATCATCGCGCCGGCGTAGAGCAGATGCACGGCGCCGCTCGGTAGCTGTGCCACGAAAACGAGCAGGAACCAGACGCACAGCATCACGACAGCGGCGAGCAGGGTGAGGTTCAGGGCGATTGACCTTTATGGTGCAAGACCTATTCTAGTACGCAGGGGCGGGGAGATCAAACTATTGAGCCAACAAGCTCGATTGTGGACCCGCATACCGCGGCCCATGTCATGCCCCCACGTTGGGGAAGACAGAATTCGTGGTGAGGGACCCATCATTACTCTCGGGCTTCAATAACCCTCCTCGCTCCTGTTGTAACCGGTCGGCCGGTCCGCGTTATGCGGTCCCGGCCGATCGTTTTTTCCTGACCGTCTGCCAGAAGTATTTCGGGGCGAGCAGCGGTTGTCCCTTGACTGCGAATCCCACCAGGAGAACCGCGATCCACAACGCGTAGGCGACGGACACCTCTTCCCGCAGGTCGGGCGCGACGAACTGCACCACCCAGAGCACGAACAGCGCGGTCGCGTCGAACCAGTCGAACTCCATGTTCGCGAGCACGACCATTCCCAGACCCGTTTGCAGCAGAGTGAGAATGATCTCCATGCGCTGCTCGGCGTCGAAATGAAAGTCCGCCCACGATCCGGTGTGATGGTAATGAGAATAGCCGTAGACCAGGGGGATCATGGCGGCGAGCACGGTCCATTGATTGATGTTGCTCGACACCATGTTCATCAGCGCCATCGGCGCGTGCGTGACGCGCTTCGCCCACAGGAATGCGGAGACCTTCTCGGGAAACTCCGACAGAAACGGCGCCACCCACTGCACGAGCACGAACTGGCTGACGCCGAGCAGCGCCGCGATGGCGAGCATCGATTCGAGAAACGGATGGGCGGTGACGTACAGGAGGAACCCCCCCGCGGTGAACAGGCCGCCGATCGCCGCCTTCTGGCGCCAGCCGCGCTGCCGGTACGCCCACTGCGACACGCGCGGCGCGTCGGAGAGCTGTTCGACATCGTGCGGCGGATTGCGCAGCAGCACCCACAAATACAGGACATACAAGGCCAGCAACACCACGGCGTCCACCCAGCTGATCGTCTGCTTCACGAGGATGACGATGAAGTACAACAGCGGCGGTATCAGGCCGATGACTTCGGTGGCGTGCTCCGGTTGCAGCCTGATCGCCGGCAGGCCGTTTTCGCCGCGCCGCCGCCCGAAGATCGCGAACACGTAGTAGATCATCGGCCAACCGAGGCCGAGCAGCAGCCGGATGGCGCCGGTGAGGTTCGCGATCGCGAGATGCGCCCGCTCGGGGTTCCGCCCCGCGTCCCACGCGATGACGGCTTCGACCGCGAATTCGGGAAGTGTCTGCAGCCACGCCAGGATCGCGAGCGCGAGGCCCTGAGAAATGAGGAACTGCGCGGCTTCCGCGCCCCACGCGACGAGAAACGCCGACAGCAGGATGCCGGGGAACGTCCACAGCGCCGCGAGCGCCGTGCCTCCCGCCTGGGTCGCCTGGACGAGTAGCTTTAGGAATCGCACGGGGGTCCAAAGTTACCATGGCACGCGACAAAATGAAGTCGGCGAGTCTGCACAGCTTCCACGAATCGCACACCGAACCGACGGAAGTGCACATCCCGTTCCAGACGCTCGTGCACGAGATGCTCGAACAGCTGGGCGAGGATCCCAAACGGGAGGGGTTGCGGCAGACGCCGGCGCGCGTCGAGGCGTCGCTGAAATGGCTCACGCGGGGATATGGGATGGACGTCGAGGAGGTCGTAGGCAACGCGGTGTTCGAGGAGAAGCACGAGAGCATGATTTGCGTGCGCGACATCGAGATCTACTCGATGTGCGAACACCACATGCTGCCGTTTTTCGGCAGAGCCCACGTCGCCTACCTCCCCAACGGCAAGATCGTCGGGCTGTCCAAGATCCCGCGGGTCGTCGAGGTGTTCGCGCGCCGCCTGCAGGTGCAGGAACGACTGACCGACCAGGTCGCCGACGCGCTGTGCCGGGTGCTGGAGCCGCAGGGGGTGGGGGTCGTCATCGAGGCCTACCATCTCTGCATGATGATGCGGGGGGTCGAGAAGCAGAACTCCAAGACGGTGACCAGCGCGCTGCGGGGCGCGTTCCGCGATGACGGCAAGACCCGCGATGAGTTCCTGAGGCTCGTGCACGGCGGCAGCTTCTCGCTGTGAAGATCGCGCTCGTGACGGGCGCGTCGCGCGGCATAGGTCTCGCGGTTGCCAATGCGTTGTACGCCGGAGGGATGCACGTGGTGCGCCTGGCGCGGAGTCTCGCCGACCGATCGGAGGACCGCCGCCTCGACGTGCGCTGCGACCTCACGGATCCCGCGGACATGGATCGCGCGCTCGCGCGGGTCGGGACGGTGGTCGGTCTCCCCGATATCATCGTCAACAATGCCGGCATCTTCTTCATCAAGTCCCTCGCCGAGACGACGCCCGGCGACTTCACGCGGACGCTCACGACGAACCTCACATCCGCGTTTCTGGTGGCGCGCGCGCTGGTGCCTCAGATGGTGCAGCGCGGCAGCGGGCATCTCGTCACGATCGGCTCGATCTCGGACTACATCGGGTTTTCGGGCTCGACGGCGTATGCCGCGAGCAAGTTCGGCCTGCGGGGGATGCACGAGGTGATCCGCCAGGAGACGGCGAAGAGCGGCGTGCGCACCACGCTGATCTCACCCGGCCCCGTGAACACGGACCTCTGGGACGCCGTGGATCCCGATTCCAAGCCCGGATTCACCAAGCGCAAGGACATGATGCGCGCCGAGGACGTCGCCGCGGCGGTCGTGTACGCGGTCACCCAACCCGAGCGGATCGACGTGACGGAAATCCGCTTGCTGCCCACGATTTATACGCCTCGAGGCTGAGTGATCGTTTTCTTGACGGCCGTCCTCCAGGCTCAAAGCGCTCCCCCTCTCCCCGATAGCTCAGGCTGGGGCGTGCACGTACTGGCGATCGCGCGCGCGCCCGATAGCGCCATCTGGGTCGGCACCTACGGGCAGGGAATCTTTGTACTGCGACCGGGAGCGGGGAGTGGGGAGTGGGAGCGAATCCGCTCATCTTCGGATACGGCGAGGCACTCCATCTCCTGGGACTTCGTGCACGCGTTCGGCTTCGGCCCGCGCGGCGAGATCTGGTATGGGACCGTCGGGAACGGCTGGGGCCTCTCGACCGATGGTGGGAAGACGTGGCAGAACTGGGAGTTCGGTCAGCTCGGTCCCGAATGGCAGTACGTCACGCCGAACGGTATCCTGACGCGCGGGGACACGACGTACATCGCGACCGCGGACGGGATAAAGCTCACCTGGGACGACGGCCGCACCTGGCGAGTGATCACAGACTCGATTGGCGCCACGACGGCCAAAGATTCCGTCTGGGGCCGTCTCGCCAACCAATACATCCTGGTCGCGCGGCTGAGCGCATCGGGCACCTTGAGCGCGTTCTACCCCGGTCAGGAGGCCCTGTCGAAGAATGGCGGGCGCACGTGGCAACGGGGGCTCGTGCAGCTCCAGACGGACGAACAGCGCGCCATTCTCGCTCGATCCCGGCGGCCGCCCCCGATCGTTCTGGATGCTGGTGTACAGGTGCTCCCGATGGTCTCTGGTCCGGTCGCGCGCGGCCGGGAGCCGCGGCACACGTGGTTTCGCCGGCCCATCGCGCTCACCGATCAGCCCTTCATCGATCAGACCTACCGCTACGGCTCGACGATGGGCGGCAATTTCCAGCCCCATCAGGGGGTCGAGTTCAACAACGCCGACGGCACACCCGTGCACGCGATCGGCGACGGAGTGGTTGTCCATTCGGGCCCGGCAGAGCGGGGGGCGCTGACGGTTGCCATCAAGCATGACAGACGGCTGAAGGCTGACGGCAGACCGCTGTTTCTGTTTTCAGTCTACTACCATAACTCCAAGCTGCTCGCCCCAGTCGGCCAGCGCGTCAAAGCCGGCGACGTCATTGCTCTGGTCGGCAACACCGGCCGGGCGACGAACGACCACCTGCACCTCGAGGTGCATGCGTCGCCGTTCGACTCGACGCGGCTCATCGTCGATTCCGCGGTGCGCTATCCACCGCACAACACGAACCCCGAGCTGTGGATCGAGCCGCTGCCCGGCACCGGCATGATCGCCGGACAGGTGTGGGACTCCGCGGGCAAACCAGTCTACCAGGCCCGGATCTACGGTCTCGTGAAGCCGGAGCCGCAGGAGACGCCGTTCTCGTTCATCGAGACGTACGGCCCGCGCAATCACTCCGATCCGGTCTACGAGGAGCACTTCGGCATCTCCGACGTGCCGCCCGGCACTTATGTCCTTGGTGTCGAGATCGGGGGGAAGCGCGTGTTTCGTCAGGTGAAAGTCGACGCGGGAAACCTCACGTGGGTCGAATTCCGGCCATGATCAGCACGCACGACGCACGGTGTCTCATGCATATAGAGCTCACCGAAATGCTGCGCTGCCCGGAGGCGCATCGAGAGGAGATGCTGGTGCTCTCGACGGGCGAGGTGCGCGACCGCATGGTGCGCTCGGGGCTCGTCGGCTGCCCGGTGTGTCACAAGGAGTATCCGATTTCGCGCGGTATCGTGAACTTCCGCCGCAGCCGTGAGCGCGTCTCGAGCGACAGGACATCCGGCCCGCGCGTTGCCTATACGCCGCCCTCGCCGCTGCCATCCGCCGATGCCGCCAACCTCCAGGCGTTGCTCGAGCTGTCGGGCCCGGGCGGTTATGTCGTGCTGATCGGCTCCGCTGTGCGCCAGGCGCCCCGGCTCAGCAGCCTGATGGAAGGAGTGCATTTCGTCGGCGTCAACGCGCCGGTGGAAATGGAAGAACAAGCCATGCTCTCGCTGCTCTATGCGAACGAGAAAGTGCCGCTGCGCTCGTCCGTCGCACGCGGCGTCGTCGTCGGCGCCGATCTCGCGATCTCGTCCTGGCTGGTCGAGGCACATCGCGTGCTGCTGCGGGGCCGCCGTTTCGTCGTCGAAAACGAAGAGCCCGAACTTCCGATCGGGCTCCTCAAGCTGGCGGCGGAACACGGGCTCTGGGTGGGCGAAAAGCGCTAGCGCATCATCCCTCGATGGCGGCCGCCATCGCGTCTCCGGCCGCGTACGCGGCGTCAATCACATCCTTGTACCGCTTTTCGACGACCCGGCGCTTCACCTTGAGCGTCGGCGTCAGCTCGCCGGACTCGATCGTGAAGTCGTGCTCGAGCAGCACCACCTTCTTCGGCGTCTCGAACTTGGCGAGCTCGCGCAGCTGACTCATGACCTCGCGCTCCACCTTCGCTCCCACGTCCGCCAGCCGGATCAGCTCGGCCCGCGAGCCATACGTGAGGTTGCGTTCCCGCGCCCACCGCTCGAGGTTGTCGAAGTTCGGCACCACCAGAATGATCGGGAACTTGCGCCGGTCGCCATACAGCACCGCATTGGCGATGAACTTGTTGCGCTTCACCATGCCCTCGATCGGCTGTGGCGCGATGTACTTCCCGCCCGCCGTCTTGATCAGCTCCTTCTTGCGGTCGGTGATCTTGAGGTAGCCGTCGGAATCGATTTCGCCGATGTCGCCCGTGTGCAGCCAGCCCTCGGCGTCTATCACCTCGCGGGTCGCTTCGGGCTGCTTGTAATAGCCCTGCATAATGTTCGGCCCGCGCGCGAAAATCTCGCCGTCCGATGCGATCTTGAGCTCCACACCGGGAATGACGCGACCCACCGTCCCCAGCTTGATGCGATCGAGCGGGTTGAGCGTGAGCACCGGCGACGACTCGGTGAGGCCGTACCCCTCGATGACCGGCAGGCCCGCGCTGTAGAAGAACTTGGCGATGTCGGCCGAGAGTGGCGCGGCGCCGGAGACGAAGAACCGGATCCGGCCGCCCGTGCGCGCCTGCAGCTTGGAGAACACTAGACGATCGGCCACCTTCTTCTTGATCGCGAGCCCCCCGGGGATCGGGAGGCCGGCGAGCGACAGCGTGGCCCACTGTTCGCCGGCGCGCTTCGCCCAGAAAAAGATCGTGCGCTTGATCGCGCTCCCCGACAACGCGTTCTCGAGCACGCGCGCGTACACCTTCTCGTAGAGCCGCGGCACCGACAGCACGACCGTCGGCTTCACTTCGCCCAGATTCGCGGCGACGGTGTCGAACGATTCGGCGTAATTGATGATCACGCCGGCCTGGAACAGCGTGTAGTCCACCATCCGCTCGTAGCTGTGCGACAACGGCAACATCGAAAGACACTCATCGCCGTGGCCGATCGGGATCATCTGCAGCACCGCCTGCACGTTGGACCAGATGTTGTAGTGCGACAGCATCACGCCTTTGGGATCGCCCGTCGTCCCCGACGTGTAGATCAGCGTCGCAAGGTCATCGGGTCCGGCGGACATTGCCTCCTGCTTCCAGTTCGGATGCTGCGACGCGGCGGCACGGCCTTTCGCTTCGAGGGCGGCGAGCGACAGGACCTTCGGCCGCTCCGCTGCGGTCCCGCTGTCGAACACAATGACGTGTTTCAAAAGCGGCAGCGCGTCCCGGACTTCGAGCACCTTATCCACTTGCACCAGCGTCGAGCAAAACACCGCCACGGATTCGGAATCGCGCAGGATGTATTCGGTCTGCTTGGCCGTGAGCGTCGGATAGATGGGAACGTCCGCCGCGCGGGCGCAGAGACAGGCGTAATCGCTGAGCGCCCATTCGGGGCGATTCTCGGAGACGAGCGCGACTTTGTCGCCCGGCTTGATGCCCAATTCCCGCAGGCCGAGGCAGATGCTCTGCACGCGCTCGAGCGTTTGGCGATGCGTGATCGCGACCCAGGCGCCGCCGACCTTTGACCGGAACGCCGCGGCCAAGCCGGCATGCCGGTCCACGGTCGTGAAGAAGAGCTGATTGAGCGTGCCTCTGTTCATGGACGGAACTCCACGACGAAAGTCACCGAATCAGGAATGACCGTGCCGTCCAACCGCTTCATGGTGGCCGTCACCACGACCGAGTCGGGGGCGGGGCCCTTGCGCAGCTTTACCCGCGCGACCGCAACGCCCGCCGAGTTCGTTAGGACACTGTCACTGGGAAGTAATGTGACCGTCGAATCGCTCGACGGATAGGTGGTGGCGACGTACACGACGCGCCGGTTCACAGGGTCGCTCGGGTGCGCAAAGGCTTGAACAGTCAGCGAGTCCGAAAGGGAGTCGGCAAGCGTGTTCGGGGGGACCGGAGTCACGAAGACGGTGTGGCGCGTCGCGCTCCCGGCCCGCAGGGAGTCGAGCTTGGCGAGGACGCTCACGCTTTGGGGGTTCGAGGGGAGGGCGCCGACGCGGGCTTGCAGCCGCCCGGAGCCGACTGCCTTGGCGAGCGAAACGCCCGTCGCGCTGTCGAGCACGGCGATGAACGCCGTGTCGAGCGAGCTCCAGTAGAGCTGCGCCGCCACCGAATCGCCGACCCCGTTCAGCGCGCGTCCCCGGGGCCGGTACGTATCCGTGATCTCGACCCGGCCGCTATCGGGAAGAATCACTTCGACCGCCACCGCCTGGTCCGGATCCGTCTTGAGTTTGCAAGCCAACAGCCCGGCGAGCGCGAGCAGTGCCAACGTCCGACTCAGGGGCTGCCTGTCCTCTCTTCCGGTGCCCGGGACGGGACTCCACCACCGGCGCGGAGGTCCTGCAGCGCCTGCGCCGCGTGCTCGACCCATTTCTGCGCGTCGGGTCCTCGCGGCGGGTGGGCGAGGAAGGTCTTGAGGTGCTGCGCCGCTCCATCGGGATCGCCGCGTTGCAGCAGCAGAAACGCGAGTCCGTAGTGCGCGCCCGCGAGGGAGTTATCGAGCTCGAGCGCGCGGCGGTAATGACGGATCGCTTCATCGAAGCGGCGCGTCTTGGTGAAGGCGATCGCCATGTTCTGGAGAATGCGCGCGTCGTTGGGGAGATCGCGCAGCGCCAACCGATACGACGTCAGCGCCGCGTCGTAATCCCCCTGACGCTCAAGGGCTAGCGCCTCGTTCAGATAATCGAGGCGCTGGGGTTTGAGATCGTCGCCCGACGAGCCTCCGAACAAGCGGCGCCAGAAACCCATGGGGCGAAAATAGCTTGCGGCTGCAGACGTTGGCAATGTAGAATCCCGAACCATGACCCCCCCC
>Ga0184632_10000023_pt1 | contig 43337 bp, 42 predicted proteins | sample PLM31_50_b1_FD_133153 | JGI IMG/M metagenome (GOLD analysis project Ga0184632, IMG submission 133153) | Groundwater sediment microbial communities from an aquifer in East River, Colorado, USA - PLM3-1_50_b1 | ecosystem: Environmental > Terrestrial > Soil > Riparian zone | place: USA: East... | reverse complement strand
GGTGGACAGCGCCGTCGCCGACCACGTGAAGCGACTCCGCGACCGGCTGCGCGCGGCGCGGTACGGACCGCGAGGACTGGGGGACGCGGCCGAGCTCGAGGCTGAGATCGCGCAGGTGCTGCGCGTGTTGGGGGCCGAGGGACACGGGGGAACGAGGCGACCACATGCGATCCTGGCGACTGTCCTGCTCGTTATGGTAGGTCCACTCCAGGCCCAAACCCCCAGCGCCGAAGCCCTATTTGAGGCGGGTGCATTGCGCGCTGCTGCCGATTCGTTCGCTGCGCGGGCCGCCCGCGACCCGCGCGATCCCGCACACTGGTACAATCTGGGCGCCACCCTCTATCGCGCCGGCGCCGACGGCAAGGCGACGGCGGCGTGGACGCTGGCGGCGCGGCTCGCGCCGCGCGATCCCGCGATCCGCCGCGCGCGCCGGTTACTTCCCTCGGCGGACCCCATCACCGAGCAGCTGCTGCGAGTGGGCTGGGCGACGCCCGCGGAGTGGGCGATCCTTGGCGCGATCGGTTGGTTCGTGCTCTGGTTCGCCGTGTCGATCGGGACTCGGCGACGCGTCGTCCTGGCGCTCCTGGCCGCCGTCGTACTCAGCTCGGCGATCCTTGGAGCGATCGAATGGCGGCGCCGCGATCTTCCTGTTGTCGTGGTAACAGTGGAAGGGGCGGCCGTGCGCACGTCGCCGTACGGCGGCGCGACGGCGGCGGCCACGATTCCGGGGGGCGGTGCGCTGCTCGCCGGCCGGAGCTATGGTCCGTGGCGGGAAGTGCACCGCGATGACGGCATCCACGGCTGGGTCCTCGGAGAGGAGATCGCTGGACTGTGAGTGTGCTCACGGGCGCGCGTGTGCAGGTGCTCGCGGACGCCGTCGCCGATCAAATCGCCGCCGGTGAAGTGGTCGAGCGGCCGGCCTCGGTCGTCAAGGAGCTGGTGGAAAACGCGCTCGATGCAGGCGCGCGCGCCGTGCGCGTGGAGCTGGAAGACGGCGGCAAGACACTGATCCGCGTGAGCGACGACGGCGTGGGCATGGACTCGGGCGACGCGCGACTCGCCCTGCAGCGCCACGCGACGAGCAAGATTCGTACGGCCACCGATCTCATCGGCGTCGCCACGTTCGGGTTCCGCGGCGAGGCGCTGCCCGCGATGGCATCCGTCTCCCGGTTCGAGCTCGAGACTTCCTCCGGCAGCGACGAGGAAGCCACGCGGCTGCGCGTGACGGGCGGCAAGCTCGACGGCGCGGATGACACCGCGCGCCAGCGCGGCACGACCGTGACGGTGCGCGGGTTGTTTTACAACACGCCCGCGCGCCGGAAATTTTTGCGCGCCACGGCGACGGAGACGCGCGCGGCGCTGGAAGCCCTCACCGTCCTCGCCCTCGCGCGTCCCGATGTGGCATTCTCGCTGACGAGCGACGGGCGCGCGCTGCTCGACTGCCCACCCGCGCCGCGCCTGATCGACCGGGTCCGCGCGCTGTGGGGTGTCGAGCTCGCCGATACGCTGCTCGGTGTGTCGCATCGCGCGGGGCCCCTCGAAGTGAGCGGGCTCGTGCAGCGACCGGCCCAAGCCCGCCCCGCGGGCCGCAAGGGCTACGTGTTTGTGCGCGGCCGCCCGATTCGGGATCCGTTCATTCTGCGCGCGGCGGAAGCTGGCTACCGCTCGACGATCGCTCCTGGCGATCGGCCGTCGCTGCTCCTGTTCCTGGACCTTCCAGGTGACGCAGTCGACGTCAACGTGCATCCCGCCAAGCTCGAAGCGCGCTTTCGCGACAAGTTCTTCGTTGAAAAGGTGGTGGAGGAGGCTGTAAGAGAAGCGTTGGCACCTCTGGGTGCGGCTGCGCCGATGGGAGCCGTCAGCTATCAGCCGTCAGCCTTCGGTGGCGTCGCCGTGCCACTGGAGCTCTTCGGAGAGCGCCCACAGACGGCTGACGGCAGACAGCCGACAGCCCCGCTGCTCCAGGTCTTCGACACCTACATCCTCTTCCAGACCGACCAGGGCGTCGCGATTGTGGATCAGCATTCGGCCCACGAGCGCGTGCTGTACGAGGACGTGATGCGCCAGCTGTCGGGCGACGGCGCGCCGGCGCAGCGCCTGCTCCTGCCGCTCACGCTCGACTTCGCGCCGGCGGAGCTCGATGCCATCGAGGCACATCGCGAGCTGCTCGCCCGGGTCGGATTTGAAATGGAGTCGTTCTCCGGCCGCAGCATCGTCGTGCACACGGCGCCCAACCCGCATCCGCGCTTCGAAGCCGCGCGCTGCCTGCAGGAGCTCGTCGCTGATCTCGCGGGCGGCCGGTTTGGCGGTTGGCAGAACCGGCTGGAGCGTTTTGCCGCGACCTACGCGTGCCGCGCCGCGATCAAGGCTGGCCAGGCGCTGGATGCCGGGGAAATGCGCGAGCTGGTTGTCCGCCTGCTCACAGCCACGCTGCCCGCGCATGATGTGCATGGGCGCCCATCGATGGTGCAGCTCCCCAAAGAGGAACTGGAGCGTCGTTTTGGAAGGTCCCCATCCTAAAGGATGGGCTCGGCACGGCACTGTCCTTAAGGACAGTGATTTGCGGGCCCAGGCTTTAGCCTGGGAATGACCGACCGACCCCTTACACCAGTTCTTGTCGGTCCAACGGGCGTCGGCAAAACCGCCGTCGCCGTTGCCCTCGCCTCGCTCATGCCCGTCACCATCATCTCGGCCGACGCACGGCAACTGTACCGTGGCCTCGACATCGGCACGGCCAAACCCGATCGCGAGGCTTTGGCGCGCGTTCCGCACCGCGGCCTGGATCTGATTGATCCCGGCGAGCGGTACAGCGCGGGACGGTTTGCGCGCGATGCGTCCGGCTGGATTGCCGCAGCGCGCGCCGCGGGTCGTGAGCCAATAGTCGTCGGGGGGACTGGGCTGTATATCCGCGCGCTGGCGGAAGGATTGTTTCGCGAGCCGCCGTTCGATCCGGAACACCGTGCGCAGCTCGGCACCTGGTCCGCGTCGCTCGAGGGGGCCGAGCTCGTGCGTTGGGCAGGGCGGCTGGACCCGGGGTTCCCCGGCGGTGGACGCCAGCGCGCGGCGCGCGCCGTCGAGGTCGCGTTGCTAACGGGCCACGCGCTCTCCTGGTGGCAGCGCGAAGCCCGTGACAGCGGCACGCTCCATCCCTGGTACATTCACCTCACCGTGCCGCGCGAGGTGTTGCACCGCCGGCTGGCGGCGCGCGTCGACCAGATGCTCGCGGCGGGATTTGTCGCCGAGGTGCGTCGCGTGTTGGATGCCGGCGTAGCGCCCGACGCGGCGGGATTGGACGGGGTTGGGTACCGGGAGATCGTGAGCATGCTGCGAGGCCAGCTGCCCGAGCCTGAGCTGCGGGACGCGATTCTCGTCGCGACGCGACGCTACGCGAAGCGGCAGGATACGTGGTTTAGAAATCAACTGCGCCGTCAGCCGTCTGCCGTCGGCCATCAGCAGGAGCAGGTCTGGGTCCTGGACGCAACGCGTGCGCCCGACATCCTTGCTCGGGAGATTGGTGATAGATGGCTGAAGGCAGACGGCTGATGGCAGACGGCTGACGGCATGCGCATTGGGATCACTTGCTACCCGACCTATGGCGGCTCCGGCGCCGTCGCCACCGAGCTCGGCCTCGAGCTCGCGCGCCGCGGCCATGACGTCCATTTCGTTTCTTACGCCAGCCCCTTCCGTCTCCGCGGCTTCGCCGAACGGGTCACGTTCCATGAAGTGACCCAGCTCGACTATCCGTTGTTCGAGCAATCGTCGCCCTATGCGCTCGCGCTCGCGGTGAAGCAGCACGAAGTCGCCAAGCGCGAGCAGCTCGATCTGATGCACGTGCATTACGCGATTCCGCACGCCGCCACGGCGTGGCTGGCGAAGCAGATGCTGCTCCATGAAAAGCTGGACATGAAGATCGTGACGACGCTGCACGGCACCGACATCACGCTGGTCGGTCAGGATCCGTCGTACTACACGCTCACCAAGTTCTCCATCGAACAGTCCGATGCGGTCACCGCCGTCTCCTCCTACCTGCGCGAGGAGACGTACCGGGCGTTTGGCTGCGGCCAGTGCGACCTGCGCGTGATTCCGAATTTCATTTCAACGGCGGACTATCATCCGCCCACCGACGACTCGTTCCGAAAAAAACTGGCGCCCCAGGGTCATCGCATCCTCGTGCACGTGTCGAACTTCCGGCCCGTCAAGCGCATTGGCGACGTCGTGAAAATCTTCGCTCGCGTGCGTAAGCAAATCCCGGCCACGCTGGTGCTCGTCGGCGATGGCCCGGAACGCGATGCGGCGGAGCATGAGGTGGACGGTCTGGGGCTGCGCAAGGATGTGCGCTTCCTGGGCAAGGTAGAGAGTGTGGGTGACGTGCTGCGCGGTGCGGACCTGTTTCTCCTGCCGTCGGCCACCGAGTCGTTCGGGCTCGCGGCACTGGAGGCGATGGCGTGCGCCGTTCCCGTCATCGCCAGTGCAGCGGGAGGGATTCCCGAGGTCGTCGTGGACGGCAAGACGGGATTTCTGGCCCCCGCCGGCGACGTGGCGGCGATGGCCGAGCGCGCGCTGCGCGTGCTCGAGGACCCCGCCGAGCATGAGCGCCTGCAGCGCAACGCGGCCGCGCGCGCGCTCGAGTTCTCGGCCGATCTCGTCGTGCCGCGTTACGAAGCGCTGTACCAGGAGGTCCTCGCGTAGTGGTGCGCCTTCCGGTGTGGCGGCTCATTCGTGGTTCCAACCTTCTCATCGCGGCCGCCGGTGTTGTCGCGGGTGGATGGATTGCGCTCGGCAGCCTCGGGTTTCCCAAGGAGTTGCTGTTCGCGGCACTCTCCGGGATCGCGTTGGGCGCCGTCGGCAACGCCTGGAACGACATTCGCGACGTGGCGGCGGATCGCGTGAATCGGCCAGGCGGCCGGCCGCTCGCGGCCGGGCAGATCACGCGGGGAACCGCGGATCTGGTTGTGTTTGGCGGGTCGGTGCTGGGAATCGCGTTTGCTGGACTGGTCAGCGGTTACCAGGTCCTTGCCGCCCTTGCCGCCCTCGCCGCCATGCTAGCCTACTCGCCGCTCCTGAAACCTCGCCCACTCATCGGCAACGTCGCTGTTGCGGTCGTCGCGGGATCGCCGCCCTTCTACGGCGCGCTCGCGGTTGGGATTCCGGCGGCGGGCGTGGTTCCCTGGGTGCTGGCGGCATGGCTGCATTTCGTCCGCGAAGTCGTCAAGGACGTTGAGGACGAGCCGGGCGATCGGGTCATCGGGCGGCGCACGTTGCCGATTGCCGTGGGCCGGCGGCCGGCACTCGTGCTCGCGGCGGGCGCGGGACTGCTCTTCGTCCCCGCGAGCCTCCTGTTGCCGCGGAACGCGGGCTATGGTGGCGCGTACTTCCTGATCGCGCTGCTTGCCCAGATGGCGATGCTCGTTGCGGCGACCTGGTTGCTGCTCGGCAAAGTGGAGCGGGTGAGTGCGCTGCTCAAAGGCGCGATGGTGATCGGCTTGGTCGCGCTCGTCGCGGGAAAGGTCGCATGAATCTCTGGCAAGGAGTGCTGCTCGGTTTCGTCCAAGGCTTGACCGAGTTCCTCCCCGTTTCGAGTGACGGACATCTCGCCGTCATCGGACACGTTGCCGGTGTGCGCACGCCGGGCGTCTTCGTCGAAGTCGCGCTGCACGTGGCGACGCTCGGTTCCATTCTCGTCGTCTACGGCCGTCGCTTCTGGCAATTGGCTCTCGGGGTCCTGCGCCGCCAGCCCGACGATTTGCGGTATGCGGGTCTATTGTTGATCGGCATGATCCCAGCCGGCATCGTTGGCTTGCTGTTCGAGGATCTCATCGGTCGCGCGTTCAATTCCCTGTGGGCAGCGGGAGTCGGTTTTCTGGTCACCGCGGTGGCGCTCTGGTCTACGAGGGCCAGCGGCGCCGCGGCGGATGCCGCGGTCCGTCCAACTCCTGGCGGCGCCTTGATCATCGGGTTGGCACAGGCGCTCGCGCCGCTTCCCGGGGTGTCGCGCTCCGGTATGACGATCGCGTCCGGGCTCTGGGTCGGTCTCGGTGCGGTGGCGGCGGCGGATTTCAGCTTCTTGATGGCGATTCCGCTCATCGCGGGAGCGGGGCTCGTCGAGGCGCGGCACGCGTCAGCGGACATTGCACTGGTGGGCGCCGTCCCGCTCATCGTCGGATGTCTCATCGCGTTTCTCTCGGGGGTCTTCGCGATTCGGTTCCTCATCGCCATGTTGCGGCACGGCCGCTTCCATGTCTTCGCGCCCTATTGCGTGGTGATCGGCCTCTTCACGCTCGGCTACGCGCTGTGGCACGGCTAGAAATCGACGGCATTCCGGCGGCTGTCTTGGCGCGACGCTGGGGCGTGCCGCAGTGCGGTGTCTTCCGCACGCTCTCCTCCAGTCTCGACGCGATCCACGACCTCGGCGCGCAGGGCGCGCCGGCGGGAACTGTGGTCCTTGCAGAGGAGCAAACGGCGGGGCGGGGCCGCGACGGCCGGACGTGGCGCTCGCCCCCCGGGGGCGTGTGGCTCGGCATGTTGTTGCGGCCGCCGCTGCCCGCGGCCGGCGTGTTGTCGCTGCGCATCGGGCTCGTCCTCGCTGACGTCGTCGAAGCGGTTCTGGGTGTCCGTCCGACGGCGCTGTCCGGACCACGGGCCGGGGTCAAGTGGCCGAACGACGTGCTCGTGGATGACCGCAAGGTCGCCGGCATCCTGTGCGAGAGCCGCTGGCAGGGGGATGCGCTCCAGTGGCTGGGTGTCGGCATCGGCATCAATGTGACAAACGAGATCCCGGTCGATCTCGCTGCACGTGCAGTCGCGCTGCGGGAGCTGCGCCCCGGCGCGCGACGCATCGACGTGCTCGACCAGCTCATCCCCGCGTTGCTGCGCTTGGCGGCCCACGGCGGGCAGCTGACCGAGTTCGAGTGCGCGGCGTTCGCGCGGCGGGACTGGCTGCGCGGCCGGCACATTCGCTCGCCGCTCGCGGGGCGCGCCGCGGGCATTCGGCCCGACGGCGCACTGCTCGTGGACACGGGCGCGGGTACGACGATGGTGCGCGACGGCCACGTCGAGCTATCTTAGCCGGCCCATGCTCCTCGCCTTCGACATCGGCAACACCGAAACCACCGTCGGATTGTTTGCGGGTGATCGGCTGGAAGCGCATTGGCGGTTGCATTCGACGCCGCAGCGCACGCCAGACGAATGGGCCTCCGCTTTCACGGCGCACCTGACGCAGGCGGGGCACTCGACTCAGGAGATCCGCGCGGCGATCGTCGCGTCGGTCGCCCCTCAAATCACGCAGAGCCTGTGCGACGGGATTACGGCCGCCACGACGCGCGATCCGGTGCGCGTGGATGCGCGGTCCACGCTTCCGATCGTGCTCGACGTGGATGAGCCGCTGACGGTCGGCGCCGATCGCATCGTCAACACGCTTGCCGCGGCCGAGCTTTTCAAAAAGGACACGATCGTCGTGGACTTCGGCACGGCGACCACGTTCGATTGCATCACCGTCGACGGAGGTCGGGGGGGGGGACGCTTCATCGGCGGCGTGATCATGCCCGGCCTGCGCACGGCTTCTGACGAGCTGGTTCGCAAAACGGCGAAGCTCCCGGCGACCGAGCTGCTGCCGCCCACGCATGCGATCGGGCGCCGCACCGAGGACTGCATTCGCGTGGGCGTCCTGTGGGGCACGGCCGACGCGGTAGACGGCCTGGTGCGACGCATCAAAGCGGAGTGGCCATCAAAGCAGCAGCCGCTGGTCGTTGCGACGGGTGGACTCGCCGTGCTCGTCGCGCCGCTCTGCAAGGAGATCGAGTCGGTTCATGCCGACCTCACCCTGATCGGCTTACGGATCGCCGCGGCGGCGCTCGGCCTGAAGTGGTGAGCAACGCCCGCACGCTCAATCCGTGGCGGCGCTGGGGCTACCGTCTGCTTCCCGGTGATCTCTACTCCTATGTGCTGCACCTGCGTCCTGCCGAGTGGCCGATCATGGCGGGGCACACGCTGCTCGGATACGTGCTTGCGGTCGGGGTGCGGGGAGCCGTGAGCGGGGACCAGATCGGCACCGCGCTCCTCGCGCTGATCATCTGGGTGGTGTTCCTGAACGGCGGCACGTTGGCGATCAACAGCGTGTTCGACCGTGACGAAGGGGACATCGGTTATCTCAATGCTCCGCCGCCGCTGCCTCGGTATCTCCTGCACTTCAGTGTGGCGTTGCTCGTCGGCGGTCAGCTCCTGGCGTTGACGCTGCCGGCGGGGTTTCAGATTGCATACGCCATCTGCTTCGTTTTATCCGTCCTGTACTCCGTCCCGCCGTTTCGGTTCAAGGCGGTGGCGGGTGTGGACTGGGTCATCAACATGTGGGGCTTTGGTACGCTCACGCCGTATGCGGCGTGGGCCGCGACAGGCCGGCCGCTCGACATCGGGCACGGACTGGTGCTGCTGGCGTTCTGTCCCCTGTTCGCCGGACTCTATCCGCTCACGCAGCTGTATCAGTTCGATGAGGACCGGCGCCGCGGCGACCGCACGCTGGCGCTGATTCTGGGGATGCGGGCCAGTCTCGTGGTCGCAACGGCGTCCACACTGCTCGCCTTTGCCCTGTTCGCGTGGGCCGTCGCCATCCTCGGCGTGGGTGCAAAAGCGTTCACCTTGTTACTACCACTGGCCCTGTGGCTGGCCGTCCTGTTGCCCTGGCTCTTCGATTACGCCGCCTGGACGCCGCAACAGCACCAGCGCGGCATGTACCGAGCCCTGGCCGCATGGGCCGTAACCGATCTCACGGTGCTCTATGTGTTTGCGACGTAATGTTGGCGTCTTAGATTCAAGGTTGTGAAGGTTGGTGGAGGATGGTGGAGGTTTTCGAAGTTCCCTCCACAATCTCCACCAACCTCGACCAACCTCCACAACTGCTCGTAAGGAGACCGATGCCCTCGACCACCACCGCAGCCACTGATCGATCTGAGTTTCGCCACATTCTCCTCAGTGGAACCATCGTCGGTGCGGTCACCGCCGCCGCAGTGATCATCTATCTCGTCATCTCACGCCTGCTGCCGGCGGGAATCATCGAAGCACTGCTCCAGACGATCGTCGTGATCGCCGCGGCGGTCGCCGCGAGTTTCCTGCCCGCGTTCTTCGCGACTTCCCGGACGGTGCAGGGCGTGGCCGGCGCCGCAGCGATCGGTTTGTGGGGTACCATCGTGTTCATGGCGATCGACATCATCCTGCTGCGGCCGTTCAAGGCGTACCCCTGGACCTGGGACGCCGTCGGCGGTGGGAGCACGTGGTGGTACCTCCCCATCTGGTGGATGCTCGGAACCCTGGCGGCCTGGATGGGAGGAATCGTGACGGCTGGGCGCGCGGCGCGAGGCGGCAACACGGCGATTCAATCGCTCGCGATTTCGCCGGTCGCCGGCGCTCTCGGGGGCGTGCTGGGATTGGGCCTGAGCCGCCTCGTGTATTTGCCCGTTGCCGCCGGTGCCGGATTTGTCGTGACGCTGATCGTGTTTGCCATCATCGTGATCAGCCGCAAGAGGTAACGCACCGTGCCGAGATGGCTGGCGCACTTGCTCGTGGTCCTGGGTTGGTTGCTGACCCCCGGATGGGCGTGGGCCGCCTCGCATGTCGGCCTCTGGCTCGGCGCCATGGTCGCTCTGCGGTTCACCAGTCCGTTCGTCATGCTGGCCATCGCCGGTGCTGGCGCGTTGCTTTTCGGATTCGCCGTACTGTGGACGTGGGTTCGCTTCATGCGTCACCTCCCGCACCTGCTCTCCCATCACATGGCGCCCCGCACCACCGAGGAGCACGCCGCGATTGCGGCCGCGGATTGAGCTCCTCCTTCTAATCGCAGGCGTTTCCCACCTCCACGCCCAGGGGCGTGATGTTGACGTGTTGTATGGCCGGTGGTACCGCGGCAACCGATCGGCCACCTATGAGCTGCGGACGACGACTCCCGTTGGGAACACATTCGGGCACGGCCTGGCGGCATACGTGCTGGTGCACGACAGCTTGGGACGGCGGCGCGCGTTTTATGGCGCCGGTTGGGAATTGCAGGCCCTGCGGCATCGCCGGACCTTTGGACCGTATGCTCTCGCGGGCGTTGCGCTTGGCATCTCGACCGACACCTCCACGCAACAGCTCGCAGCGCTGTGGAGTATCGGCGGCGGGGTCGAGTGGCGGCCGATATCCTGGGTTGCCCTGGGGATGGAAGCCCGGTATCGACTGCAGGACATGGGTCCGCGCGGCTTTTGGCGCACATCGTCCGATGCGCGTGACGGCGTGAGCCTGGCCTTCGGCGCCTCGCTCGGCATCGGGAAACGCGGGTGGAGCGGCGGACGAGCCGCTTCGTCCCGGCCACCGCTGCCGCCCCCCACCCCCCCAACGCCCCCCACGCCTCCGCTGATGATCATCGGCAACGCGTCCGGAGTCGTGCGGACCGCGCTCGACGCGCTGGGCACGCCGTACGTGTGGGGTGGGACGGCGGCCAATGGGTTCGACTGCTCGGGGCTCGTGCAGTGGGCGTACGCCCAACACGGCGTCCGCTTGCCGCGCATGAGTCGCGATCAAGCGCGCTCAGGGAACGAAGTCCCTCCCGTCCTCGAGGCGCTGCGACCCGGTGATGTCCTGCTGTTTTCCGCGCAGCCGGGCGGCGGGGTGACGCACGTCGGGTTGTACGTCGGCGAACAGACGTTCATCCACAGCTCCAACGACGGCGTGAAGTTGTCGCGGCTCGAGGCGCGCGATCCCGACGGAGCGTGGTGGGTGACGCGGTGGGTAGGGGCGAGGCGAGTCGTCCCGTGAGAGCAGTGCTGGTGTCGCTGGTGCTGGTGCTGGTCGGGTGCGGTGCCTCCCGCGTTCCCGCGAGCCTCAGGGGCTACGACATCCTCGTCGAGCCGAAGGACGAGCAAAGCGTCGAGCTGGCCCGCGCCATGAAAGGCTCCGGGTATCGGGTGCGGGAGAAGGTTCGAGGGGGAAGCCGGCCGACCGCCGCGCTGATCCACTTCACGTTCAGCGATCCCGCTCCGGGGCAGCCCACCTGGCTGCACCTCCGCCTGGCCGACACGCGATCAGGCGTCATCGTGGGTGTCGCAACGGTTCAACTCGATTCGGCGACTCAGACACCGCGCGCCCGCGCGAGAGCCGCCGTGCAGGCGATTTCCGCCCCTTGACGGTAGCTGGACGAGCGGCGAGATTCCCCCCGTATCAATTAGCACTCACCATCTGCGAGTGCTAACGGCTAATCAATTCAAAGAGTTACGGAGGTTCAGAGTATCATGGCAACATCAACCAAGACGACCCAGAAGTACAAGGTCTTTCCATTGGCTGATCGCGTCGCGATCCGCCCGATGGAGGAGACCGAAACGATGAAAGGTGGGCTGTACATCCCCGATACCGCCAAAGAGAAGCCGATCCAGGGCGAAATCATCGCCGTGGGGCCCGGCCGGCGCGAGAAGGGTGAGACGATCCCGATGGAGCTGAAAGTCGGCGACCGCGTCATCTACGGGAAGTACAGCGGCACGCAGGTCGAGCTGGACAACGAAGAGATCATCCTGATCAAAGAAGCCGACGTCATCGCGAAGCTCGCGTAAGCATTCTTCCGGAGGACGCACAGACATGGCAGCCAAGTATCTGGAGTTCAGCACCGAGGCCCGGGCCCGCCTGAAGCGCGGCGTGGATCAGCTGGCCGATGCGGTGAAGGTGACACTCGGCCCCAAGGGCCGGAATGTCGTCATCGACAAGAAGTTCGGCAGCCCGACCGTGACCAAGGACGGCGTGACTGTCGCGAAGGAAGTCGAGCTGGACGACGAGATCGAGAACATGGGCGCCCAGATGGTGAAGGAAGTGGCGACCAAAACCTCCGACCTCGCGGGCGACGGCACCACTACGGCCACCGTGCTTGCGCAGGCGATCTACCGTGAGGGCCTCAAGTCCGTCACGGCCGGTGCGAATCCGATGGCGCTGAAGCGCGGCATCGAGAACGCCGTCGAGACCGTCGTTGCCGAGCTGAAGAAGATTTCGGTGCCGACCTCGGGCCGGAAAGACATCAAGCAGGTCGCCACGATTTCTGCCAACGGCGACGCCGAAATCGGCGACAAGATCGCCGATGCGATGGATAAGGTCGGTAAAGACGGCGTGATCACGGTCGAGGAAGCGAAGAGCCTCGAGACCACGCTGGAGACGGTGGACGGGATGCAGTTCGATCGCGGCTACCTCTCGCCTTACTTCATCACCGATCCCGAGAAGATGGAGTGCACGATCGAGGATGCCTACATCCTCATCTACGACAAGAAAATCTCCACGATGAAGGACCTCCTGCCCGTGCTCGAGAAGGTGGCACAGTCAGGTCGCCCGATGCTCATCGTCGCCGAGGACGTCGAGGGTGAGGCACTGGCGACGCTGGTCGTCAACAAGCTCCGCGGTACGCTGAAGGTCTGCGCCGTCAAGGCGCCGGGCTTCGGTGACCGTCGCAAGGAGATGCTGCGCGACATCGCCATTCTCACCGGCGGCCAGGTGATTTCGGAAGAGCTCGGCTTGAAGCTCGAGAACACGACGCTCAACGATCTCGGCCGCGCCAAGCGCATCATCGTGGATAAGGACAACACCACCGTTGTGGACGGCAAGGGCAAGGACGACGAGATCGAAGGCCGCAAGTCGGAGATTAAGGCCCAGATCGAGAAGTCCACGTCCGACTACGACAAAGAGAAGCTGCAGGAGCGGCTGGCGAAGCTCGCCGGCGGCGTGGCCGTGCTGAACGTGGGTGCAGCCACCGAGACCGAGATGAAGGAGAAGAAGGCCCGTGTCGAGGACGCGCTGCACGCGACTCGCGCGGCGGTCGAGGAGGGCATCGTGCCGGGCGGCGGCGTGGCGCTGCTGTGGTGTCAGAAGTCGCTCGACAAGACCAAGGGTCGCGATGACGATGAGAAGACCGGCATCGAGATCGTGCGCCGGGCGCTTGAGGAGCCGATCCGCATCATCGCCCAGAACGCGGGCGCTGAAGGCGCGATCGTCGTCGGGAAGGTGAAGGAGTCGAAGGACAAGAACTTCGGCTACAACGCGCAAACCGATAAGTTCGAGGACCTCGTGGCGTCGGGCGTTATCGATCCGACCAAGGTCACCCGGACGGCCCTGCAGAACGCCGCCTCCATCGCGAGCCTGCTCCTCACGACCGAGTGCGTCGTGGTGGAGAAGAAGGAGAAGGACAAGGCTCCTCCGATGCCCGGTGGCGGCATGGGCGGAATGTATTAAAGGCTAGACGCCGAGACGCACAGACGCCTAGTTGACATAGACTTACGTAGCGCTCCCTCCCGTGTGACGTTCGGCACGGGGGGGAACACTATTTTGGGGGCCCATGGCTGCCTCGCTGTCCCGGGAATTGGCCGATTTCTTGATCGAGCTGTCGATCGCCCTCCACAAGCATTCGATGTATCCGGAGGGGCATCCGTCGCTCGCCCCCGCCGCAGCCGGCGTGACCCGGCGCGCTGAGCGTCTCTTTGAGGAACGGACCACCCTCGCGTTGGGCGTCGCCAGCCTGCAGCTGGTGATCGAAGGCGTTGCGACCGACCCGAAGAACCCGGTGCTGGCCGAGCTCGCGGGCCGCCTCCACCGCCACCATCTCGGGGCCGTGACGTTTCATCGCGGCCTGCAGGTGAACGAAGTGGCCGACGTGCTCCGCACGCTCGCCGTCGAAGCCGAACGCAGCGGCGAACCGATCGGGCTGGGGCCGCCAGAACAGCTGCGCGCGTGGGATCACGTCCGGCTCCATCCGGTCACCTATGAGCGTTTGGAGCTCATGCACGAGGACGACCAGGCTCCCGGCGACGATAAGGCGACGAAGCAACGAGGACTTCGCGGCGCGCAGTTGTGGGTGGGATTGGCGCGCGCGGCGCTCACGGCGGAAGCAATGGCCGACGACGCGCCGCCGCCATCCAGTGAGCCGTCGCTGATCGCGAAGGCAATCGACGAGCATCCCCGCAGCGCCGCGTACGACCAGGTCATCGTTGGCTATCTGCTGCAGATCGCCGACGAGTTGAAGCACACCGGAGATGCCGAGGCGGTGGCGCTGCGCCGGCGCACATCGAAGCTCGTGGGAGCGCTGCAGCCCGGGACGCTGCGTCGGCTCATCGAGATGGGTGGCGACAGCGCCCAACGCGCCAAGTTCGCCATCGACGCGACACACGGGCTGGCCGTGGATGCGGTCCTGGACATCGTGCGCGCGATGGCAGACGCCTCGCACAAGACGGTCTCCGATCCTCTGGTGCGCATGCTCTCCAAGCTGGCGCAACATGCGGAGCGGGGGACCGCCGACGTGCGACCCCAGGCCGACGCGGCGTTGCGCGAGCAAGTGCGCGATCTCCTGAGGGGCTGGACGCTCGAGGATCCCAACCCTGATGCGTATGGGCAGGCGCTACACCGCATGACGGCGGCGACGCCGTCGACCGTCCTGCCTCGGAACGCGGGCGGTCAGATCGCCGAGCCGTTGCGCATCCTGCAAACCGCCGTGGAAACGGGGGTACTGGGGTTCGCGGCCTGGCGGGCGGTCGAGCGTCTGGTGGCGGAGGACCATGTCGGGCAGCTCGTGGAGATGCTCGACGCGTCGCCGGAAGCCTCGCGGCCGGCGGTGCGCGCCGACATTGCGCCGCTGTGGGCCCGCGTCACGTCGCCCGACGTCGTGGGCCAGCTCGCGAGAACCGAGCCGCCCGATTTTGCGACCATCGATCGCGTCCTGCCGCGCCTGCCCACCCCAGCCTTCGCGCCATTACTCGACGTGCTGGCCGCATCGGAATCGCGGACCACGCGTCGCGGGCTGCTCGATCGGCTGACGCGCGCGCCGCGCGAGCTTGGCCCCGTCATCACGGCCCGGCTTGCCGGCGATGTTCCCTGGTACGTTGCGCGCAATCTGCTGGTGATCCTCGATGGCTTGCCGAGTCTTCCCGACGGATTCTCCGCGGCTGCCTTCATCGCGCATCCGGACGCGCGGGTCCGCCGCGAGGCGCTGAAGCTCGCGCTCAAGATTCCCGCCGAGCGTGAGCTCGCCCTGCTCGGTGCGCTGTGCGATCCGGATCCCCGGATGGTGCGGCTCGGGCTCACCGCTGCCCTGGAGGAGTGTCCGGCGGCGGCGGTCCAGTTCGTCACGCGCCTCGCCCACGATCTGTCGATCGCCTCGGAGTTACGCGTGCTCGCGATCAAGGTGCTGGGGCGCGCCGCCAATGCGGCGGCCCTCGGTGCCCTGCTGCAGCTGGTGGACGGCGGCACGAGCTGGTTGGGTCGCCCCAGGCTGGCCGCGCGATCGCTCGAGCTGCTGGCCGCCCTGATGGCGCTCGCCGCCGGTTGGCGCAGCGATCGCCAGGTCGCCCAATTTCTGGAGCTCGCGGCCGCCTCCACCGATCCCGATGTGCGCAACGCGGCCACGGCCGGAGCGCGCGCCGCCAAGCGATGAGCGACCCAGCCCGCTTCCTCAATGCGTTCGCGCAGGCGCTCGCCGCTATGGCGTTGTACCGCGCCACCCATCCCGCGCGCGAGCGGACCGTCGATGCGGCCTATCAGCAGATGCAGGATCTCCAGTCCGACACACCGCGTCCGCTGTTCACCTTTCTGGGTGACGAAGTGGTCTTCGGCCAGATCCCGTTGCGCGAGCTGAAAGCATGGGATTGGGGCAAGCGGCTGGCGCAGGCCGGCATCCAGCGGCTCGAGTTCGAGGATCGCGTGAGCCGTGAGGATTTCGAGGGCTTCCTCGAGGAGGTGTTGGCGCGATTGACGCTGTCCGCGATCAGCACCGAGGCGCGTCAAATGCGCCGCAGCAGCATCCGCTTCGGCGCGGTGGGTCTGAAGGGCGAGACCGAAATCGCGCCCGAACTCCTGCCGACGGCCACCATCGCCTTCTCGCTCGGCGAAGAAGTCGACACGCTGCGCTGGCTCCAAAGCGAAGTCCAAACCAAAGGCGCGGTGCCGCTGGCCGAGGCGGAAGCGGTCGTGCGGTCGCTTGCCGTCGCGATGCACGGCGGCGGGGGCCGCCAGATCATGCTGCCGCTGTTACAGCTCAAGGAATTCGATCAGTACACGACCACTCATTCGATGAACGTCGCCGTGCTCTCGATGGCGTTGGCCGAGTTTCTCGGTTCGGCGGCGACCGACGTCCGCGGCTTTGGGATCGCGGGGCTCCTGCACGACATCGGGAAAGTCAAAATCCCGCTCGAAGTCCTCACGAAGCCCGGGAAGTTGACGGACGAGGAACGGGCCCTGATGAACGAGCACCCCGCGGCGGGGGCGCGCCTGCTGCTCGAAGTGGAGGAGAATCTCGATCTGGCCGTCGTGGTCGCCTACGAGCATCACATCATGATCAATGGCGGGGGCTATCCGGTCCTGCACTACGCGCGTGATTGCCATCACGCCAGCAAGCTCGTGCACGTGTGCGACGTCTACGACGCCCTCCGCACGCGGCGACCGTATCGTGAGGCGTGGTCGGTCGAGAAGACGCTCGGCTATCTCCACGAGCGGAGCGGACTCGAGTTCGATGCCGAGCTGTGCGCCTCCTTCATCCGCATGATGCGGCAGTGGGAACCGCAGGTCGCGGTGGTCTCGGACGTGCGCGCGCCGGTGACGCCGGGACCGGCGGCAAAGCCGGAACAGGCCGGGGTATGATAGAAACGATGCGGTGGTTGACGATTGTTGTGGTCACTGCGCTTGCGGCGCAGGCGCCGGTACGGCTCGCCGGAAATTGGCAGGCGCGGTCGGGCGATGAGATCCGGCACATCATGGTGCGCGGTGACAGCTCCGCCCAGTTCGGCGAAGAGGTCGCGCGCTGGCGCGTGGTGGGCGACAGCCTGTGGATCACATTGGGTGATGGCGTGTGGCAGGTCTACGGCATGAAGATCGCCGGCGACAAGCTGACGATCAGTGGCGGGGATTTGGAAAAACCGGTGACGTTACGGCGCGTTGGCCCGCCCAATGCGCGCGCGGATACGCTGGCGATCCCTGAGGCCCCGGCGCCGAACCAACGGGCCTGGTAGATACCGGTCGTTTATTTCAATTCCGCTACCGTCGCGAGCCGCCATCCGACGTCCTTCTTCTCGAACCGCATCGCGAACCGCCGCCGGTCAATCCGCGGCGCGCCGCCGGCGGCGGGCACGTACTCGAGCATCGCGCGCACGTTCCCGGTCGCCGTGGCGCCTCCCTGCTGTACCTTGAAATCCTCGACCGTGAACCTCGCGGTGATCTGATTCCAGTCGCGGAAGAACGCCTCCCAATCGCGCCGCTCATCCTCGGTCAGGCCCGGATATAAGACGCGGAGATTGGCGATGCGTTGGCTCGCGAGCGCGCGGCCCAAATCGGCGAGCAACACATCTACGGCCCCGCGCGGGTTCGGCGGCTGCGGGCTCGGCGGCGCGATCCCGGCGTCGATGCCGATCTGTTCGGCGCTTTGCGCCGCCACTTTGGCGAGGGTGAAATCCTGCTCGCGCAGCAGCGATTCCGCGCGCGCGAGAAAGATTCCCGCGTTCGCGGCCGCCGTGCCGGTTGGCAGCGCCTGCACCACCGGCGCCACGCGCAATACCATCTGCTGCGCCTCGCGGTCCATGACGCGCGCTTGTTCGCGCGCGCGGCTGTATTGGTGCTCTGCCTCGACATACCCACGGATGGCGCGGGACTGATCGCCTGCCTGCAGCGCCTGCTCGGACGATTGGAACATGGTCTCGGCGAGAATCATCGCGGGCACGCTGTTCTTGAGCGCGCCGGCCGAGACGGCGCGGTCCCGCAAGGCGAGCGCCGAGTCACGCCGCAAGCTGACGGCCATCGAGACCGGTGCGCCGTCGGGAATGGAGGGCGGCGCCGCTAGTCCGATCGGTGGCGTCGCCGCGGGAGGGTTGGGCGGGGGCGGGGGCGGGGCGAGCACGGCATTCAACTGGTCGTCGCTGGATTGGCCGGGCGAGAACAGCAGCAGCAGGACGACCGCCGCGAGTGCGCCCAGCACCGCGAGTCGCGCGCGTATCGACGCGTGCGTGATCAGCTTCAGCACGGGCTGAGGCAGCGGTGTCCAGCGACCGAGCGGCTGCGTCGCCTCGTCGTCCGCACCCGACAAGGCCGAGCGAATTTGCTGCAGCGTCGACATCATCTGACCAGCGGATTCGTAGCGCTCGTGCGGCACCTTGTTCATGGCTTTCGCCACGACGCGCTCGAGGGCTGCCGGGATCGACGGCGCGACGGTGCGCAGCGCGCGCGGCTCCGTCGTCAGCACCTGATAGAGTACGCCGTGCACCGATTCCGCTTCGAACGGCCGCTGGTAGGAGAGCAGCTCGTACAGCATGCAGCCGACGGAGAAGACGTCCGTCGCCGCGGTGATCGCGCCGTTGGTGATTTGCTCGGGCGCCATGTACGTCGGCGTGCCGACGATCGCGCCGGAGCCGCTCGCATCGGCTTTCTGCAGCCGCGCGATGCCGAAGTCCATGATCTTGACGCGCCCGTCCGGCATGACGCGCACGTTGGACGGCTTGACGTCGCGATGAATGACGCCGCGTTGATGCGCGAAATGGAGACCGGTGAGGACTTCGATGGCGATGTCCAACTTGCGCTCGAGCGCGAGCGGATCGCGCAGCGCGATCATGTCGGAGAGATCGCGGCCCTCCACCAGCTCCATCGCGATAAAGAGCTGTCCTTCGGACTCGCCCAGGTCGTAGACGGTGACGATGTTGGCGTGCTGGATGGCTCCGGCGGCCCGCGCCTCGCGCAGGAAGCGCTCCTGCATGTCCTTCGTCTTGCGGAAGCTCGAGCTCAACAACTTCAGCGCGACGTAGCGCCGTAGCACCGTGTCGTACGCCTTCCATACGATGCCCATCGCGCCTTCGCCGAGGAGCTGATGCAGCTCGTACTTCCCGAGCCGGCGGTACCGCTGCTGGGCTTCGGTCACCGGGTCAGCCAGTCGAAGGCGCGGCTCAGGTACGAGCGCATCGGCTCGGTCACCGGGACGTTGCGGCGGGGGAGGACGCGTTCGACGATGGCCAGGAACTTCTGCTGCGTCATCCGCTCGGATGAGGAGCCACCCCAGGCGAAGGGCGCGACGTACTTCGGGGCGCGCACACCATCGAAGATGCTGGCGCCGGCGCCGATGACGGATCCTGTATCGAGCATCATGCCGATGGCCGTCTTGGCGTGGTCGCCGATGAGACTGCCGAGGAATTGGTGCCCGGTCTCCAGGTGGGTGCCGCCGACTTCGAGTCGCACCGGGCCGTAGGTGCTCTTCAAATTCGATGTCGTGGTCCCGGCTCCGAGATTGACCCAACGGCCCAGGACGGAATGCCCCACGAAGCCGTAATGCGCTTTGTTGGCATAGCCGAGCATCGCCGTCGTGGACATTTCCCCATGAACGACCGACCACGGGCCGATCGCCGAGGTTCGGATTGGTCCTCCCACCAGGCGCGCATTGGCACCGACCCACAGGGGACCCTCGAGTCGCGTGCCGGACCGCACCTCGACGCCTTCCTCCAGCACGACGGGCCCGGTGCGGGTATCGAAGACGACGCCCGGCTCGATGGCCCCTTCCCGCAGCGAGATCCAGGCGGGATCGCCCAGCACGATCGCGCCTTGCGGCACCGCATCCGAGTCTCCCAGCAGTTTGATCACGTCTTCGCGCAGCAACTGTTCGAGCGCCGTGACAAGATCATGCACGCCCCGGAGCAGCACGCCTTCCACGCTCATCGCTTGCGCGTTCGCGACTGGGCCGGTCCAGGTCTTCCCCGCGGGAACGGCCCAGCCGACGGTGATGCCGTCGTGTGTGAGGCGCGCGGGCGCGTCGGGTAACGGACCCGCGAGGCCGCGCGGCGCGAATGTCGAGGAGCCGATGACGGCCGGTCCCGTCACGGCCCGCCGCGCCTCGACCGGGGGAACGCCAGGTTCGGGAAAGCCGGCGAGGTGCGGGAGCGCGAAGATGCCGGTCGCTTCCGTACCGACGAACGTCTCCCATCGCTCGCGGATGAGATGCGCCCCGGCACGCAATTCAGCGATCGGGCGGATGCCGGCGAACGGCGCCCAGGCGGGACCGGGCTCTGGATCCAGCAGGTAGAGCGCGTGTGTCACAGGTGCTGCACCAGCGCTTTCAACTTGTCCGCGCGTCCGGTCGGCATCACGAGCGTGTGCCCGTTTGCCCGCACGACGATCATGTCTTCGACGCCGTCGACGGCGATGCGCTCGTTCTCCGCCCAGATCACGGAGTCTCGGACATCGTCCCCGAGCGTGACATTCCCGACCGTGACGTTGCCGTGCGCGTCGCGTCGGCGGATCCGGAGCAGCGCATCCCACGAGCCGATATCATCCCAAGGGAAGGTACCGGTCACGACCGCGAGGCGCTTGGTCCGCTCGAGCACCGCCACATCCACGGCCACCGGCGTCACCGCGGCAAAGAAGCGCGGCGCATCGCCGGCGTTGAGGGCTGGCCACCCGGCCGCCAGCTCCTCCGCATACGCGCCCGCCTCGCCGAGAAACCGAGCAGCGCCCCAGGCGAACAGCCCGCTGTTCCACAGCGCGCCGCGGCGCCGCAGCAACGCGGCCCGCGCGGGGCTCGGCTTCTCGATGAACCGTTTGACCCGGCGCGCGCTGCCCGCCGGGTCACCCGGGACGATGTAGCCGTACCCGGTCTCATTCCGCGTGGGTTTGACGCCCACCGTCACCAACACATCCAGCTCGGCCGCGACCGCCAGTGCATGCGTCGCGGCGGCGCGAAATGCGGTGTCGTCCCCGACGGCCCAATCCGCATGGAGCGACAACATCTGGCCACCCGGATCGTGTTTGGCGATCCAGTGCGCGGCCCACGCGAGCGCCGGCGCCGTGGACGCGGCGCGCGGCTCGGCTAAAATGTTGGCCTCCGGCACCTCGGGCACCGTCGCGGCCACACGCTCCACCAGCGCCGGACTCGTGAGGATCAGGACGCGCTCGGGGGGCACCAGACCGCGCAGCCGCGCGACGGCGTGCGCGAGCAGTGGCCGGTCGCCGGTCAGAGGCAGCAGCTGCTTCGGAAGTTCCGGAGTCGAGAGGGGCCAGAACCGCGTTCCCGATCCGCCGGCGAGGATTGCCGCCCAGGCGCTCATCGCGCGTCGTCTCCTGCGTCGTCCTCGGGCTGCGCATCGCCGAACATCATCCCGATGCGCTGGCTGAGCTTCGTCGGAGAGAACGGCTTCGTCACGAGGGCCGCGCCCAGCCGGCGCGCCTCGCGCAGAATCCGGTCCTCGCCTTCGGCGGTGAGCACGAGGACGGGCAGCCGCTGGGTGCCGCCCTGCGTGCGGAGCTCGCGCAGCAAATCGAGCCCCGAGCCGTCGGGCAGATGGAGGTCGAGGAGTAGACCGTCGGTCGCCGGTGTCGCGCGGAGCGCCTGGCGCGCCTCATCCAACGTTCGCGCGAGACTCACGCGATAGCCGAGTCGCTCGAGGAAGGGACGCAGGACGAGCCCGATGTGCGGCTCGTCATCTACCACCAGGAGGTGTCGTGCTGAGGTGTTCAACGACGCCCCCACCGGTTACAGCAGACCAGCGATGGCGGTGCGGTGTCGACGCAGGTCGAAGAGGAGGGCGCCCACGTTCGTCGCAGGCTGGACCAGCACGATGAGCAAGGCCTCGGCGTTGAGCACCGCGATGATGGCGAGTCCCTTGCCGAACTCGAGCACGGCGGTGCCAAAGTCGCCCCGTCCGCCCGCGTCGCCCAGCTGCGCGATATGCTTGATAGCGGACGGCAGGAGCGCGGCGACACTGTCGGCATCGACCCCGTTGCCGACGCGCGAATCGATCGGCAGCCCGTCCCGGCCCACCACTACCACGGCATCAACGCCGTTGGAACGGCTGAGTGCCTCCACTACGTCGCGGATGGTCGGCATACGCGCGGCAACGTAGGTTTCGGCGAAGTCGAAGTCAAGCAGCCACTATGGGTTGACCCACTCGAACGCCGCCAAGTAAGTTCTCCAGCACTTCTATGCGCGCACTTACCCTGCTTGCTGTTGCGCTGGCCCTCGCCGCCGCCTGCGGCAGCCCCCTGGGCTTGCCGCAACCGTCCGTCGACAATCGTACGGACACGGTCTCGTTGTATGCGTTGAGCGGGACACCGGTCACTCAAGCCTCGGCGTACGTGATCCCATTCCGTCAGGTCGTACGCACCGATCAGAGCGTCGACGGGTTCGATTTCGCATTCGACATCGATACCGCCGGCCGTGCCGTGCTGTTGCCGACCGGCGCGCTCCGGCTGGGCCGCGCGTCCGGCATTCAGCTTGCCACGATCCCGTTCGATTCAATCCGCGTCGCGCCAACCAGCAGGTACCAGCTGGACAGCGCGGTCGCCGTCGATTCCGGCTCGGTCGCGATTCTCCACTCGCGTCAGCTGTCTTGCTCGTTCAATATCCCCGCGGTGTTCTACGCCAAGCTGCACGTCCTCGCCATCGATACGACGTCCGGTCCGAACGGACGCCGCATCGACTTCGAGATTCTCACCGATATCAACTGCGGCTATCGCGGGCTCGAGCCAGGCCTGCCGCGCCGTTAGCTCGTGATCGATCTGAAGTTGCTGCGCGCCTCGCCCGCTCAGGTGCGGGCGGCGCTCGCCCGTCGCGGCGATGCTTCACTCACGCGGCTGCTGGACGAAATCGAAGCGCTCGACATGAAGCGGCGCACGCTCACCGCGCAGCTCGACACGCTGAAAGCCGAGCGCAACGACGCGGCGAAAGCGGATGCGCTCGTCGCCAAAGCGCAGGGTGGACTTCCCGAGGCCACGACGAAATCGCGCCGCAAGTTGGGCGAGCAGATCACCAGTCTCGAGTCGGAGCTGCGCCAGATCGAGACCACGCTCGAAGCGAAGGCTCTCTTCGTTCCCAACTTGCCACTCTCTGATGTGCCGGATGAAGTCACCTTCATTCGGAGTTGGGGGACGCCCGCCCCCAAAGGCGGCAAGCCGCATTGGGAGATCGCCGAGCAGCTCGGCATCCTCGACTTGCCACGCGGCGCGAAGCTCTCGGGCTCGGGATTCCCCGTGCTGCTGGGAGCGGGCGCCCGGCTCGCGCGCGCGCTCATCAACTTCATGCTCGACCTGCACACCCGCGAACATGGCTATGTGGAGGTTGAGCCGCCGTTGCTCGTGCGGCGGGAGATCATGATCGGCACCGGGCAGCTGCCCAAGTTCGAAGACGATGCGTACCGCACGGCGACGGACGACCTGTTTCTTGTGCCCACCGCGGAGGTCCCGGTCACGAATCTCCACCGCGATGAGATCCTCGACGGCACGACCTTACCGAAGGGGTACGTCGCCTACACGCCCTGTTTTCGCCGCGAGGCGGGCGCGGCTGGAAAAGACACGCGTGGGTTGCTGCGGGTGCATCAGTTCGACAAGGTCGAGCTCGTGCGCTTCTGCCGCGCGCCCGATTCGCCGGCCGAACACGAGAAGCTCACGGGCCATGCCGAGGAGGTGCTGCGACGGTTGGAGTTGCCGTACCGGGTCGCCGTGCTGCCGGCCAACGATCTCGGCTTCGCGGGCGCGAAGACGTACGATCTTGAAGTGTGGGCGCCCGGCGTGGGCCAATGGCTCGAGGTTTCCAGCTCCTCCACGTTCGCGGACTACCAGGCGCGGCGCGCCAACATCCGGTGCCGCTCGCGGCCCGGCGAGAAGCCGGAGTTCGTCCATACGCTGAACGCCTCGGGCGTCGCGCTGCCGCGCACGATCGCAGGGTTGCTGGAAACCCACCAGCAGGCCGACGGGTCTGTGACGGTCCCGCCGGCGTTGGTGCCGTATGTCGGCACTGACCGACTTGCCTAGGGGCGTGCTGCGCCGCGCGGGTCCACCCGCGCTCATCGCCGCCGCCCTGCTGTTCGGCGTGCTCTCGGTCGGGTATGCGTGGATTGTGGCGCGCCATCTCCGCACTGACGCACGCGAAACCAGCCGCCTCCTCGGCCAGGTCTTTGCGGGTTTGAACGACCCGCGTGAAGGCGCGGCGGCCGACGCGTTGCTGGCACTAGCCGCCGACGTGCGGCGGCTCGGCATCCCGATCGCCGTCACCGATACCGCCGGCCGCATCACCGCGCTCGACAATGCGCCGTTCGGCGCCAACGCGAGCGAGACGACGCGGCGCAACTGGATTGTGGCGCTGGACCGCGTTCACCCGCCGCTCATCCAGCCGGGCGTGGGCACGATCCACTACGGCGCGCTCCCCGCCGCCCGCGCATTTGCGGGCCTCGCGGTGCTGCAGGGCGCGATGTTCATCTGTCTCGTCCTCCTGGCCGTCTGGGCGATGCGCGGGCGGGTGACCTCGGCGCGCGATCGGCTCTGGGTCGCGATGGCCCGTGAGTCCGCGCATCAGCTCGGGACCCCCCTCATGAGCCTGACGGGTTGGATTGATTACCTGCGGGAGAATCCGGATACGCCGGGCAGCGAGCTGGTGGGGCATCTTGAAGCCGATGCGGAGCGCCTGCAACGCGTCGCCCGGCGCTTCGAGCGCATCGGCCGCCCCGCGCGGCGCGAACCCGTCGGGCTCGGCACGGTCGCGGAGCGGGTCGTGGCCTATTTCCGGCCGCGGCTGCCGACGCTCGCGCATGCCGTGACGATCACGCTCACGTCGCCGGGCGCCGGACCGACGGCGACGGGCGACCCGGTCCTCATCGAGTGGGCGCTCGAGGTCGTCGTGAAGAACGCCGTGGATGCGCTCAGTGGGCGCGGCGGCCGCATCGAGGTCGAAGTGGAGAGTGCTGACTCCATGGGCCGGGTGAGTGTGCGCGATGACGGGCCGGGCGTCGCGCCGGAAATGCTGCACCAGTTGTTCGAGCCCGGCGCCAGCAGCAAGACGGGCGGCTGGGGGATCGGCCTCGCGCTGGCCCGGCGCATCGTCGAGCAGCAGCACCACGGCAAGGTCGCGTTCCGACCCGGGCCGGAGGGCAAAGGGTCGGTGTTTGTGCTTGAATTCCCACTGACGTCGTGATCACACAGGCTAAAGCCTGCGCCCGAGACATCATTGCCCTTAAGGGCAGTGCCTTGTTGGGCCCACCCTTCAGGGTGGGAACTCCATGACCGGTGTGCAGCCCCTACCTCTGAATCCCGCCCAGCGCGAGGCGGTCGAGCATCCCGGCGGACCACTGCTGGTGCTCGCCGGCGCCGGATCGGGGAAGACGCGCGTGCTCACCGCGCGGATCGCGCACCTGATCACGGCGCGCGGCATCGCCCCGCAGCGGATTTTCGCCGTGACGTTCACGAACAAAGCGGCGGGCGAAATGCGCACCCGCATCGCGCAGCTGCTGGGCGCGGATCCCCGTGGGCTGTGGATCGGCACCTTTCATTCCCTGTCGGCCCGGCTGCTGCGGCGCGAGGCGCCGCTGCTCGGATTCGGGCCGAACTTCACGATTTATGACGCCGACGATTCGGAAGCGCTGGTCAAACGGCTGCTCGAATCGCGGCAGCTGTCGCCCAAGGCCTACCCGCCGCGCACGGTGCACGGGGTGATCTCGAGCGCCAAGAATCGCATGCTGTTGCCCGAGGAGCTCGGCGCGCAGGCGGATACACCGCTCGTGCGCGTTGCGGCCGATATCTATGCGGCGCTCGGGCCAGCGCTGAAGCAGGCGAATGCGATGGATTTCGACGACCTGTTGCTGCATCCGCTGGCGCTGTTCCGCGATCACGCGGAGCGGCTCGCATACTGGCAAGACCGGTTTCAGCACGTCCTGGTGGACGAATTCCAGGATACGAACGCCGCGCAGTACCTGCTCGTGAAACATCTGGCCAAGCGGCACGGGAATCTGTGCGTGGTCGGTGACGACGATCAGGCGATCTACGGATGGCGCGGGGCGGACGTGCGGCACATGCTGGCCTTTCAGAACGACTTTCCCGGCACGAAGCTCGTGCGGCTCGAACAGAACTACCGGTCCACGCAGATCATTCTTGACGCAGCGAACGGTATCATCGCCGAGAACACGGCGCGCCTGGGCAAGACGTTGTTCACGGAGACGAAGGGCGGCGCGCCGGTGACGTTGCTGGCGGCCGCCGACGAGCGCGACGAGGCGGAATGGCTGGCCAATGAGTACGCGCGCCGCGCCGCGGAGGGCGACGTCCCCTATGAGGGGATGGCCATTCTGTATCGCACCAACGCCCAGTCGCGACCGCTCGAAGAGGCGTTTCGGTTTCGGGGCATCCCCTACCGGTTGATCGGCGCCATCAGCTTTTACGAGCGCCGGGAAGTAAAGGATCTCCTCGCGTATCTGCGCCTGATCGCCAATCCCGCCGACGACGAAGCCTTTCTGCGGGTGGTCAACGTGCCGCGCCGCGGCATCGGTGACGCGTCGTTGACGGTACTGGGCCGCTCCGCCGCCGGATGGCAGAAGCCGCTGCTGGACTCGGCGCGCCGGGCGACCAGCATGAGCGAGCTGCGGCCGAACGTCCGTGAGGCCCTGGTGGGCGTGGCGTCGCTCATCGACCGGTTGCGTGAGGCGGTGGGGCAGGCGGACCCCGCGACCGCGTTCGAGACGATTCTCGCCACCACCGGCTACGAGCAATACCTGGCGGAAGAAGGGGCGGAGGGGATGGAGCGGATCGAGAACGTCCGCGAGCTGGTCGCGGGAGCGGCGGCGTGGGCGGAGGTGCAGGACCCCGACACGCTCGAAAACATCGGCAGCCCCGTGGAGCGCTACCTCACACAGGCGGCCCTCGTCACGCCGGCGGATGAAGACAAGGACGTGCCGGGCGTCACGCTGCTCACCGCCCACATGGCGAAGGGGCTCGAGTGGCCCATCGTCACGCTCGCGGGTCTGGAGGATGGATTGTTTCCGCTCGGTCGTTCCACTGAGCAGCCGGGCGGCGTCGAAGAGGAGCGACGATTGTGTTACGTGGGTCTCACGCGCGCGCGCGAAAGGTTGTATCTCTCATGGGCGCGCACACGGTACCGCAACGGGCGGCTGGAGCTCGCGGAGCCGTCGCGCTTTCTCGACGCGTTGCCACCGCACGTCGTCGAAGAGCGGAGCACGACGCCGTCGTGGCGGCCGCTGCGCGGTTCGTCAGGAGCGATGCCGCCGCGCACGTCACGGCCCCGTGGCGCTGCGGCGAGGCGGCTGCTGCCGGACCTCGGATTTCCGGAAGATGTGTCGCAGGACGCGCCGCGCTACGCAAAAGGAGAACGCGTACGCCATCGCAAATTCGGCGGTGGCACCGTGCGCGCGGTATCGGGCGAAGGCCGCGACCTGCGCGTGAGTGTGGACTTCGACGATCCGGTCATCGGCACCAAGCAACTGCTCGTCGCCTACGCGGGACTCGAGCGTGATTGGGAAGGAGAAGGTGCATGAGCGTTACGCGGGACGAGGTGCTGCGCATTGCGCAGCTCGCGGAGCTGGACGTGGACGAGGAAACGCTGCCGGCGCTGGCCGAACAGATGTCACGGATTCTCGATTACGTCGCGCAGCTCAGCGCGGTACCGGCGAATGGGACGGTGAAGGTCTTCGTTCCCGGGCCCGATGCGATCCGCTTCCGGGTCGATGAAGTGAATCCCGCGCCGCTCGCGTTTGGACCGGAAAAGCTCGCGCCCGCATTCAAGGAGGGCTTCTTCGTCGTACCGAAGCTCGGTCAGTTCGAGTGAGCGACGCGAAAGCGGTCGCGGACCGCCTGGTGAAGGTCAAGCGCCTCAACGCGCTGCTCACGCCGGTCAAGGATCTCCGCAAGTCACTGGTCGCGCAGGAAGCCGCAGCCCGCCCGACCGGCGTGCTGTACGGCATGCCGGTCGCGGTGAAAGACAACATCTGCACGCTGGAATTCACGACCAGCTGTGGATCACGCATCCTCGAGGGCTATCGCTCCCCCTACGACGCCACCGCGGTCGCGAAACTGAAGGCTGCCGGCGCGCTCATCGCGGGGAAGACCAATTGCGACGAGTTCGCGATGGGCTCGTCCACGGAGCACTCGGCCTACGGGCGCGTCATTCATCCGCTCGATAAGGCCCGGGTGCCCGGGGGATCCTCGGGGGGCTCGGCGGCGCTGGTCGGCGCCGGCGCGGTACCCGCGGCCCTCGGATCGGAGACGGGCGGCTCGGTGCGGCAACCGGCGTCGTTTTGCGGCGTCGTCGGCATCAAACCCACGTACGGCCGCGTGTCCCGCTACGGGCTCGTCGCGTTCGGGTCGTCGCTCGATCAGATCGGTGTGTTCGGACGCAGCGTGCACGACGCCGCGCGCGTGGTGTCGGTCATCAGCGGCCGTGATGCGCGCGACGCGACGTGTGAAGACCGCGACCCATTGCGGCTGCCCACGGTGCCGGAATCGCTGCAGGGGTTCGTGATTGGCTTGCCGCGCGAGTATTTCCCACCGGAGCTCGATCCCGCCGTGCGTCGCGCCTGCGAGCGCGCCGTCCGTCTCATGAAAGAGCAGGGCGCGGCGGTGCGCGAAGTCTCGCTGCCGCACACGCCCTATGCGGTGCCGACCTACTATGTGATCGCGCCGGCCGAGGCCTCCTCGAACCTGGCGCGCTATGATGGCGTCCGGTACGGCCCACGCTTCAACGGCTCAACCGACCTGCGGTCGCTTTATCGGTCCACGCGCGGCCAGGGATTCGGAGCGGAAGTGCGGCGCCGCATCCTGGTGGGGACCTACGTTTTATCGTCCGGATACTACGACGCCTACTACCGGCGCGCCCAGCAGATGCGGGCCTTGATCGCCCAGGATTTCCGGAATGTCTTTGACCGCGGCGTGGATCTGCTGTTCACACCCACGACGCCGACGCCCGCGTTCAAGGCGGGAGAAAAACTCGACGACCCGATTGCGATGTACCTGTCGGACATCTTCACGGTGACGGCCAACCTCGCCGGTCTGCCGGCGATTTCGATTCCGATCGGGCGAGTGAAAGGCCTGCCGATTGGCGGCCAGTTGATCGGGCAGGCGTTCCTCGAGGACGAGATGATCGAGGCGGCGTATGCGCTCGAGCGCACGGTCCCGGCGACGGACGAGGCGTGATGAACCCCGCCTGGGAAACCGTCATCGGTCTCGAGACGCATGTGCAGCTGCGGACGCGCTCGAAGATGTTCTGCGGCTGTTCGACCGCGTTCGGCGCGCCGCCCAACACACAAGTGTGTCCCGTGTGTTTGGGTTTGCCCGGGGCGCTGCCGGTCGCCAACGGCGCGGCCATCGGGCTTGCCGTGCGCGCGGCCCTCGCGTTCGGCTGCACCGTGCATCCCCGCAGCATCTTCGCGCGCAAGAACTATTTCTATCCCGATCTTCCCAAGGGATACCAGATCTCCCAGTTCGATCAGCCGCTGGCGACGGACGGCACGCTCTCGTTCCTGTCCCCCGAGCGTGGTCTCGTGACCGCGACGATCGTGCGGTTGCATATCGAGGAGGATGCGGGGAAGTCGATCCACGATCGCTTTCCGAAGGCGACAGCGGTCGATCTCAATCGCTCCGGCGTGCCGCTCATCGAGATCGTGGGCGGTCCCGACCTGCGGTCGCCGGCGGAAGCGCGCGCCTACCTGCAGACGCTGAAACAGCTGCTCGAGTACGTGGACATCTCCGACTGCGACATGGAAAAGGGCAGCCTCCGCGTCGATGCCAACGTCTCGGTGCGTCGCGCCGGCGACCCCGCACTGGGCACGCGCACCGAGGTCAAAAACATCAATTCATTCGCCTTTGTCGAAAAGGCGTTGGGCGTCGAGCGCGACCGGCAGATCGCCGTGGTCGAGTCGGGCGGCAGCGTGACGCAGCAGACCATGCTGTACGACTCGCGTGAGAACTCGGTGCGACCGCAGCGTTCCAAAGAAGAGAGTCACGATTACCGCTACTTCCCGGAGCCCGATCTGCCGCCGCTCGTGCTGACGCCGGAGTTCGTCGCCGAACAGCAGAGCGCGCTCCCGGAGCTTCCTTCGTCCAAGCGCGAGCGCTTTATGGCGCAGTATGCGCTGTCGCGCGAACACGGTGCCGTCCTCACGGCGAATCGCGTCGTCGCCGAGTATTACGAGAACGTCGTCCGCGCCGGCGCCGAGCCGCAGTCCGCCGCGAACTGGGTGATGACCGAAGCGCTCGGCGACGCGAAGGATCATCAGGAACAGCTGCGCGTCCCGCCCGCCGCCCTCGCCCAGCTCGTGGCACTGGTGAAGGGCGGCACGCTGAGTCATCAGGCGGCGAAGCGGGTCTTCGGCGAGGTGGCCGCGAAGGGCGGCGATCCGCGGACCATTGCCGAATCGCTCGGGCTCATTCAGGTGGCGGACACGAATGTCGTCGCGGGTTGGGTAACGGACGTGCTGGGTGCCCACGCATCGGAAGTGGGACGCTACAAGAAAGGTGAGACGAAGCTGATGGCGTTCTTTCTCGGGCAGGTGATGCGCGCGTCGAAGGGCAAGGCCGATCCCAAGCTGGCCCAGCGCGTGCTCGAGGAGAAGCTCGCCTCTTAGCGGTCCCTCCACGGCCGCTGCGCCCGGGACTCGTACCAATAATCGAGTGACGGCTGTGGTAAACCGAAGTGCTGCTCGGCGGTCTCCTCCATCCGCTCGGGCTCGTGCCGCCCTCCTTCGCGCAGCGCTTGGCGCCGCATCCGCTTCGCCATCCCCAGCGCTTTTTCTCCGGCGGGATCGAGCCGCCGTGCGGCTGCATCACTCGCATCTGCGCCAAGCGTCTCCATGATGTACTCGAACGCCACGGCCATGTGTTTTTCGATATCGGAATCGGCGAGATCCCAGCGGCTCGTCCCGGCGATCACCTGAAACACCCACTGCCAGCTCTGGCTCTCCGTCAGATGCACCATGCCGCGGAACAGCCGGCGATTGGTGCGCACGCTGAACAGCGTGGGCGAGAGGATTTCGTCGAGATGCGCGTCGCTCACGGCGTGGTCTTTCATGATGACGTCGCGGGCCTCGCGCGCGTACGCATCCCCGAGATGCGTCTCGAACCGGCTCTCCCAATAGGAGTGACCGAGCGCCACCGTGCTCGACGTCAGGACGAGCTGGCGCGGCACGAAGAAGTTGTGTGCAATCGTGTCGGCGGCGAGGTGGGAGAGGTAGCCGAGCCCAAACGCGCGGAGCGGGTCGCTCGGCGCGAGATCGAAGATCTCCTGGCCCACGTGCCAGGCATGGCAGTGCCGGCCGACGGGAGCGTACTTCTTTGCCATCGACGTATCGGCGGCGATGTTGCCGTAGAGAAAATCGTAGGGGAAGGCGCGCAGCAGGTCGGCGATGATTGCCGGGAGCTGGTGCAGGTTCGCGAGCACCGACTCGCCCAGGAAGATGTGGGTGCCGGGCGTCCAGGCGTGGGCCACGCCAGGGAAGAGCACCAGCGCGACGATCGCGAGGAGAGCCGTGACTCCGAGACGCTTCACCGTCTCTTTTTGCCTTTCAAGAGCTTGCGGCTCCAGCGCCAGACGGAGAGTCCGCGCCGCACGTTCCGCATCGTGGCCGCCGCGTCCAGCGCGGTCTCCTCCAGCTCTTGCTGCATCACCTCGGCCAGCGCATCGAGATCGGTCAGCCGTTCCTCGGCGGCATCTGCCGCCCGCACAATACGTTGCCGCACGTCGCGCGACGCCCCCACGAGCGCGTCCGCTTCATTCTTGATCGAACCGATCAGCTGGCGGACGTCCGAGATCGCGGGACCGGCGAAGGTCTTCAGCGCGTTCACGGCCGCCCGGACCCCCAACGCCGCCGCAAGCATGGCGCCGGCTCCAACCAAGGCGGCGAGTGCGATAATCGCGAGACTCAGCGCTGACACGACGCCGACCCACGTCGGAAGCATCACGTAACCTCGGCCTGGTGCGGCGCGGCTGTCAACGGGGTGAGCACGACAATCGCCTCGGCCGCCAGCACGCTCAACAGCACCGTCAGCAAGAGCGCGCCCCCCCCGGAATCGGCGCGCACGAAGTCGAACCCTGCCGCCAGCGCCACCGCCGCCGCCCCTTGCCTCATGGCGGGGTAGGCGAACTCGCGAGGTGCCGGGAAGGGCAGCGACCTCCAGATCGGATCTCCCTGGTCGAGGCCAAAACGGACCGTCACCCACCGGACAGCGGCGCGGACGACGGCCAGCAACACGGCCGCCGGAAGGAGCCACACCGTGAACTGACGCAGCCAGGCGCCGGCGATAATAAGGAAAGCGGCGTACAACGGGAGTTCCCAGCGGCGGATGACTTTCTGCCCGGAAAGCCGGACGGTCGCCGGCGAGACGCTGACGCTGACGGCCGCAATGACCGCGCAAACGACAAACGGCGAGAGTCCCACCGCATAGCTGAAGCCGGCGCCCGCGACGATCACACCAGTCAGCGCGACGGCGACGCCGACATCGGTCAGACCGTCCTGCCAGCGCGCCAGACTCGCGAAGAGCCCTCCGAGTCCGGCGCCGGCGATCAGCGTAAGCGCGATACTGCGAAGCGCGAGGTGCGGATGATACAGCGCGACTCCTGCGGCCACCGCCGCGGTTCCAAATGTCGTGTCGAGCAGCGCGTTGCGACGACCGAGCTTCGGACCACGCCAGCTCGCCGCCGTGGTCGCCGCCCCGGCCAGGACGAGCGCGATGGCCGCGAAGGGGCGCCCCCAGGCGTCGCCGAGCGGACGGACGGAGCGGGCGAGCGCCCATGCGGTGGCGCCGGTCGTCAGGAGGACTGGCAGCGCGAGCGCGGCGCCGACGAGCCAGGTTCGCCGAGAAACGCGCCGCAGCATGCGCCACTCCAGTCGGGCGCCGAAGGAGGCGCCGACCCATCCAATGCCGAGTACGATGACCGGTTCGAGGGTGTGCAACGTGGCATCGTCGAACAGGCCGAGTGCCGGACCGAACAATGCGCCCAGCAGGATGAACGGCACACCTGTCTCGAGAATGCCATCGAGCAAAGGGTGATGTAATGCGGGCCGCGTCAATCGCGTCACGCCGATGCCGGCGACGACGACGAGGGCCAGGGCTATCAGGGGATGCACGAGGGCCAACGTTCGCGAACGCTTGACGCAGGCGCAAGCGCCCCGGTAGCTTGGGCGGACCTATGCCACCGTCGTTCCGTGTCACGGGGGGGCGCCCGCTGACGGGCACGATCCGCCCCGCAGGCAACAAGAACGCGGCCCTTCCGATTCTCGCGGCTACCCTCCTCGCCGACGGTCCCTGCCGCATCGACAACGTGCCTCGCATTCGCGACGTCGAGACCATGCTCGCGCTGTTGCAACACGTGGGCGCGACGGTGCAGTGGCAAGGCGCCAACACCGTCGAGATTGACACGAGTGGCGCCGAGCCGCGGCCCCTCGATCCCCAGTTGTGCAAGGAAATCCGCGCGTCGATCTTGCTCGCGGGACCGATGCTCGCCCGCTTTGGGCGCGTGACGTTGCCGCCGCCCGGCGGCGACGTCATCGGCCGGCGGCGGGTGGACACGCATTTTCTCGCGCTCGAGCGGCTTGGTGCGGAGATCACCGTCGGCGACACCTACAAACTCGAAGGCAAGCTCAAGAGCGCCGACATCTTTCTCGATGAGCCGAGTGTTACCGGCACCGAGAATGCGCTGATGGCGGCCGTGCGCGCGCCGGGCACATCGGTGCTGCGCAACGCCGCGTCTGAGCCACACGTCCAGGACCTCGCCCGTTTTCTCGTTGCTCTCGGCGCGTCAATCGAAGGCATCGGTTCCAACACGCTGACCATCGAGGGCGGCAAGCCGCTGAAGGCCGCGCCGCATACCGTTGGCCCCGATCATATCGAGATCGGCTCCTTCATCGGACTCGCCGCCGTCACCGGGGGGGCCGTGACGATCGACGGCGTGCGCGGCGACGATTTGCTCTCGACGCTGCTCGCCTTCGAGCGGCTGGGCGTGCGGCCGCGGCTCGACGGCACGAAGCTGATCGTGGATGCGGGCCAGGAGCGCCGCATTCGTCCCGATCTCGGCGGACACGTCCCGAAGCTCGAAGACGGACCGTGGCCCGCGTTTCCCGCCGATCTCATGTCGATCGCGATCGTGGTGGCCACGCAGTGCGAGGGACTGCTGCTCATCTTCGAGAAACTCTTCGAGTCGCGGTTGTTCTTCGTGGACAAACTGATCGGCATGGGGGCGCGCATCGTGCTGTGCGATCCCCACCGCGCCGTGATCGCGGGACCGTCGCAGCTCAGGGGACAAGTGGTGGAGAGTCCCGACATCCGCGCCGGTATGGCGATGCTGCTCGCGGCCCTCGCCGCGCAGGGCGATTCCGTCATTCAAAACATCGGCCAGATCGAGCGCGGTTACGAGCACATCGATACTCGACTGACGGCTCTTGGAGCGCAGATTGAGCGGCGATCCTAGGGTAGGGGCGCAGCATGCTGCGCCCGTACAATCAATTTCCGAAGTCCCCGCTGGTGACGCAGCCGTCCCACGTCTCGAGCTTACGGAGTGGTTCGAGCGCTACGGCCTGGTCGCCGGGATCACGACGCGCCCGCTGAGTCTCGGCCTGTGGAGTGACGAGCCGGTTGGACAGGTGACCGGCCGGTGGCGCGCCTTCCGCGCCGCGTTTAGTGCCCGGTTCCCGGCGATTGTCTTGTCCCATCAGGTGCACGGCACGGAGGTGCGCTGGCACGAAACCCTGCCGGAGGGATGGCTCATCCTCGACGGGCTCGACGGCCACGCCACCGGCGACCGCGGTGTGTTGCTGACGATCACCGTCGCCGACTGCATCCCCGTGTATCTCACCGTGCCTCACAAGGGCGCCATCGCGCTGATGCATGCTGGATGGCGCGGCGCGGCCGGCGGTGTCTTGGGCCGCTGCGTCGAGCTGCTGCAGCGGCATGGCTTCGCGAAGACGAGCGACATTGTAATGCATTGTGGCGTAGGTATTTGTGGTGACTGCTATGAAGTAGGTTCTGAAGTTGCCGATCAGTTTGGACTCTCAGGTGCTTCGCACCTCGACCTGCGTGACATCCTCGCCCAGCAGGCGCGTGGACTGGGCATCCAGGATGTCTCGATTTCTCCCTGGTGCAGCGCCGAAGGCCGGGACCGCTTTTTCTCGCACCGGGCTTCCGGTGGACGGGACGGCCGCATGGTGGCGTACCTCGGACGCGCTCTAGGTTGACACTCGGGGGACCCCGGCTACATTCCCCTCCTGAAGCGGGCGAAGTTCTGCCCGCGCTTTTTTTTCATGCTTACTGAGAGTCTCGTCGAGGCCTTCCGGACCCGGCTCGAAATGCTGGGGTTCGATTTGGCCGACCTGCGCATCGGCGGCACGCCGAACCGACCGCTCGTCCAAGTCCGCATTGACTGTCCGCCACGGAACGTCACGGTCGAAGACTGCAGCCGGGTTAGCCGGGCGCTGGAGCAATGGCTCGACGCCGGCGGTCCCCTGGGCAATCGCTACGTGCTGGAAGTGTCGAGCCCGGGGATCGAGCGGCCCGTGCGCTGGCACCGACATTGGGCGCAGTTCGTGGGACGCGACGTCAACGTGAAGCTGGCGGGGATGGGCAGGGTCCGAGCCCGTATCGTGGCCGTCCCGGACCAGGAGAACGTGGTTTTAGCACCGGAAGGTGGAGTCGAGCGCGCGTATCGCTTCGAAGAAATCCGTGACGCTCGTCTCGCAGCCGATCCAGACTAGAGGACAACTGATGGCGAACGCGACCGATGTAGTCTCGGCAATCCGAGAACTGACGAGCACGAAGCAGCTGGAGCGGGGCGAGCTGATCGACCTGCTCAAGGACGGCCTCCATGCCGCCCTGGTCAAGCGCTACGGCCCCAATGTCCGCGCCGAGATCGGCATCGACGAGATGAAGGGATCGATCCGGATCGTCGTGCTCAAGACCGTCGTCGAAACGGTCGAGGATCCAGGGACCCAGGTTTCGCTCGAAGAAGCGCGCTACGAAGACGCGGAATTCGCCCCCGGCGACGTATTGGAAGAGGAAGTGCCGTTCGAGCAGTTCGGACGGACGGCGGTACAGGCTGCGAAGCAGCGTATCATCCAACGCGTGCGCGAAGGGGAGCGCAGCCGCATCCGCGAGGAGTTCTCCGGCAAAGTCGGCGAGTTGCTCTCGGGCGAAGTCCAACAGATCGAGCGCGGCAAGATCGTCGTCATGCTGAACAAGTTCCGCGAAGCCGAAGCGATCATCCCGTACCGCGACCAGAACCACCGCGAGCACTTCCATCAGGGCGACACGATTCGCGCGGTCTTGAAGCGGATCGAGGAAACGCCCAAAGGCCCGCGCCTGATTCTGTCGCGCGCCGATCCGCTGTTCGTGAAGGCGTTGTTCAAGCTCGAGGTCCCCGAAATCCAGCAGCAGATCGTCGAGATCCGCGCCACGGCGCGGGAAGCGGGCAGCCGCACCAAGATCGCCGTCTGGTCGCGCGACGATTCCATCGATCCGGTCGGCGCCTGCGTCGGGCTCAAGGGTTCGCGCGTCCAGGCCGTCGTGAACGAGCTCAACGGCGAGCGCATCGACATCGTGCCGTGGTCGTCCGACCCCGAACGGTTCGCCAAGCTGTCGCTCGCGCCCGCGCGTGTCGCGCGCGTGTTCTCCGATCCCGAATCGAAGACGATTCAGGCGATCGTAGACGAGGATCAGCTGTCGCTCGCCATCGGCCGCAACGGTCAGAACGTGCGGCTCGCGTCGGAGCTGACGGGCTGGAAGGTCGATCTCTACTCGAGCCGTGAGTGGCTCGAGCGGGGCGGGGAAGGGCCGTTGTTCGCGCCGCTGCCGCCGCCCGATGAATCATCGGTGACGCACGTGGCGCTCACCGAGATGAAGGGCTTGCCCCCCGAATTGGTCGCGGTGCTCGAGCAGGCCGGGAAAAAGACGCTGCAGGACATTCTCGATCTCGAGCGCGAGGAAGTGGACCAGCTCCCGGGCATGACGCCCGATCTCGCCGACAAGATGATGGCGTTCCTCAATGAGATGACCGAGGAGGGTGGCGAAGAAGAGGCGGGCGCGTCCGGAACTGCGGGTACGAAATCGGCGTGAGCGACCGGATCACGCGCCTGCTGGGCTTGGGCGTGCGAGCAGGGAACGTCGTGATTGGGGTGGCTGGGGTTCGCGCGGGATTACAGCGTGGCAAGCTCAAATGTGTCGTGCTGGCGGCGGATGCCGGCCAGCGGACCATCGAGAAGGTTGGGCGGCTCGCGGAGGCACGGAAAATCCCCGTGCTGCGCGGGCCCGTGGCGGCAGAGCTGGGCGTGGGGCTCGGCCGGCCGCCGGTGCAAGCCGTCGGCGTCGCCGATCAGGCACTTGCGCGTGGGCTGATGTCTTCGGAGGAGTGAGTGGCAACGACCCGGATCCATGATTTGGCGGCAGAATTCGGCATCTCCAGCGAGCAGCTGATGGGCATGCTCAAGGAGATGGACATCTTCGTGCGCAGTCACCTGACGCCGCTCAAGGACGAGCAGGTGTCGCTGATGCGCGCGCGCTGGGAGCGCGACAAGCGCAAACAGAAGCAGCCCGCCGCGTCGCCCAAGCGGCGCCGGGCGGCCGCCAAGCTCGTCGAACCTGCCCCTGAGCCTGTGGCTGCGGCCGACAGCCGGCCCAAGCGCCGGCGCCGCACCGCCGCCGAAGTGGCCGCCGCCGATGCCGCCGCCGCCGAGGTCGCCGCGGCTGAAGCCGCCGAAGCCGAGCGGGCGCGGGTGGCGCTCGAGACGGCGGCGCGCGAGCAGGAAGAAGAAGAGAAGGCGGCGCCATCGCTCGAGGAACGGGCAGCTGCGCTGTTCAAGGATCTCGCTCCGGCCGAGCAGGCCGAGGCAGCGGCGCCCGCCGCAAGCCTGACGTTTGCTCCAGCACCGCCCTCGGCCGCCACTTCGTCACCGTCGTTCACGCCGCCGCCGTCGGCGCCGCCCCGGCCTTTCATTCCGACGCCCGTCCGCCCGCGCCCCGTCGCGCGCGGAATGCCGTCGGGACCGGGTGGTGGGGGCGGATCGTCCGTTCCCCCGCGGCCCGTTGCGTCGGCCGCGCCGGGCGCGCCGCCGCTCGACGACCGCCGCCGTGAGAAAGGCAAGAAGCGCAAGAAGGGCAAGAAGTCCCAAGTCGATCAGGAAGCGGTCGCGCAGAACATCTCGCGCACGCTCGCCACGCTGAAGGCTCCGGTCGGCAAGAAGGGCGTGCACCGCCGCGAAGAGGGTCCGACGTTCCGCGAGGTGCAGGAGGAACGCCGCCGTGAGGAGCGCGAGCGCGAAAAGACGTTGGTGCGCGTGACGGAGTTCGTCACCGTCTCCGAGCTGGCAAGTACGCTCAAAGTGCCGCCGACACAGATCGTCACCTTCGCCTTCAAAGAGCTGGGTCAGATGGTGACGATCAATCAGCGGCTCGACTTCGACATGATCGAGCTGATTGCGTCGGCGTTCGGCTTCCAGGCGGTGCGCGAAGAGGAATACGCCACCACCCAGACCGACGAAGCGAAGGACGCCGACGAGACGTTGCGGCCGCGGCCGCCGGTCGTGACGATCATGGGCCACGTCGACCACGGCAAGACGTCGCTGCTCGACTACGTCCGCAAAGCGAACGTGGTCGCGGGCGAGGCGGGCGGCATCACCCAGCACATCGGCGCCTACCAGGTCACGCTCAAGGACGGCCGCAAGATCACGTTCCTCGACACGCCCGGTCACGAGGCCTTCACCGCCATGCGTGCCCGCGGCGCGCAGGTGACGGACATCGTCGTGCTGGTCGTCGCCGCCGACGACGCGATCATGCCGCAGACGATCGAGGCGATCTCCCACGCCAAGAACGCCGGCGTGCCGCTCGTCGTGGCGATCAACAAGATCGATCTGCCGACGGCGAACGTGCAGAAGGTCAAACAGGACCTGTTGACGCACGGCGTCGTGCTCGAAGAGTTCGGCGGCACCACGTTGATGACGCCGATCTCCGCCAAGAAAGGCACCAACATCGACGCGCTGCTCGACCAGATCCTGCTCCAGGCGGAACTGCTCGACCTGAAGGCCAATCCCGAGCGCAAGGCGCACGGGACGGTGCTCGAAGCCCAGCTCGACCCGGGCAAGGGTGCGCTCGCGACGATCCTCGTCCAGAACGGTACACTCCGTATCGGCGACGACTTCATTTGCGGCCAGTTCTCGGGCCGCGTACGCGCCATGTACGACGAGCGCGGCGGCCCCGAGACCGAGGTCGGTCCCTCCACGCCCGTGCAGATTCTCGGCTTCGAGGGCGTGCCGGAGGCGGGCGACACCTTCCTCGCGATGGACGATGCGGCGGCGGCGCGCGATATCGCGCAAAAACGCCAGCGCCTCGAGCGTGAGGCGCAGCATCGCCGCTCCGGGCGGGTCAAGACGCTCGAAGACTTCATGGCCGAAGCGGCCGCCGGCGGCGTGGCGAGCCTGCGCATCATCATCAAGGCGGATCAGGGCGGCCCCGCCGAGGCGCTGGCGGACGCGCTCGCGCAGCTCTCCACGGCCGAGGTGAAGGTGGAAATCGTCCACCGCGGCGTCGGCGCGATCACCGAATCGGACGTGCTGCTCGCGCGTGCGTCTGGCGCCATCATAGTGGGCTTCCACGTCCGGCCCGATTCCAACGCCCGGGCCGCCGCGGACCGCGAGCGCGTGGAGATTCGCACCTACCGCATCATCTACGAGGCGGTCGAAGAGGTGAAGCTGGCGATGGAAGGCCTGCTCGCCCCGGAAAAGAAGGAAGTCGTGCTCGGCGAGGCGGAAGTGCGCCAGATCTTCAAGATCGCGAAGATCGGCACGATTGCCGGCTGCTTCGTGCGCAGCGGGGTGATTCCGCGCACGGGCCGGGCGCGTGTGATTCGCAACGGCGTCGAGGTGTACGACGGGACCCTCGCATCGCTCAAACGCTTCAAGGAAGACGTCCGTGAGGTCCGCGAGGGCTTCGAGTGCGGTATCGGCATCGAGAACTTCAACGACGTCAAGGTGAGCGATCTGATCGAGTCGTATCGCATCGAGGAGGTCGCGCGCTCTCTCAGTGCCGCTGAGTCGTGATCGTCGGAGTGATGGTGTGGGAGCTCCACCTGCCGGCGTGCCAGTCGCTCAAGGATAAGCGTACGATTGTGAAGAGTCTCAAGGATCGGATGCACAACCGCTTCAACGTGTCGGTCGCCGAGACGGGGCATCAAGATTTGTGGCAGCGGGCCGAGCTGACCGCGGCCGTCGTCAGCACCGACCGGCGCCACGCCGAAAGCGTGTTGCGCGAAGCGGATCAGCTCGTCGCCGGAGCGGATGGCGCGCGCATCGTGGACACCAGTACGAGCTATCTCTGATATGAAGCGTCGCAGCCATCGTCCCGAGCGCGTGAGCGAGATGGTCCGGCAATCGGTCGGCGCGTTTCTCACGAGCAACGTGCGCGATCCCCGGATCGGGTTCGTCACCGTCATCGGCGTCGAAGTCTCGCCCGATCTGTCGCACGCCAATGTGCGAGTCAGTGTCATGGGCTCGGAGGAAGAAAAGGCCAAGTCGCTGGAGGGACTGGCGAGCGCCGCGCGCTACCTACGCGCGCAGCTCGCCGGCGAGCTGCACCTGCGGACCAGTCCCGAGCTGCATTTCCACCTGGATCGCGGCATCGAGCACGCGCAGCACATCGACCGCGTCCTGAAGGACCTCAAGGAGACGGACGACTGAGAAACGGGGGGCTCGTCTTGGTGGCCAAGCCGGCCGGCCCCACGTCCCATGACGTCGTTGATATGGTGCGTCGCGCGCTCGGCGAACAGCGCGTCGGCCATCTGGGTACGCTGGATCCATTCGCCAAAGGGCTGCTGGTGCTCGTCGTGGGCCGGGCGACACGGCTCGCGCCGTTCGCGGCGGACTGGCCCAAGTCGTACGAAGGCGTGATTCGACTTGGCGTCACGACCGACACCGACGACGCGACCGGCGCGGTGGTGGCCACGGCGCCCTGGACCGGCGTGACGCCGGCGCAGCTCGCGGGCGTGATCGGCAGCTTCCGCGGTGCGTATGAGCAGCGGCCGCCGGCGTATTCGGCGGTGAAGATCGCCGGCGAGCGCGCGTACCGGCGCGCGCGGCGCGGCGAAGCGGTCGCACCGGAGCCGCGGCCGGTGGAGATCCGCGAGCTGGAGCTCGTCGAGGCGGCGGTGCCCGATCTGCAGTTTCGGGCGACGGTCAGCGCCGGCACCTATCTCCGGTCTTTGGCGCGGGATATCGGTGCGGCGCTGGGATGCGGCGCGCATCTCACGGCGCTGCGGCGCACGGCGGTCGGGCCGCTGCGGTTGGCCGATGCGGTCCCGCCCGAAGCGGTCACGTGGGACGCGTTGCAGGATGCGTCGATTCTGGTCGCGCACCTGCCGCGGCGCGTGGTGGATAAGAAGGAACGGGACGCGGTGCTACATGGACGCCCGATCGCAGGTAGTCCGACAGCTGATGGCCGGCAGCTGACGGCCGTTTTTGCCGGCGACGAACTGCTAGCCGTGGGGGAGCAGGTAGGCGACCTTCTGAAGCCCCGCGTGGTGGTCGGGGAAGAATGATGGGCGGGGCTGTGGTCACGGTGGGTACGTTCGATGGCGTGCATCGCGGGCATCAGGCGGTGCTCGCCGAGGTGACGCGGCGCGCGCGAGAGAGCGGATTGACGAGCGTGCTCGTCACGTTCGAGCCGCATCCACTCGCGGTGGTGAATCCGGCGGCGGCGCCGCAGCTGTTGACGCTGGCCGACGAAAAGCAGGAGCTGGTGGCGGCGCAGGGCATTCAGCAATTCGTGCTGATGCCGTTCACACCGGCGGTAGCACAGCTCGATGCGGAAGCCTTCGTCCGCCGGCTGTGCGATGAGTACGCGATGCGCGAGCTCGTGATGGGGTACGATCACGGGTTCGGCCGCGGCCGCGCCGGTGACGTGGAGCTGGTGCAGCGACTGGCGCGAGCGCAGAGTTTTGCGGTCGCGGTGGTGGATGCAGTGCGGGACCAGGGGCAGCCGATCTCGTCCACGCTGATTCGCACGGCGCTGGCGCACGGCGATCTCGACTCGGCGGGCCGGTGGCTGGGCAGGCGCTACGGGATCCGTGGCGACGTCGTGCGCGGGGCGGGTCGGGGCCGGACGATCGGCGTACCGACGCTCAACCTGGCGCCGCCCGACGGCCGCAAATTGTTGCCGCCCGACGGCGTGTATGCGGTACGCGTCAAGGTCGGCAGCAGGCAGTTCGGTGGCATGATGAATCAAGGCCCGCGGCCGACGTTTGGTGAACACGCTCGCACGCTCGAGATCCATTTGTTCGATTTCGACGGCGAGTTGTACGGGGAGACGGTAGACGTGGAATGGGTCCGTCGCCTGCGCGAGGTGCAGGCGTTTCCGTCCCGCGAAGCGCTGGTGGCGCAGCTTGAGCGCGACCGCCAGGCGGCGCGGGCGACCCTCAACCGGTAGAGAGGGCGATGGGGAAGATTCGTCAGCGGTTATACGTCATCGGGGCGCTCGTCGTGCTCAGCATCATTTCGCTCGTGCCGCGCAACACACGGCAGCGCGTGATCGATCCCGGGACCGGCCGCATGAAGGACACGACCGTGCGGCGCCTGCCGATCAACCTGGGACTCGACCTCCAGGGAGGTATCCACCTCGCGCTGGAAGTGGACGAGTCCAAGGGGCCTGTCCCCGATTGCGCGGATGCCATTCAGCGGGCGGAGAAGGTCGTGCGCACGCGCATCGACGAGTTCGGCACGACGGAGCCCGTGGTGCAGATCCAGGGCCGTTGCCGGCTGATCGTCGAGCTCGCGGGCGAGAAGGACCCCGCACGCGCCAAGGGCGTGATTCAGCGGACCGCGTTTCTCGAATTCCGCATCACCGATATGCGGAACACGTTCAAGGACGCGCTGCCCGCGATCGACGCGGCGTTGCGGCGCGCCGGCATCAAGTCGCGGACCACGGCGCCGTCGGCCGTGTCGCAGCTGTTCGGCGGCGACACCACAAAGGCGGAGCGCGATTCCGCGGCTGACGCGAACGCTCCGGGCGTCCTCTCCTCCCTCCTGTTCCAGGGCCAGTTGCCGGGTGAGTTTCTCGTTCCCGAAGAGCAGTGGCCGCTGGTGGACAGTCTCGTCCAGCGACCGGATGTGCGGGGGGCGATGCCGCGCGGCATCGAGCTGCGCTGGGGCGCCCAGTCGGAGTCGCGTGGCGCGCGCGCCTACCGCGCGCTGTACGCGGTCGAATCGCGGCCGATCATCACCGGCGAGGAGCTGATCAAAGCCAACGCGCGTCGCGATCAGGTGACGAACCAGTCCATCGTGACGTTCCAGCTCAGCAACCGAGGCGGCCGCAAGTTCGCGCAGGAAACCGCGCGCCACATCCAGGACTATATGGCGATCATCCTGGACGGCCGCGTCCAGGGGCAGCCGCCGGTCATTCGGAGCCAGATCGGCAGAAACGGCCAGATCGAGCTCGGCACCAAGCCGCTCCAGGAAGCGAGCGACCTCGCCCTCGTGCTGCGCGCCGGCGCGCTGCCCGCGCCGCTGTCGATCGTCGAAGAGCGCACGATCGGCCCGTCGTTGGGCGCCGACTCCATCACCGACGGTATTCGCGCGGGGGTGGTCGGCGTGCTGCTC
>Ga0184632_10000022_pt1 | contig 43819 bp, 41 predicted proteins | sample PLM31_50_b1_FD_133153 | JGI IMG/M metagenome (GOLD analysis project Ga0184632, IMG submission 133153) | Groundwater sediment microbial communities from an aquifer in East River, Colorado, USA - PLM3-1_50_b1 | ecosystem: Environmental > Terrestrial > Soil > Riparian zone | place: USA: East... | reverse complement strand
CTCGGCGGAGCAAAGCGGCGTGCGTTGCTCGCTCTCCTCCTCGTGCGGGCCAACGAGGTTGTCTCGACCGACCGGTTGATCGACGAGCTCTGGGGCGAGCGGCCCCCCGAGACGGCGCCAAACACCCTTCAGGTGCACATCTCACATCTAAGAAGGGCGCTTCACGCCAAGCTCGAGGACGACGACCCGCCGATCCTCGTGACCGAGCCACCCGGGTACGTGCTTCGTGTCTCGCCGGAGTGGATTGATGCCGGCCGCTTCGAGCGCTTGGTGCACGATGCCGACGCGGCGCGCGACGGCGGGGCCGGGGGCCACGCCTCGAGCCTGTTGGCCGAGGCGCTCGAGCTCTGGCGTGGCCCGGCACTGGCGGACGTTGCGGATCTTCGGTTGGCACAGCCCGAGATAGCCCGCCTCGAAGAACTGCGGCGGCGTGCCGAGGAGGACCGGGTCGAGCGCGAGCTCGAACGCGGGCGCCACGCCGAGGTTCTCGCGGACGTCGAAGCGCTGGTTGGGCGGCATCCCCTCTCGGAACGCCTGCGCGGCCAGCTGATGCTGGCCCTGTACCGGGCAGGCAGGCAGGCCGATGCCCTCGCTGCCTATCAGGACGCTCGCCGTGCGCTGACCGGGGAGCTCGGCCTCGAGCCCGGGCCGAAGCTCCGGGAGCTTCACCAGGCCATCCTGAGGCAGGACCCGTCGATCGCTTCGACAGGTGGTGACGCCCAGCCGCCGCTGCCGTCCTTCCTGACGGCGTTCGTCGGCCGGGAGCAGGAGCTCGAGGAGGTGACGGCGCTCGTCCGCGGGGGCGTCCGATTGCTCACGATCACGGGTCTCGGCGGGATCGGCAAGACGAGGCTCGGCGTCGAGGCGGCGCGCTCCCTTGGGCAGGATTTTCCGGATGGGGCTGCCTTTGTCCAGCTCGCGGCAATTACGGATCCCGGACTCGTCGCTTCCACGATCGCGCAAGCGCTCGGCGAGAGCGGTGTCTCCGCAGCCGATGCGCTGGGAGCCTTCCTTCGCGACCGCCGGCTGCTGCTCGTGCTCGACAACTTCGAGCAGGTAGTTGCTGCTGCACCGCTCGTGCCGCGCCTACTCGAGGCACCCCGTTTGACCGTCCTGATCACGAGTCGGTCGGCCTTGCGCGTCTCCGGCGAGCACGAGTATCCCGTCCCGGGGCTGCCTCTGCCCGAGGCGGTCGCACTGTTCACGGATCGTGCGCAAGCCGTGAACCCGCACTACAGCGCGGATGCCGAAAACGGTGCGGTTGAAGAGCTGTGCGCGAGGTTGGAAGGCGTTCCGCTCGCAATCGAGCTGGCCGCTGCGCGCACCAAGCTCCTGACACCGGCGGCGATGCTGGGCCGGCTCGACAGCCGGCTGGACCTACTCGCGGAGGGGCCGCGCGATGCGCCCGAGCGCCACCGCGCGCTTCGCACCACTCTCGACTGGAGCTACGAGCTGCTCACGCCTCCGCAGCAACACGCCTTTGCGCATCTCGGCGTCTTCGTCGGCGGCTGCTCTGTCGAGGCCGCGGAGGCGGTCTGCGGCGGCCAACGCACGACGCTCGACGACCTGGCGGCGGTGATCGGCGAGAGCCTGGCACGTCAGGAGCCCGCCCCGCAACCTCGCATCACCCTGCTCGAAACGGTGCGCGAGTATGCGGTCGAGCGACTGCGCTTGCTCGGGGCGGAGGAAGACGCGCGCATGCGGCACGCCGACTACTTCCTGGAATTCGCAGAGGCAGCGGAGGCTGCTTCGACCGGACCTGAACAGGCCGACTGGTACGGACGTCTCGAGCTGGAGCACGACAACCTGCGCTCAGCGCTCGCGTTCGTCCGCGAGCGGGGAGAGGCCGATCGTGAGCTGCGGTTCTGTGTGGCCCTGTGGCGTTCCTGGCAGATCCACGGCCACCTCGACGAAGGAAGGAGCGCGCTCGAGGCGGCCCTCTCGTCGAACCCGAGCGGCGACCCGCTGCTTCTCTCGAGAGCGCTCAACGGCGTGGGCATCCTCGCCGGCGAGCAGGGCGACTTCGAGGCCGCGGCGGGATTCTTCGAGGCCTCGCTCGAACTGGCCCGGCAGCTTGCCGACCATGCGCGAATTGCCGCTGCACTCGCGAACCTCGGCAATCTCGCGCTGTTCTCCGGAGACCTTTCGCGGGCGCGGCTGCTGTACGAGGAAAGCATCGAGGAGTCAGTTCTCGGTGACGCGTCGGCCACTGAGCTGATCGTTCGGGAGAATCTCGGTCTCGTCGCACTCGACGAAGGCGATCTCGAGCGGGCGATCGTCCTGCTCGAAGAGAGCTCTGCCCTGGCGGCTCGAGAGCAGGACGAGCGGACTCGTGCGTCGTCGACGCGGGCCCTCGCGGCGGCTTTGCTCGAGAGTGGTGAGTACGAGCGGGCGCGTTCCCTGCTGGGAGAGAGCCTCACGATCTCACGTCGTCTCGGGGAACTGAACGGGATCGCCTACTGCTTCGACACATTCGCAGGCCTCGCCGCGGCCGAGGGAGATCCGGAAGAAGCTGCGGTGTTGTTCGGCGCGGCCGACCTGGTCCGCTCCTCGATCGGAGCTCTTCGTCCGCCGGATCAGCAGCCGCTATACGAGCAGTGGCTCGCGCGGACGATGACGCAGCTCGAGACGCACGTCTACGCCTCTCGCTATGAGGAGGGTCATCGCCTCGATCTCGACGAGGCCAGCGAGCGCGCGCTCCGGGTCACCGATACCGCCTCCAGCGAATGAGTCGACACCCGGCTGGCGATTAGCTGGAAGCGCCTTGAAGATGAATAACGTTGTCTAATACGTCGAATTAGCGTAGTCGTGGTAAGGTCTGACGGTCGTGGCGGACAACTCCTTTGACGTGCTCGTGATCGGCAGCGGGGCTTCCGGCCTCGCAGCGGCCGTCTCGGCGGCGCGGTCGGGGGCGCGCGTCGCGGTGGCCGCCAAGGGCTCCCTCCCGTCGTGCAACTCCGCGAAGGCGCAGGGAGGCATCCAGGCGGCCTTTGGCGCCGACGACTCCCCGGAGCAGCACGCCGAGGACGTCTGGAACTCGTCACACGAGACAGCCGACCGGAAGCTCGTCGAGATCCTGACCTCAGAGGCGCCGTCGGCCATCCACTGGCTCGAGGAGCTCGGCGTCGAGTTCACCCGCGAAAACGGCGGCTACCGGCTGGCGCGCTGCGGCGGGGCGTCCCGCAAACGGCTGCTGCAGGTCGGCGACCGTACGGGTCATGCGATCACCACCGCGCTGCGCGAAGCCGTCGAGCGTTCCGACATCCAGACCTTCCCCAAGTCACCGCTCGCCGAGCTCGCGCATAACGAGAACGGCTGGCGCGCACGCTGCGGGGACCACACGATCGACGCCACGACGGTGGTCCTCGCAGCGGGCGGGCGGTGCTTCCGCGTCGCCGCAGAGCGTGGCGAGCTCTCGACCAACCATCCCGGAGCGACGGGCGAGGTGACGCAGATGGCAGTCGACCTCGGCGCGGAGCTGCGCGACTTCGACGCGCTTCAGTACCACCCGAACGGCGGCGCCTGGCCCGAGAACATGCAGGGCTACTCCATTCCGGAGACGACGCGCGCGTACGGCGCCGTCCTCCTCAACGCGGATGGTGAGGAGTTCACCGATTCGCTCGGCCCTCGTGACGCGGTCAGCCAGGCGATCTTCGACGAGGTAGAGAAAGGCAAGGGCGTCGAGACGCCGGACGGACGACCTGCCGTCTACCTCGATACGACGCGCATCACGGAAGACGACGCGAACGTCTCCCTGCCGTACATGCTGCGCCGCTATCGCGCAGGCGGGATCGATCCGCTTCAAGAGAAGATCTTCACGTACCCCGTCCTCCACTACCAGAACGGCGGCCTCGTTATCGACGCGAACGCCGAGACGACGCTGGAAGGGCTCTACGCCTGCGGCGAGATCGCCGGCGGCACGCACGGCCGCAACCGCATGATGGGAAATAGTCTGCTCGAATGTTGCGTCTTCGGACGCCGCGCTGGTCAGGCGGCGGCGAAACGGGCCGGCACATGAACCCGATTCGCTTCGACGACCGCGTCGTGCTTGTGACGGGAGCCGGACGCGGTCTGGGCGCGGCGTATGCGCATGCATTCGCGGGCCGCGGTGCAAGGGTCGTCGTGCACGATGCCGGGGTAGCGCTCGACGGAAGCGGTGCGAATCCGGCTGTCGCCGACGCAGTCGTTGCCGCGATCGAGCAGGCGGGTGGGACAGCGGTGGCGTGCTACGACGATCTCGCCTCCGAGGCGGGCTGCCGGAGGTGCGTCGAGCTCGCGATCGAGCGATTCGGTCGCATCGACGTCGTCGTCCAGAACGCGGGCCTGCTCGTCTTCGAGGAACTCGAAGAGGGGGACCGGAGTTGGGAGCGCGTGCGGCAGGTCACCATCGATGCTCCTTTCCACATCGCGCGTGCGGCACTCCCGACGATGAAGCACCAAGGCTACGGCCGCTTCGTCTTTACGACTTCGAGCCGGGCAATGTGGCTCAAAGACGCGCTCGCCGGCCTCTCGGCGTACGCCGCAGGGAAGATGGCGGGGTTCGGGATCATGCTCGTCGTCGGAACCGAAGGCGGGCAGCACGGAATCTTCGCGAACGCGATTTGCCCCGTCGCTGCGACTCGTATGCTGCAGCGCCGGGCGGAGCCGGGTGAGCTCGATCCAGCGCTCGTCGCCCCAGGTGTGCTGTTCCTCGCCTCCGAGGAGTGCACGTTCTCGGGGGTCGTTCTTCATGCCGCGGGTGGGAGGTTCTCGACACTGCGGTGGCAGCAGGGCGACGAAGTCGACTTGGGTCGCGAGCCGGTCGCGCCGGAAGTGATTGCGGCGCGCTGGGACGAAATCGAGGAGGCTGTGCGCGCGGCATGAACACGACGGTGGACACCGACCTCTACGCCGCGGTCGAAGACGCGGCCGCCTACCTGTACGTCTGGGCGTTGAAGGACATCCCGCAAGACCTTCGCGATGCGCTTGCGGACGCAGCGACGAGAGAGACGTCCGTGCCCGGGCAGCGCGTGCTGCAGACGATCCTGAGGAACGTCACCGTTGCCGAGACCGAGCAGAATCTCGTCTGCCAGGACACCGGCATCGCGGTCTACACATGTCGCGTGGGTGAGCATTTTCCCCTGCACCCGGCGCGAATTTACGCAGCGCTGAAGACGGGCACGGAGCGCGCGACCGTCGAGCATCCCTTGCGCTCGAACGCGGTGCACACGATCACGCGCGAGAACACCGGACCGAACACCGGGTACCGCCTGCCGATCGTCCACTGGGAGTTTGTCCCGGACTGGGACGGCCTCGACGTCAAGTGCGTCCCGAAAGGGAGCGGCAGCGAGAACATGAGCTTCCTGAAGATGTGCGTCCCCGCCGACGGCGTCAAGGGCGTCAAGCAGTTCGTGCTCGAGTCGATCGTCGGCGCGGGCGGGAAGCCGTGTCCGCCGGGGATCGTCGGTGTCGGCATCGGCGGTAGCGCCGACTACGCGATGTACCTTGCGAAGGAAGCGATCACGCGACCGGTCGGCACGCGCAACGCCGATCCTCATGTCGCGAAGCTCGAGGAGGAGCTCTACGAACTGCTCAACGAGACGGGGATCGGCCCGATGGGTCTCGGCGGCGATGTGACGGTTCTCAGCTGTCACGTGGAGCACGCGGACACTCACATGACGCTCAACCCCGTGGCAGTCAACTACCAGTGCTGGGCCGCGCGCCGCGCCTCGGCTCACGTCTTCCCAGACGGCACTGTCGAATACGACCGGGAAGCCTGAGTTGTGACACTTCGCCGTCACACCACCGTCTCCGTGCCTGGCACCGGTACGACCCCGCCAACGCAGCGCCAGAAGCTGGCTTGCCGAAGTGCGGGGCAGTTGCGTCACGCTTTCGTCGCCGTGCCTGGCACCGGGAATGGCGGATAGGGCATGGCTTTCCACGAGGTGACGTTTCCGATCGCGGATCCCGCTGAGATCACCAAGCTCCGCGCGGGCGACGAGGTCGCCGTCCAGGGCCACATCATCGGGATTCGCGACCGCACGCAGATGAGGATCTTCGACGAGGGCATCGAGCCGCCGATGGACCTGCAGGGCGCGTTCCTGCTGCACACTGCACCCGGGGTACGCAAGCTCGGTCCCGGCAAGTACGAGAAGGTCTGTATCGGTACGACGACCTCCGCGCGCATGGTGCGCTTTACCGAAGGGCTCGGCGCGCAGTACGGCGTCCGCGCGATCTGCGGCAAGGGCGGTCTCCCGGACGACGCGATCGAGCCGATGCAACGGCTGGGGATGGTCTATTTCGCGATCGTCGGCGGTGCAGCTGCGCTCGAGACGACGCAGATCGAGGAGATCGAGGAGGTCGCCTGGGAGGAGCTCATGCCCGAGTGCCTCTGGAAGTTCCGAGTGAAAGACTTCGGGCCACTGACTGTCGGGATCGACGCGCACGGAAACTCACTCTTCCACGACGTGCAGGAGCGGGCGAAGGCCAAGCTGGAGGAGCTCTATGACCGGCTTTGACCTCGGTCTGCCGCCGCGTCCTGGCGGCCTCACCCACGTGATCGACAAGGGTCTCGGGCCGCGCGCCTGGGAGGACGTGCTCGAGACGTCCGGCGAGTACATCGACATCGTCAAGCTCGGGTGGGGGACGGCGTACGTGACGCCCAACCTCCGCGCGAAGCTCGATGTGCTCCGCGGCAAGCCCGTCGTCATCGGCGGAACGTTCTTCGAGGTCGTCGTCACGCAGGACCGGCTCGAGGACTACAAGCGCTGGCTGCACAAGCTCGGCCTCACTCACGTCGAGATCTCCGACGGCGTGATCGACCTGCCGCGCCAGCGCAAGCTGGAGCTGATCGAGGACTTCGCCCGTGACTACACGGTGCTGTCGGAGGTCGGCTCGAAGGACTCCGACGTCGAGTTCACCCCCGAGGAGTGGACGCGCTGGCTGCGCGAGGAGCTCGACGCCGGCGCCTGGAAGGTGATCACGGAAGCGCGTGAGGGTGCGAGCTCCGGCATCTTCACGGGCCAGGGCGAGATGCGCACGGAAATCGTGGGGGAGATCGCCGGCGAGGTCGGTCTCGGCGACGTCGTCTTCGAGGCGCCTACGAAGGCAGCGCAGGCCTGGTTCATCAAGCAGTTCGGCCCGGCGGTGAATCTCGGGAACATCCCGCCCGAGGAGGTCATCGCGCTCGAGACGCTCCGCCGCGGTCTGCGCGGCGACACGCTGAAGGAGGTGCTGCTTGGCGACCGCGCCGGCACTCCAGCTTCCTGACGTCGAGTCGATGACCGCCGAGGAGTCCCTGCTCTGGGCGTACCGGCAGTTCGGCACCCGCATGTGCCTGACCTGCTCGTGGCAGCGACAGTCGTCGGTGCTCGTTCACATGGTCTTCGGCGAGCTCGGCCTCGACATCCCGGTCGTCGAGCTCGACACGCAGCTCTTCTTCAAGGAGACCTACGAGACGCGCGACCGCCTCGTCGAGCGCTACGGGCTCACACTCGAGCGCCCAGAGGTGATCACCGTCGCACGGCAGGCCGTGGCGGAGGGCCCGAACCTGTGGGAGCGCGACCCGGACCGCTGCTGCCACATCCGCAAGGTCGAGCCGCTCGAGCGCGCGCTCGCGCCCTACGACGCCTGGATCACCGGGATCCGCCGCGAGCAGGCGCTGACGCGGGCCGACGCGAAGCGCGTCGAGTGGTCCGAGCGCTACGACGTCTGGAAGGTTCAGCCCGTCGTCGACTGGGATGCGAAGCGAGTCCAGGCGTACATCCACGTGAACGAGATTCCCTACAACCCGCTGCACGACGCAGGCTACCCCTCGATCGGCTGCATCCCCTGCACACGTCCCGTCGTTGCCGGCGAGGACGAGCGGGCGGGACGGTGGTCGGGCTCGGACAAGCTCGAGTGCGGCATCCACGGCAACACGCGACTAGTGAAGGAGTCGAATGACTGAGCACATCTACGCCCACGAGCATCCCGAGACCGACCGGAGGCGCGAGGGCGGGTTCACGTTGTGGTTCACCGGACTGTCCGGATCGGGGAAGACCACGATCGCGCACCTCGTCGGGCCTGCGCTCGAAGAGCGGGGCGCCATCGTCGAGTACCTCGACGGCGACACTGTGCGCACGCACCTCTCGAAAGGTCTCGGCTTCTCGAAGGCGGACCGTGACGCCAACATCGAGCGCATCGGCTGGGTTGCGGCACGCCTGACGCGTCACGGCGCCGCGGTGATCGCCGCAGCGATCTCTCCCTACGAGGAGACGCGGCAGAAGGCGCGGGAGCTCGTCGACGAGTGGGGAACATTCGTCGAGGTGCACGTTGCGACCTCGGTCGAAGAGTGCGCCCGCCGCGACGTCAAGGGCCTCTATGAGAAGGCGTTCAAGGGTGAGATCAAGGGCTTCACCGGCGTCGACGATCCCTACGAGGAGCCGGGCAAGCCGGATCTCCGCCTCGAGACCGAGCAGCTCGAGGCCGAGGAGAGCGCGCGGCTGATCCTGCAGCACCTCGAGGAGCGCGGCCTGATCCCTGCGGCGGTGCCAGCATGAGCGTCGCTCACCTTCGGCTCGCTCCCGTGGGGGAAACCATGTTTCCCCCACGAGCCCCCTTCTTTAGAAGTCGCCTCAGCCCGCGCGCCGCTGAGATCGCCGCGCATGCTGAGGAGAGAAAGAGGGGAAACCTCCCGGTTTCCCCGTACGCCCCTTCCACCGCTCATAGGCCACAGGTCGGCCTATGAGCGTCGTCACCGAGACCCGCCTGATCGCGCCGCACGGCGGGACGCTGGTCGACCGCACCGGTGAGCGCCCTGCGGATGTCGAGCAGCTCGAGGTCGTCACGCTGACGTCACGTGAGCTCTCCGACCTGGACATGATCGCCTCGGGCGCGCTCTCGCCCCTCGAGGGCTTCATGGGCCGGGAGGACTACGACTCGGTCCTCGACGGGATGCGGCTGAGGGGCGGGCTGCCCTGGGCCTTGCCGGTGTGCCTCGCGGTTGACGCCGCCCCGGCCGGCGATCGTGTTGCGCTCGCGGATAAGACCGGCAGGTTGTACGCCGTCCTCGAAGTGGACGAGTCGTACGAGTACGACAAGGAGCGCGAGGCGCAGCAGACGTTCCGCACGACCGACGATGCCCATCCCGGCGTCGCGCGGCTGTACGAGCAGAAGCTGCTCTATCTTGCCGGTCGCGTGACCGTGTTCGAGCGGGCCGCGCCGTCGTTCCCCGAGCTCGCGAAGGATCCCGCGGACACGCGGGCTGAGTTCGCTGAGCGTGGCTGGCACCGCGTCGTCGGCTTCCAGACACGCAACCCGATCCATCGCGCACACGAGTACCTGACGAAGGTCGCGCTCGAGATGGTGGACGGGCTGCTGATCCATCCGCTGGTCGGCGAGACCAAATCCGACGACGTCCCGGCGGCGACGCGCGTGGAGTGTTACCGCGTGCTGCTCGACGGCTACTACCCGGCCGAGCGCGTGGTGCTCTCGTCGTTTCCCGCGACGATGCGCTACGCGGGCCCGCGTGAGGCGATCTGGCACGCGATCTGCCGGAAGAACTACGGCTGCTCGCACTTCATCGTCGGCCGCGACCATGCGGGAGTCGGGGAGTACTACGGCACCTACGACGCACAGCTGATCTTCGACGAGTTCGAGCCGCACGAGCTCGATATCGAACCCATGTTCTTCGAGCATTCGTTCTGGTGTCGCGCCTGCGGGTCGATGGCCTCTGCGAAGACCTGCCCCCACGGCTCGGAGCAGCACGTCTTCCTCTCCGGCACGAAGGTAAGAGAGCTGCTCGGCGCGGGTGAGCTCCCGCCGGAGGAGTTCTCGCGTCCGGAGGTGGCTGAGGTCCTCATCGAGGCGTATCGCTCCTAGACATAATGCGGCCGTGGCGCCGCCGCTCCTGATCCTCGGCGTCAGCCGTTCGGGCACCACGCTGCTACGCGTGATGCTCGACCGCAACTCGCAGCTCGCCGTCCCCGACGAGTCGTTCTTCGTGCCGCTGCTCGCGGACCGGCACATCCGGCGCGTCGACGTGAACGAGTTCGTCGACGACGTCCGCCGGCTCAAGACGGTCGAGGAGTGGGGCGTGCCGCTCGACCGGCTGCGGGCGCGGCTGACCGACCGGATGCCGATCGCGCGCGCGATCGCAGCGATCTACGAGGTCTATGCAGAGGAGCAAGGGAAGCCGCGCTGGGGGGACAAGACGCCGATGTACATGCGTCACGTGCTGCTCCTGCGGCGCCTCTTTCCGGGCGCCCAGTACGTCCATCTGATCCGCGACGGCCGCGACGCAGCTCTCTCGTTCCTGTCGCTCCCGGAGGGCATTGCGTTCCAGACGTGGGCTCATCCAACTAGGGCTGCCGACTTCGCGGCACTGTGGCGTACGGAAGTGGCACGCGCCAGACGCATCGGCAGGAAGCTCGGCCCGGGGCGCTACCTCGAGGTCCGCTACGAGGACCTGGTCGCCGAGCCCGAGCCCGTGCTGCAACGGATCTGTGTGTTCGCCGGCCTCCCCTACGAGAAGGCAATGAGGGAGCACGGCGGCTCGGGCTCCGAGGAGCGTGTGCACCAGCAAAGCCTGAAGCGTCCGGTGACGGGTGGCCTCCGCGACTGGCGGGCAGAGATGAACCCTCGGGACGTCGGCGCGTTCGAGGGCGTCGCCGGTGACCTGCTCGCAGAGCTCGGCTACGAGACCAGCTCCGGGGCTGACACGCGCGGGAGGGTCAAGCGCGCGTCCTACCGTGCGCAGATGGCGGGCTGGCGGGCCGCGACCTTCGCCTACCGGCGCTCGCCGCTCTGGCAGCGGCGCCACCCCCGGCTTCGGTGAGAATCATCCCATGGGCCGTCATGCCGCCACGGCGATTGTCCTCTTGCTGCTCGTCGGCACCGCCGTCGCCTTCGCCGAGACCGAGCGGCTGAAGCTCAAACCGACCCCGATCGAGGAGTCGTTCGTGCAGCCCGCGTTCTCGCCGGTGTGCGAGTGCGCGACGTCGAGCGCCGAGATCCGGATCCGCCTGAGTCGCGCGGACACGACGACCGTGCGGATTCTCGACGAGTCCGGGAAGGTCGTGCGCACGCTCGTCGACGGCAAGCGGTTGCCGCGGGGGCGGACGGTACTGGAGTGGGACGGACGGGATCACAGCGGCGACCCGGCTCCGGACGGTTCTTACTCGGTCGAGGTTCAGCTCGACCAGGCGGATCGCACGTTCAAGCTCCCTCGGCTGATCGCGCTCGACACCGTTGCGCCGATCGTGCGCCTCGTCTCGTACACGGACAACGTGCAGCCGCGGCAACGCGTGCGGATCTTCTATCGTGTGAATGAGCCGGCTCACGGCGTGTTGTTCGTCGGCGGCCGGCGAGTTGCATTGACGAACACGAAGCTTCGCGCGGCAAAGCTGCAGTGGCGGCCGCAGCGGCCTGGTCGTTACCGGTCGGAGCTCGCTGCCGTCGACCTGGCCGGGAACCTCGGGGCTCGAACGCCGCCTTTCGAGGTCCGCGTCACTCCTGCGGCTTGAAGCCGTACACCTTCGCGTAGCCGACCAGGTAGGCGCGCTCGCGGTCCGCGACCAGCGGCGCGTAGCGCCCGTCGCCGAAAGTCCAGACTTCCTTGCCGGTACGCGCGTCGAGCCCGTATGTGCGGCCTTTCAGCGTCGCGAAGTAGACGACCCCGTCGATGACCGTCGCCGAGCCCGAGATCGGCCCGTTCGCCTTGAACGCCCACTTCTCATCGCCGGTCGCGGCGTCGAGCGCGTAGAAGTGGCCGCTGTAGGAGCCGACGAGCACGCGCTGCTCCCAGACGGCCGGGGAGCCGTAGACGTAACCGCCGGTGCTGTGCGACCAGCGCAGCTTCCCGGTGTGCGCGCCGAAGGAGTAGACCTTGCCGTCGGTCGAGCCGATGTACACACGGCCGTACGCGACCGCCGCCGTCGAGTAGAACCTGCCGCGGTTGCCGAGGCGCTGCTGCGCGGCTCCCTTCCACAGCAGCCGACCGGTCCGCGCGCTGAGCGCGTAGACGTGGTGGTCGTAGGAGCCCACGAAAACGCGCCCGGTCAGGTAGCTGAGCCCGCCCTTGACGCGTCCGCCCGTGTGGAAGCGCCACCGTGTCTTGCCCGTACGCGCATCGAGCGCATAGACGTCGCCGCGCCAGTCGCCGACGTACACGCTGTTTCCGACGAGGAGCGGTGAGGACTCAGTGGGCCCGATCGTCTTGCGCCAGCGGACCTGGCCCCAGTTGTGGGCAAGCGCGACGACCTCACCGTTCCTGCCGTTGCCAGTCGCGCAGTCGCCCCGGTTGAGCAGCGAGACGTAGACAGTGCCGCGCATGATCCTCGAAACGGCGGGAGACGAAGCCGCGCAGCGGCGGCCTCTGAAGCGCCACGCGCGTTTGCCCGTGTGCGTGTTCAGCGCCAGCACGTCGCCGTAGGCGTTGACGAGATAGAGCCGCCCGTATGCGATCGCCGGCTGGAACTCGAGCAGCGACGCGCCGCCGGACGCCCACAGCCGTCGGAAGGGCGGTCGCACGCGGATCCCGTCCGCGAAGCGGTCGCCTGTGACCGTGTAGCCGAACATCGGCCAGGGGATGATCTTCAGCTCGCGCGGCGTCCGTTCCGCGGCCGACTGCGTGGTGACGAACTCGACCGTGGAGGAGCCGCGCACGTTGCGGCCCTGGTGCTTCCGGTAGAGAACGAATGCAGCCACAGCGCCCGCGAGGATGACGACCACGAGGGCGAACGCAATGATGGCGCGCCTCATCGTTGGCGGCGCGGCTCGACCGCCCAGATCCGAGAGTAGCCGTGCAGCAGCAGGCGGCTTCCGTTGCCGGACACCGGAACGTACTGGCCGTGCGGGAACCGGAAGATCACCCGGCCGGTCCTGACGTCCACGCCGACCGTCCGGTTTCCGAAGCTGGCCGCGTAGGCAACGCCGTCGACGATCACCGGCGCACCGGAGATCGAGCCGCCGATCGGCACCGACCACTGCACGCCTCCCGTGCGGGCAGAGAGACCGTAGAGGACGCCGTTGTACGAGCCGAAGACCACTCGGCCCGCCCAGGTGACAGGGGAGGAGTACACGTAGGAGCCGGTGTAGAACGACCAGAGCTGCGCGCCGCGTGTCGAGAATGCGGTGACGGACCCACCTGTTGAGGAAGGCACGAAGAGCCGCCCGTCCGCAACCGGGGCCGTCCCGTACACGCGGCCGTTCACACTGCTCGACCAGCGAACACGGCCTGTGCGCGTGTCGAGCGCGGTGACGCGGCCGCCGTAGTTCCCGACGTACGCGGTCCGGCCGGCGAGCGAGACGCTGGCCGTGATCTTGGCGCCCGAGTAATGCACCCAGCGCACACGGCGTGTGCGCAGGTTCAGCGCGACGACGCGCCCGTCACGCGTGCCGAAGTAGTCGACTCCATAGCGAACGACCGGCGAAGACTCGATTGCCGACCCGATCCGCTTGCTCCAGAGCACGCGGCCGTTCTTGCGGTCGAGCACGCGCACGCGCCCGTCACCCATTCCGTGCACGATGAGCTTGTCGCGCCAGACTGCGAGCGACGACGCCATGATCGTACGAGTGTCTCGCCTCCAGGCGAGGGTGCCCCGGCGCATCGAAAACGCCTGGACAGTGCCGCTGCCGTTCGCGATGTACGCGAACCCGTCGGAGACGACGGCGGGAAACTCGATCAGGTCGCCGTGCGCGATCGACCAGACGATGCGGAACGGTGGCCGGAGACGAACGCCCGCATGCACGCCGGTGCGGGCCGGGTCGGCGCCGTACATCGTCCACTGCAGGCGAGGCTGGTAGACGCGGAACGTAAAGGTTGGAAAGCGCCGGAAGTCATACCTGCGCGACGCCGGCGAGTAGCCGGGCTTTCGCACGGCGATGAGCGCCGGGCCGGGGGCGAGTCGGGTTGCGGCCACGCCGCGGCGGTCGGTGTGCAGCCGGCGTCGCCCGATCCAGACCGTTGCGTTCGGGACGCCGCGCTTCAGGTCTCCGTCGAAGACGACCACCTTGACCGGCACGCCGTCCGCTTTCCGCGCCGGGGGCGGTTTGGGCGTCGCCGACTTTTCCTCGGCGCTGAGCACGGCGCAGCCCGCCACCGTCCCTGCGATCGACAGGAACGCCAGTGTGGCAATCAGGGCTCGACGCGGTCCGCGGCGAGTGGAGCTGAACGGTCGGCGGGCGACCTGCCGAGGGTAGCGATGTCCTCGGCCGTGCCGGTGCCGTCAACGGAGCGGCGCCGGTTTCCGTACGAGGTGGCGAGAGCGGCGGCGGCGATCGCGAGCGAGCCCAAGGTGATGGGGTCTTCGAAGAAGCCGGCGTAGAACAGCGAGTGGATGAACAGCGTGGCGAACACCGCTGCGACGGTGACGCTGAGCGCGCGGTCGCGCCGGGCGAGCGCGAGGAGTGCCCGGGCGGCCCCGGCCAGGAGCGCGAGGTACGCGAGGATGCCGAGCACGCCGAGTTCGGCCGCGACCGTCAGCGGCGTCGTGTGCGACCGGTTGCGGCTCGCCGCGAGTCGCTGCGCTACTTCCTCGCGGCTCGCCTTCGGCTGTCCACCGACACCTACTCCTGCGAGCGGATGGTTCCTGAATACCTTCCAGGTCACCGCGACGAGCCGTGAGCGGTCGCTCGTGAACTTCCGCGACGAGTCGTTGCGCACGTGCACGGCCACGACCGCGGTAGCGGTGAGTACGATCGCCGCTGCAACGATCAGCACCACGCGGCGCATCTCCCTCGTTCCGGCGACGAGCGCGAGTCCTGCCACAACGGCGAAGATCGTGACCATGCTCGACTGTGAGTACGAGAACCAGAGCGCCGCGAATGACACGGCCAACAGCGGCGCCGCGATCGCAAGTCGCACGCGGCCGTACAGATATGCAGCGACGAGGACGGCGATGCCGAGGGCCAGATACCGTCCGAAGAGGCTCGGATCCTTGAACACTGAGCTGACGCGAAAGTACGACGTGAAGGCGTTCTCGACCTCGAGCGACGGGGCGTAGAGCAGCGTGTGCGTCGCTCGTTGAAGCAGCCCGATCAACGCGAAGGTCGTCGTCAGCGCGACGAGCGTCACGCCGAGTGCACGCGGCAGCCACCGGGGCAACGGCGTCCGCGCGACGATTGCGAAGAGCGCCGCAAATGGGAAGAGGAAGAAGACGAGCTCGATGCTCCCCTGCTCGACGTCGCGCGACCACAGGAGGGAGATCCCGCTCAGGGCGATGAACGCCGCGATCGGGACGGACAGCCACGCGGTGACCGGCCGTGGTCGTGACGTGACCGCCTGCCAGCAGAACGCGAGGACGGCCGCGGCGAGGACTCCATACAGCGGCAGCAGCAGGAACGCGTGCTGGGAGCCAAGGTCGACCGGGATGCGGAAGGGCGCTGCGAGGAGCAGTGCGACCGGCGTGAGCGTCGGCCGGCGCGCGAGCACGTAGGCGAGCCCGAGCCCCGCCAGCACGATCAGGGCCAGAGCGGCGAGGACGAGCGGCCGCTGGAGGCGCTCGAGGTCCGAGCGCGGAATCAGCGCAACAGCGAGGAGCGCTTCCGCTGCCGCCAGCACGCCGAAGCCACCCAGCAGCAGGCCGCGATGCCGCGGCAAGAGCACGAGGATGGAGCCGACCGCGCCGAGAACCGCAGCAAGCTGAGCGAGGTCTCCATGAGGCATGGACACGGAAGCCTACGGCCGCGTGATAGGAAAGGCCGCGTGATCGGAGCCTGGGAACGCGTGCTGGTCCTCGCCCCGCACACCGACGACGGCGAGTTCGGAGCCGGCGGGACGATGGCGCGCCTGGTCGAAGCAGGCTCGGAAGTACGCTACGTCGCTTTCTCGATCGCTACGCGGTCGCTGCCCGAGGGGTTTCCGCCCGACACGCTGGCGCGCGAGGTGAAGGAGGCGACAGCAGAGCTGGGCATCGCCCCGGACAACCTCACCGTGCATGACTTCGACGTGCGCACGTTTCCGGAACACCGGCAGGACATCCTCGAGCTGCTTGTTGCGTTGTGGGAGGACTGGCGCCCGGACGCGGTCTTCCAGCCGAGCGTTCACGACATCCACCAGGACCACCAGGTGATCGCGGCCGAGGGACTGCGCGCATTCAAGCGGACGACGATCCTCGGGTACGAGATTCCCTGGAACAACTTCGACTTCGCCTACCAGGCCTACGTGGCGCTGCAGGAGTCGCACGTGGACAGGAAGGTCGCGGCGCTCTCCAGGTACGCCTCCCAGCAGCACCGGCGGTACAGCGACCCCGAATACATCCGCAACGTTGCGCGGACTCACGGCATCAACGTGAACCGCGACTTCGCGGAGGTATTCGAGGTCTACCGCGTCGTGGTGGCCTGATGAAGCAGCTGACCGAGCCGGTTCTGCTCTGACTCGGACCAGCGGCCGCCGAGGACGCGCTCGGCGATCTGCTCGGCGGTCGGCAGCGCGTCGTCGACGAGCCGGCGGCCGGCCTCCGTGAGGACGACGAGGGCCAGGCGCGCGTCGCGAGCGTGCGGCTCGCGGCCGACGAGGCCCATCCGCTCGAGCGGTGCCAAGTGCCGGGCGACGCCTGAAGGCGTCACACCGAGGTGGTTGGCGAGGTCGATTCGGCGGAGCTTGTGCTCGGGGGCCGATCGCAGCTCGATCAGGAGTGCGAGGTCGCTCAGGCTGAGCCCGTGGAAGGCGCCGAGATCGGCGTCCAGCTCGCGGACGACCTGGGAGCGAGCACGGGACAGGCTGAGAACGGTTGTAAGTGCTGTTGACATGTCGTCATCATATCAACGACCAGTCAACGTGTGCCACAGTATAGAATTTAGACATGCCTAACTCTCGACTGAGCCGCCGGAAGCTCCTGATCGGCGCGGCTCCGCTGGTGGCCGCGCCGGCGCTCGGGAAGCTCGCCCTCGGTGGCGATGCGAAGGCGGCGGAGCACACCGGCCACATGGGCCCCGGTCTCTCCCACGCCGCGATGATCGGTGATGCAGCCCCGGCCGTCGGAGGGCCGCACGATCTCGACGCCCTCCTCTACCCACCGCCGGCGTTGCCCCACCAGCCGGGACGGGTGCGGGAGTACACGCTCGTGGCCGCCGACCACGACGTGGAGATCGCGCCAGGCATCCACTTTCCGGCGTGGACGTACAACGGCACCGTTCCGGGCCCCGTGATTCGGGCGACGGAGGGCGACAGGCTTCGCGTCCACCTCGTCAATGCCGGGTCGCATCCGCACACGATCCACTTCCACGGGATCCATCCCGCCGACATGGATGGCGTGTTCGAGATCGTCGCCCCGGGCAAGAGCTTCACCTATGACTTTCCGGCCAGGCCTTATGGGATGCACCTGTACCACTGTCATTCCACGCCGCTGAAGAAGCACATCCACAAAGGGCTCTACGGCGCGTTCATCATCGATCCCCCCAAGCCGCGTAAGCCCGCGCAGGAGCTCGTGATGGTGATGAACGGTTACGACACGGACGCGGACGGCGGCAACAACTTCTACACCGTGAACGGCCGATCGTTCTACTACTCGCGCTATCCGATTCGCGTTCATCGTTCGCAGACGGTTCGGATCTACATCGCGAATCTCACCGAGTTCGACCTGATCAACTCGTTCCACCTGCACGGTGACTTCTTCCGCTACTACCCCACCGGCTCGAGCGATGCGTTCGAGTACACGGACACGGTCATGCTCTGCCAGGGGCAGCGGGGGATCATCGAGATCGACTTCGCGAATACGGGCCACTTCATGTTCCACGCGCATCAGTCCGAGTTCACGGAGCTGGGCTGGATGGGCTTCTTCGAGGTCGTCGATTAGTGGAGGCCAAAGCGGCCGCTTCGTCTCGTGGTGACGGCTTCTGGCGGGCGTGGGCGGTGCTGCCCGTGCTGCTGCTCGCGATTGTCGTCGGGCTGTTCTTCACGAGCGGCGATTCGATCGTAGACCTGGTCGGCCGGAACCCGCCACCAGCCGATGAGTTCGACGTCCGTCGCGTCGAGTTCAAACCCGGCGAGATCCGGGTCCGAGTCACGAACCCGCAACGGGACGATCTGACGATCGCCTCGGTCACCGTCGACGACGCGATCGTTCCGTTCTCGGTGGACGGCAACCGCAAGCTCGGCAGGCTTCGCTCGGCGACGATCGTCGTCCCGTACGACTGGGTCGAGGACGATCCGATCTCCGTGGGCGTGACGAGCTCGACGGGGATCGAGACGGTGGAGGAGATCGCCGCGGCCCTCGAGACGCCGCAGCCGAGTGCCAAGGGCGTCCTCGGCTACGGCTTGATCGGCTTCTTCGTCGGGATCGTGCCGATCGCGCTCGGGCTCCTCTGGCTGCCCTCACTGCGGCGGGCCAACCCGCGTTGGCTGGCGGCGTTCATGGCGCTGACTGCGGGGCTGCTCACATTTCTCGGGGTCGAGGCCCTCGGTGAGGCGTTCGACCGGCAGGCCACGCTGCCGGGACCGCTCGCGGGGCCGGGGCTCGTCTTACTTGGGGTGGCCGGGAGCTACCTCACCATTCTTTTGCTCGGCACGCGGCTCGGACGCGGAGGCGACGGCGCCGGAGTCAGCGCCGCCGCGCTCGCGTTGCTCGTCGCGGTCGGAATCGGCGTGCACAACTTCGGCGAGGGTCTCGCGATCGGCACGTCGTTCGCCTTCGGCGAGCTGACGCTGGGGACGTTTCTGATCGTCGGCTTCATGATCCACAACGTCACGGAAGGGCTCGGGATCGCTGCGCCGGCCGCGGGGAGCGGAACGCGATTCAGCTTGGGCCGGCTCGTTGCGCTGACTTTGATCGCAGGTGGCCCTGCGATCCTCGGAGCGTGGCTCGGAGGCTTCGCAACGTCCGATCTGCTCGCGGTTGTGTTCTTCGCGGCAGCTGCCGGTGCAGCCTTCGAGGTGGTCGTCGAGGTCGGGCGCTATGTAGCCCGGCGCGTCTCCGGCGGTCTGCGTTCCGGTTGGGTCCTCGGCGGCTTCCTGGCCGGGATCGCCGCCATGTACGTCACCGGCCTGCTCGCGGCCTAGGAACCCATCCACGGCCCGCGCCGTCGGCGGACCACCGCAACGATCAGCAGAACCCAGCCCAGAAGCACCAGACCAGATGCGGGCGCCCAGGCGGCCTGGCCCGGATTCGACCACCAGTCGGTTGCGTAGTAGAGGGCCCACACGCAAAAGAGGCCGATGGAGATCGCGAGCGGCAGAAGCGCAAGCCACCGCTTCATCATCAGCGCCAGCAGGGAGGCAAGCGGTAGGCCCGCAGCGACACCGAGGAGGACCCAGCCGCGCGCGCCCTCGTCGATCAGCTCGTCGAGGTCTTTCGAGATCCCCGACCTTGCAGCTTCGAGATCGAGGCCGAAGAGGAGAGCGGAGAGCACACGCTCAACATAGTGCTAGGTCGCGACGATGCCGAGTGCTTCGTCGATCTCGCGGAGGGTCTCCGCGTCGAGCTCGATTCCCGAGGCCGCGGCGTTTTCCTCAACCTGCTCGGGCCGGCTCGCGCCGACGATCGCCGAGGCGACATACTGCTCGCGGAGCACCCAGGCCAGCGCGAGCTGCGCCATCGTGATCCCGAGCCGCCCGGCGATCGGGCGCAGGCGCTGAACCGCCTCCAGAACCTCGTCGTCTCGAAAGCGGTCCATCGCCCAGCTCATGTCGCGCGAGGCGGCGCGCGTGCCGGCCGCGGCCGTCTCGCCCGGCTTGTACTTGCCGGTCAGCGTTCCCTGCGCGAGCGGTGACCAGACGATCTGCGAGATGCCGTTCTCCCAGCAGAGCTCGAAAATCTCCCGTTCCGGCTCGCGCCAGAGCAGCGAGTACTGCGGCTGGCTCGAGACGAACTTCTCCACGCCGGGGAGCGCGAGCGCGGCGCGAATCCGGTCGGCGGGCCATTCGCTGAAGCCGAGGTAACGAGCCTTGCCCTGGCGGACGACCTCCGTCAGCGCTTCCATCGTCTCCTCCAGGGGCGTGTCGAAGTCGTAGCGGTGGCACTGATAGAGGTCGACGTAGTCCGTGCGTAGGCGCGCGAGCGAGGCGTCCAACTGCTTGAAGACCTGCTCCCGTGAGAGCCCGGACTCGCCGTTCATCGGGAAGAACAGTTTCGTCGCGAGGACGTACGAGTCGCGCGGGCGATCCGAGAGCACCTGGGCGAGGAACTCCTCCGCGCGGCCCGACGCATAGACGTTCGCCGTGTCGATGAAGTTGATCCCGACTTCGAACGCCTTGCTGACGCAGGCCTCGGCCTGCTCCCGCGGCACGCCGCCGCCGTAGGTCAGCCAGGAGCCGAGGCTGATCTCCGAGACTTCGAGGTCACTCGAGCCGAGGCGGCGATAGCGCATCCACTCTGTCTACCATCCGCGGCCATGCGTACGCGTCGCCTGGGCAGGGAGGGTCCCGAAGTGTCGGTCGTCGGTCTCGGCTGCAACAACTTCGGCATGCGTGTGGATCTGGAGGGGACCCGCGCGGTCGTCGATGCTGCGGTCGGCGCCGGTGTCACGCTCTTCGACACCGCAGACATCTACGGGGGCAAGGGCGGCAGCGAGCGCTTCCTCGGGGAGGTGCTCGAAGGGCGTCGCGACCGAGTCGTGCTCGCAACGAAGTTCGGCGGCGACATGGGCGCCGGGACGAAGGCGCGTGGATCGCGCGACTACATCAGGAGAGCGATCGACGCCTCGCTGGAGCGCTTGCGCACCGACTACGTCGATCTCTACCAGTACCACACTCCCGATCACGTGACGCCCTACGAAGAGACGTTCGGCGCGCTCGACGAGCTCGTCCGCGAGGGCAAGGTGCGGTACGTGGGGCACTCGAATCTCGAGCCGGCAGACATCGAAGAGGTCGATGCCCTGGCCCGCGCGAACGGGTGGGCTCGACCGGTCAGCGCGCAGAACCAGTACTCGTTGCTGCGGCGCGAGGCGGAGGACGAGCTGCTGCCGGTGTGTGAGCGGCTCGGGATCGGCTTCCTCCCGTACTTTCCGCTCGCGAGCGGACTCCTTACGGGCAAGTACAAGCGCGGTGCGCCGCGCCCGGAGGGCACGCGTCTGACCGACCGCGATGACTTCTTCACCGAAGAGGTGTGGGAACGGCTCGAGGCACTCGAGCGTTTCGCAGCAGAGCGCGGCGTGGCGTTGTTGCAAGTCGCGATCGGCGGCCTGCTCGCGCAGCCGGCGGTGTCGTCTGTGATCGCGGGCGCGACGAAACCCGAGCAGGTGCGCGCGAACGTCGAGGCAGCAGAGTGGGAGCCGACCCAGGAAGACATCGCCGCACTGAACGCGCTCCGCTAGTTGGGTCGAGGCTCGCCGAGCCACGTCCTGGGGTCAGACCCGAAGACGTGGCTGGAAGGGACAAAGAGCCTGGAAATGGGCGCTTTCTGCGACTGGGAGGAGACATGACTGCGGACAGGTCCAACGGCATGTCTCGGTCCGACAGCTAGGTGGTCGGCAGAATCGGGCCGGTGGAAGCGGGAGTCGGCGATCGCACCATTCCGGCGGCGGTCGTCGACGTCGGGTGGGTCAACGGGCTCGCGGCGATTCGCTCGCTTGGTCGTGCGGGCACACGCGTACTGGCTGTCGACCACCGCCCCAGTGCGCTCGGATTTCGCTCGCGGTACGCAGAGCGGTTTCTCTCGCCCGATCCACATGACGACGAGACGCGGTTCGTCGCATTCATCCGCGCGCTGGGTGAGATCGTGGTGTTTCCGACGCACGATCTAGGGCTGAACGTGATCGCCAAGCACCTCGGCGACCTGCCCGAGGTGCTCGCACCATTCGCCGGCTGGGACGTGCTCGAGTCCGTCCAGAGCAAACGCTCGCAGCTCGAGCATGCCGAGGCCGCCGGCGTCGAGATTCCACGGACCGCATATCCGGGGTCGGCCGAGGAGGCGCGCGCCGCCGCGGACGAGATCGGTCTCCCCGTGCTCGTCAAGCCGGTGCATCCCGTCGGGTTCAAGCAGCGCTTCGGGCGGCAGGCTTTCCGGTGCGAGACGCTCGACGAGGTCGAGACCGCGTATGCGCAGGCGCAGGAGTTCGGGCCGATGGTCCAGGAGTTGATCCCCGGCGGTGACGACACGCTCTACACGGTCGGCAGCTATTTGCGACAGGACGGGACGCCGCTCGGCGTCTTCTCCGGACGCAAGCTGCGACAGACCCCGCCCGGCATCGGTACGTGCCGCGTCGGCGAGGCGGTCTGGGTCGACGAAGCCGTCGCCGCCGCGCTGCGGTTGCTGAACGAGTTCGGCTACTACGGGCTGTCGCAGGTGGAGTTCAAACGCGACCCGCGCGACGGCGGCTTCAAGCTGATGGAGATCAACCCGCGTCTCTGGCAGTGGCACGGGCTCGCGACTGCGTGCGGCGTCGACCTGCCCCGAATCGCGTATGCGGATCTCGTCGGCGACTTGCCGCCGCCGTCCGAGATGAACGGCCAAGGCAAGCGCTGGGCGATCACGCTGCTTCCCGGGGAGCGCCCCACTCCGCAGCGTCCGCCGTACGTGGACGCCGTCTTTGCGCGTGACGATCCGAAGCCCGGGCTCGTCCACCTTGCACGGGTCGTGCGGAGCGCACTGGCGTGATCCCCCCGCAGGTCGAGCGCCGTGCGCGCTGGGTGCTGGACTCGATCGGCGCCCGGAGTCTCGGGTTCGGTGACGACCTTCCATACAACGCATCCGCGTGGGAGCAGGTCGACCGCGGCGAACGGCCCGAGCACGACGATGTCGCAGAAGGCTTCTTCCACCTCGCGCGCGTCGAAGAGCGGAGCGGCCCGCGCGACGAGCACGGACGCTTTCGCGCGGAATGGTCATGCCTCGATCCGCTCGACCCCCCGCTGGAGCGGCTGCGCCGAAAGCTCGGCGTCGAGCGCTCCCGCTTCACGGTCGCGCTCACGCACGACGTCGACTCGCCCTGGCGCTGGACCCGCATCGGCGTGCGGGGCGCGGCCGCGCGCGCCAAGCGCGACCTGCAGCGAGGCCGTCTGGCCCCGGCTCTCCGCGAGGCGACCGGCCTTGCGACTGCCCCACTCCATCGCCTGCGCGGCACGGATCCGAACTGGCGCTTCGAGCAGATCGTCGCGGAAGAGCGACGCCGTGGCGCAACCGGCTCGACCTTCTACGTCCTCGCCGCACACCACGACCCGCACGACGGCGCGGCGCCGGCGGCGTACGAGCAGCTGCGCCCGCGCCTCGTGGAGACGCTGCGCGACGCCGGCGCCGAGGTCGGGCTGCACGGCAGCTACACGGCGGCCGACGACCCGGAGCGCCTGCAACGCGAGAAGGCCACGCTCGAAGCGTTGGCCGGGCCGCTCCAGGGCCACCGCTACCACTACCTGCGTGCGGACCCGCACCGGAATCTCGCACCGATTGCGCAGGCCGGACTGCAGTACGACACGACGCTCGGCTTTCCCGACTCGCTGGGCTTTCGCGCCGGAATCGCGCGGCCGTTTCGCCCGTGGGACTTCGAGCGCGACGAGCCGCTCGACCTCGTCGAGATTCCGCTCGCGGCGATGGACGCGACCCTCGCCGAGGAGCGGTACCTCGGCCTATCGGCGAAGCGCGCGGAGCCGCAGCTGATGCGGCTGCTCGACTGGGGCGCCGCTCACGGGGCCGCGTTCGCAATCCTCTGGCACCCCGACCGGTTCGACCCGCTGACGTCGGCGGGCTGGGACCGCCTTTACTCCAGGCTGCTCGACGGTGTCCAGGAACGCGGTGGCATCGCCGTGCCAGGCGCCGAGCTCGTGTCGTCCCACTCCATTTGGTCGAAGTAACGCAACGCACGCCTCGTCGGCCGCACGCGCGCACTCAGCTCGGCCAGCTCCTCCCGCGAGATCTCGCCGAGGGCCTGCTTCACGCCCAGGTAGGGGAGATTCAGGTCTTCCTGGTAGACGACTGTCGAGATGCGCGGGTTGACCTCGATCACCTGGTCGCCGACGAGCTGGATGTTGAAGAAGTGCTCGATGCCGAACTCCGCGACGATTCGCTGCGCGACCTCGAGCAGCCAGTGGTTGTTGAGCGTCTCGAAGTACATTGCGAGCCCGGCGCGCATCGACTCCCGCGTCTTCGCATGGCCGAGCAGGATCTGTCCCGAGCGCGCGATACCGTCCACGGTCCGCTCGGGCCCCTCCGCGAGCTCCATTACGAGCAGGTCGGGCCCGCCTTCTTCGGGGAGGAGTTCGATGACGTCGGTCAAGCGCATGGCGAGATTGCCGGGGCGCTCTTCGATGAGCTGCTTCGCGCGATCCACGGTCGGGTCGAGCACGCGGAACCCACGCGAGCCTGAGCTGAACACCGGCTTGAAGCACACGGCGCGCCCCGGGTAGCCGAGCTCCTGCGCCGCGGCGGCGAGCGCTCGTCCTCCGGTCACCTTGCGCCAGGCGGGCGCGGGCACGCCGATTTGCTGCAGCAGCGCATAGGCCTCGGCCTTGTCGTTCGCCCGCCGGATCGCCTCCGGCGGGGAGACGAGCACGGTCGTGCCGACGAAGCGCTCGCGCGCCTGCGCGAGGCCGAGCAGGTCGAACGACGACTGCGGCAGGACCGCGTCGACGTTCTCGCGCCGCACGATGTCGAACACGGCATCGGCAAACGCGGCGTCGTTTCCGGGCGGGACGACGTAGAAACGGTCCGCGAAGTGCCGCCCGATCGCCTGCGGCGACATGTCGGTGCCGACGACGCGCAGCCCGCGCTCGCCGTTCATACGCAGGGCGCGGATGAGCGCGGCGGTGCCCGGCGCGCCGGAGGCGGTCACGAGGATGGTGATGTCACGCATCGGAGCGGCGATGCTACTGCGGGTCAATGCCTCCGTGGACCAGCTTGATCAGCGCTTCGGCGTCGAGAGGCTGGTCCAGCGATCTCGCGAGCGCTGCCCCATTGGCCACGATGTTGATGAATCCAACGATGTCCTCGAGCGTCACGTCCTCGCGAAACGCCCCGCTCGAGTGGAGGCTCTTCAGCCAGGCCTCGACCTGTTCCTCCCGACCCTCGCCCCCTCGCTTCGTGAAGTCCCTCATCCGTTCCGGGTCGCGGCGAAGCAGGCGCAGGATCTCGAAGTAGACGGCCATCCAATCCGGGCTTTCGGTCGTCAGGTGGCGGATGGTCGCATCGAGGCCTTGCTCCATCAGCAGGGTGGTCAGCTCGTGCTGGTCGCGGCCCGCTAGCTCGGAGAAGAGGGCCCATTTGTCGGGGAAGTAGTTGAAGATCGCGCCGCGCGAGAGGCCGATCTCCTCCTCCAGCCGCCTCACCGTGGCGCCCTCGTAGCCGTGCCGGGCGAACGCACGGCGGGCGCCCTCGAGGATCTGCTCCCGGCGGGCCTCGAGGTGCTCGTCGGAGACCTTCGGCACCCTCTCACTTTACAAAACCGTACGTACGTCTTATATTCCTGCCGTGAGTCTGCTCCGGAACCGCTCGCTCGCGGCAGTCCTGGTGGCCGAGTCGGTCTCGCTGACCGGCTCGGCGATGACCTACGTCGCGCTTCCCTGGTTCGTCCTGATCACCACTGGCTCCGCCGCGAAGATGGCCTGGGTCCTCGCGGCCGAGCTCCTCCCGGTCGGACTGCTCGGCATTCCGGCCGGCTCGCTGATCGCCCGCCTCGGGGCCAAGCGCACGATGAATGTCGCGGACGGGCTGCGGGCGCCGCTCATGACGGCGATCCCGATTCTCCACTGGACGGGACACCTGACCTTCCCGCTGCTGCTGACGTTCACGTTCCTGATCGGCTGCTTCATGGCGCCGTACTACGCGTCGTCGCGGCTAATCCTCCCGGAGGTTGTCGGCGAAGACGAGCAGCTCGTCGCGCAGGGCTCGGCGTTCGTGCAGGCGGCGACGCAACTCACGCAGCTCGGCGGCCCGATCCTCGGCGGCCTGCTGATCTCGTGGCTCAGCGCGCCGACCGTGCTCCTCGTCGACGCCGCGACGTACGTGTTCTCGTTCTTCGTGATCTTCGTCTTCGTGCGCGCCGGCAAGAGGGTGGCGCCGGACGAGTCGTCACGCGGCCTCTTCGCCGGGCTGCGCTACGTCGTGAAGGACAAGCTGCTCGGCCCCATGATGGCCGCGGCCGCGTTCATCAACTTCGTCGCGCAGGGACTCTTCGCGATGCTGCCCGTACTGGTCGTGCGCCGCTTCGACGAGAACCCGAAGATCCTCGGCTTCTTCTTCGCCGCGTTCGGCGCGGGCGCGCTGATCGGGAGCTTGATCGCAGCCCAGGTCGTCCGGAAGGTGGCGCTGACGAAGCTTGCCGGGCTCGCAATCCTCGGTATGGCCGTTCCGCTCTGGCTGTTGGCGATCACTCTGCCGTGGCCCCTCGTGCTGGTCGTCCTCGCGCTGTTCGGCGTCTTCGCGCCGCTCGTCAACGCACCCGTCCTGGCGCTGCTGACGGTGCGCACGCCGGGAGCGTTGCGGCCGAAGGTCATGACGGCGGTCATGACACTGTCCGCGATCATCGGCCCACTCGGCTTCCTGGCGGTCGGCCAGGCGCTCCAGTACGTCGGCATGACGGTCGTGTTTCTCGCGATTGCGGCCGGCTTCAGCGCCGGAGCGATCGCGTTCTCAGTTGCCGTTCGTCGATCCGGGGAAGAGAAAGCGGACACGGTTCCAACGGCCGATCTCGCAACCGTTCGTCCGGCTGAAGGTCGCGCGGACTGAATAGCCGCGTAGCCGGCCGGTGACGAGCGCTTCCTGAGGACCGCCGTAGAGATCCGTGCAAGCCGTGTTCTTCGGCACCGGCGCGAAGGGACGCGTCATGCCGGCGAGCTTCGTGCATGCCGCCGCCCGCTTCGGCAGCGTGCCACCGAGCGGAGCGCACTGGAGGGTGTAGGTCCGCTTCCCGGGCTGACCCTGCCCGTCGGGCCAGACCGTGACGTTAAGCGAGGTCGACGCAACCAGGATTGCGGCGAAAATCATCATCGCCCCAGGATAGGCAAGAACCGGAGGATTCGCTGTCGTTCGGCCGGGAGGTAGAAGCCGAGCAGCAGGAGGACGAGCGGGTAGGCGGCTGCCAGCGCGATCGCGAGCCCGAGCGGCACGTCGAGCAGTTTGCCCAGGATCGTCAGGCCGACCGCGGCAACGCCGAGTGTCGCCACGCGGCGCCACTGGTAGGCGACCGGGAAGACGCGCTGAGCGCGCCAGGCCATCCCGACGAAGAGGAGCGTGTAGGCGGTGACCATCGCGATCGCCGCCCCCATCCGCCCGTAGGCCGGGATCAGCGCGAGGTTCAGGGCCACGTTGACGATCGCGGCCGCGCCGGTCACGAGCCAGTTCGACCGGGTCTGGCGCGCTCTGCCCGTCCCGATCTGGACGACGACGTACGCGCCGAAGGCCGCGACGCCGAAGGCGAGCGGGGCAACGACGTTCTGGGCCGGGTAGAAGGGCTTCGTCGTGATCACCTTGAGGATCCACGGCGCCAGCAGTCCGAGCGTGAGCGCGAGCCAGCAGCAGACGTAGACGACGTAGGTGAGCACGAAGCTGTAGGTCCGCTTGGCTTCGCGATCGTCCTCGATCGAGTAGGCGAAAGCCGGCCACGCCATCCGGAACGCAGTGAGGAGGAGCACGATCGCGGAGGCGATCCGCACGCCGATCGAGTACAGGCCGACCTCGTGGGCGTCGGCGAGCTTGATCAGGAAGAAGCGGTCGCTGAAGTTCGTGAGCCAGAGCGCCACAGCCGAGGGAACAAGCGGCAGGCCGAACCGGTTCATCTCCCGCAGGAGCGAGCGGTCGAACTGCAAACCGAGCGCTTGCCGGTTGTAGGCGAGCAACGCGGCGTACACGATGAGCGTCCCGGTCAGGTTCCCGACGAGAACGCCGAGCGGGCCCTTGTCGAAGACGACGACGAGCAGAATCGTCGCCGCGATCGTGATCGCCACGTTCGTGAGCGTGGCGGCGACGTAGGCGGTCGAGCGCTGCTCGACGCGGAACAGCGACGTCATCTGCTCGTAGTTCATCGCGGCCCAGAGGCCGACGAATGCGGCGATCACCAGCCCGTCGTGACTTCGCGTGTCGAAGAGGAGCCACGAGATCGGTTGTGCGAGCGCGACGCCCGCAACGAGCACCGCCGTCGAGGCCGCGAGCACGTACCAGAACGCCGTGCGCACGACGAGATGACGCCGCGCTGGTTCGTCCGAGTCGAAGTAGAAGCGGAAGAAGGCGCTCTTCATCCCCTGCGCGACGAGCGCGGTCAGCACCGCCGACAGCGCGACGAGCGTCTCGATCAAGCCGTAGTCGCTCGGGGAGAGGTACCGCGTGTAGAGCGGCAGCAAGAGGACTGCGACGACACGCGCAACGATCGAGCCCAGCCCGTAGATCGCCGAGTGGCGCAACAGTTCCTGCAGTCTCGCGAGCATCAGTTGCCCAGTATGGAGCGGTAGATCTCGATGAAGCGGTCGGCGACCTTGTCCAGGTCGTGGACGCGCTCAACGTACGCGCGACCCTCGACGCCGAGCTGCTTGCGCAGCTCGAAGGAATCTACGAGTGGCCGCAGCTTCTCCACTAGATCGTCTTTCGTCGCCGCCACGATCGGCACCTTCAGGCCGAATGCTTCCTCGGTCTGCCGCACTGCCTCGGCATCCAGATGCGTGACGACAGGCTTCCCATAAGCCATCGACTCGATCGCGAACACTCCGTGCCAGAGGTAGTTCAGTTGGTCGACGACGATGTCCGCGCGCTTGAAGCGCTCGACCGCCTCGTCGTGAGGGACGCCGTGGACGACGTCGAGGTCGACGGGAAGCTGCTCGCAGGCCTCGATGACGTAACGCGTTCCCTTCCGCTCGGGGTCGGACGGCGCGTGCACGACGAGCGGCCGCTCGCGCTCGACGGGTGCCACCGGCTCGTAGGTGCGCAGGTCGAGCCCTGGAGGAACGATCGCGGTCGCATCGGGCACCCAGCGCGTCGCCAGGTACGACCCGACGATCGTTGCATCGAACTTCTTCCTGTATGCGAGCGCCTCGAGCGGCTTCCCTCTGATGTCGTCGCCGAGGAAGTGCATCACCGACTTCTTCCGCGTCGCGCGCAGGATCGGCATGTTCAGCTTCTTCGGGACGAGCGTCTTCCCGAAGTAGAAGTGGAAGAGATCCGTCTCAGGCAGGTAGCGCGCGAGCGCGCGCCACTGCACGACCTGCTGGCGCAGCAATCCCTGCCGCGGCAGGTCGAGGTTGATGTCGTACTCGTCCGGACGCCACTTCTGCGGCCAGAAGACGAGCAGTCGCGCGTCGACGCCCTTGCGGCGCAGCGCGTTCACGTGTGCCCAGCCTGTCCCCGCAAGGTTGACCGGGAGATGGAGGACACGGGGGTACAAGAGGCTCAACGATACGATCCGCGGCCGTGTCGGCGCTCCGCTTGAAGCGAATGCTCCTGCGCGTCGCGCGCGGGGTGCGGCAGCCACGACGTGTCGTCGACGGGTGGCGCATCCGCTCAGATGTCGCCGGCTTCCTCGGCGGCCGCGACGTGCTTGCCCGGTACGAGCGTGAGGTGCGCGACAGCGGCCTGTTGGACCACCTGCTGGAGAAGGGGCGAGAGCATCAGGCCGCGGTCGCCGAGAGTGGGGGCGGCCACTCGCTCGGTGCGATCGGTTACGCGGAAGGCGTCTATCTCTACGCGGTGCTGCGCGACGTGCGCCCGCGCGTCGCGGTCGAGACGGGCGTGGCGAACGGCTTCTCGACCGCCTTCTCGCTGCTCGCCCTGCACGCCAACGGCGAGGGACATCTGCATTCGATCGACCTGCCGCGCGAAGTCGGCCGCGACTACGAGCCCGGGCTGTTCCACGAAGGAGAGGGACGCGCGGGCATCCCGCCCGGCTCCGAGCCGGGCTGGCTGATCCCTCGCGAACTGAAGGAGCGCTGGACGCTCATCCTCGGTCGCACGCAGGAGGAGCTGCCGCCGCTGCTCGAGCGCCTGGGGACGGTCGACTCGTTCATGCACGACAGCGAGCACTCCTTCGAGTGCATGTGGTTCGAGTTCAACGCGGCGTGGCCGGCGCTGAGAGAGGGGGGGATCCTGCTCTCCGATGACGTGAACTCGACGGAGGCCTTCCCCCGCTTCGCGTCCGAGCAGGGCCGCCGGCCTGTGCGGCTGGCGCGTGGAATGGCGCTCCTGCAGAAATGAATTGACAAGTTAGTGAGTAATCGCTAATAATAAGCCGCATGGCAGTCGCAACCGAACGGAAGACCGCGGTAGAGCGCCGCGAGGAGATTCTGGAGGCTGCCCTGGCCGAGTTCGCGGCGCACGGGCTTTCCGGCGGCTCGACCGAGGCGATCGCGAAAGCGGTCGGCATCTCACAGCCTTATGTCTTCCGCCTCTTCGGCACCAAGAAGGAGCTCTTCATCGCCACGGTCGAGCGCTGCCTGCGCGGGACGCTCGAGATGATGCGGACCGCCTCCGCCGGCTTGAAAGGCGAGGAGGTGCTCACGTCGATCGGCGAGGCGTACACGCAGCGCCTGGCTAATCCGACGTACCTGCACGCCCAGATGCAGGCCTACGCGGCCTGCGGCGACCCGGAGATCCGGGACGTCGTCCGCCGCGGCTACGGCGAGATGGTCGAGTACGTGGAGCGCGCGTCGGGCCTGCCGACGGACCGCGTCGCCCACTTCTTCGCCAAGGGGATGCTGCTCAACGTCGTCGCTTCGATGGAACTCCTCGGCGCCGACGAAGGCTGGGCCCGGCGGCTCATCGAGGGCTGCGGCAAGGACGTCTGAGGCACCCTTTTTTGGAGACGAAGTAAGTGACCACTCACAAGCAAAGGCCGGTTAGCCGCACCCCAAGACGCCAGAGGGCCGCATTCGCGGTCCGGCGCCCGACGCGCACGATCGAGAAGACGACCCGGAGGAGGAATCCATGACAGCCAAGACCCGAACCATCTGGACATTTGCGATCACTTCGGTGGCCGTCTTCATGGCGACGCTCGACAACCTCGTCGTCACGACGGCGCTGCCGGTGATCCGCGAAGACCTGCACGCGACCATCGAGAGCCTCGAGTGGACGGTCAACGCCTACACGCTCACCTTTGCCGTGCTGCTCCTCACGGGCGCCGCGCTCGGCGACCGGTTCGGCCGCCGGCGGATGCTTGCGATCGGACTCGGGATCTTCACGGTGGCTTCCGCTGCAGCCGCACTCGCGCCCTCGGCAGAGGCGCTCATCGCCGCGCGGGCGCTGCAGGGTGTCGGCGGAGCGATCATCACGCCGCTCACGCTCACCATCCTGAGCGCCGGCGTCCCGGCCGCTCGCCGCGGAGCCTTCATCGGTGCGTGGAGCGGCATCGCCGGCCTGGCCGTCGCCTTCGGTCCCCTCGTCGGCGGGGCTGTCGTCAGCGGTATCTCCTGGCATTGGATCTTCTGGCTCAACGTTCCGATCGGCATCGCCCTTATTCCCCTGGCGCTCAGGCGCCTGGACGAGTCACACGGGCCCGCGGCGAAGCTCGATCTGCCCGGGCTCGGGCTGGCCAGCGCCGGCCTGACTGGTGTCGTCTGGGGGCTCGTGCGCGGTAATGGCCAGGGCTGGACGTCGCCGGAGATCGTGGGCGCGCTCACGGGAGGCGCGGTCGTCTTCGCACTGTTCATCCTCTGGGAGCTCCGTACGGCCGAGCCGATGCTCCCGATGCGTTTCTTCCAGAACCGCGTCTTCGCTCTGGCGAACGTCGCATCCCTGCTGATGTTCTTCGGGATGTTCGGCTCGATCTTCCTGCTATCGCAGTTCTTCCAATCCGTACAGGGCTACTCGCCGCTCGGCTCGGGCCTGCGCATTCTTCCCTGGACGATCATGCCCATGTTCGTCGCGCCCATCGCAGGCGCCCTCTCCGACCGGGTCGGCGGGCACCGGCTCATGGGGGTCGGTCTGACGCTGCAGGCCGGTGGCCTCGCCGCGCTCGCGGCGATCTCCACACCCACGACGCCGTACTGGCAACTCGTCGCGCCGTTCGTGATCTCCGGCATCGGCATGGCGATGTTTTGGGCTCCCGTCTCCAACGTCGTCCTCTCGGCCGTACGGCCCGAGGAGGAAGGTCAGGCGTCCGGGGCCAACAACGCCATCCGCGAGCTTGGCGGAGTCTTCGGCGTTGCCGTGCTCGCGTCGGTGTTCTCCTCGTACGGCGGCTACCGGACCGCCGACACGTTCGTCAGCGGCATGAACGCCGCCGTTTGGATCGGCGCAGGCGTTGTCGCTCTCGGTGCTGTCGCAGCCTTCGCCATTGGCAAGAGCCGCGTCCGCGTTCAGGAGCAGCCCGTCCACGCGGAGACGCTCGCAGAAGCCGCCTGAGTTTCTCCAAAGGAGCCCGCTCTAACTGCACCGCGGCCTTGGAAAGGGGCTCCGACCGGCTCGGACTCGGGCCACCGCATTCCTTGGATGCCAGGGCGTCGTCCCGTTCACCGCCACTGACGACGCCGCGCTCGAGAGTTCCGCGACCCTCGAGCAACACTCCATGCATCCGTGCGTCCGATCACGGGTCGTCCTGTTCGCCACTCCGAGGCGGCGCAACCCAGACCTGGTAGGCGCCTCGCCGCGGGCGGCGGCATCAGGTTTCGCGGGTCATTCCCGCGGCTACGGCGATGTCGTTTGCACGATCGCCTCCGATCTCCAAAGATCCGGCGATGAGCCGGAGCCGCCGAAAGCGCTTCGCCGCGGATGCCACACACATGACCAACGCGGGCCGGCGTCCCGTTGGCCGGAGGCTCGCGACGGAGCTTGGGATCGCGGCCATGATTGTGGCGGCGATCGCGTTGACGGTCAGCCTGCGGGGCCCAGAGCTTTCGCATGCGGTTCGTGAGCGCCTGCTTCTGCTCAGGCCCGAGACTGGACTCAAGACGATTGCGGCGGTTGCGATTGTCGCCTTCACGCTGAAGCTCGTGTCCGCAATTAGACCTGGGGGCATTGCGCTCGCCTCTGCGCGTCGTGCGGGTCTGCAATGTCTCAGCGCGCTTGCGCGGGTGCCCGCCGTGGTCGGGCTGACGGGGATCGTGACGGTGGCGGCGGGGTTACGAATCCTCCTCGTTCGCGCGGAAACGGAGCCCAGAGTATTCGGGGACGAGGTCATCTACACGGAGCTTGCGAAGAACATCGCACTGCACGGCAGACCCCTTCTGCGCGGCGACCTCGAGATCGGGTACAGCGTCCTCTACCCGCTCTTCCTCAGCCCGGCCTACAGACTTGCGAGTGACGGAGCGGCCGCGTTCGCCGCGGCGAAGATGATGAACGCAGTCGTCATGGCGCTGACGGCCATTCCTACGTACGCGATAGCGCGGCGCGCACTATCGCATGGCTGGAGCCTCGGTGTCGCCGCCCTCGTCGTGCTTGAGCCCTGGATGGCCTACGCGTCGCTCACGATGACCGAGTCTCTCTTCCTCCCTTCGTTCACCGCGTTCGCCCTTACTCTCGTGCTCATGTTGGAGCGGCCGACGGCAGGCCGTCAGTTGCTCGTCCTTATCACGTTGGCCTTGCTCGTTGGTATCCGGCCCCAGGCGCTTGTTCTTACCGGAAGCGTCGTCGCTGCGATCGGCGTCAAGGCGCTACTGGTCAGGTCCGTACGACGGGTGGTTCGCGAGCACATCGTTGTGCTGGGGGGCTTCGCCCTGGCGCTTGCTGCTGGCTCTATCGCGCTGGTAGCCGGCGCATCGCTTCCGGCCGGCTCCGCGGGGCCTTTGCTCACTTTGGCGTATAGCCCGATCGTCCTTGCCAAGTGGACGCTCTGGAACCTCGCCGTCTACGAGCTTGCACTAGGAGTGATCGCGCTCGCGGCATTCCCGCTCGCCCTGCGCGGGTTGCTGCGACGTACCGCATCGGATTGCGAGCACTCGCTCGGCATCGCATCGCTAACGCTTACTGCGGGTCTATTGCTCTCCGTAACGGCGCTCTCCGCGAGCCGGTTCGGATTGGGCATCTTGCATGAGCGAAATCTCTTCTACGCAACCCCGCTCGTGCTCGTTTGTCTCGCCCACTGGCTTGCGCACGGGCTCGAGCGACCCAGGATGCTGGCTGTTGCGGTCGCCCTCGCCGCCGTGGCGCTGCCAGTGACCCTCCCGGACCACCTTGTCGAGATCACGAACAACGTCGACGGTCCAACGGCCGCATGGCTCGCCGAGCTCAAGCATCAAGTGCCAAGCATTCCGATGAAGGGATTGACACTGGGGATCGCAGCGGTGGGTGCGGCGGCGCTACTGCTCGTGCGACGGCCATTTGTCCCCATTCTCGCCGTCGTGCTCTCATTCGTCGCGCTGACCGGCCCGCTCGTCTACTCCGGGGGCCTGACGCCGGAGCAGGATCGGACCCTCGCATGGGTCGACCGGGCCCTTCCAGACGGCGCCACGGCGACACTCATCCACCTGGGGCTGTCCCGACCGGACCAGCCGTGTTCCAGGGATGCCGAGAACGCGCAGAAAACGCTGGTCGTCTGGACGGAATTCTTCAACGCCAGGGTCGATAGCGTCACGCACATGTCCGAGCCGGTGCCTGACAACGTCCCCTCGCCCAAGCTCACGGTCGCACCCGGCGGGATCGTCCACAAGAACGGCCGGCCATTCACTCCGGCCTATGCCGTCCTCGATTCGCGGCAGCCGATCGCTGGGCGACGGCTTGCACGCTTCGACCTCGCGAGCCTTGGCTCTGCGTGGCAGGGCGGAGCGTCGCTATCAGTGTGGAAAGTCAGCCCGCCGCTCGGCTTCTTGACTCATGCGCAGCCGCTGCCGCCCCGTGCGGATGGCCAAGAGTGCTGACTCGATTGAGCATTGCGGAGGTGAGGGGCGGTCGTAGCCTTCGCAATCGGCAAGAGCCGCGTCCGCGGTCAGGAGCAGCCCGTCCACGCGGAGCCGCTCGCAGAAGCAGCCTAAAAGCGTCTAGACGGTCGACGCCAGCGCGATCGCGCCGAGGACACCTGCCCGTGCACCGAGCCCAGGAAGCGTGATGTAGTCGGCGATCTCGTCGCTCACCGCGGTCGCGTCGAGATAGCCGTTCATGAGGACGACCACGTCGCGCCGAACGAGGCCGAGCAGCCCATCGTGCTGCGTGACACCGCCGCCGATGACGATGCGCTCCGGCGACAGCACGCACATCACCGACACGAGCCCGAGCGCGAGGTACCGCGCCTCGAGCTCCCAGACGGCGCGGTCGCCGTCGAGCGATGCGGCCGGCTGACCCCAGCGAGCTTCGATCGCGCGTCCGGACGCGAGCCCCTCCCAGCAGTCGCCGTGGTACGGGCACACGCCCGGGAACGGATCCGCCTCACGATCGTGCGGGATTCGCATGTGGCCGAACTCCGGATGCAGCAAACCGTGCAGGAGCTTTCCACCGGCCATCCCGCCGCCGCCGATCCCGGTGCCGACCGTGATGTAACAGAACGTATCCAGCCCCTGACAGGCACCCCAGCGATGCTCGCCCAGCGCGGCGGCGTTGACGTCGGTGTCGAACCCAACCGGCACGGACAGGCGGCGCCGGATCTCCTGGCCCACGTCGGTGTGTGCCCAGCCCGGTTTGGGCGTGTTCGTGATGTAACCCCACGTCGGCGACGAGGGGTTCTGGTCGACCGGCCCGAACGAACCGATCCCGATCGCCTCAACCGGCCCCTCGCGCTCGAAGAAGGCGGCGGCTCGTCCTATCGTCTCGCTCGGCGTCGTCGTCGGGATCGTTTCCGCCGCGCGGAGATCGTCAGGTCCGCTTCCGATAGCGCACTCCCACTTGGACCCGCCGGTCTCGATGCCGCCGTAGACGGTCACTTCGCGCCGCACGACTTCCGGATGCTGAACTCGCCGGGCAGGACGACCTCGTGCCTCCGTACTGGGCCGCGACCTTCTATGCGTTCGAGGAGTAGCTGCGTGCCGAGCGTTCCGAAGGTTTGCGCCGGCTGCTCCATCGCCGTCAGAAACGGATAGAGCCTCGAGGCGTACTCGATGTCGTCGAAGCACACGAGCGCGACGTCGTCAGGGACCTCGAGCCCGGCCGCGCGAACCGCTTCGATGGCGCCGAGCGCGACGAGATTGTTGACGGTGAAGACCGCCGTCGGCGGTTCCGCAAGCTCGAGCAGCCGGCTCATGCCCGCAGAGCCTCCGCTCGGATCCGGCGTGGCCTCCGCCACGAGCGCCGGTTCGAGTGCGATGCCTGCTGCGCTCAGCGCGGCCTCGTACCCTTTTCGCCGATCGCGTGCGGTAGAGACGTCGTCCGACTCCACGATGAACCCAATCCGTCGGTGGCCGAGCGACAAGAGATGCTCGACGAGTTGGCGTGCACCGCCCGAGCTGTCGCCGAGAACGATGTCGCAATCGACGCCCGGGACCCTGCGATCGATGAGAACGAACGGAACACCGAACTCGGCGAGCCGCCGCAGATGCGTGGCCGAGCGATCGCTCACCGGCGCGATCACCATTCCCTCCACCCGGTGTGCGATCAGCTCTTCGATGACCTCGCGCTCGACGCTCAGGTCGGCCCGGGTGTCGCAGAGGATCACGTGATAGTCGGCTCGGCGCGCAACCTCCTCTGCGGCCCGCACGATCGCAGTGAAGAACGGATTCGCGACGTCGGGGACGATCACCGCGAGGGTGCCCGTCCGCTGCCGGCTCAGGCCGCGCGCGAGCCGGCTCGGCACATACCCGAGCTCCGAGATCGCCTCCTCGACGCGTCGCCGCGTCTCCGGGCTGACCCGCTCACTGTCGTTGATCACCCGCGAGACGGTCATCGGGGAGACCCCCGACAGGCGGGCTACGTCTTTGATCGTGGTGTTGCTCGGGCTCATTTCTGATATCGGTAACACGGTTGTTGGCCTGTGTTCATCCTATTCCTGCTTCGGACGCTTGACTTTTCGACCCACACCGTGTTATCGATACCACAGTCTGGGCATTGAGGGAAGGGAGGAAGGTAATGCGCCATCCGCAGGAAGGCGACCGCCGTCCGTGGAGGTTCGGGCTTTTCGCAGCGCTCCTCATCCTGGCCGTCACGGCTGCCGTCGTCTCTGCGGCAGCGGCGAAGCCGACGGCGAAGGGCGCGACCACCGTCAAAGTCGGGCTGATCACAAAGGATGCGACCAACCCGTTCTTCGTCAAGATGCGCGCCGGAGCGACTTCGGCGGCCAGGAAGGCCGGCGCGGAGTTGATCTATGCCGCCGGCAAGAGCAGTTCCGACAATGCCGGCCAGATCACTGCGATCGAGAACATGGTGACCGCGGGAGTAAAGGGAATCCTGATCACTGTCGCCGACGCGAAGGCCGAGAACGCGGCGATCGCGCAGGCAAGGGCCAAGGGAGTGCTGGTCATCGCGCTCGACTCGCCGACCAGTCCCACGTCTGCGGTCGATGCGCTGTTCGCGACCAACAACTTCAACGCCGGCGTGTTCATCGGCAAGTACGCACGTGCGGCGACGAAGGGCCGCAAGGTAACGATCGCGATGCTCGACGAGCATGCGGGATCGTCCGTAGGCGCGCTCCGTCATAACGGGTTCCTGAAGGGGTTCGGGATCAAGAAGAACGACAAGCAGATCGCCTGTGTGGCTAACGGCGGCGGGCAGCAGACGCAGTCGCAGCCGGCGATGGAGAACTGTCTCCAGAAGAACCCGAACATCAACGTCCTCTACACGATCAACGAGCCGAGCGCCGCAGGTGCGTGGACGGCTCTGAAGAAAGCGGGCAAGAGCAAGAACGCCGTGACGATTGTCTCCGTGGACGGCGGCTGCGCAGGCGTGCGCAACGTCAGAGCGGGAGTCATCGACGCCACCTCGCAGCAGTATCCGCTGCGGATGGCGTCGCTAGGCATCGCAGCAGTCGTGAAGTTCGCGAACGGTGGGAAGAAGGCAACCGGCTACACCGACACCGGGCTGAACCTCATCGCCGCGAAGCCCTTGAAGGGCGTGAAGTCCAAGAGCGTCAAGTACGGCCTAGCTAACTGCTGGGGCTAGCCGCCCAGTTCATCAGCCGCAACCGGGGGCAACCTCCTCGCCCCCGGTGGCGGCAGGTGCACGCTTAGGATCGACCTTTGCGACCGACGGCGACACTCCAACTGGTCCGTCGCGTGATCACCGCGCCGACCGTGGGACCGTTCATCGCGCTCGTCCTCACGATGGTGTTCTTCTCGCTGAAGACCGACCGGTTCTTCCAGGCGCAGAACTTCTCGCTGGTGCTGCAGCAGGTCATGATCGTCGGGGTTCTGGCAATCGGGCAGACGCTCGTGATTCTCACCGCGGGCATCGACCTCTCGGTGGGCACAGTCATGGCGCTCGGGCAGGTGATCATGACGAAGCTCGCGGTTGCGAACGGCGTGCCCGCTCTGTGGGCGCTTCTGCTCGGCATTCTCACCTGTGTCGCCTTCGGCGTCCTCCACGGCGGGCTCGTGACGGGTGTCCGGTTGCCACCGTTCATCGTCACGCTCGGCACGCTGAATATCGCCTTTGCCTTAACTCACATCATCTCGGACGACCTGACCTTCACCGGGTTGCCGAAGCTCGAAGTCTTCTGGGGGCGCACGTTCACGATCAGCGGGACTGACTTCACCTACGGCGTCGTACTGATGCTCGTCCTCTACGCCCTCTTCTGGTATGGCCTCAACCAGACCGCCTGGGGTCGGCACGTCTACGCGGTCGGCGACAATCGCGAGGCTGCGCGGCTGACGGGCATCAACACCAACCGCGTCCTCCTTTCCGTCTACACCCTCGCGGGCCTCACCTATGGAATCGCCGCGTGGCTTCTCGTCGGACGTACCGAGGTCGGAGATCCCAACGCGGGCCAGACGACCGAGAACCTCGACAGCATCACGGCCGTGGTGCTCGGCGGCACGAGCCTGTTCGGCGGGCGCGGGACGATCATCGGGACGCTGATCGGGGCCCTGATCGTCGGCGTGTTCCGCAACGGCCTGACGCTGATCGGTGTTCAGGTGATCTACCAGTACCTCGTCACGGGGATCCTCGTGATCCTTGCGGTCTCGATCGACCAGTTCGCACACCGGCGGCGGGCATGAGCTCGCCCGAGCCAATTCTCGAGGCGCGGGGTCTGGTCAAGAAGTACGGCCAGGTCGTTGCGCTCAACGGCGCTGACTTCGAGCTGTACCCCGCGGAGATCCTTGCGATCATCGGCGACAACGGCGCGGGAAAGTCGACGCTGATCAAAGCGCTATCCGGTGCGCTGCAGCCGGACGAGGGCGAGATCAAGCTTGGCGGCGAGGAGGTCAACTTCCGCTCTCCGCGGGACGCGCGGCGTGCCGGGATCGAAACGGTCTACCAAGATCTTGCTGTCGCTCCGGCGCTTGACATCGCGTCCAATGTGTTCCTCGGCCGCGAGACTCGGCGGCGAGGTCCCTTGGGAGCCGTGCTGCGTCTGCTCGACAAGCGCGGCATGCGACGCGAAGCTGCGCGGCACTTCCAGGACCTCGGCATCGCCATCCAGTCGATCGGCGAAGCGGTCGAGAATTTGTCCGGGGGGCAGCGGCAGGGAGTCGCGGTCGCCAGGGCTGCCGCGTGGGCGCGCCGGCTCGTGATCATGGACGAGCCGACCGCCGCCCTCGGTGTCAAGGAGACGGGGCAGGTGCTCGACCTGATCAAGCGTGTTCGCGAGCGCGGACTTCCGGTGATCTTGATCAGCCACGACATGCCGCACGTCTTCGAGCTCGCGGACCGGATCCACATCATGCGGCTCGGCCGTCGGGTCGCAGTGGTGACGCCGAGGACGCATACGATGCCGGAAGCTGTCGCGATCATGACCGGCGCCTCGCCGACCCTGCTCGACAAGGCCTTGACCAAGGAAGACAGCGCCGAATGACCTACATGCCGCGGAAACGGCGTAGCTTCAGGCGGGGGCATAAGCTCTAGTGGATGTCAGGAACCGAGGCGGTTGAAAGCGGCCGCGTCAACGGCGCCGAGTTCCCCGCGCCCGATCTCTCCGTCGTCGTCACCCTCTTCAACGAAGCCGGCACGGTTGAAGAGCTCTACCGACGAACGCTGACCGCGCTCGACTCGGGGCCGCGGACGTTCGAGCTGATCTTCGTCGATGACGGCTCGACCGACGGGACGTTTGCCGCGCTCGAGCGTCTCCACGGCACGGATCCCAGGGTGCGCGCGGTGCGCTTCAAACGCAACTTCGGCCAGCACCCGGCGATGCACGCCGGGCTCGCACGCGCGCGCGGCGATGTCGTCGTGACGATGGACGGTGACCTGCAGAACGCGCCGGAGGACATCCCGCGGCTCGTCGAGGCGGTGGAGGCCGGCAACGACGTCGCCAGCGGACGGCGGCGCGTTCGCAAGGACCCCCTCGGGCGCTCGCTACCTTCCCGGCTGATCAACGGCATGCTCCGCCGGTTCACCGGCGCGGACATCTCGGACTTCGGCTGCGCGTTCAATGCGTACCGCCGTGGCGCGGTGGAGCCGATGCTCGGCTCGATCGGCAAGCAGAAGTTCACGAAGGCGCTCGTGCTTTCCGGCGGCGCCAGCGTCGTCGAGGTCGACGTCTCGCACGCGCCGCGGCAAGGGCCTTCGCGATACTCGCCGCTACGCCTAACCCGGACGGCGCTGCACGTGCTTGCCGGGTTCTGGCCTCAGCCCATCCAGTGGATCGGCGTCGCGCTCGGCGCCGTCTGCTCGCTGCTCGCGACCGCGCTGGGGACGTATGGAGTCATTTATTGGATCACCGAGTCGAACTTCCCGGGGCCGCTCTTCGGCGGCGTTGCGGTGCTGTTCGTACTCGGCATCCAGGGCTTCATCCTCGCCCTGGTCGGCGAGTACCTCGGTCGCATCCAACGCGACGTCGAAGGCCGCCCGCTGTACGTGATCGAAAGAGAGCTCTAGGGTTTCCCCCGCGGTCGTGCGGCAGATCCACCCGAGGCCGGACGGCTAAGCGACGCGCAGCGGCTTAGCCGGGAGGCGGACTGACTTGGGGCGGGACGCTTTAGCGCCCCGGCCCAAGCGGTTGAAGAACAATCGCCGACCGCGCCCCAGTAGGAGCCCACGGGCTCTGCCCGTGGGCGTTCCGCGCGAAGCGCCGTCCCTAATCCCGAGCGAAAAGCGAAGCTTTCGCTCGGCTAAAGGGCGGCTGCGAGGATCGCTTCGGTGAGTTCTTCGTGCAGCGCACCCTTCGTCAGGAGGGCGACCGCGCCGGCTTCCCGCGCCTGATTGACGAGCGACGGCTCGTCGAGGCCGGTCACGAGGATCACGCGTGTCTCGGGGCTGCGGGTGCGCAGGCGGCGCGTAGCCTCCAGGCCGTCGATCTCGGGCATCCGGACGTCGATCACGGCCACCTCGGCGCGACTCGCGACCGCCAGCTCGATGGCCCCGCGTCCGTCTCCCGCCGTGCCGATGACGTCGAGCCTGTCGTCGCGATTCAGCAGCAGAGCGAGCGCATCGACGAAGAGCCGATGGTCGTCCACGATCACGACCCGGACGGGTCTGTGCTGAAAATCTCTGGGCATGAGTCCTGGCCCCGGCAGTGTGCCAGCAGCCTCCCCGGAATGAGCCCGGGTCCGAACACGTAGTCTCCGGGCGTGGCGAAGAAGGTCCTCGTAACCGGCGGGGCGGGATTCATCCCGTCCAACTTCATCCATCACCTCCTCGCGAAGACGCCGTACGAGGTGATCTCCCTGGATGCTCTCACCTACGCAGGGAACGTCGACAACCTCAGCGGCGCGATGTCCCACGAGCGGCTCTCCTTCGTGCACGGGGACATCCGGGACGTCGATCTCGTCCGCGAGGTGGTCGCCGACGTGGACGTGATCGTCAACGCTGCCGCGGAGTCGCACGTGGAGAAGTCGATCGAGGAGGGTGCGCGCGAATTCGTGACCACGAACGTCGAAGGGACGCAGATCCTGCTCGACGCGATTCGCGATGCGCCGGTCGAGCGCTTCATCCTCTTCTCGTCGAGCGAGGTGTACGGAACCGCAGAGAGCGCTCCCATGGACGAGGACCACCCGCTCAACCCGCGCAGCCCTTACGCGGCGACCAAGGCGGGAGCGGACCGGCTGGCCTACTCGTACTTCGTGACGTACGGCCTGCCCGTCGTGATCGTGCGGCCGTTCAACAACTACGGACCGCGGCAGCATCCCGAGAAGGTCGTCCCCCGGTTCATCACACAGGCGCTGCAGGATCAGGAGCTCACCATCCACGGCGACGGGCATGCGAGCCGGGACTGGCTCTACGTGGACGACGACGCCGAGGCGATCGAGGCGGTGATCGAGGCGCCGCTCGCGAACGTGGCGGGAGAGGTGCTGAACGTCGCAACGGGGATCGACATCCCGGTCACAGAGATCGCCGACGCCGTTCTGGACGCCTTCGGGAAGCCGCCCTCGCTCAAGGCATTCGTCACGGAGCGGCCGGGGCAGGTCGACCGGCACATCGGCTCGACCGAGAAGATGGAACGCCTGACCGGCTGGCGGGCGCGCACGTCGTTCGAGGAGGGTCTCGCGCGCACCATTGCGTGGTACCGCGAAAATGAGGCGTGGTGGCGGGAGATCCTCGAGAGCGAGACCCGGGCAAGCGTCTCCTCGTCCTAGGCGCCGGGCCGGCCCAGCTGGGCCTGCTGGCGGCTGCGCGCGCGCGTGAGCTCTACGTGATGGCCGTCGACCGCGAACCGTCCGCGCCAGGATTTCGGTACGCCGACCGGCGGGCGATCGTCTCGACCGAGGACGAGTCGGGGATCGAGCGGCTCGCCAGCGCCGAGCGCGTCGACGGGGTGATCGCTCCCGGCATCGACTGGCCTGTGGCGATTGCCGCTCGCGTTGCCGAGCGGCTCGCGCTGCCGCATCCGATCTCGCCGGAGACCGCGGCGCTCTCCACGTCGAAGTTGCGCCAGCGGGAACGGTTTGCAGAGGCCGGCGTGCCTCAACCGGTGTACGAGATCTGCTCGGGAGCGGAGGAGGCGAAGGAGGCCGCGGAGCGGATCGGTCTACCGTGTGTGATCAAGGCGCCGGACCGGCAAGGACAGCGCGGGCTCACGCTGGTGCGCTCGGCGGACGAGGTGGACGAGGCCGTGCGCGTCGCGCTCGATGCGTCGAGGACGGCGACGCTGCTCGTCGAGGAGCACGTTCCGGGTCGCGAGGTGACCGTGAACGCGTTCTCCACCGGCGGACACTTTCATCCGCTGACCGTGACCGACCGGCTGACGGCGCCTCTGCCCGCATTCGGAGTCGCGCTCACGCACGCCTGGCCGAGCGAGCTCGAGCCGGCGCAGATCGGTGCGGTCATCGAAGCTGCGTCCGCCGCGGCGACGGCGGTCGGGATCGCAGACGGCCCGAGCTACACGCAGGTGCTGATCGGCCCGGAAGGAGTCCGGGTCGGCGAGCTGGCCGCTCGGCTGGGCGGCGGGCACGACGCGGAGCTCTGCCGCGTGGCGCTCGGCGTCGACCTCAACGGCGCCGCGCTCTCCGCCGCGGTGGGCCAGGAGGTGCCGCCAACGGCCCTCGCTCCGGTCGCGCGCGTCGGCGGCGCGTGCGTGCGCTTCCTGGTGCCGCCGCCCGGCGAGCTGCGGGCGATTGCGGGTGTTGAGGATGCGTTCGGGCAGGAGGGGATCCGTGGGATCCGGATCTACCGGCGTCCCGGACACCGCTTCGGGGAGTTCAGGCGCGGAGCCGACCGCGCCGGTGCGATCCTCGCCGTGGGCGACAGCAGGGAGGAGGCCCTGAAGCGCGCTGGACGGGCCGAAGGGACAATCCGCTTCGAGACGGTCGATGTCGAAGCTCTCGTCTGACGCCAAGAGGTCAACCATGCTCGGCTTCCAGCCGCCGGCGATCGGCGAGGAGGAGGTCGCGGCCGTCGCAGAGACCCTGCGCTCCGGCTGGTTGACGAGCGGGCCGCGTGCGGCCGAGCTCGAGCGGCGCATGGCCGAGTACCTCGAGGCCGACCATGTGCTCGCTCTCGCCTCCGGCACCGCTGCGCTTCATCTCGCAATCGTCGCGCTCGGCGTCGGCCCGGGCGACGAGGTGATCACCACGCCGATCACGTGGCCCGCCACGGCGAACGTGATCGTCCACACCGGCGCGACGCCG
>Ga0184632_10000021_pt1 | contig 43964 bp, 50 predicted proteins | sample PLM31_50_b1_FD_133153 | JGI IMG/M metagenome (GOLD analysis project Ga0184632, IMG submission 133153) | Groundwater sediment microbial communities from an aquifer in East River, Colorado, USA - PLM3-1_50_b1 | ecosystem: Environmental > Terrestrial > Soil > Riparian zone | place: USA: East... | reverse complement strand
GCGGTGGGCGAGGACGACCCCGAGACGCAGCGGCTCCTCGACGTGGGCAAGGAGGCACTCCTGGCCGGCATCGAGCAGGCACGTGCGGGAAACCGGGTCGGCGACATCTCCCATGCCGTGCAGCACGTGGTCGAGGGTGCCGGCTTCTCGGTCGTGCGCTCGCTCGTCGGCCACGGGGTGGGACGCTCCTACCACGAGGAGCCCCAGATCCCGAACTTCGGAGAGCCGGGCCGCGGCCCGCTGCTCCAGTCCGGGATGACCCTCGCAATCGAGCCCATGATCACCGCCGGGGCCCCGGACGTGTATCTCCACGACGACGAGTGGTCGATCTCGACCCAGGACGGCTCAATGGCCGCCCACTTCGAGCACACCGTCGCGGTCGCCGAGGACGGCCCTCCCGAGATCCTCACTGGGCGGCCGCTTGCAGCTACCCTGAAGTCGTCCGAGCGAAGCGAAGGGGCTTCCTAAAACCCCTGGAAAATGCCTAGCATTTTCCAGGCTGAGCCCAGGGCGGGTTTGCTACCATGACCGGCTCGCGGCGGGGTCGGCTCCGCCGTCTTTTCGTGCGTTTTTGACAGAAAGTGATGGCCAACAAGGAAGAGAAGATCGAGATGGAGGGTGAGATCACCGAGGCGCTCCCGAGCACGTTGTTTCGGGTGCAGCTGGAAGGCGGGCATTCGGTGCTCGCCACGATCTCCGGGAAGATGCGCAAGCACTACATCCGCATCCTCCCTGGGGACAAGGTGAAGGTCGAGCTCTCTCCATACGACCTCAACCGGGGCCGTATTACCTACAGACACCGATGAAAGTTAGGCACCGATGAAAGTTCGAGCATCAGTCAAGCCCATGTGTGAGCGCTGCCGCGTGATCAAGCGGCACGGTAGGACCATGGTTATTTGCACCAATCCCCGACACAAGCAAAGGCAGGGGTAACCCTTTGGCACGCATCGCCGGAGTCAATCTTCCGAACCAGAAGCGGCTCGAGATCGGGCTGACCTACATCTACGGGATCGGTCAGCCGACGGCGCGCAGGATCGCAGCCACGCTCGGCCTCAACCCGGACACCAAGATCCGCGACCTCACCGACGAAGAGGTCACGAAGCTGCGGCAGCACATCGACGAGAACGTGCAGGTGGAAGGCGACCTCCGCCGCGAGCGCTCGCAGGCGATCAAGCGCCTCGGCGAGATCGGCTCGTATCGTGGTATCCGCCACCGCCGCGGTCTTCCGGTCAACGGCCAGCGCACGCGCACGAACGCCCGCACCCGGAAAGGCCCGGCGAAGACCGTGAGCCGCGGCAAGAAGGCGACGGCGAAGACGTAAATGGCGCCTCCGCGAAAGACAGCGACCCGTGGTCGCACGCGTCGCCGTGTCCGAAAGAACATCGCGATCGGGCAGGCGCACATCAAGACGTCGTTCAACAACACGATCGTCGCGCTGACCGACAAGGAAGGCAACGTGATCGCGTGGGAGTCCGCCGGCTCGGCCGGGTTCAAGGGCTCGCGCAAGTCGACGCCGTTCGCAGCTCAGGTCACCGCGGACTCGTGTGCGCGCAAGGGTATGGAGCACGGCCTGCAGAAGGTCGAGGTCTTCGTCAAGGGGCCGGGCTCAGGCCGTGAGACGGCGATCCGTTCGCTGCAGGCGGCAGGTCTGGAGATCCTCGGCGTCAAGGACGTGACACCGCAGGCCCACAACGGCGTGCGTCCGCGGAAGCGGAGGCGTGTTTGATGACGGCCACCTCCCGCCTGCCTCGCACTCGCCAGGGCGCTGCAACGCTCGCTCTCGCCGCGTCCTCAGTCGCGCCCGTAGCCTCCGGCTACGAGCGCTCCCTGCGTCCTTGCGAGAGCGGCGTTTCGCGGCTGGCGAGCACGATTCAGACGGGAGCTGACCTCTAGTGGCACGAGACCGTTCCCCCAAGTGCAAGCAGTGCCGCCGCGAGGGCATGAAGCTCTTCCTCAAGGGCGAGCGCTGCCTGACGGAGAAATGCGCCATCGAGCGCCGCTCGTATCCGCCGGGAGAGCACGGCCGCGGCCGCATCAAGCAGTCCGAGTACCTGCTGCAGTTGCGCGAGAAGCAGAAGGCGCGCCGTTACTACGGCCTGCTCGAGAAGCAGTTCCGCACCTACTACAGCAAGGCCGCAAAGGGTACGGGCGTCACCGGCGAGAACCTGCTGCGGATGCTCGAGACGCGCCTCGACAACGTCGTCTACCGCCTCGGCTTCGCCGTTTCGCGCGCGCAGGCGCGTCAGCTCGTGCGCCACGGCCACTTCCAGGTGAACGGCCGCCGCGTGAACATCCCCAGCTATCAGGTCAAGCCGGATGACGTCATCACCGTTGGCGCGGGCTCGTCGGCGGAGCAGGTCATCCGTGACGCGACCGACCTCACCGCCTCCGTGGCGCCCTGGCTCCAGGCCGACCACGACGGGCTGACCGGAAAGATCCTCAAATGGCCGGAACGTGACGAGATCGACACGCCGGTCCAGGAATCGCTCATCGTCGAGCTCTACTCGAAGTAAGGAAGGAATCGCCTTGGCAACTCGTACCAGCCTGATGGAATTTCAGATCCCGAAGATCGTCCACGAAGAGGTGGACGAGCAGCGCGGGGTCTTCGAGATCGAGCCGCTCGACCGCGGCTTCGGCTACACGTTCGGTAACTCGCTGCGTCGCGTGCTGCTCTCCTCGCTGGAGGGCGCAGCGGTCACCTCGGTGAAGATCGAAGGAATCTCGCACGAGTTCACGACGCTCCCCGGCGTCCGCGAGGACGTCACGGACATCATCCTCAACCTCAAGAACCTCGTCTGCCTGCTCCACGGCGACTCGCCCGAGATCGAAGTGCACGTCGCGAAGCGCGGCGCCGGCATGGTGAAGGCGTCCGACATCGAGGCGCCCGCCGAGCTGGAGATCCTCAATCCGGATCTCGAGCTCGCGCACCTGTCCGACAAGGGCAAGCTCGAGATGACGCTGACGATCGGCCGCGGTCGCGGCTACGTCCCCGCCGAGCTCAACCGCGGCCCGGAGCACACGATCGGTGTCGTTCCGATCGACTCGATGTTCTCTCCCGTGCGACGTGTGTCCTATGACGTCGAGGCTGCTCGTGTCGGTCAGCGCACCGACTACGACAAGCTCCGCCTGGACGTCACGACCGACGGCTCGCTGAGCCCGAAGGACGCGATCGCACAGGCGTCCGAGATCCTGATCAAGCAGCTCGCGATCTTCACCGACCTCGACCGCATCGAGGGCTTCGGCGAGCAGGCTGCCGTCACCGACGGCGCGCAGCCCGAGATGCCGCTCGCCCACGGGATGGAGAACTTCCCGATCGAGGAGCTCGAGCTCGGCGTTCGCTCGTACAACTGCCTCAAGCGCGTCGGCATCGAGACGATCGGCGACCTCGTCGTCAAGACGGAGAACGAGCTCGCTGCGATCCCGAACTTCGGCAAGAAGTCAGTCGAAGAGGTCAAGGAAACACTCGCCGCGCACGGCCTGACCCTCCGCGGCGACGAAGGGAACAACAACATCTAATGAGGCACCGCCGAGCCGGCAAGAAGCTTGGGCGCGACTCGGCGCATCGCAAGGCGTTGTACTCGAACCTCGCGGGCGCGCTGATCGAGCACGGCCGGATCAAGACCACCGTGGCGAAGGCCAAAGCGGTCAAGCCGCTCGCGGAACAGATGATCACGCTCGGCAAGCGCGGAGACCTCCACGCACGGAGGCTCGCGCTTGCCGAATTGCGTTCGCAGGACGTCGTCCACCAGCTGTTCGCCGATGTCGCTCCCCGCTTTGCCGATCGGCCGGGCGGCTACACGCGCATCGTCAAGCTCGGCCCGCGGCAGGGTGACGCCGCGGAGATGGTCTACCTCGAGCTCGTCGACTTCGATCCGGCGGGCGGTCGCCCGGCCGCGTCGGCCACCGCGGCTTCTTAGTAGAGCGACCGGATGCTCCTCCTCGGAGCGATCCTGCTGGCGATCTTCTTCCTCCCATCCCCGTGGGGAATCATCGCGGTATTCGTCGGCGGGACCCTCGACATCGTGGAGTCGCTCGTCCTCTTGCGCTGGTCGAAACGGCGGAAGGCCGTGACGGGCGCGGAAGCGCTCGTGGGTCAAACGGCCGTCGTCGCCACGCCGCTGCGGCCGACGGGTCAGGTGCACGTCGCAGGTGAGCTCTGGGCTGCGCGGTCCGAGTCAGGCGCGGATCCAGGCGACGAGGTGGTCGTGCGCGCTGTGGACGGATTGACCCTCTTCGTAGACTAATCGCTGATGGTTGCGGAACTCGTCGCCGCAGCGGGGGTCATAGCCGGCACCTGGCAAAGCGGCCCGCCGCTGCCCGTGCCGCGCACAGAGGTTGCGGGCGCCGTGGTGCGGGGTGAGATCTTCATCGTCGGCGGCTACCTCGCCAACGGCCAGTCTTCTGCGCGCGTGGACGTCTACTCGCCGCGCACACAGCGCTGGCGTCGTTCGCCCGATCTGCCCGTCGCGGTCAACCACGCGATGGCGGCGTCGTATCGCGGCCGGCTCTACGTCGTCGGTGGGCACAGCGCACGAGGGACGCTCCGCTCGACCTACGCGCTGATGGGTGGGAGGTGGCGCAGGCTCGCGCCGATGCCCGCGCCGCGCGCCGCGGCCGGTGCGGCGATCGCGGGGGGAAAGCTGTATGTCGTCGGCGGCGTTCGTGGCCCCGGCGCGCTTGCGCAGGTTGCCTACGCCCTCGATCTGCGGCGTCATCGCTGGACCACGCTTCCGGGGCCGACGCCGCGCGAGCACCTCGCTGCCGCTTCGCTCGGTGGAAGGGTGTACGCGGTCGCCGGACGCCTGGGCGGCATCGACACGAACCAGAACCTGGTCGAAACACACAGGCCGGGGACGCGAACGTGGACGGTTGCAACGCCGGTACCCGAGACGCGGGGAGGGACCGGTGCGACGGCGGCTGCCGGCCGGCTCGTCTCGGTCGGCGGCGAGGCGCCCGCCGGCACGACCGCGGCTGTCTACGCGTACGACCCTGGTGCGCGCCGGTGGGCGCGGCTCCCCGATCTCCCGACTCCGCGGCACGGGCTCGCCGTCGTGGCGATCGGCCCGCGCGTCTACGTAATCGCCGGCGGCCCGCGTCCGGGCCTCTTCGTCAGCGGCGCGAACGAGTCGCTGGACGTTCGCTAGAGGGCCTAGCCGGTTGCGCCAAGCACCGCGCTGACGCCGGCGATGATGATGCCGGCCAGCGTGACCGTTGCGAGTGCCTTGATGAAGCCGACCTCGAAGAAGCGCCAGCGGAGCCAGGCAAGCAGCACGAGCTCGAGTGCGACAACCGCGACCGCTGAAATCAGCGCGGCCTCGTAATGCGGAATGAGAAACGGAAGCGTGTGGAGGATTCCGCCGATGAAGGTTCCGACGCCCGTGATCGAGCCGCGCACGAGCGGGCTGCCCCGCCCGGTCAGCTCGCCGGTATCGGAGAGGCCTTCGGAGAAAGCCATCGAGATTCCCGCCCCGAACGCGGTCGCGACGCCCGCGATGAACGCGAAGTGCGGCTTGTGAGTCACGATCGCGACCGAGAAGATCGGAGCGAGCGTCGAAAGCGAGCCGTCGATCAGCCCGATCATCGCCGGTTGCACACGCTGCAGGAGGAAGGCGTGTTCGTCGGTCATGAACTAGAGTGTAACAAGCAAGACGCAAAATGACAGAGCATAAGGCAAACCTGACAAGTACGGTCAGGGTCTCCTGACGTGCCGCGGCTGAAGCTGACGATCGAGTACGACGGCACCGACTTCCACGGCTGGGCCGCGCAGCCTGAGCTCCGCACCGTCGAAGGCACCGTGCGTGACGCACTCGCCGGCATCTTCTCCGGCGTGGACGGGCTCGCCGTCGCCGGACGCACCGACGCGGGCGTCCACGCACGCGGCAACGTCGTCAGCGTCGATCTCGAGGGCGGGCCTCCTCGCTCCAGAGCGAGCGAGGCGATCAACGCCGCTCTGCCCGACGACGTCTCGGTGGTGGCGGCCGAAGAGGCGGGACACGACTTCCACGCGCGCCGCTCTGCGCGTTCGCGCAGCTACCGCTATCGGATCTGGCGCCGGCGGGAGCGGTCGCCGTTCGAGCGCGGGCGTGCCTGGTGGCTTCCGCGTCCGCTTGACGAGGAGCGGCTTGGGGACGCCGCCGACCTGCTGGTGGGAGAGCACGACTTCCGCGCGTTCACGCCGACGGAAACGCAACATGAAGTGTTTACGCGGACGGTCAGCGCAGCTTCCTGGCATCGCCGCGGCGACGCATTCGAGTTCGAGATCACCGCCGACAGCTTCCTTCGCCACATGGTGCGCACGCTGGTGGGCACTATGCTCGAACGTTCCCCGGAGCAGATCGCGCCGTTGCTCGAAGGGCGTCCACGGAGCGAAGCAGGGCCGACCGCTCCGGCGTGGGGGCTGTATCTGGAGCGAGTTGAATACTGAAGCGATGCCCATGGCCGATTACTTTCTCGTCAAGCACGTCCCCGGGCCCACGTGGGATCGCTCGCGACGGAGGCGGGAGCAAGCCGGCTGGGACGAGCACGCAGCCTTCATGGATGCGCTGACTGCGGAAGGTGTGATCGTCCTGGGTGGGCCGGTCGGGACCGGTGACGGCGACTACGCGTTGCTGGTGATCGTTGCGCGGGACGAAACGGACCTTCGCCGTCGTCTCGCCGCGGATCCGTGGGCCGACAGCGTGGTGACGATCGAGAGTGTCGAACCGTGGGCAGTCTGGCTGGGCGCGGAGCGACTCACCGAAGGCTGAAAGCGCGCGGCTAGCATCAACGCCATGCGTTTTCCCGTAGTTTTGTTCGACCTCGACGGCACGGTGATCGACTCCGGCGCGATCATCCTTGCCTCGATGCGGCATGCCGCAAAGGAAGTGCTCGGCTCCGAGCCGCCCGACGAAGAGCTGATGGCGGCCGTCGGCGGGCCCGGGCTCGAGGCGCAGATGCACGCGCTCGCACCCGACCGCGTCGACGAGCTCGTGTCCGTCTACCGCGCACACAACGAGCCGCTCCACGACGGATTGGTCTGCTGCGCCGGGATCGACGACGTGCTCGTTCGCCTCAAGGACGAGGGCCGACGGCTCGGCATCGTTACCGCCAAGCGCCGCAAGACGGTCGAGCTCGCCTTCGACCGGGTTCCCATCGCTCATCTGTTCGAGACGGTCGTGGGCGGCGACGAGACGAAGCGGCACAAGCCGGATCCGGAACCGCTGCTGCTCGCACTGGAGCGTCTCGGCGCACGCCCCGACGACGCTGCGTACGTGGGCGACGCCCCGTTCGACGTCAAGGCGGCGAAGGCGGCTGGGCTCTTCTCCGTTGCGGCGACGTGGGGCGGCATCCACGCGCGGGAACGGCTCGAGGCCGAAGAGCCCGACGTACTCGTCGATACTGCCGAAGAGCTGTATGCCGTCCTCTAAGGCGAAGACGGTCGAGGAGCGCGCCGCCGAGCTGCGCGACGTGCTCGACTACCACCTCTACCGCTACCACGTCCTCGACGAGCCGGAGATCTCGGACGCCGAGTACGACCGCCTCTACGACGAGCTGGTTGCGCTCGAGGAGTCCGATCCCGGGCTCATCACGGCCGACTCTCCGACGCAACGCGTCGGTGCGCCGCCGTCCGAGAGGTTCGTGAAGGTCGAGCACCCGACGCCGATGGGATCGCTCGAGAAGGTCACGACGGACGAGGCGCTCGACAAGTGGCACCAGGACGTCTGCAAGCGCCTCGGCACGAGCGACGTCGTCTACGTCACCGAGCCGAAGATCGACGGCCTCTCGATCAACCTGATCTACGAGAACGGCGCGTTCGTGCGTGGAGCGACGCGCGGAGACGGGCGGCGTGGCGAGGACGTCACGCCGAACCTGAAGACGATCAAGGCGATCTCGATGCGAATGCAGCTACAGAACGGCGAGACGCCGCCGCCCCTGCTGGAGGTACGCGGCGAGGTGTACCTGCCGCTCACCGGCTTCAACGAGCTCAACGAGCGGCTCATCGCCGAAGGCAAGAAGCCGACGCCGAACCCGCGCAACGCAGCGGCAGGTTCCCTGCGGCTCAAGGACTCGACCATCACCGCCGAGCGGCCGCTGTCGATCTGGATCCACGGCCTCGGTGCCCGTGACGGTCTCCCCGTCAAGGGACACTGGGACGCGCTGCAGTGGCTGCGCGAACACGGCTTCCGTACGAATCCCTTTGCGGAGCGCCACGAGTCGGCGGCATCGGTGGCCGAGGCCTGCCGCCGATGGGAGAAGCAGCGCATCGAGTTGGACTACGAGATCGACGGGATCGTGATCAAGGTGGACTCGTTCGACCAACAGGAGAGACTCGGTGCATTGCACGAGCGTCCGCGGTGGGCGCGCGCGTACAAGTGGGCGCCGATGACCGCGCAGACGAAGCTGAACAGGATCCACGTGCGGGTCGGCCGAACCGGTGCGCTGAACCCGTGGGCGCAGCTCGAGCCGGTGGAGGTCGGCGGCGTCACCGTCTCTCAGGCGACGCTGCACAACGAGGAGGACATCAATCGCAAGGACATCCGCGAGGGCGACAACGTGATCGTCCAGCGCGCCGGCGACGTGATCCCGCAGGTCGTCGGGCCCGTGCTGCCGCATGAAAAGGGGACGAAGCCGTTCAAGATGCCGAAGAAATGCCCGCTCTGCGGCGCGGCCATCGTCAAGCCTGAAGGCGAGGCGATGCATCGTTGTCCAAACCGCGCCTGTCCCTCGCGGGGGCTCGAGTCGCTGATCAACTGGGTGCAGGCTGCCGCCGACATCGAGGGCGTCGGCGAGCAGTCGGTGCGCCGCCTCTGGGATCTCGGCCTCGTGCGCTCGCTGCCCGAGCTCTACCGGCTGACGAAGGACCAGCTGATGGAGCTCGAGGGTTACGGTGAGATCTCGGCGACGAATGCGATCGAGTCGATCGAAGCGTCGAAGCAGGTGCCGTTCCACCGCGTGCTGTTTGGCCTCAACATCCCGGACGTCGGCTGGGTCACCGCACAGAATCTCGCCCGCCACTTCGAGAACGTCGACCGGCTCATGAACGCGAGCCAGGAGGACATCATCGAAGTCGAGGGCATCGGTCCGGAGCGCGCCGAGGCAATCGCGGAGTGGTTCTCCGACGAACCGAACCGTGAGCTTGTCGCGGAACTGCGCTCACTCGGCCTGCGTTTCGAGATCGGCGACGAGCTCAAACCCCGAGAAGGGCCGCTGACGGGCAATACCTATGTGATCACGGGAACGCTCGAGGCCTTCAGCCGCGACCAGGCGGCTGCCGAGCTGGATGCGCTCGGCGCCAAGGTCTTGAACTCCGTCTCCGGGAAGACGACCGGACTGATCGTCGGCGAGGAACCCGGCAACTCCAAGCTCACGAAGGCGCGCAAGCTCGAGGTGCCGCTGCTCGACGAACAGGCGCTCTTGAAACTACTGGGCCGCTAGCACCAGGGCGAAGCGATCCTGGGCCCGACGCGCCCACCAGGACGAGACCGGAGAACCGTTCTGCACGATTGCAAAGGCGAAGCGGTTCTTCACGTAGCCGGAAAGGGCCGACGCTTCGCGAGTAGTTCCGGTCTTCGCGAGCACGCGCCCGCGCGCCGGAGCTTTTCGCAACCGCGTCTCGAGCGTCCCGTTCACGCCTGCGATCGGCAGCGCCGCCAGTAGCACCGGCCGCACAACCGGATCTGCCCAGGCCACCTTGAGTAGGCCGCCCAGCGAGCTTGCCGTGAGCCGGTCGAGGCGCGAAAGCCCGGAGCCGTCGACGATTCGGACGCCGGTCATCGGCACGCCGGCCTGGGCCATCGTCTGCGTCACGATTGCCGCACCCGCCGCGCTCGTCCCCTGGTCGACCTCGTGCAGGCCGAGCTGCTTCAGCAGCATCTCGGCCGTGAAGTTGTCGCTCTCGCGATCCATGAAACGCAGCATCACCGCGAGTGTCGGCGAGGACACCGACGCGATCGGCTCGAGCCAGTCCTCGATCCGGGCGAGCCGTGCCGTTCCGGCCACGGTGATGCCCGCGGCGCGCAGCGCATCGCGAAACGCCGTGGCGGCGGCAAGCGCCGGTGCTCGCGTGATGAACCGGCCGACCCTGCCTCGATCGACGACAAGCGCCGAGAGGGGCGGTGATTCCTGAATGAAAAAGCTGGCTTTCCAACCGGCGACCATCCTCCTTGCGTCATACGAGCTCTCGTCGCCGATGACGTCGCCGGTCACCTCACGGATGCCGGCGGCTCGCACCTGGAGGGCGAGCGCGCGCAAGTCGGCCCGGGAAAGCGTCGGATCGCCGTTGCCCTTCAGCACCAGGGACCCGTCCCAGGTCGTCCCATCCTGCCCGCCGTCGCCGAGGACGTCGGTCGCGATGCGAAACGAGGGCCCAAGCCGAACAGTCGCCGCATAGGTCAACGGCAGCTTTGCGTTCGAGGCCGGGAGCAGGGACCGGGCAGCGTTCTGGGCGAAGAGCACCTCTCCGGTCGCGAGATCGAGTGCCAGAGCGGCCGACCGCGCCTGCTGGACGTGAGGGACCTTCAAGGCGCCGGCCAATTGCCGCTGGAGCGGGGTCTGCTCGGACGGGCCTGCCGCGGTCGAGGCCGGAGCCGCCAGGGCGAGCAGCGCGGCGAAGGCTGTCAGGTGGCGGCGGCGCACGCGGAACCCATTTTTCGAACGTGAGCCGGTGGCGTCAAGCTCGTGGGCCTGCGCCCGCCGGAAGATGGGCCGCGCGGCCCATGTGGTCCCAGTGGCGAGGCGGGATACTGGGGCGAGGCCGCTACCTCTGGGCGCCGACATGATCCAAGACCAGATCAGAACCCTCCTGGACGCTCCGCCGACCGGCGACCAAGCCCCGAGCCTTGGCGACATCGAGCACACTCTGACCGCGGGGTATGCGCGGGCGCTCGAGCTGGAAGCCGAGCGCTGGCGGCTGGAGCGCAAGATCGCGGAGGCCGCCGCCGCTCTGGGTGCCAAGGCGACGGACGGGCAGCATTCGGAGCTTGCGACCCTGGGCCAGCGGCTGTCGGCCGCGGCCGGAGATCTCACGCGGCTCCGCGCCCTGCTGTTGTCGCTCCGGACCCGCGCGGACCGAGTCCGCACGTCTGTCTAGACAATTCCGCTTCGAACCGCGTAGACGGCCGCCTGGATGCGGTTGTCGATCTGCAGCTTCATCAGGATGTTCGAGATATGGTTCTTGACCGTCTTCGGGCTGATGTGCAGCTCGGCCGCGATCATTGCGTTGTCCTTGCCGTTCGCGATCAGCTTGAGCACCTCGATCTCCCGCTCCGACAACTCGGCGCGGATCGTGCTCTCGATCTCCGGCTGAGTGCTCGATGCGCGCACGCGCTGCAACACCTTGGCGGCGATCGTGGGCGAGATCAGCGACTCCCCGCGCGAGGCAGCGCGGATGCCGGTGATCAACTCCTGGATCGAGGAGTCTTTGAGGAGATAGCCGCAGGCGCCGGCGAGGATCGCATCGATGACATCGTTGTCCTGGTCGGAGATGGTCAGCATCACGACGCGCGTCAGCGGCGCGACCGTCGAGATGTGGCGTGTCGCCTCGACGCCGCCCATACCCGGCATGTTTAGGTCCATCACGACGACGTCCGGCGCGACCTCGCGGACGATCTCCAGGGCCTCGTGGCCCGCTGCAGCCTCGCCGACGATGTGGACGCCCTCGTCCTCGAGCAGGTTGCGGAGCCCGCTGCGAAACAGGTCGTGGTCATCGACGATCAACACTCGGACGTCATCCAACGTCCGCACGTCCGCTGTGACGAGTTCATTCATATGGGGCGTCCCCTCCCGGCCTCGGGCTGGGAAAGTCTAGTGAAGGGTGATCGTAACCGCGCGACGCCCCCAAGCGAGGGCGTCCGCCAGGGTAGGGAACCAGAGGTCGATCGTGTTGCCCACGACCGCGCCGCCCGTGTCCGCGGCGACTCCTTCGCCGTACCCGGGGATGGTCATCCGGGTCCCGAGCGGGATCACCGAGGGATCGACCGCGACGATCCCGGGGCCGACGGGCAGTCCGGTCGCGGTCCGGCCCGGCATGGAGTAACCCGTCGCGGTGACCGTCAGCGTCCGGGGCCCGGAGACGACGGTGGGCGTGACGGCGGCCTGGGCCTGCACGGCCTGAGCGCGCTCGACCACTACACGGGCGCGGGAGTCGAGCGCCGCCACCTGCCGCGCGTTCAGCCGGCGCTGCCTGACCAGTGAGGCGATGTAGGCGACGCGCTCCGCCCGGGCGCCGGCCAGGGAGCCGGCCGTTCGCTCGGCCTTCGCCTCCAGCGCCTGGACTTTCTCCACCCGGATCGCCAGGGCCGCGGCGAGCCGCCGGAGCTGCTCGCGGCCCTCGCGAGCGTCGGCGGCGGCGCGGGCGCCCTGGTGGGCGGTCCGCTCCAGCTCGTCGAGCCGGGTCACGGCGTCGTCGAGCGATCTGGCGCCGAGGATTACGGCGATCGCGTGCGGCTGGTCCTCCTCGTAGAGCCTCCTCAGGCGGTCGCCCAGGAGTCGCTGAGAGGCCCGGAGGTTGCCCCCGACGACCTCGACCTGGCGCTGGACGAGCTCCAGTTCGCGCCTGAGGGCCTCGAGTCGGCCCGTGAGCCGCTCGAGCTCGCTCCGGGCCTGGGCCAGCCGGGAGTCGAGGGCATAGAGGCTAAGCAGGGCCCTGTGGGAGCGCGCCGACAAAGCGCTCTGCTGGCGCGTGAGCTCGTCAGCGCCCTGCTGGGACTTCGCGCCCTGGGCGACTACTGAAGCGGCGCCCAGGAGCAGCCCGACCCCTGCGAGCAGGCCGAGCGCCAGGCGGCTCTCCCTGCGCCAGCGCACGGGGGAGGACACTAGCAATCTCGGACTTTGTGCGGTCCCGCCACTTGGGAGATTTTGGCACTTTTAGGCTCGGAAAGCGGTTGCAGACATCCGAAGTCGTTGCTAGGGTGCCGAACTTGTGACGTACCGGCCCCCTCCGGTGCGCCGTCGGCAGGAACTCTCCGTGTTGTTGCCCAGGCGGAGACGACAGGCGCAGGCGTTCTTCGTCGCCATTGCCGTGATGGTTGCCGCCGCATCGGCTTCTGCGGATCCGGGTGTGGAGGCGAAGCAGGCGCAGGCGCAGCAGGTCCTCGCGCAGATCGATCAGATCGACCGCAGCCTCGGACCGGCGGTCGAGGCGTACAACCTCGCCAACGTGAAGCTGCGGCAGATCAACAGTGACCTCAAGGAGAACAGGCAGCAGCTGAAGCTCGCGCGCGCGAACCTCAAGTTTGCACAGGACTCGCTCGCCGCAAGGCTCGTCGCGGCGTACACGTCGTCGACACCGGACAACTCGACCCTCGCTGTCCTGCTTGGCTCGACGAGCTTCGAGGATCTGCTCAACCGGGTCGAGTCGATGAACTCCGCCTCGCAGGCAGACGCGAGCATCGTCAAGCAGGTGACCTCGTTCAAGGTTGCGATCAGGAAGAACCGGCTCGCTCTCGAGACGGCCCACTCGCAACAGCAGCGCATCGTGTCCGAGAAGGCCGCGCAGAAGCAGCGGATCCAGTCGCAGCTTGCCGCCCGGCGGGCGCTGCTCTCCACGATTCGTGGCCAGATCGTCCAGATGCGCGCCGCCGAGGCTGCGCAGCAGCGCAGCCTCGCGTCCGCGGCTCAGTCACGACTCGCCGGCCAGAACTCCTTCGACGGCATGGGCGTCGCCGCGGCAACTGCGGAGGGGACGATAGTCGCGCCACCGAACACCCATGGCGGCGTCGTCGGGATCGCGATGCGCTATCTCGGCGTGCCCTACGTCTGGGGCGGCGCGAGCCCGCGCGGGTTCGACTGCTCCGGTCTCGTGATGTACGTCTTCGGCCAGATCGGCATCTCGCTGCCGCACAGCACATACGCCCTGATCAACATGGGCGTCCCTGTCTCGCGTGATCAGTTGCAGCCCGGCGACCTCGTCTTTTTCAACGGGCTCGGCCATATGGGCATCTACATCGGCAACAACCAGATGATCCACGCGCCGCATAGCGGCGACGTGGTCAAGATTTCGAGCCTCAGCGGCTGGTATGCGTCCACGTACTACGGCGCGCGCAGGGTCTAATTCCTGTTGAAGTCGGCCCTTGAAGGGCCACGCCGTCGCAAATTACGTCTCTTAGTCACAAGGTCGGAAGCGCGGGGCCGGTCCCGGCCCCGCGCTCGCCGATCGGACTTTTGATTACGGCGTCCTTTTGACGATGAAGATGCCGAAGTCCATGTCGCTGCCCACGGCGTAGGTGGTCCCGCTACGGACGAATGTCTCGATTCCCCAGAACTCGTTGCCATTCGGATCGAGATAACCGCCCGTCTCCACGAGGCGGCAGCTTCCCACGTTGTTCGGGCTCGCGCAGCGGATCTGGATCGCGCGAATCCCGCCGGCGTAATACGACAAGAACGCACGGCTTGCATCCGCCTTCTCCGTCGCAACCTCGTGCACCGAGAGTGCGCCGAAGCCGGAGGAGAACGCCGGCTTCATCGCCTCCGGGATTGCGAATGTATCGACCTCGGTCAGGCTCGTCACGCCCGCGTTGACCGCGAACAAGTGGACATAACCCCACCCGTCGAAAGTAGAACTGACCTTCTGAATCGAGTCCCCAGCTGTTCCGATTGCGATCGGGGCGGACTCCAGCGTTCCGTCCGCGCAGGCCGCCTGGTTGTACGTGATGTTGAACATTGCGAAGCCGGTGTCCCGGCCCATGAAGAGCGTCGGGATAGCTGCGTCCAGCGCGGGCGAGAAGACGCCGGTGCAGGCATCCGCGCCCTCGCGGTTCATGATCAGCATCGCGTCCCAGCCGCCGGCCGCGATCACGTTCTGTGCCTTCTCTTCGAAGAGGCACACGCCGCGTTCCACGACGGCGATCTGCATCGTTCCGACTGCGGGAGCGGCAGGAACCGGTGCGTCACCCGGGCACGCCCGGCCGACGAAGATCGTCGGGCCGCTGATCGCCTGGGCCTGTGCGATGGACGTCTGTGTCCCGATACCGGCCCGGAATGAGCCGTCTACGGTCGTGAGGATTGCCCGAAACGGACCGAAGTCCTCGTCCGTTGTGATCGCGAAGCGGTTATCAAGGCTGAACTCGCCCTGATGTCCGTTGCCCTCGGGAGTGAGCGAGACGCCTAACTGCGCCTTCAACTCAGGGTCAACCGCCGGATAATCGGTATCGCTGATGAAGACCGGCGACTTTGGGTTCGTCACGTCCAGCAAGATGTAGCCGCCGTCCCAGTAGGAAAGCAGCCCGATGAAGCGCGAACCGATTTGCTTCACGACCATGTCGTGCAGGAATGAGTCGGTCAGGCCAAGGTCGGCCTGTTGGATGTTGTGCCCATTGAGGTCCAGCTCGCTGGCGAGAGTCGGCCGCTTCGGATTCGTGATGTCGAAGATGTCGACGTCGACGAGCTCGTCGTCGTCACTCGCGATCAGGTAGGCACGGTCGCCTGCGTCCCAGGCGAACGCGCTGTGATACTGGTTGACGTCGTGCGGCGTGTTCCTCGCGCCGCCGACTGTGATGTCGCCCGCATGCTCGGAGAGCTTCGACGCCTTCAACGGGTCCGAGATGTTCCAGAGCGAGAAGCCGCCCTTGCCATTCTTGCCGCACTGCTCGTGATTCATCACGAGGACGTCGCCGCTGAACGCGCCTGTCGTAAGCGTAAGCGCTTGCATCCCTTCTCCGACCAGGGTGTCCTGCGAGGTTGCGATGAACGCGACCTCCCGCGGGCTCGAAAGATTCGAGATGTCGATCACGTACGCACCGCCGTCTGGCGTGTTCTGCCCGCCGGCCTCCGGGCCCGGACAGTCTGGAGCTCCCCACCTCGAGACATAGGCGTAGTTCTTGAAGACAGAGACGTCAGCGATCGTGTCGGGTGCAGCGTCGTGGACACGTAGCTTTGAGACGAGTTGGACATTCCCGAATGCACCCGGCCCGAGCAAATGGTCGCTCAAGGGCCCATGTTGAGCCCCCGCCGAAGTGACCAGGAGCGAGGCGACGCAACACGCTCCAGCAAATGTGCCGAACAGCCGTCGTACCATTTCTCTCCCCCTTGTTCGAGTGGCCGGATCCCCCTGGCGTCCGGCCGTACGGACGGTCGAAACTCTGCTTACAGCTTGAACGGGTGAGAGTCTATGGACGGCTTTCGCGGGATGTCGGAGCCCGCGTTCAACGGGCGGCCCGGCGAAGGGATGTCCACAGCACCGCCGCGACCGCGAGCGGGAGTAACCACCACGCCGGCACGGAGGTCGCGGCGAGCAGCGCGGTCAGCCCGAACGCGACGGCGATCCCCACCGCGACGAGCCAGTCGTCGCCGACGAGGAAGTTCCACCAGAACAGCGCGAAGCGCTTCACGCCGTCGCGGGCCTCCGCCGCTGCAGCGCCGTGACGAAGCCCACGGACATGATGAGCACGAACCCAAGCACGCCCGGAAGGGCAGCGTCACCGCCGGGCCACTCGACGCCGGCACCTTCAGCGCCCCAGAAGATCCCGAACGTCGTCAGCAGCACACCGACGCCGAACGCGAGTGTGTTCTCGGGGACGCGGCTCAGCGGTCCGCGCGCAATCGTTCCCGCAACTACGACGATCAGCGCCGCTGCACCAGCACCCGCGGCCGCGAGCGGAATGCTGCCCTGCGCGCTGCCGAACGTGATCACGATGAAGGCGACTTCGAGCCCTTCGAGCAGTACGCCCTTGAAGGAGATCGTGAACGCGTACCAGTCGAGGCCGGCACGCTCCTCGTGCGCTGCGTCTCGCGCCTTGGCCGCGGCGCGCGCGAATGCTGCGTCCTCATCGCGCAGTGCGCGCCAGCCGCTTGCCCGCAGAATCGCCTTGCGCAGCCATTGGAGCCCGAACACGAGCAGCAGAGCGCCGACGATCAGACGCAGCGTCTCGATCGGAATCACGGTCAGCGCCGGCCCGAGCGCGGCGACGATGGCTGCCAGTGCGAGCAGGGCGGCTGTCGTCCCGACCAGCGTCGAGCGCCAGCCACGCGTCACGCCCATGGCGAGGACGATCGTCAGGGCCTCGATCATCTCGACAGCGCTCGCCAGAAACGCCGAGAGGACGAGGAAGACGTCAGTCAGGAGTAGAGGCCTTCGATCTCGGCCGCGAAGTGCTCCTGGCAGACGCGCCGCTTGAGCTTCATCGTCGGCGTCACCTCGCCTTCCTCGGCCGAGAAGTCCCGCGGCAGGATGGTGAAGCGCTTGATCTGCTCGTAGCGCGACAGGTCGCGGTTGACGTCGTCCACGATCTCCTGCATCTGCTCCTCGGCGCCCTCGCGCTCGGCTTCCTCGCTCAGGGTGATCAGCGCGGCGATGTAGGGCCGGCGGTCTCCGACAACGAGCGCCTGCGACACGATGGGGTGCGTCTTGAGCGCGTTCTCGAGGTTCTGTGGCGCGACGTTCTTTCCGCCGGCCGTGACAAGGATGTCCTTCTTGCGGTCGGTGATCGTCAGGTAGCCGTCCTCGTCGAGCTCGCCGACGTCACCCGAGCGCAGCCAGCCGTCACCGGGCAGCACCTCCCTCGTTGCCTCTTCGTCCTTGAAGTAGCCGCCGAAGATCGTGTCCGTCTTGATCAGCACCTCGCCGTCCTCCGCCAGGCGCACCTCGACCCCGGGCAGCACCGGGCCGACCGTGCCGAAGCGGAACTGCGTCGGACGGTTCACGGTCGCAGCCGTCGTGCACTCGGTCAGGCCGTAGCCCTCGAGGATGAGGATGTCGATCGCGTGGAAGAACTCGATGATCTCCTTCGCCAGCGGCGCGCCGCCCGAAACGCAGATGCGGATGCGGCCGCCGAGCCGCTCTTTCACCTTCGAGTACACGAGCCGGTCGGCGAGGCGATGCCTGACCGCGAGCGAGCGGGGCACCGGACGACCTTCCTGACGCACGCGGCTCACCTCCCGCCCGACGCGCAGCGCCCAGTCGATCAACCGCCGCTTCGCACCGGTCGCCTCAGCGAACTTCGCGGTGACGCCGGTGTGGATCTTCTCGTAGACGCGCGGGACACTCGGGAAGACGGTGGGCCGCACCGCCGTTAACGCCTCCGCGACCGCGTACGGATCCGGACAGAACGCGAGCGTGTAGCCGACGAGCGGACTCTGCAGATGCATCAGCCGGCCGAAGTTGTGCGCGAGCGGCAGGTACAGGAGCATCACGTCCGCGTCGACGGTGAAGTCCTTGATCTGGCGCGTCTTGTCGGCCATCGCGTAGTAGTTGCGGTGCGTGATCATGCACGCCTTGGGCGGGCCGGTGGTGCCCGACGTGTAGATGTAGGTGAAGAGATCGTCTTCGCGGATCGCCGCCGCTGCGTCCTCCACGGCGGTCGGGTTGCGGCCCGCATGCTCGCGGCCACGGGCACGCAGTGCGTCGAGGTCGGCGAACGTCAAGACGTGCGCGAGCACGACGCCTTGCACCTTCGCCCGCTGCTCGTCGTCCTCGCAGAGCACGCCGATCGCCTCGGAGTGCTCGAGCACGTACGCAGAGTCCTTTGGTGAGCTGTTCATGTAGATCGGGGCGCCGACGGCGCCGATCAGGCCGAGCGCGAAGTCGAAGAGGACCCACTCGAGACGCGTCGAGGCGAGGATCGCGAAGGCGTCGCCCTTCCGCACGCCGATCGCGAGGAGACCGTGCGCCAGCTCGTCCACCGCGGTGGCCGCTTCGTCCCAGGAGGTCGATCTCCACCCCGTGCCCTCCTGCGTGAGGTAGGCCGCCCCGGACCGGCCCTGCCTCACCGCGTCGAGCCAGAGGCGCGCGATCGTCCGCTGCTCTCCGCTCTGCGGGGCCTCCTGCGCCAGAGCTTTCGTCTCGATCGCCACTCCGCCTAATCGTAGTTGTTGCGGTTTTCCGAACATGAAGGCAGGAAACTCCGCATCCAGCGGCGAATGGGGCCGTCCCTCTAGAATTGGAAGGGAACGGCCCCATGCGCACTATCTGGAACGGATCAATCTCCTTCGGCCTGGTCAGCATCCCGGTTGGCCTGGCCCTCGCGACGACGCCCAAGGCGAAGCAGTCGGACGTCAGCTTCCGCACGCTCCACCGCGAGTGCAAGACACCGATCCGTCAGAAGCGCTGGTGCCCGACTCACGATCGCGAAGTGGGCCCGGACGAGATCGTCAAGGGCTGGGAGGTCGCAAAAGGCGAGTTCGTGGTCGTCGAGGACGCCGACCTCGAGGCGATCGAGCAGCACGACGACTCACGCTCGATCGACATCAGGCGTTTCGTTCCGCTCGACGAGGTGGATCCCGTCTATCTCGACCGCACGTACTACCTTGCCCCCGCGCAGGCGCCCGCTCAGCGGCGGCCTTACGTGCTCCTCCTTGAGGCAATGAAGCAAGCAGAGATGGGAGCGATCGGGCGGTTTGTCCTGCGCGGCGCCGAATACTTCGCATTCATCCGGCCAAAGGGCGACGCGCTCGTGCTCGAGACCCTTTTCCTGGCGGAGGACGTGCGCTCACAGGCCGAGATCGACGAGGCGGTCGCAGGCACCGAGGTGAAGAAAGCAGAGCTCGACCTGGCGGAGCAGGTGATGCAGAGCCTCGTTGGCGAGTTCGATCCGACAGAGCTCGTGAGCGAGTACCGCAGCAACCTGCGCCAGATGCTCGAGGCCAAGCTCGACGGCCAGGAGATCGCGAAGCCGGAGCCCGTGCCTGAGGCGCCTGTCGTCGATCTGATGGAGGCGCTGAAGCGCAGCGTGGCGGAGGCCAAGGACCGCAAGACGACCGCGGCCGCCTCCAAACGAAAAGCCGCCCCGAAGAGCGGCTCTTCCAGCCGGCGTGCGCCGGCGCGCAAATCTGCCTAGCTTCTAGTGCTTCTGAAACGCACCTAGCGCCTCGAGCTGGGCCTGGAACAGCGTCTTGTCGATCTTTCCCTGGTAGATCGGCACACCTTCCTCGACGCAGACGCGGATGACCTCCTGGCGATCGATCCCGAGTTCCTTGGACAGCTCTTCGGGCGTGAGGTGGTTCGCCATAGACACTCCTCTCTTTTGCACGAAAAAGCCCGCCGGCGCGATTGCGCTCAGCGGGCTAGATCGAACCTCCGAATGTATGTGCCGGATTCAACGGGCCGGCGCTCCCAAATCATTCATCGCCTCACAGCATAATCGGCGCACATGACGTACGCAAAGCTGGCCGGCCTGGAGGAGCGTTTCGCCGACGTCAAGGGCGTCCGGATGCGCTATTTCGTGGGCGGCAGCGGGCCCCCGCTGCTCCTCGTCCACGGCCTCGGCGGGGCGGCCAACAACTGGACGGAGCTCGCTCCACTGCTGGCCGGGCGCCATCGCCTGCTCGTCCCCGATCTCCCGGGACACGGCGGCTCGTCGCCACTTCCCGCAGTCTCCGGGCTCGAGCCGTTCGCGGACAGGGTTGCGCTGGTCGCGGAGCGAGAGGACATGTTGCCGGCGCCTGTCGTCGGCCACTCGCTCGGCGGAATGGTCGTCCTGCGGCTCGCCCTGCGCCGGCCGAATGACGTTCAGGCACTCGTGCTCGCCGGTGCAGCCGGGCTGAGCATCGGCAACGTCTGGGGCCGGCAGCTGCTGTCTGTGTTCACCACGGTTCGCCCGGGTCGTCTGGCGGCACGCCACCGCGGCTGGGTCTCGCGATCGCCGCTGCTTCGCAGGTTCGTCTTCGGCTTCGTTTCCGTTGCGGACCCGGTCGCGCTGACGAACGAGGCGGTGGAAGGCTTCCTCGCCGGGCAGCTACTGCACACGGACGTCGACAGCGCGTGGCAGGCGTTGCGGCGGGACGACCCGCGGCAAGAACTGGAGGCTGTTCTGTGTCCCGTGCTCGTGCTCTGGGGCTCGGAGGACGCTCAGCTACCGCTCGACGATGCGTTCGAGTACACGCGCAGGCTGCGCGCGCGCCTTCGCGTGATTGCGGGCTGCGGTCATCTCTCGATCGGCGAGCGACCGGACGCGTGTGACAGGGCAATCGCCGACTTTCTAGGCGACCGCAGCTTCGAAGGGCACCACCTCCGCGCCTGACGCGGCCGGCGGAGGCGAAAGAAACTCGACGCGCCGCGCCACGACCTCGACCATGCTCTTCTTCTGCCCCTCGTCCTCCCAGGAGCGCTGCTTCAGGCGGCCCTCGACCGCGACCTTGCGTCCTTTGGCCAAATACTCGGCGCAAAGCTGAGCCTGGCGGTCCCAAGCGGAGATGGTGAAGAAGTCGGCCTCGTCGTCATTGCCGCCTCGGTGGACGGCGAGCCTGAATGTCGCAAGGCGCTTCTCCTCACCGAACTCTCGCAGCTCGACGTCGGTGGCAAGGTTGCCGATGAGATTGACCACGTTCATGTCCTTCGAACCTCCAGTTGTCGGTGAAGGCAACGTAGCCGCAGAGGTGTGCCCGACGTGTAACGAGAGCGGCTAACCTGTGTGCCGCCTCGGGGTGTGGCGCAGCCTGGTAGCGCGCTCCGTTCGGGTCGGAGAGGTCCCCAGTTCAAATCTGGGCACCCCGACTGGAAGCGGGGGAACCGCGGTTCCCCCGCGGTCAGTCCACGCTGCGGATGCGGCGGTCGGCGAGCCCGAGCGCAAACAGGAATGCCGAGAAGGCCATGCTCGCGGCAATGAGCGTTCCCGGAGGGCCAAGTCCCGAGAGCAGAGCCCAAAGCCCGAGGCCGGCGGGAAGCAGGCCGAGTGAACCGAACCAGTCCATGCTGATTACACGCGACAGCATGTGCTGTGGCACCCGCTGCATGAGCATCGTGTCCCACAGGGTGATGCCGAAGCCGATGCAGAAGCCACGGCCGACTTGCAAGGCGGCAGCGCCCTCGTACCAAGGCGACAGTCCCATGAGGACACCGAAGATGCTGCTGACGAAGAAGAGGGCGTAGATCAGCGGGCCGCGCCGGCGGGTCGGTGAAACCTGTGCAAGCACGATGGAGCCGATGAGCATTCCCGCTCCCTGAAGAGTGAAGAGCAGGCCGTACGCGCCAACTCCACCGTTCCATTCCTGTTCCACCAGTTTCGGGAGTAGCACCTGGAACGCTGCGAAGCTCACGGTCAGCACGAGTGCGAACGTCGCGATCGTGATCCAGAGCCAGGGCACCTGAATGACGTAACGAAAGCCCGTTGTCAGCTCGCGCCGTAATCCCTCTGTCGGTCCCGGTTCGTACGCGCGGGGTCGTGCAAACGTCAGGAACGCAGCAGAGGCCAGGAAGGACGCAGCGTCGACCGCGAAGATCGCACTCGATCCCGCGGCGCCGTAGATCAAGCCCGCGAAGGCGGGCCCGATCACGAATGCCGTCTGACGCGAGACGCCGACCAGCGCATTTGCCGAGCCGAGGCTCGGCTCGGGGACGAGCAGCGGCAGGATTCCGCCAAAGGCAGGCTGGAACAACCCGCTGCCGAGACCGTGCAAAGCCACGAATGCGATGAGCACTCCGAACCGAAGGTGTCCGGTCGCGTCCACGAAGGCGAGCACTGCGATGACCAGTGCGCGGGCGAGGTCGGAGCCGATCAACAGGAGCTTCCGGGAGTAGCGGTCGGCGAGAACGCCTCCGATCAGCAGCGTCGCTACGAGCCCGAGCGCTTCCACCATTAGGACGATGCCGAGCGAGCTGGTCTTGCCCGTGAGCGTGAACGCGCGCCAGCTGAGTGCGACGATGAACGCCGCGTCGCCGATCTGCGACACGGTCTGGCCGGCCCAGAGGAACCGGAAATCACGGTGCTGCAGCGCCTCGAGGACGCGGAGTCGCGGCGGGGCGCTCACCGGCGCAAAGCTATCCTGCGCTCATGCCGGATCGAATCCGCGTCGCGTGCGTGCAGATGACGAGTCGTGCTGACAAGTCGGCAAACCTTGAAACGGCCGAAGGGCTCGTCGCGCAAGCTGCCTCGACGGGGGCCGACGTCGTCGTCCTCCCCGAGAAGTGGAACGCGATCGGCGATGCGGCCGTGTATCACGCGACGGCGGAACCGCTCGAGGGTGGCCCGTCGGTGGCGGCCATGTCCGACTGGGCGCGGCAGCACGGGATCACGCTCGTCGGCGGCTCGATCGCGGAGCGGCGCGAGGGGCGCGAGAAGCTCTCCAACACGAGCATCGTGTTCGATCCCGAAGGCCAGGTCGTAGCGGTGTACCGCAAGATCCACCTCTTCGACGTCGAGGTCGGCGGGGTCGTCTATCGCGAGTCCGAGGCTGAAGAGCCGGGTGACGAGCCGGTCGTCGCCGAGGCGGAAGACTGGAAGATCGGCCTGACCGTCTGTTACGACATCCGCTTTCCCGAGCTGTACAGGATCCTCGCGCTCGAGGGCGCGGAGTTCGTGACCGTCCCGGCGCACTTCACCACGCCGACCGGCAAGGATCACTGGCACGTGCTCTTGCGCGCCCGGGCGATCGAGAACCAGCTCTACGTGGTGGCTGCCGCGCAGATCGGCGAGACGCTGCCGGGCAAGCCTGCGTACGGTCGCTCGCTCATTGCCGACCCGTGGGGGATCGTCCTTGCGCAGGCCCCCGACGAGGAAACGGTGATCTCTGCGGAGCTCGACCGCACGCACCTGCAGAACATCCGCGCGAAGCTGCCCTCGCTCGCCAACAGACAGGCGAACGCGTACCGGTGGCCGACGCGAGTCTGACGCACGGCGTCTGGCTCGAGCGCGTTCCAGAACTCGTTGCCGAATGCGCCGAGGAGTGGGAGCTGAAGCTTGGCGAGCCCTATCAACTCGGTGCCGCGGGCTACGCGGCGCGCGCCGATCTCCCCGACGGGACGCCCGCCGTCTTGAAGCTGATCAATCCGCACCGTGAGGCCGAGCACGAGGCCGATGCGCTCGCGCAGTGGGAGGGTGAGGGCGCCGTCCGCCTACTTGCGCGTCACGACGGGCGCTGGGCCCTGCTCATCGAACGCTGCGAGCCCGGGACCCCGCTAGCGGAGATCGGCGCCGAGCCCGCCCTGGAGGTCATGCTCGAGCTCCTGCCGAGGCTCTGGCAGCCTGCCCAGTCACCTTTCCGCACGCTTGAAGAAGAGGCAGCGTGGTGGGTGGGATACCTCCCCGCTGAATGGGAACGGCTTGGTCGTCCCTTCGAGCTGCGCATCCTCGATGCCGCGATCGGCGCGCTGCGCGAGTTGTCGACCACGCAGGGCGAACAGGTTCTCGTGAATCAGGATTTGCACGGCGACAACGTGCTCGCGGCCCAGAGAGAGCCATGGCTTCTGATCGACCCCAAGCCGCTGATCGGCGAGCGCGAGTTCGCACTCGCGCCGATCGTGCGCTCGGCGGAGCTCGGGGAAACTCGAGAGGACGCGCTTCACCGTCTCGACGTCTTGACAGCCGAGCTCGGGCTCGACCGAGAGCGTGCGCGCTGGTGGACGATCGGACAGACGCTCGCCTGGTCAACGGACACCTGTTTTTACCCCGGGCACCTCGAGGTCGTGCGGTGGCTCATGGAGGAAGCCGAGTGAGCCTGCGCGCCGTCCTGTTCGACGTGGACTTCACGCTCTGCCGCCCCGGTCCGGAGCTGTCGGCGGAGCGCTACGCCCGGATTGCCGAGCGCCACGGTGTCACCCTCGACGTGAGCCGCTACGACGATGCGCGTGAGGCCGCGGTCCTCAACCTCAAGCGCCATCCTGAGCTGCTCCACGACGAATCGATCTGGCATCGCTTCACGCAGGAGATCTTCATCGGGATGGGTGGCCCCGAAGAGATCGCGGACGAGTGCGCAACGGAGATCGAGGAAGGGTGGGGCATGTCCGAGAACTTCGAGCTCTTCGAAGACGTGTTCCCCGTCCTCGAAGAGCTGCGGGGCGCTGGGCTGCGTATCGGGGTCGTGTCGAATGGGATCCGCGATCTGCACGCCTTCGTCGCACATCATCGGCTCGATGTGGACGCGATCGTCGACTCCCGCAGTCACGGCCGCGTGAAGCCACACCCGACGATCTTCCAGGCTGCCCTCGACCAGCTCGGCGTCGCCGCGGCAGACGCGGTGATGGTCGGAGACTCGCTCGAGGAGGACATCGAGGGCGCGCGCGCACTCGGGATGCGCGCGATCCTCGTCGACCGGGAGGAGCGCCACCCCAGCGTCGAGGAGCGTCTGACCGATCTCTACGGACTGCCGGCGGCGCTGGGGCTGCCGAGGCCCCGCTAGCCCATCAGGGACGAGAGGTCGACGACCTCGTCGTCTGCCGGCGGGAAGATCTCGGCCCGAGCGCCGAAGTCGTAGAGGTCTTCGACCATGGTCATCGCCATCGCGCCCTGGGGTGTGTTGAACGACATCGCGATCTTCAGCCGGCGAACACGTCCCTGCGCGTCGATCCACGCCTCGGCGGGATAGGCGTCGACGCCCATCACCTTGATCACGCTTTCAAGCGAATCGCGCAAGGCCTTGTTCTCCTCTGCGAGCCGCCTGAGATCGACGCGAAACGAGTAGCGCGTCGTGCGCACGCCGCGAATCGTGTCCGAGCCGCTCACGCGCGCATTGCTCGATGCCATCAGCATCTGCAGCGCCTGATTCGGATCGGCCTGGTTCGCGTTCATGAGCGACCCGAGGTCAACGCCCGCTTTCTTCGCCAACTCCTCCATGTCCATCTTCACCCACTTGTTGGAGCCGAGCTGCTGCTCGAAGAGGGGCGAGCGCATGTACATCACGAAACCGTCATGGCCGTCGAAGATCATCTCCATCGACGACGAGTTGCCGCCGATCTGCGCCTGCGCGCCCTCCGGAAGCGAGAAGCCCATGTTCATCCACCCGGTCTTCGAGCGGCCGTCGAAGATGCCTCGGCCCTTCATCGTCATCGTGCCGACGCTGCCGGCGTTCACGGTGGCCGAGAACGCGATGCGCGCGGAGTCGCTCTTCGCGGTCTTGGTCGCGGCGTTGGCAACCGGGTCCAGAGCGAGCGCGTCTCCGCCGGCGCAGCCGACGAGTGCCGTGGCGCAGAGAGCGAGGCAGAACAGGGACGGGAGACGGCGCAGACTCATCCAGTTCCCAGATCGTCTCGGGTGTAGAGGCGCGCTATCCCCCGAAAGGGGCGAGCGCCGCGCGCCACTGCTCCGTGTGCTCCCCGAGAGCGGGCGGCGATGCCTTCGGAGCAGGCTCGCCGAACCGCCCGGCGGCTTCCTGGAGAGTGAACACCGGGCCGACCATGACGTCCTCGCCTTCGAACAGCTCGAGCCACTCGGCCAGCGCCCGCGTGCGGAAGAGGGCGGCCAGCTCGCGGGCCAGCGACTCCTGGTCCTCGACGTACTGTCGCTCGACGAGCTCGGGGCGGCCGATGAGCTCGCAGAGACGCGCCCAGAACTTCGGTTCGACGGGAGTGATGGTGAGAAAGCGGCCGTCCGCGGTCTCGTACGTGCAGTAGCAGGCCAGGCCACCGGTCAGCGTCCGTTCCGGCTCGCCCTGCAACCGGTGTGCGGCGAGCCGATGCGCGTTGTGCGTCATCGACGCGTTGATGATTGCACCGCGCCCCGTTCGCTCGCGCTCCAGCAGCGCGGCAAGGATCTCGATGACGGCATAGAGGGAACCTCCCGCCAGGTCCGCGATCTGCACGGGCGGCAGGGCAGGCGCTGTGTCTGCGAGCAGTCCCGCCCAGCCGAGGTAGTTGAGGTCGTGCCCGGCGCGCCGGTTCTCCGCGCCGAAGCCGGTGACAGAGCAGTAGATGACGGAGTCGGGCACGTCGAGCGGTCCGATGCCGAGCCGCTGGGCGACGCCGGGACGGAATCCCTCCAGCACGACGTCGGCCCGCGCGCACAACGCCGGTCCGAGCTCGGGGTCACGCTCGAGGTCCCAGACGACCGACTCCTTGCCACCGTTGATCGCAGCGTCCCAGCCGGGTTCGACCGACCGCAGGGGGTCCCCCTCCGGGGTCTCGACCCGCACGACCCGTGCTCCCCGCTGCAGGAGCTCGCGACTGGCGAACGGGCCCGGCAGGTAGCGCGTGAAATCGACCACCAGGAGCCCGCGCAGCACCACAGGGCGACGCTACCACTACACTCCGTCCGTTGACTGACCGTTCAACAGGCCAGGAGGACAAGCGGCGCCTGATCCTGGATGCGGCCGTGCGGGTGTTTGCACGCAAGGGCTACCACACGTGCCGCGTCGGCGACATCGCCGAAGAGGCGGGGGTCGCGCACGGACTGCTGTACCACTACTTCCGTTCCAAGGAAGAGCTGCTCGAGACGATCTTCCGGGAGACGTGGCGTGACGTCCTCGACGCGGTCCGCTCAGTTGAGGAGACGGACGAGAGCGCGCGCGACCGTCTGGCCGGCATCACCAAGATCCTCCTGCGCGCGTGGCAGCGCGATCCAGATCTCGTGCGCGTGCTCGTGCGCGAGGTGACGCGCAGCTCACACCTGCAGCAACGCATCGCCGAGATCGACCTCGCCTTCGCCGGGCTCGAGCGCATCATCTCGCGCGGGCAGGAAGAAGGGGAGTTCCGCTCGGACGTCGACCCGCGCATGGCCAGCTACGTCTTCTACGGCGCGCTCGAGGAGATCCTGACCGGGTGGGTGCTCGGTCAGCTCGATGACGACGATGAGGCGGTCACGCGCGCCGAGCAGACGGTCGTCGAGGTCGTCTGCGGCGGGCTCGCAAGCGACCGCGCAACCGCCAAGGTCTAACCCTGTGGCCCAAGTGACGGCCGAGGCGGCGACACGGACGCCGACCGTCCAGCGCAGGCTCTTCTGGGTCCTGGGATTCGGCGCGTTCGGGCTCGCGTTCTCGATCACGACGACCGCGGCGTACCTGCCGCCGCTCCTCCATCGCTTCACGGAGTCGGGAACGTTGATCGGGCTCGTGCTCGGCGCCGAAGGAGTGTTCGCGTTGCTGCTCTCACCCGTGATCGGACCCTGGAGCGACAGCTTCCACACGCCGCTCGGCCGGCGGCGGCCGTTCATGCTCGCCGCGCTCGGACCGATGGGCTTCTGCCTGCTGCTGATGGCGTTCATGCCGAACCTGTGGACGACGACGCTGATCGTGCTCGCGTTCTTCTTCGCCTACTACGTCTACGAGCCGCCGTACCGCGGGCTCTATCCGGACCTGTTGCCGCGCGAGACGTATGGGCGCGCGCAGGGAGTCCAGCATGTGCTGCGTGGGATCGCGCTCGGCGCCGCACTCGTCGGCGGCGGCTTCCTGCTGAAAGTCTGGCACGCCGCACCCTTCGTGCTGGCGGCATTCGTCACGACGGCCGCGTGCGCCGCGCCGATCCTGTTCATCCGGGAGGACGGCGGGCACGGCCGCGTGTTCGAAGGCGTGCGCGCGTACTTCAAGCGGAGCTGGGCGATCCTGAAACAGGAAGGAGAGGTCCGGCGCTTCCTGCTTGCGAATGCCGCCTGGGAGGGGACGTTTGCCGCTGCCCGCACGTTCGTCGTGCTCTACGTCATAGACGGCTTGCATCAGTCCAAGGCGATCTCGTCGGCGCTGCTCGGCGCCGTCGCCGCCGGCTACGTGATCGCCGCGCTCCTCGCGAGCAGGCTCGGCGACCGCTTCGGCATCGCGCGCGTGATCTTCTGGTCCTCGTTCATCTACGGGGGCGGGTTTCTCGTCGCGGGCCTCGCCACAACCTGGCACGACTGGTACTTCGCGCTGATCGTTCCCGTTTCGGTTGCCGGCGGGCTCGTGATGACGCTCGCCTGGGGGCTCCTCTTCAAGCTGATGCCCGAGGAACATCGTGGAGCGGTGTCCGGGCTCGCGACGACGACGAAAGGCTTGGGTCTACTCCTCGGCGCGCCCATCGCCGGCGCGGCGATCGACATCGCTCGTCCTTACCTCGACGCGACGGACGGCTACCAGATCCTCTGGCCCGTCTGCGCGATCCCGGTCCTGGCCGCAATCCCGATCGTCTACCGGATGATGCGCATCGAACCTACCGGCAAGGCGGAACTGACGCTCGGCTGATGCCGAGACCCCACACCTTGCCGTCGTAGACGTAGAACTGCGTGCGCTTCGCGCCGCGCGCATGCACGAGCACGTCGTACTTGCCGCAACTGTGGCGCGTCAGCCGCGGGTAAAGCTCAGTCACGCGCCGCTCCGGATCGCCCGTGCGCACTCCCCTTGCGGTGTGCCACCCGGTCGGCGACCAGTGCGTGAACAGCGCAACGACCCGGCCGCCGCTGAACACCGCGCCCAGTCCTTGCGGTTGGAAGCGGACGTAGTTGAAGTACCACGTGTCGAACCGGCAGCTGCGGCAGATTCCATGCGCGCGTCCCCATTTCGTCGTCAGCGCTTGCGGGCTGACGCCGAGCTCCACACCGCCGAGACTTCGTCCTTCGACGACGAGCCCGCGGAGGGGCAGGGCCTGTGCGGACGGGGCGACCAGGAGGGCCAGCACGGCGAGAGTCGTGAACCGCATGGACGGTAGGGTGACATGCGTGGCGCTCTGGGATCCCTTGCGCGACCTCGATCTTGCCGTCGAGGGGTTCGCTACCGAGCGCCGCTCTGTCGACGTCTCGAGCGAATTCACCCGCGTAACCACGACCGTCGTCTTCACCGGCCGGGGCGAGGAGGGGCGCGGGGAAGACGTCACCTACAACGCGGAGGACCACGAGTGGTTCCCGGAGCTCGAGCCCGTGGGCGAAAGGACGCTCGGGGCCTTCTCCGCGGAGCTCGACGGCCTCCAGCTCTTCCAGGGTGAGCCGCGGATGGAGGCCTCCGCCCACTACCGCCGCTGGGCGCTCGAGAGCGCCGGCCTCGACCTGGCGCTGCGGCAGAACGGTCTTTCGCTCGGGGCTGCCGTCAAACGCGAGTACCGCCCAGTCCGCTTCGTCGTGTCGACGCGCGAGGACGCGTTCGCCTGGCTCGAGCACTACCCGGAGCTCGAGCTGAAGCTCGATCCGGAGAATGACTGGGACCGCCCGTTCATGGAGCGGCTGGCCGCGACCGGCCGCGTGCGCGTGCTCGACCTGAAGGCGTACTACCGAGGCACGGCTGTGGATGTCGTTCCGGATCCCGAGTTGTACCGCGCCCTCGTCGAGCTGTTCCCGGACGCGGTGATCGAGGATGCGTCGCTCGAAAACGAGTGCGGCGCCGTGCTCGGGGGTCAGGAGAGCAGGCTGAGCTTCGACGCGCCGATCCATTCGGTTGCCGATCTGCAGGCGCTGCCGGTCGAGCCCGGCTGGTTGAACGTCAAGCCGTCCCGCTTCGGCACGCTGGCACGGGTGTTCGAGTGCATCGAGCATTGCGACGCGGGCGGCATTCAAATGTACGGAGGCGGCCAGTTCGAGCTCGGCGTAGGCCGCCGGCACATCCAGGTGTTCGCGTCGCTCTTCTACGCGGACAATCCAAACGACGTCGCACCAAGCGACTACAACGCGGGCGGTCCACGACCAGGATTGGCGCGCAGCCCGCTCACGCCACCTGAAGCACATGGATTCTAAGCCGTTTCCGCGCTCGTGCGGCAGATCCACCAAGGCCGGACGGCTAAGCGACGCGTAGCGGCTTAGCCGGGAGGCGAACTGACTTGGGTCGGGACGCTTTAGCGCCCCGACCCAAGCGGTAGAGAACAATCGCCGACCGCACCGCAGTAGAAGTGCGCGGGCTTTGCCCGCACACGTTGACCCGCGAAGCGGGCGTACCTAGACACAACCGAAAGCGTCAGCTTTCGGTTGTTACCGAGTAGAGTGGTGACACGTCCCCTCCGCGACCGTTCAGTGCGCGGAAGCCGAGCGCGTGCTCGGCCTGCAGCATCTTGTGGATCTGCGTCGTGCCTTCGTAGATGATCGGGGCACGGGCGTTGCGGAAGTACCGTTCGATCCCGTACTCGGCGGAATAACCATAGGCGCCGTGCACCTGGATGGCGAGATGCGCGGCACGGAACGCGGATTCCGTTGCGTGCCACTTCGCCAGTGAGGTCTCGCGCGTGTTCCGCATGCCCTGGTCCTTCATCCACGCGGCCTGCATCACGAGCAGCTTCGACGTGTCGTAGCCGAGCACCATCTCGGCGATCATGTCCTGCACGAACTGGTAGTTGCCGATCGCCTGCCCGAACGTCTCGCGCTCGCGCGCGTACTCGACCGAACGCTCGAGGCAGGCGCGGATCACTCCGACCGCTCCGGCCGCGACCGTGAAGCGGCCCTGATCGAGGCCGTACATGGCGATCTCGAAGCCCTGTCCCTCCTCACCGATCATGTTCTCGGCCGGAACCTCGACGTTCTCGAAGAACAGCTCACCCGTCGAGCCGGCCCAGATCCCGAGCTTGTGCTCCGTGTCGGCGGTCGTGAACCCTTTCATCCCCTTCTCGATCACGAACGCGGAGATGCCCTTGTGCTTCGCGGCGGGATCCGTCTTCGCGAACACGAGCGCGTGATCGGCGACGCTCGCGTAGGAGATCCAGTTCTTGGAGCCGTTCAGGACGTACACGTCGCCCTCGCGCCGCGCAGTCGACTTCATAGCGGCCACGTCCGAGCCGGCAGCCGGCTCCGTCAGCCCGAAGCACGCGATTCTCTCGCCGCGCGCCTGCGGGACGAGCCAGCGCTGCTTCTGCTCCTCCGACGCGTACCTGAGCAGCGCCAGCGAGTTCAGCCCCACGTGGACCGAGATCAGCGTTCGGAAGGCGGCCTCGCCGCGCTCGATCTCCTCGCAGGCGAGCGCCTCGCAGACGAAGTCCAGGCCCGCTCCGCCGTACTCCTCCGGAATGACGATCCCGAGGATCCCGAGCTCGGCCATCCCCTCGATCGCGTCCACGTTCAAGTGGTGGTTGATGTCGTTCTCCACCGCGTTCGGAAGGATGCGGTCGTCGACGAAGCGCCGGACGGTGTCCTGAAGGAGACGCTGTTCGTCGGTGAGCTCGAAGTCCATGTCGGCTTAGTCTACGGAGGCTCTGGACGTTGCCGCGCTCATCACCACAGTGGCGCTGATGGCGCTGACGCCGCAGCAGAAGGCGGCGCTCGTCGTCGTCTCCGGCCTGCCCGCGCCGCGTGGAGTCGCGGGCGTGATCGTGCGGCGCTGGGACCGTCACCTGCCGCGGCCTCCCGGTGCGCTGGTGTTTGCCGATCAGGAGGGCGGCGCGGTGAGGGCGTTCCCACAACTGCCACCGGGCAAGTGGGCCCGCGCGATGGTGAGCAAGCGAGAGGCTTTCGTCGCAGGGCGCGCAACGGCGCACGGGCTTGTGGGGACCGGCGTGCACGTTGACCTTGCGCCGGTGCTCGACCTGCCCGACGGGCCTTTGGGCTCCAGGCAGTTCCGCTCCCCGTCCTTCGGTGTCGCGTTCGCGCGCGGTCTCGCGGCGGGTGGGGCGGGAGCGTGCGTCAAACATTTTCCCGGGCTCGGCTCCCTGCCCTTCTCGACGGACGAACAGCCCTACGTTCGCGGCCGCCTGCGCGAAGTCGACCTCAAGCCGTACCGCGCAGCGATCGAAGGCGAGGTGCCCTGTGTGATGGTCGGTCACGGCGTCTACTCGCGGCTCGGCCCTCGCCGTGCGGCGCTCCAGCCGGAGACGTACGAGCTGCTGCGCAGTCTCGGCTTCGAAGGTGTCGCGATCACGGACTCGCTCAACGTCGTGCGCGGCCGTGCTGTCGAGTGGGCCCTCGCGGCGGTGAGAGCGGGAGCTGATCTGCTGCTCTATACGAGCGGGACCGAAGCGCGCCGCGTCGTCCGTGCGCTCGAGCCGCTCGCGCGTCGCGGTGAGCTGGACGAGCACGTGCAGCGCGTCCTGCGGTTCCGCAGCTCCTTACGGTGACCCCGCGCGGGTCGCGACGAACGCCGCGACGTCGCGGATCTGCTGCGCACTCAGGTCGTTCTTGAAGGACGGCATGACGCCGCCGCCGTTCTCCACCTTCGAGCGCGCCTGCTCGTAGCCCGGCCGGAGCCTGTCCAGGTTGGGACCGACCTGGCCCGATGCGCCCGCGGCCGCGAGCGTGTGGCAGGCCCCGCAGTTTGCATCGGCGAACACGGCCTCACCTGCTGCAGCGTTTGCGTTGCCGGGTACGACGCTCGTTGACGGCGCGGCGGCGGCCGGTGTGTCGCGCGTATAGAGCCAGACGGCGCTCGTGTACCAGACGCCGATCAGCACCGCGAAGAGCGTTCCGCCCGCGATCGGCAGCACGGGAACGGGAAAGCGTCGCAGCCGCACGATCGTCACCTTCGCCGCGTAGCCGCCGTACACGGCGCATCCGAGGAGCGAGTGCGCGAGCACGCGCGTGTCCGGGCTCTCGAAGCCGAGCTTGAAGATGCAGTGGTAGGCGACCGGAAGCGTGAAGACGAAGGCGAGGCGCCCCGACCACCGGTGAGCCGTGTTCACCCATCCCGGTTTGCGCCAGGGCAGCTTCCCGAAGATCCAGGCGGCCGAGAAGAGCTGGAAGCAGGCCAGCGCAGCTGCGACGCTGGCGAAGCCCGCCTTGAGGTGGATCGGGTCCTCGAAGAAGAGCCGGAAGTAGCCCTTCGAGCGTGGGTCGTGGGCCGCCAGCAGGCCCGCGGTCAGGGAGAAGAGCGCGAACATGAGGAGCGGCAGCGCGACCCAGCGGTGCGAACGACGCTGTATCGCTGGAGCAGCTAGTGCCGGTTGGCTCATCCGCTAATCCAACCGGAATTAGCGGGCTAGAGCAATTTGACTGACCAGTCAATCGAGCTACTCTAGGTCGGAAGATGGCGACGATCGAGGAACACACCGCGGCCGGCGTCTCGTTCGGCCTCACCGACGAGCAGAAGGCCCTTCGTGACCTCGCGCGCGACTTCGCTACACGGGAGATCAGGCCGAAGGAACGAGAGTACGACGAGCACTCGACGCACCCGGCCGACGTGATCGCCAAGGCGCACGAGCTCGGCCTGATGAACGTTCACATCCCGGAGGCCTACGGTGGTCTGGAGCTCGGGGCGTTCGAGGGGATGCTCATCGGCGAGGAGCTGTGCTGGGGGTGCTCCGGGATCGGCACCGCGATCGCGGCGAACGGCCTCGGCCACGGGCCCGTGATCATCGCCGGCAGCGAGGATCAGAAGCGCGAGTGGCTGCCGCCGCTCGTGGACGAGGTCCTGCTGACCTCGTTCGCGCTCACCGAGCCGAACGCCGGCTCCGACGTCTCCGGCATCCAGACGACAGCCGTGCGCGACGGCGAGGACTACTTCCTCAACGGCTCGAAGATGTTCATCACGAACGCGGGCTACGCGGCGTGGTTCACGGTCTTCGCCTCCACCGACAAGTCGAAAGGGCACCGCGGTCTGACGGCGTTCGTCGTCCCGGCAGAGCTCGACGGCGTCGTCGTCGACAAGCATCTCGACAAGATGGGCCAGCGCTCCACCGACACGTCGGCGTTGTCGTTCACAGACGTGCGGGTGCCGGCAGTGAATCGGCTCGGCGAGGAGGGCGAGGGCTTCAAGATCGCGATGAAGACGCTCGACTTCACGCGGCCGGGTACGGCGATCGGCGCGGTCGGCGTCGCGCGGGCCGCGTTCGAGTACGCCGCGCAGTATTCGAAGGAGCGCGTGCAGTTCGGCCTGCCGATCGCGATGAACCAGGGGATCAGCTTCCTCATCGCCGACATGGCGACGAAGGTCGAGGCCGCGCGGCTGCTCTGCTGGCAAGCGGCGTGGATGATCGACAACGGCATGCGCGCGACGCTCCAGTCCTCGTACGCGAAGCGCTACTCCGCCGACATCTGCATGGAGGTCACGACCGATGCGGTGCAGGTCTACGGCGGCTACGGGTACATGAAGGAGTACCCGGTCGAGAAGTTGATGCGGGACGCCAAGCTCTACCAGATCTACGAGGGGACCTCGCAGATCCAGCGGCTTGTCATCGCAAGAGAACTGTTGATGCCGCGCGACTAGGCGTGGCTCTCGAGATCGACCTCTCCGGGCGCGTTGCGCTCGTCACCGGGGGCTCACGTGGCCTCGGTCGTGCGGACGCACTGACCCTCGCACGGGCCGGCGCCGACGTTGTGATCGCGGACATCCAGATCGAATCCGACTCGGGTGAGGACGCGGAACGCTTTGGCCCGATCGCTCAGGCTGCGCGCGCCCAGGGTCTCGTCTATTCGGAGGCGACGGCGAAGGAGATCTCGGAACTGGGGCGCCGCTCGGCGGCGGTGAAGTGCGACGTCACGGACCGCGCGCAGGTCGACGACACGGTCCGCCGTGTCGTGGACGAGTTCGGCTCGGTCGACATCCTCGTGAACAACGCGGGCACGCTCGACCATCTCGCCCAGCTGCCCGATCAACTCCCCGAGTTCTGGGAGCGTGACCTGCGCGTCAATCTCACCGGCTCCTTCAACTGCGCGCAGGCGGTCTGGCCGCACATGAGGGAACGTGGGTGGGGGCGGATCGTGAACATGGCCTCGGTCGCCGGGACGCTGGGCGGCTTCGGCCAGGCGAGCTATGCCACGACTAAGGCGGGCCTGCTCGGACTCACCCGGACGCTTGCTCTCGAGGGCGCGCGGCACGGGATCACGTGCAACGCGATTGTGCCGGGGGTGATCGGCACCGAGGCGTTCAACTTCGGCAGCCAGGAGATGAACGAGCGGATGGTCAAGCGAACGGCGATGCGGCGTCCCGGTGAGCCGCAGGACGTGGCGAACGCGATCGCGTTCCTCTGCTCCGATCTCGCCTCGTACATCACCGGCATCGGGCTCAACGTCAGCGGCGGCATCGAGTTGTTCACCTTCTAGGCGCCAGCCAAAACCGAGGCTACACTTCTCGACTTGCCTGCCCGGCGGAAGTCGATTCTGGTCCGTTCGAAGCGCCGACCGAGGACGCGCGGCCAGCGACGCGTGGTCCTGCTGCGGGCGGCGATCGTCGCGGTCCTGGCCGCGCTCGCTGCGATGGTGCTCGGGCTCGCGTTCGCGGGCTCTCCGAGCCGCCTCGCCGACGGGGTGCAGATTGCCGGTGTCGACGTGGGTGGGAAGACGCCCGGCGAGGCGCGAAGGGCTCTCGACCGGCGGGCCAAGGCGCTGGCGTCCGTGCCCGTCGTCTTCCGGGTCGGCTCCCGCACCTGGCGGCTCGAGCCGCGGCGCCTGGGCGTCCGCGTGGACTGGAGTGCCGCCGTCGACGCCGTTCGCCGCCAGGGCGAAGGCTTCGGACCGCTCCGCGGCTTTCGCCGGCTCGACCTGCGGTTCTTCGGGGCCGACGTCGCTCCGGCGACGCAGGTCTACGACGCCGCGCTGCAGTACAAGCTGAACGAGATCTCGGGCGCGGTGAACTCGCCCCATCGGGAGGCGGCGATCGTGCTCCGCGGGCTCACCCCTCGGATCACTCCGAGCCGTACCGGACACGTGCTCGACCGCCGGGCCGCAGCCGCCACGATCGTGCGCGCGCTAGCGAGCCTCAAGCGTGAGCCGGTCGGGCTCCCCGTGCGCGTGGACCAGGCGCAGGTGACGGCCGACGATCTGGAGGTGGCGGAGGCACAGGTCAAGACGGCGCTGGCCGCGCCGCTCAAGCTCACGCTCGCGACGACGCGGTGGAATCTGAGGCCCCCGCGCATCGCGCGGCTGTTGCAGCTACCGGCGGATGGTCGCCGCGACCTGCGCATCGGCGGCGCGGGCGCGACCCAGTGGTTCAGGGCCCTCGCGCGCCGAGTCGACAAGGAGCCCGTGGATGCCGACTGGGCGATCAGCTCGAGCGGGATCCGCGTGATCCCAGACCGTCCCGGCTACCTGCTCGACGTCCCGCGTAGCGCTGAGGTCGTGTTGCGGGCCGCGCTCGTCACGGCACCGGAGCTGCGACAGGCCAAGCTCATCGTCGAGCGTGCGGAAGCCGAGCGGTCGACTGCTGAAGCGGGGGCCTTGAACATCAACGGCCTAGTCGCGAGCTACCAGACCTTCTACGGAGGTGAGCCGAACAGGATCCACAACGTCCAGCTCGTCTCCCATCTCGTCGACAAGCACGTGATCGCGCCGGGCGAGACGTTCTCCTTCAACGGCGCGACCGGCGCCCGCACGGCCGACAAAGGGTTCAGGGAGGCACCCGTGATCATCAACGGGGAGCTGCAGACGGGCCTCGGCGGCGGGGTCTGCCAGGTTTCGACGACCGTGTTCAACGCGGCGTACGAGGCCGGCCTGCCGATCGTGTCGCGCACGAACCACGCGCTCTACATCAGCCACTACCCGCAGGGCCGCGACGCGACCGTCAACTATCCGGACCTCGATCTCAAGTTCAGGAACGACACCGACCACTGGCTCCTCCTGCGCACGTGGGTCGGGTCCTCGTCGCTCACGGTGGCGCTCTACGGAACACCGGTGCATCGGCGCGTCGTCAGCGAGACGAAGCCCCTGGTCGTGAAGGGCCCGCCCCCAACGAAGAAGGTCCCCGACCCGGAGCTCTTCGTGGGCGAGAAGGAGGTCGAGGAGACCGGCGAGCCGCCGCGCTCGACGAGCGTGCGCCGGAGGGTCTACGACGCCGACGGCACGCTGCTGTACGACACGGTCTTCTACTCGTCGTACCGCGGCGAGCCCACTCTCCTCCGCGTCGGGAAGAAGCCGCGTCCGGGCGACCCCACGGAGACGACGACCAGCACGACCGGCACGACTACGACGACGCCCAAGAAGCCGTCGAAGCCGACCACCACGACGACTACGACGCCTCGGCCTTAGCTATTGCGTCCGCAAGGGCCGCGGGTATCCGCGTCGGGCGTAGCGTCTGCGCGTCGACGCAGGCGTGTGACGTCCACCCCTCCGCGATCACCTCGCCCTCGCGCGTGATCTCGTAATCGAAGCGGAAGCGGGCCCCGCGCAGCTCGCCGACGCGGGTGTGGATACTCAGCCGGTCGTCGAACCTCGCCGGCTGTTTGTAGCGAACGTGGGTCTCCAACACGAGCGACTCGAGCCCCTGCCCGCGGATCGACGAATAGCCGCCGGCGTACTCGGCGAGATAGGCGACGCGCGCGACCTCGAACCAGACCAGGTAGTTCGCATTGTGCGCCACGCCCTGCGCGTCGGTCTCGAAGAAGCGGACGGTCACGTCCGTGCTGAAGCGAAAGCCGCTCATCCGCGGCACTCTACGACGGTGGAGCAGCGAGTCGAGACTCTGGCGGCGCTCGTGCAGGAGCACCAGCCGTGCGTCGTCCTCACCGGCGCCGGCATCTCGACCGAGAGCGGTATCCCGGACTTCCGCTCGCCCACCGGTATCTGGGCCGAGTACGACCCGATGGAGTACGCGACCATCGAGGCCTTCCGCCGCGATCCCCTTAAAGTCTGGGAGTTCTACGCGCTGCGCTTCGAGGCGCTGACTCGGGCCGAGCCGAACCCCGGCCACCTGGCGCTGGCCGCGCTCGAGCGCCGCGGCCTCGTGCAGTCGCTGATCACGCAGAACATCGACGGGCTGCACGACCGCGCCGGCTCGCAGGACGTGGTCGAGGTGCACGGGTCGATCCGGACCGCCCGCTGCCTCGAGTGCGGCGAGCGGGTTCCCCTCGACCAGGTCGTCTCGGCGTTACGAGAGGCGCCGGCGCCGCAGTGCCCGAGTTGCGGCTCGATTCTGAAGCCGGACGTCGTGATGTTCGGAGAGCTTCTGCCCGTGGAGGCGATCGATCGTGCGTTCGAGCTTGCGCACGGAGCGGGGCTTCTGCTCGTCGTGGGCTCGTCGCTCGAGGTGCACCCGGTTGCCGCGCTCCCGGAGGAGGCCGTCGCAGCCGGCGCGAAGCTCGCGATCGTGAACCGGGGGCCGACGCCGGTCGATCACCTGGCCTCGACGAGGATCGAGGCCGGCGCGGGCGAGACCCTCACCGCGATGCTTCGAGTGCTCGGCTAGTGCTCGGCTAGGCGGCGGCGCGCTTGATCGTCTTCTCGTCGAGTGTCTTGCTGCAGTTGGAGCAGACCTTTCGCTCGACGTGGTAAGGCACTCCTGCGCGCTGCCGGATCGCGTGAACCGTGACCGTCGTGTGCTTGTGTGGCCGTTTGAGCGTCATCCTGCCTACCCAGAGTAGTTAGACGTCCGGTCGTTCCCACTTGTTGTCGGCAGATCGTCACCAGACCTGTACACCTTCTCCACGTACTACGCTGAAGGCCGTGCGTGGCACGGCTGTCACTGCGGCGCTCGCCCTGTTGCTCCTCTCCGGCTGCGGAGGGAGCGACGGTGATCGGAACGCGAGGGTCGTGGCCACGATCGCGAGTCAGTCGAAGCGTTGCGCCGACGGCTCGTTTCACAGGATCGGCTCGCTCAGGCTTGCCTACGTCGCCGTCGTCCGTTCCCGCGCACCGGTTCTCTACCGGCCCGGCGGGCGCCGGCTGGCCAGCTTCGGCAGGCGCAATGTCAACCGCGTCCCGACGGTCTTCTCGATCCGCGGCGCGATCGTGGATGCGAGCTGCAACCCACGCTCGTACCTCGTCCAGGTTCCGAAACGGCCGAACGGCGTCACCGGCTGGGTGGCTGCCGCCAGGGTGGACGTCGAGACCGTGCGCACTCGGATCCTCGTCGACCTGTCGGAGAGGCGCGTGACGCTCTACAAGGACGGCAGAAAGCTCTTGAGCGCGCAGGCCGCGGTAGGTGCTTCTGCGACGCCGACGCCGACCGGGCGGTTCTACGTGAGCCAGCGGCTGATCCCGCACGACCCACAAGGGCCGTTCGGGCCCGGCGCCGTCGGGATCTCGGCGTTCTCCGAGGTCCTCACGGGCTGGACGCAGGGCGGCCCGATTGCGATCCACGGGACGAACGCACCGTGGTCGATCGGGAAGGCGGTCTCGAACGGGTGCATCCGGCTCCGGAATCCGGTGCTGCGCCGGGTGTTCGCACAGGCGCTCGGCGGAACGCCGGTCGTGATCCGGGACTGAGGGGCCGCTAGGGCAGGCGGAGACGTGCCCAGACGCCCGCGTGGTCCGAAGGCCACAAACCGGAGAGTCGGTCCCGGGGCTCTTCGCCGACGATGCCGGCGGCCGTCGCCCGGAAGCCGTTCTTCACGAGCACGTAGTCGATGCGGCTGTAGAACGCGCCGCCGAGCTCGCGCAGGTCGTCGCCGTGGCAGCAGGTGAGCCCGATGTCGTTCGAGTGTGCCTGCGGCCACGCGTCCCGGAAGCCGGAGGCGAGGAGGTTCGCGTAGGTTGGGGTGCCCGTGCCGTCCGCGCGGGAATTGAGATCGCCGAGCAGGATCGTCGGCAGCGACGTGTTTGCAGGGCCCGCCGCGAGCTCCTGGCCCTGCGCCACCTGCGAGGTGTCGCTGAACGACTCGAGGTGCGTATCGATCACACGGAAGGTGCGGCCCGAGATGGTCACATCAGCCATCACCCAGCCTCGCTTCGCGATGACGAAGGCGGCGAAGAGCGGAGTCGTCGTGGCGTAGAGGCCAGTGCGCACACGCCTCACCTTGATCTTCTTGTCCACGCGCACGAGCAGCGCGTCGCGGATGTTCAGCCGGATGTCCATCGTCGGCGGATTGCCGCTGGGCAGTTCGGCGTCTGTCGCCGAGCTGATGCCGACGAAGCGGTAGCGCAGCTTGCGGGCGGCAAGTGCCTTGTTCAGCTCGCGGACGTAGTCGAGCGAGACTGTGGTCGCGCGCGTGACGGTGAGGTCGGCCGGCGCCTGCGTGCGATAGAGCGACACCTCCTGGAAGCCGACGATGTCTGGCCGGGCCGTCGCGATCTCCCGTGCGATCGCACGGGCTCGCGCGGGGAAGTTGTTCTCCTGTACGTCGGCCCAGCCTTCCTCGACGGCCTTGAACGCCTCGGGGACGGACTTCGCCTGCACGATCTTGTCGAGATTCGCGCCGAGGTAGAGGTTGCGCGTCATCACTCGGACGGTGATCGGCGTCCGCTTCGCGTCCGCGGCGGTGGCGGCTGCGACGGCAAGGACCGGGAGGAGGGCTGCGGCGCAGAGGGCCACGCTTTTCACGTCCGGAGCCTAACCTGGCAGGGTTACGCCCAGGTACCGGCAGGTAAAGAGAACCGACCGCAATCGAGGAGGATCACGGAAGATGGCTCGTCCCAGACAGAAGAACATCGTGGAACGGCTCGCCGACGCCGGTGAAGAGGCGATTCAGCGCATCGGTACCGCCCCCGGCGCGGACAAGCTCCTGGGCGCGATCGGCGGTGTGCGCGAGCGTGTGGACGACCTGCAGAAGAGGGTGCGCGGGCTCGAGCAGCTCGAGAAGCGTCTGAAGACCCTCGAGCGCCGGGTCGACAAGCTCGAGGGCAAAGGCGCATCGGCCTCCCGTAAGACCTCGTCCACGTCGAAGCGCAAGACCAGCTCAACGACGCGGAAGAGCTCGTAGTGCCCCTTCCAGTAATGCCGTCGAGTTTCTGGGTCGCGAGCACCAAGCCAGAGGCCGCACTCGTCCGCAGCAAGGCTGGTCTGCCTTGCTAAGGGCGAGGGTGGACTCTGGCGCCGCGTGATCGCGGGCCAGAAGCCGACATGTATTGCTGGAAGGGGCACTAGCCTGGCACGCGGACGCGCAGCGCCTGCGGGACCAGCTCGAAGCGTGCGGGAGTCGTGCCCGGCTGCTCGCCGTCGACCTCGATCGGGAGTGGCTCGGACGCATCGACGGTGACCCGCGAACCGCGCAGGAGCTCTGCCTTGGGGTGCGGCAAGTGCGTGCCGCGGAAGATCTTTGGCATTGTCAGCAGCAGGTCGCGCTTCGTGAGGTCGCCGATCAGGAGGACGTCGAACACGCCGTCGTCGGGCTGCGCGTCCGGACAGATCTTCATGCCGCCGCCCAGGAAGGCGCCGTTCGAGACGATCACGTCGTGCATCCGGGCACGTCGGCGTTCGTCGTCGACGGTGACGTCGATCTCCGTGTTACTCCAGCGCGCGAAGACGGCGAAGGTCGCCCAGACGTAAGAGACCTTGCCGCCGAAGGCCTTCGTCGTGTCGTTGGCGCGCTGCGCGATCGCACCGCTGATGCCGGCGCTGCCGACGTTCGCGAACCACGACTGTTCGTCGCTTCCCGCCCACGAGCGATAGGAAGCGCGCCCTAGGTCGATCGTGCGCGTCCGGCCCTCGAGCGCAACCCGGATTGCGGCGTCGAGTGAGTGCGGGAGCCCGAGCGAGCGGGCGAAGTCCCAGCCGGTGCCGCGGGGAATCACGGCGATCTCGACGCCGTTGCGTTGCGCAAGGCCGTTCGCGACCTCGTGCACGGAGCCGTCACCGCCGACGACGACCAGCAGCTCGGCGCCGTCTTCGGCCGCCTTGCGCGCAAGGTCGGTCAAGTCGCCAGGCGCGCGCGAGAAGAGCGCGTCGCCGTTCAGGCCCGCCGCCGTCGCGCGGCGCGCGATCTCGGGCCACCGCCGCCCCGTCGAGCCGTTCGCCGACGCCGGGTTGACGAGGAAGACGGTTCGTAGCTTCGTCACACCATCACTTGCCGGCTTCCGCGGGCCGGAACGCCCCGATAAGCCTCCACGTCACTTCGGCGTAACTTGGACGCGTAGCGTGTCAGTGCTTCTCGTCGGCCGTGACGGTCGCGAGCGCGACCCGCGTCATGCGATCGACCGCGTCACGCAGCTCATCGTCGGAGATGCGCGTGAACTCGCCCTCGACGATGATGTCGCTGACGGTCAGGAGGCAGCCCGCCTGCACGCCGCGCAGCGCGGCGACGGTGAAGAGCGCCGACGCCTCCATCTCCACGGCGAGCACGCCTCGCTTCGACCAGCGCTGGTACTGGTTCTCGTCCGGGTTGTAGAAGACGTCGCTCGAGACGATCGGTCCGACGTGCATTCCCTGGTCCATCTGCTTGGCCGCGTGTACCGCGCCGTGGATCAGGTCCCAGCTCGCAGTCGGGCAATGCGGCTCGTAGCCCACGAGGTGGTCGGCCGTCCGGTCGTCGGCGACGGCCGACAGCGCCACGATCAGGTCGCCGAGTGAGTGGTGAGCTTGGAGACCACCGCACGTTCCGACGCGCACGAGCTTCTTCACCCCGAGCTGGATCAGCTCCTCGAAGACGATCGTCGCCCCGGGACAACCCATCCCGGTGCCCTGCACGGAGACGGGCTTGCCTTCGTACGTGCCGTAGTAGCCGAGGAGGCCGCGCTCGGAGTTCCGCTGGACGACGTCGTCGAAATACGTCTCGGCGATGTACTTGGCCCGCAGGGGATCACCAGGGAGGAGGCAGGCCTCGCCGTATTCGCCTGGCTCGGCGCGAATGTGAATAGGCATGGCCGGGGAGCCTAACCCGTGCGACCATGCAGAACGTGATCGAGCCGAAGCTGGAGCAGATCCTGGAGTTCTGTGCGGAGGATCCGGTCGAGCGCGTGTTCCTAGAGGACGTTGCGCGCCGCGGGCTCGGCCGGTTCACGGGGTTCGCCGACAACGGGCGGCTCACGGCCCTGTGTCACGTCGGAGCGAATGTCGTTCCGTCCGGGGCCGACTGCGGACGGTTTGCAGCTGCGGCCGCGCGAGGGCGTGCACGAATGATCATCGGCGACGAGCGCGCCGTCGCGGAGCTCTGGGACCACCTCGAAGCGCGCATGCCGCGTCCGCGGGACGATCGGCCCGGCCAGCCCGTGTACGCGCTCTCTGAGCCGCCGCCGCCGGGAGACACCGGTCTTCGTCCCGCGACCGAGCAGGACTTCGAGCTGCTGCTGCCCGCGTGCGCGGCGGCGCACGAGGAGGAGATCGGCGTCGACCCGATGGCACGCGATCCGGATGGTTTCCGCTGGCGCACGCGCTCGCAGATCGAGGAGGGCCGGTCGTGGCTCTGGGTGGAGGACGACACGATCCTCTTCAAGGCCGAGGCGTCGGCGTGGACGCCCTCCGCGGTCCAGGTGCAGCAGGTTTGGGTCGACCCACCGGCACGGAACAACGGCTACGGGCGGCGTGGGATGCGCGACCTCTGCCGCCTGCTCCTCGAACGGGTGCCGACGGTCTGCCTATTCGTCCGGCCGGAGAACGCGCCGGCGATCAAGGTGTACGAGAGGATCGGGATGGAGCGCCACGGCTCGTACCGCAGCCTGATCTTTTGAACCGAGCCGAAAGCTTCGCTTTCGCCTCGGGGATTTGGTACGGCCGCTACGCGGCGAAACGCCCACGGCCAAGCCCGCGGGCTCCTACTGGGGTGTGGTTGGCGGTGGTTTCCTTCCGCTTGGGCCGGGGCGCTGAAGCGTCCCGGCTCCAAGTCAGTTCGCCTGCGGCTGATAGGTCTCGAGCAATCGCTTTGACGAGGGCGCTTTTGGTCGGGGAAGCGTCGTTTGTTTTTCTCTCTTTTTTCGGAGAGGGAGGTTTCAGGTGGCCAGTCAGCTTCAGAGGGCGGT
>Ga0184632_10000020_pt1 | contig 45354 bp, 51 predicted proteins | sample PLM31_50_b1_FD_133153 | JGI IMG/M metagenome (GOLD analysis project Ga0184632, IMG submission 133153) | Groundwater sediment microbial communities from an aquifer in East River, Colorado, USA - PLM3-1_50_b1 | ecosystem: Environmental > Terrestrial > Soil > Riparian zone | place: USA: East... | reverse complement strand
GCTGCGGGCTTCTTCGTGGTCCCGAACGGGTGGGGGTTGATCGCGTGCGGGACGGCCTCGGTGGCCTCGCCGCGACCGAGCATCGTCATCCCGCCGCCGATGAGGATGGCGGCCAGAACGCCGAGCAGCGCGGCAATTCGGACCGGGGGCGAAAGCGTGAAGGTCACGGAGTCTTTATCGGCATGGAAATCGGGGGACTTGAAACACGAAGGGCGCGGTTTCCCGCGCCCTTCGATCCCTCATCTCAGCGGATCCTTTAGCAGGTTCCTGTGACGATGTCGGCGCCTGGGCCGTCCTTGTTCCAGGTCTTGCCGCCGACGACGCTCTCGACGCAGTAGGTGACCGAGTCGGCCGACGCGATGGTCAGCTTGGTCGGGACGATGGCCGAGTCGTACGCCTGCAGAAGCGACACGGTCATGCCCGTATAACCCGCGGACGCGCCGGTGCCGGTGTTGTCGGCGTTGTACGCCTCGACTGCGGGAATCGCTGCGCGGACGTTGGCCTTGGCGGCCGAGTTGTTCGCGCGATCGCGGAAGCTCAGGTACGAGGGGATCGCGATGGCAAGCAGGATTCCCAGAATGATGATGACAACGAGAAGTTCGATGAGGGTGAAACCGCTTTCCTCACCGGCCAGCCGCTGCCGGATCTTGCTGATCATGCGTAGTGCTCCTTCCATGGGGAAACGAACGGAGTGGCCGCACAGGCATCGGCGGAATCCCCCACCGTGGGTAACCCTCGAACGGGTGATCCGCGCCTTTTGAAAACAGGGGCCGAAGAGGTAAAGCACTCGCCGCGTAATGCCGATGCCTCGTTCGAGTTATGCGGCCAGCCAACTCAATCGATGAGCTGCTCGAGATCATGGTGGAGCGGGATGCCTCCGACCTCCATGTGACGACGGGGACACCCCCCGTCATTCGCGTGCGTGGAGAGGTAGAGCGCCTCGAGGGCTACGAAGGTTTCACGCCCGTGCAGACGCAGGAGCTGCTGTACCGGATCCTCTCGAGTGAGCAGCAGAAGAATCTCGAGCTCAAGCGTCAGCTCGACTTTTCGCATTCGATCCCGGGTCTCGCCCGCTTCCGCGTCAATGTCTATTTCCAGCGCGAGTCGATCGGCGCCGCCTTCCGCCTCATCCCCACTGAGATCAAGACCCTCGAGGAGTTGGCTATCCCCTCTTCTCTCCACCAGCTCGCGGAGAAGCCTCGCGGCCTCGTCCTCGTCACCGGGCCGACCGGCTCGGGTAAGTCGACGACGCTCGCGGCCATCATCGACGAGATCAACCGCAACCGGTCGGAGCACATTCTCACGATCGAGGATCCGATCGAGTTCCTGCACCGCCACAAGCGCTGCATCGTCAACCAGCGCGAGATCGGGCCCGACGCGGTCAGCTTCGCCGAAGCGCTGCGCGCCGCCCTTCGCCAGGACCCCGACGTGATTCTCGTGGGCGAGATGCGCGATCTCGAGACGATCGCGACAGCGCTGACTGCCGCCGAGACTGGTCACCTCGTGTTCGGCACGCTGCACACGCAGAGTGCGCCGTCCACGATCGACCGCATCATCGACGTGTTCCCTGCAGAGCAGCAGGAGCAGGTGCGGATTCAGATTGCGAGCTCGCTGCAGGGCGTCGTCACCCAGGCGCTGATGCCGACCGCCGACGGCGTCGGACGCGTGCCTGCACTCGAAGTTCTCCTTCCGGACGACGCCGTCCGCAACCTCATCCGCCAGGGCAAGGTCGAGCAGATCTACTCCGTGATGCAGACCAACACGGGCCGTGGCATGCAGACGATGGAGCAGTCGCTCGCGGATCTAATCCAGCGTCGCGTCGTCGACCTCGAGGTCGGTTTGTCGCGCTCGAGCCGCCCGGCGCAGCTCATCGGCCTACTGGAGCGCGCGGGCTTCCCCGTCGAGCTCCCGCCCAATCTCGACGTGACACCGCAGGACGAGCCGCCGCTCGCAGCCGGGCTGCGGGTTGCAGGGAGCTAGTCGTGTCCGACGAGTCGATGTGGAAGAAGGAGATCTCCTTCGGGCGCGAGCCCAAGGACGATCAGACCGAACCTGTTGCCGATGCAACTGACACGCCCGAGGTCGAGGCCGCCGACGCCGACACCGCTTCCACCGAGTCGCTGTGGAAGCAGGAGCTGACGTTCCGCCGCAAGATCGAGGACGAGCCGAGCTCCGACCCGGCGGTCGACGCAGAGCCGGTCGCCGAGGCTCCTGCCGACGCGCCGATCGTCGAAGAGCCCGCGGCCGAAGAGCCTGCTATGGAAGAGCCCGTTGTCGAAGAGCCTGCTGCGGAACAGCCCGTCGTCGAAGAGCCCGTCGTCGAGGAGCCCGTTGCGGAGGAGGCGCCGGTGGTCCTCGAAGCCGTCGCAGAAGACGAGCTCGAAGCAGAGGAAGAGCCTGTCGCGGCAGCCGTTCTGGATCCGGAGCCGGCCGCGGTGCAGACGTGGAGCGCGACGCCGTCGGTTCCGCGGGCCGACGCCCACGAGGTGCCGCCCGCGTCGCTGCTCACGCCGGAGCCCGAGCCCGTCGCCGCTGCGGTCGTCCACCCGCCGGTGCCGGCGGAAGAGCTTGCACCTCCGGCAGCCGAGAAGGTTCCGTTCTGGAAGAAAGACATTTCCTTCGGCGGCGGCAAGAAGAAGGAGAAGGCGCCGCCCGCGGTGGCCGCAGAAGCTCCTGCGCCGAGCGCTGACAAGGTTCCGTTCTGGAAGAAGGACCTGTCGCTCGGCGGCGGCAAGAAGAAGGAGAAGGCGCCGCCCGCAGTGGCCGCAGAAGCTCCCGCGCCGAGCGCCGAGAAGGTTCCGTTCTGGAAGAAGGACATTGCGCTCGGCGGCGGCAAGAAGGCCGAGAAGGCCCCGAAAGCCGAGCGGGCTCCGAGGGCCGCCAAGGCGCCGAAGGAGCGCAAGGCCAAACAGCCGAGGATCAAGGCAGAGCGTGGCAGCGCCAAGGGCGGCAAGCGCCTCGTCGGCCTCAAGATCGGTGCGTCGCAGCTGGCAGCCGCGCGCGTCTCCAACAACGGCAGTGCCGAGCTACAGCAGCTCGCCCGCGAGCCGCTTGCGGCCGGGATCGTCGTCGGCGGCGAGCTGCGCGACTCCGACGCGCTCTCCGCGGCTCTCAAGGGCTTCTTCGAGAAGCACAAGCTGCCGAAGCGCGGCGTGCGCCTGGGCATCGCGAACAACCGCATCGGCGTACGGACGTTCGAAATCGCTGGGATCTCGGACCCGAAGCAGCTCGACAACGCGATCCGGTTTCGAGCCCAGGAAGCCTTGCCGATTCCGATCGACGAAGCCGTCCTCGACTACCAGGTGCTCGGCGAAGGCGTCGACGAGGAAGGCCAGCCGACGAAGCGCATTCTCCTCGTCGTCGCGTACCGCGAGCTGATCGACCGCTACGTCGACGCCTGCAAGAACGCCGGCATCGTCCTGTCCGGAATCGATCTCGAAGCGTTCGCGCTCCTGCGCGCGCTGCAGGCCCCGCAAGAAGGTGTGGGCAGCGATCCCAGTGCAGCCCTCGTAGCCGTGTCCATCGGACACGAGCGCTCCACGTTCGCCGTCTCGGATGGGCGGGTGTGCGAGTTCACACGCGTGCTCGAATGGGGCGGGTCCGCGCTCAACATCGCGCTCGCGCGTGTCCTCAACGCCGCACCGTCGGAGGTCGAGGACGTGAAGCACGAGCTAACGCTCACGGACTCGACGATTCCCGAAGGGTTGACCGCCGAGCAGGCCACCGCCTGCGTCGAAGCCCTGCGCAAGGCGATCCAGACGTTCGCGCGCGAGCTCGTCTCCTCGCTCCAGTACTACCAGAACCAGCCCGGCTCGCTGGGCATCGGCGAGATCGTGCTGACGGGTGGCACCGCGCACCTCCCCGGGCTGGCCGGCGAGCTCGAGCGCCTGATCGGGGTCCGTGTTCGCGTCGGCGACCCGCTCGCGCGGATGAAGGTATCGAAGAAGGTCGGCGACCCTGCCCAGATCGGCTCGCTGGCTGTCGCCATCGGCCTCGGGATTGAGGACTGAGCATGCGTGCCGTCAACCTTCTTCCGCGAGACCAGAAGCGCACCGTCAAGAAGGAGAGCGTTCCCGTTCTCGTCGGCGCTTGCGCCGGCGTTCTCGTGGCGGCGCTCCTCGGCGCGATGTTCATGATGGGGAGCGGCAAGATCGCGGCCCAGCAGCGCAAGCTCGATGACCTCAACCGCCGCTACGACGCGCTTCCGCCGCCGCCCGCAGGCCCGTCGGCCGCCCAGCAGCAGCTCGCCGGCCAGCAGAGCGCGCGGGTCACCGCGCTCAGCACGGCCCTCTCGAGCCGCGTAGCGTGGGACCGCGTCTTCCGCCAGTTCTCACTCGTCTTGCCAGAGGACGTCTGGCTGACGACGCTGACCGCCAAGTCGCCGGTCTCGCCCCTCACGAACGCCGCGTCGAGCGCCGGTGGCGCACCTTCGCAGTTCCTGATCCAGGGCCGCACGTACTCGCACGACGGCGTTGCGCGTCTGCTGTCGCGACTGCAAGTCGTCCCCGACCTGACGAACGTGCAGTTGGTCAGCTCGACACTCTCCAAGGTCGGCAACCAGCAGGTCGTGGAGTTCTCGATCGGCGCAGACATCAAGGTCGCAGGGACCCCGAGCTCGTGAAAGCGCCGACCAAACAGCTCCCACCTGCGGCGATGATCGGGATCGTCGTCGGCGCCGTCCTGGTCGTCGGCCTCCTCGGCTGGTTCCTCCTCGTGCGGCCGCAGGGCGGCAAGCTGGACGATCTCAAGGCCCAGACCGCCGAGGCTCAGCAGAAGATCGACGCCTACAACCAGCAGGTGGCCGCTGCCCGCTCGGCGCCGAAGATCGAGGTGGCAGACGTCTACCGCCTGGCGAAGGCGATGCCGGACCGGACGGACATGCCCGACCTCGTGCTCGAGCTCAGCCAGCTTGCGCGCGACACTGGCATCCGCTTCGACTCGATCCAGCCGCAGCCGACCGCGGTGATCGGGAGCTACACCGTACTGCCGATCGCCGTGACGTTCAACGGCAACTTCTACAACCTGGCGGACTTCCTGTACCGGCTGCGCTCGCTCGTCTCCGTGCACGGCGGCCGCCTCGACGCGACCGGCCGGCTCTTCTCAGTGGACACCCTGACCTTCAACGAGAGCCCGCTCAGGTTCCCGCAGATCCAGGCCTCGCTCACCATCGACGCGTTCGTGTACGGCTCGGGCGTACCCAGCCCGGCGCCGATCCCGACGACGACCGACACCACCACGACCACGACGACCGAGGCTGCGCCTAGTGGCGCGTCCGCGACAGGAGCTCCCTAATGGCCAAGAAGCACGTCGATCCGCTGAAGGCGAAGCAGAAGAAGCAAAAGATCATGCTCGCCGTCCTCGGCGTGGTCTTCCTCGGTCTGATGGCCTTCCAGGTGCCGCGCGTGATGAAGCAGCTGAACCCGCCCGCACCGCCCGCTCGGACGACAGCGACGACGGCCACGCCGGCTCCCGGCACCCCGACGCTGGCCGCACCGACGCTTGCGGGTGCCGCTCAGGGCGCGGCCCAGACGACCGACGCCTCCGGATCGCTCGTATCTTCGGACGGCGCGGCCATGCAGGAGGGCCAGCTCGGCTCGTTCAGCCAGTTCGCCAGCAAGGATCCGTTCTCGCAGCAACTGAGTGAGGACAACGGCTCTTCGGGCTCTTCGGGCACGTCGAGCGGCGGTTTCTCCGGCTCGGGCACCCAGGATCCGGGCATCCCGGACATCCCCGGCAACAGCCCTGCGCCGGGCACCGCGACCATCTCCGTCAACGGGACGCTGTACACGGTGCCGGTCGGCACGGATTTCCCGCAATCGAGCGCAACCGATCCGACCATCGTGCCGCTCTTCCACCTCGTGTCACTCACCGCCCACACCGCGAAGATCTCGATCGTCGGCGGTGCGTATTCGACGGGCGCGCGGACGGTGACGCTGAAGGAGAAGAGGGCGGTCACGCTGGTGAACACGGCGGATGGCACGCGCTACAAGCTGACGCTGATGCCCCTTGGCACCGCGGTACCGAGCAGCACCGGAGGGAGTGGCAGCGACAGCCCGACGACGGTCACGCTTCCGCCCGCCACGCCGTAGTGGCCCGGCGGGGCCCGGAGACCCGCATTCCTAGCCTGCGCTGGACGGATCGAACGTCGAGGACATGCGCGCAAATGTGCGCGTCAGGTCTGAGCCGTCGCGAACGACGACGGTGATCGTCTTCAGCTGATTACCCAACGTTGGGGTATCGAAGTAGAGGTAGGTGTCGACCCGGTACGAGCGGTTGTCGGCGCCGGTCGCCGAATAGCTCGGGTCACAGGAGGACGCGGCAACGTTCGTCGGGCAGGAGGTCACGCTTGGAACGAGGGCCTTTGGCGCCACGGGGGTCTGCATGTTCTGCGTGTAGACCGTGTCGCCGGTGTAGTGCGAGTCTGCAAGCGCATAGTTCCACTCACTCGTGGCGAAGACGATGTTGCCGTATTTGAGCCCGCGATAGGCCTCCATCTGCTTGTTGCCGAGCGCCGATGCAGTGGAGATTCGGTTCGCGCGGGACAGCGCGGCGCTTCCGGAGGAGAACGCGGCAACGACCGCGAGGATGCCGACGTTCAGCATCACCATCGCCATCAGTAGCTCGAGCATGCCGAAGCCGCTCTCGTCTTGCGCCCGCAGGTGCACCTGAGAGCTATCGGCATCCCTCTTAAGAGGCTCAACCCCCCTGCCGATAGCTGTCTCGAGGGACTATCTGTGGCTGCCTACTCCTATTCCGCCATCAACGCCGAAGGCCTCGAGCTCACGGGGGAGCTCCATGCGCCCGACGATGCCGGCGCCCGGGAGCAGTTGCGGATTCGTGGCCTGCTGGCCCAGTACCTGAAGGAACTGCCCGCCAGCGGAGAGGACAGCGCCCGCACCACCTTCAAAAAGGTCAAGCCCAAGACGCTCCAGATCTTCTCGCGCCAGTTCGCGACCATGATCGAGGCGGGGCTGAACGTGGTCAGCGCGCTCGTGATCCTCGAGCAGCAAACGGACGACCAGTACTTCGCGCTCATCGTGCGCGAGCTCCGCGCCGACGTCGAAGGCGGGCTTCTGCTCTCCCAGGCGATGTCGCGCCACCCGAAGATCTTCGACCGGCTGTTCATCTCCATGGTCCAGGCGGGCGAGGCCGCGGGCATCCTCGACGAAGTGCTCGACCGCGTCGCGTTCCAGATCGAGAAGGCGACGCAGATCAAGCGCCGAGTGAAGGGCGCGATGCTCTACCCGACGATGGTGCTGATCTTCGCGTCGCTCGTTCTGATCGGCCTGCTCATGTTCCTCGTCCCGGTCTTCGTCCGGATCTTCGGCCAGCTCGGCGGCGAGCTTCCGACGCTGACCCAGTACGTGGTCTTCGCGTCGGACCTGCTGCGGGAGAAGTACTACATCATCTTCCCGGGCCTCGGTCTCGCGTTCTGGGGGCTCCGCAAGTACAAGAAGACGGAGTCAGGCCGCAGGAACTGGGACCGGCTCAAGCTCAAGTTCCCGATGAAGATCGGCTCGGTCGTCCTCAAGGTGACGATGGCCCGGTTCTCGCGCACGCTTTCCACGCTCGTCTCGGCAGGCGTGGACATCATCCAGGCACTCGAGATCACCGGACAGACGGCCGGCAACTGGGTGGTCGAGGAAGCCCTGGCCGACGTGCGCTTGAAGGTGGGGGAGGGTGTGCCGATAGCCCAGCCCCTCGTCGACAACCCGATCTTCCCCCCGATGGTGAGCCAGATGGTGAAGATCGGTGAGGAGACCGGAGAGCTCGAGAAGATGCTCGGCAAGATCGCGGACTTCTACGAGGACGAGGTCGATGCGGCCATCCAGTCGCTGACGTCGATCGTCGAGCCGCTGATGATGATCCTGGTCGGCATGATGGTCGGCGTCATCGTCATCGCGATGTACCTGCCGATGTTCAAGATGCTCTCGCTCGTCAAGTAACGAGCGCGGCGACCGTACAGAGGCCGCCGCGCCCGCTCGGAGGAGAACCGTTACCCGGTTCCGGCGATGAGGTAGACGGTCTCGCCGCCCGCCGCTGAGACCAGCAGGTCGGGAATCCCGTCTTGGTTCGAGTCGCCCAGCCCGACAGCGTCGAACCCGAGCGATTCTCCCGGCGTCGTGCTCGTGACCCGGCGGAGCAAGGAGCCGTCTGCACCCGAGAAGATCTCGACGCGTCCGGCGTCGTCGTCGCCGTAGGTGTACGAGCCGATGGCCAGGTCGATCTGCGCGTCGCCGTTCACGTCGCCGGCTTCGCGCCCTGGGCCGAGGCCTGCCTCAGGCGCGCCGAGCCAACTCTGCAACTCGCTGCCGTCGCGGCCCGAGTACACGGCTGCGCGGCCGCTGAATGGGCCGTTCGCCGAGTCGTCGAAGTCGGCCGCGTAGACGTCCGGTGTTCCGTCGCCGTTGACGTCTCCGACCCCTGCCACGAAGAACCACCCGAGATCGAGTCCGGTGGCCGGGGGAGAAACGGAGAAGAGCAGACGAGCGTTCGCGCCGGAAAAGACGTACGCCTTGCCGGGTCCAGGCGCAGGGCCCGGGCCCGCGTCGCGCGCACCCACGATCAGATCCGCCACGCGGTCGCCTGTGACATCGGCCGTCCAGTCCGTCGCGCTGCCGAAGTGGTCGCCCTGATCGCCGGCGTCCAGCTTGCGCAGAAGCTCGCCCGTCCGGCCGGAGAAGACATAGGCGCGGCCGGATTGGACCCCGGATTGCTTGCTGCGCGGAGCGCCGATGAGAACGTCTGCGTAGCCGTCGCCGTCGTTGTCTCCGGCGCTCGAGACTGCAGCCCCGAAGAAATCTCCGGCGTGGACGCCGGAGAGGGTGCGCAGCAGGCTCCCGTTGCGGCCGGAGAACAGGTAGGCGTGACCGGGCCCGGCCGATGGCGCGCCGACGATGACGTCGGCGATTCCGTCGCGATTCGTGTCGCCGGCGTCCGCCATTGCGTAGCCGAACTGCTCCGCGCCGACTCCATCCCACGCGTAGAGCAACGAACCGGTCCTGCCGGAGTACACGAAGGTGTGGCCGCCGGCGTGAAACGGCTCGCCGATGATCGCCTCCATGATGCCGTCCCCATTTACGTCGGATAGCTCGCTGACGGCCCAGCCGAAGAGGCCTCCCGGGTGCGTCCCGGAGAACGTCTGCAGCACGGTCACAGGCTCGACGAACGTACCCGCGGCCTGGGCTCCCGACGTGCCCAACGCCATCGTCGCAAGCGCGGCGATGATCGCGGTTCCACTTCGAATCCTCCTCATGTGAACCCTCCTCGTGATCCTCAGCTCGCCGCGGTCGCGGCTGCGGATCACGTTAGGAAGGGGCCAGCCGCAGCGCTTCCACAGTCTTGCCTAGTTCACGTCGCAGCTCGCTGCTGAGCGCGCTGCGAATCTCGGACGGCGGTGCGCCGAAGACCGAGTGGAAGACGCCTGTGAAGTGGCTGTGACTGTTGAAGCCGAGCTCCACGGCGACCGATCGAAGATCGGCATTTGATTCTGAAAGCCGATCGAGGGAGAGCCGCAGGCGCAGATGGGTCCGGTACGCGTGCAGCGTGTAGCCCGTCCGTTCGCGGAACACGCGACTGAGGTGGAAGGGAGACGTATGCAGAGCGCGGGCGAGCATTTCGAGGGAGTCGTGCTCGCAGACACGCTCTGTCAGGAGCGCCTTCGCGTCTTCGACGAGCAGGTGATGGTTGTCCTGCGTGCTCTTGCGACTCCCGCACCGGCGCTTGTCGTGGACGGTCGCGCCACGCTCGAGTGAGCGTGCAAACGCATAGTGCGCGGCCTCCTCTATCTCGAGCGGCTGACCTGTCCCGGCCCGGAGTGCGTGTGAGGCCAGCCGCAGGCGTTTGTGCGCATCGGCGTCGCTCGGCCCGTGGTCGAAAGGCATCCGCCGATCGGGGTCGAGGCCGAGCCCGCCGAGGACTGCCTCGGCGGCGTGCCCCTGCGCACACACGAACAGGCAAAGATCTCCGCGCGCGTCGTGGAGGACGCGTCGATAGCGCTCACCAGGGCTGTAGAACATCACGTGGTTCGGATTGGCCAGCACGGGACGGCGCCCGGTCTGCTGGATCACCACGCTCGTCCCGGGGAAGGCCGCGACGTACATGTCCCCGTTGACGTTCACCTCCTGCCAGCGCCGATCCTCAGGCGGGCACCGGAACTCCCCGACAGAGATGGCCCGGCCCTGGTACAGGATGCGTTTCGCGCTCACTCTCGGACAGTAGGACGACCGGAGAGCCATGTCAGGTGGGCGCGGGGGCCGGATCGAGCAGGATTCTGGAAAGAGCCCTCGGCGCCGCTAAAATTCGATGGCTTGGCGGCGTAGCTCAGTTGGTTAGAGCAGCGGAATCATAATCCGCGTGTCGCAGGTTCGAGTCCTGCCGCCGCTACCTCCGCCGCAAGATCAGCCGGCTCCGCCGGCCATGATGATCTTGCGGCGCTCGGCTACCGGTGGTCGCCCTGCAGTCGACGCTGGCAGAGCCGGCATCGGCGGCGGCTGAATAGGGGATGGCGGCCCAGCCGAGAGATCCGATACCGATGGTCGTGAGCAAGTTCGCTCTCGCCGCCATCTGTCTCGTTCTTTCCTCCGTGGGTTGTGGCACGCAGGAGAAGCAGCGGCCGCCTGAACGCGTACTTGTCCCGAATGTGGTCGGACTTGGGGAGAACGCGGCCCTTCGGAAGATCACCCGCGCCGATCTCTGCGTCCAGGACATCTCGTACTTAGCGCGCCCCGTGAAGTCCGACGTCGTGGTCGAGCAGTGGCCGAAACCCGGAGCGCTGGCGCCTCCGACGCTGCGAATGGCGCTATTCATGTCACAGGCGGCAGGAGCAGGAATCTTCTCGTCGCGCTCGCGATCTCTAGGAGACTGCCCGCCGACCCATTACGTCGTGCCCTTCCCTACTGCCGATATGACCCCATGATTCGCCTCCCCACATGCCGATGCCGGCTTTGCCGGCGTCGGCCACCCGGGGCTCGGATGGACCCGATCGAAGTCATCATGGCCGGGCGCAGCCCGGCCGGACTTCGATCGGCCGGGGCTGGACTTCGATTCGTTGGCTACACTTCCGTGTCCGCGTAGGGCCGGGGCCTTGTCTCGGCGTGCGCTTTCCCACTAACGCGAAGCAGAAATGGCCACTGGAGTACGAGACAAAATCACGCTCGCCTGCAACGAGTGCAAGCGGCGTAACTATATGAGCACGAAGTCGAAGCGGAACACGCCCGACCGGCTCGAAGTGAAGAAGTACTGCCGCTGGTGCGGTCATCACACGGCGCACCGGGAGACTCGCTGATGGCGCGTCAGACGCGAGCACAGCGACGGGCGCGACGAGCCCAGATGGCGCCGGGTACCGAAGCCGCCCTGCCGGGCGGTCCCCGTTCTCCTGCGCCGCCACGCAGACCGACCGCGCGTGCGGATAGTCGTCCCGAGCCGGAGCGAGAGCCACGCACACTTCCCGGTGGCGGGACGCGGCGGTTTGTCGCGGAGTCGTGGGGGGAGCTCAAGAAGGTCGAGTGGCCAAACCAGAGCCAGCTCATCCAGGGCGTGGTCGTCGTCCTCATCGCCTGCCTGATCGTCGGCATCTATCTCTGGGGCGCCGACCTCGTCTTCAAGCGACTAGTCCAGGATGTCTTTATCTAATGTTCAAGTGGTACGTCATCAACACGTACTCCGGGCACGAGAACAAGGTGAAGACCAATCTCGAGCATCGGATCATGTCCATGAACCAGGCGCCGAAGTTCCGCCGGGTCGTCGTCCCGACCGAGCAGGTGATCGAGACGAAAGAGGGGCAGAAGGTTCAGATCGAGAAGCGCGTGCTGCCCGGCTACGTCCTCGTGAACATGGACATGACCGACGAGGCCTGGACGGTTGTGAAGAACACTCCCGGCGTCACCGGCTTCGTCGGCGCCGGCGCGAAGCCCGTGCCCTTGGCCCAGAGCGAGGTCGACCGCATCCTCCACACCGGGCGCGGCGACGGTGATCGTCCGCGCGCCCAGGTCGAGTTCTCGCTCGGCGAGTCGGTGAAGGTAACCTCCGGCCCGCTCTCCGACTTCGACGGCGAGGTCGTCGACGTCAACGGGGATCAGCAGAAGCTCAAGGTGCTCGTCGACATCTTCGAGCGGCAGGTGCCGGTGGAACTGACCTTCGACCAGGTGAAGAAATTAGATTGAATCCCGTGCCTGGGTTCAGCCTGGCTCGGGCGTAACTAATCATGGCCAAGAAAGTTCTCACGCTCATCAAGCTGCAGATCCCCGGCGGGCAGGCCAATCCGGCGCCGCCGGTCGGTCCTGCGCTGGGCCAGCACGGCGTCAACATCATGGAGTTCTGCAAGGCGTTCAACGCGCAGACCCAGCAGGAGAACGGGCGCATCATCCCGGTCGAGATCACGGTGTACGAGGACCGCTCCTTCGACTTCATCACGAAGACGCCGCCGGCTGCCGTCCTGATCAAGGAGGCGCTGCGGGTCGAGAAGGGCTCGGGCGAGCCGAACCGAGAGAAGGTCGGCCGGCTAACCCGCGACCAGGTGCGCCAGATCGCCGAGGCAAAGATGCCCGACCTCAACGCGCGAGACGTGGAGCAAGCGATGCGCATCATCGCGGGCACGGCGCAGTCGATGGGTGTCGAGACGGACGTGCTCTGATGCTGCACGGGAAGAAATACAGGAACGCGAAGTCGCTGTTCGCCCGCGAGCAGGAGTACTCCCCGATCGAGGCGATCCGCCTGCTGAAGGAGATGGAGACGGCGAAGTTCGACGAGACGGTCGAGGTCCATTTTCGCCTTGGCCTGAACGTCCGGCACGCCGACGAGCAGCTCCGGGGCACGCTGATGCTCCCGCACGGAACGGGCAAGGAGGCCCGCGTCGCCGTCTTCGCCGAGGGCGAGAAGGCGAAGGAAGCGCAGGAGGCAGGCGCGGACGTGGTCGGTTCAGCCGATCTCGCGAAGCGCGTCGAGGAAGGATTCACCGACTTCGACGTCGCCGTCGCCACGCCGGACCAGATGGGCAATGTCGGCAAGCTGGGGCGCATCCTCGGTCCCCGCGGCCTGATGCCGAACCCGAAGACGGGCACCGTGACGATGGACGTCGCGAAGGCTGTCAAGGACGCCAAGGCCGGCAAGCTCGAGTACCGCACCGACCGCGGCGCGTGCGTTCACGTTTCGATCGGCAAGAAGAGTTTCGAGGAGCGGCAGCTGGTGGAGAACTACGCGGCGCTCCTGGACGAGATCGTGCGCGCAAAGCCGGCGGCGGCCAAAGGCCGTTACATCCGGCAGATCACGCTCGCCAGTACGATGAGCCCTGGCATTCACGTCGATCCCGCGAAGACCCGCGGCATCGTCGAAGAGTTCGAGGAGTCCCAGCAAGAAGCAGTTACGGCCTAGTCAGACAGCCCGTCGCCAAAGACAGCTGGCAGCTCGCAAGAGCGGAAGTCCAGCCGAGGCGGATCGGTGAAGAGAGGTGTCACCTCCTTTCAGCGAGCCCGCCCACGTGCGGGCTCGAATCGTTCAGGAGGTGAATGGATTGAAGAAGAGCGACAAGGAGCGAGTCGTCAGCGAGCTCGCCGAGCGGCTGAAGACGTCGCCGACGCTGATCGTCGCGGACTATCGCGGCCTGACCATGCCGCAGATCGACGCCCTGCGCGGGCAGCTGCTCGAGCACGGCGCCCGCTTCGCGGTGGTCAAGAACACGCTCACGCGCCGCGCGGCCGAAGCCGCCGGGGTCGAGATGTTGCTGGCGATGCTCGAGGGCCCGACGGCGATCGCGTTCCTCGAGTCCGAGGGCGACCCCGTCGCCGTCGCGAAGGCGCTGTCCACGGCGGCTCGAGAGACCCAGGTGCTGATCATCCGCGGCGGGATCATGGAAGGCCGCGCGATCACCGGCGACGACGTGCAAAACCTCGCGAAGCTGCCGCCGACCGACGTCCTGCGGGCACAGGTCGTCGCCGCGATCGCCGCGCCGATGACCACGATTGTCGGACTGTTCAACGCCCCGCTGCGAGATCTCGTCGGCGTGCTGGAGGCCCGGATCGAGCAGCTCGAGGCGCAGGGCGACACGACGGGCGCAGCGCCTTCCGAGACGGTTAGTGGCTCTGAGCCACAAAGTGAGGAACCAGCCGAAAGTCCCGCAGCAGAACCAATATCCACAGACGAAACAGTTAGTGGCTCTGAGTCACAAAGTCCCGAACCGGCAGAAACTGAAGAGGAAGGAGCAAGCTAGATGGCAACCGATACTGCGAAGCTCGTCGAGTCGCTCGGCAAGATGACCGTGCTCGAGCTCGTCGAGCTGAAGGACGCGCTCGAGGAGGAGTGGGGTGTCACCGCCGCGGCTCCGGTCGCGGTCGCTGCCCCGGCAGCCGGCGACGGCGCGGCGGCGGCCGAGGAGCAGACCTCGTTCGACGTCGTGCTCACGGCGGCGGGCGGTCAGAAGATCCAGGTGATCAAGGTCGTCCGTGCGCTGACGGGCCTGGGCCTGAAGGAGGCGAAGGACCTCGTCGACTCGGCTCCCAGCGCGGTCAAGGAGGGTGTCGCGCAGGACGAGGCGGACTCGGTCAAGGCTCAGCTCGAGGAGGCTGGGGCCACCGTCGAGGTCAAGTAAGGCCTACGACCCAAGCTTAGAGCTGGGGGAACCTTCCGGGTTCCCCCAGCTGCTGCGCCACTGGCCTTCCCTGGCGGGGTGCGCTACCATCCCGGCGAACGAACGGCGGATTCCGCAGGGGTACCCTTGCGCAGAAGCGGGGGGATCGGCTACCCTGACGGGTTGCGCCGCTGTTCCCGCCTGTCCACGCCCGTCTGCCCGCCGTTCGAGTCTCGCTCTACATCTCTAAGGGAGGATTCATCTCTTGACCACCAAGGTCGCTGCGCCTAGCGCGCGCACCAGTTTCTCGCGTCTCAAGCATGTCCTCGACCTTCCCAACCTGATTGACATCCAGAAGGCCTCGTTTCAGTGGTTCCTGGACGAAGGTCTCCGCGAGACGATCGACGACATTTCGCCGATCGAGGACTACACCGGCACCCTCGCCGTCGAGTTCGGTGCCTACAAGTTCGGGGAGCCCCAGTTCTCCATCAAGGAGTGCCGTGAGAAGGACCTGACCTATCAGGCTCCGCTCTCGATGACGGTCCGCTTCGTCAACAAGGAGACGGGCGAGATCCGCGAGCAGACGGTCTTCATGGGCGACTTCCCGATGATGACCGAGTGGGGCACCTTCATCATCAACGGCACCGAGCGCGTCATCGTGACCCAGCTCGTCCGCAGCCCGGGCGCCTACCTGATGGAGCCCAAGGACGCCACGAAGCAGGTCTTCACGGCGAACCTGATGCCGTCTCGCGGCTCGTGGCTGGAGCTCGAGATCGACAAGAAGGGCATCGTCTACGCCCGGATCGACCGGAAGCGCAAGCTCCCGATCACGACCCTGCTGCGGGCTCTGCCCGAGGAGGACCCGACCACCGGGTTCAAGCTCGACACCTCCTCGAACGAGGCGATCCTCAAGCTCTTCAAGAACTCGATCTACATCGTGAACACGCTCGAGAAGGACCCGTCCACGCGTGAAGAGGAAGCGCTCATCGAGGTGTTCAAGAAGCAGCGCCCCGGGGAGCCGCCGACGCTCGACAACGCGCGGAACCTGCTCAAGGCGCTCTTCTTCGATCCCAAGCGCTACGACCTGACCAAGGTCGGCCGCTACAAGCTCAACCAGCGGCTCGGAGTCACCGTTCCGGACAACGTCCGCGTCCTGACGACCGAGGACATCCTCTCGCTCGTCAAGCGGCTCGTCGACCTGCCCACGCAGCTCGGCGTGCCCGAGGACTCGAAGGACTACGCGGCGGACGCGATCGTCCTCAACCGCGACCCGATCCGGGCTGAGCTCGACGAGTACGAGCACTTCGGCAACCGCCGCCTCCGCACGGTCGGCGAGCTGATCCAGGAGGCATTCCGGGTCGGCCTCTACCGCATGGAGCGTGTCGTCCGGGAGCGGATGACGACGGAGGACGTCGACACGATCACGCCGCAGACGATCATCAACATCCGGCCGGTCGTGGCCGCGCTCAAGGAGTTCTTCGGCTCCTCGCAGCTGTCGCAGTTCATGGACCAGACGAACTCGCTCGCCGGCCTGACGCATCGCCGCCGCCTGTCGGCGCTCGGCGCGGGCGGCCTTACGCGCGAGCGCGCGCCGATCGAGGTGCGCGACGTGCACCCGACCCACTACGGGCGCATGTGCCCGATCGAGACCCCTGAAGGGCCGAACATCGGCCTGATCGGCTCGCTCGCCTCGATGGCGACCGTCTCCGAGTTCGGGTTCATCCAGACGCCGTACCGGAAGGTGGTTGGCGGCAAGGTGACGGACGAGATCATCTATCTCGACGCCGCCGAGGAGGCGCAGTTCACGATCGCGCAGGCGTCCGAGCGGGTCGACGACAAGACGGGCAGGTTCCTGCACTCGCCGGTGCTCTGCCGCTCCCGCGAGGGCGAGGCGGTCACCGCCGATCCCAAGGACATCCAGTACATGGACGTCGCGCCGGCGCAGATCGTCTCGGTCGCGACCGCGCTGATCCCGTTCTTGGAGCACAACGACGCGAACCGCGCGCTCATGGGCGCGAACATGCAGCGGCAGGCAGTGCCGCTGATGATCGCCCAGGCGCCGATCGTCGGCACGGGCCTCGAGTACCGCGCCGCGATCGACACCGGTGACGTCGTCCTCGCGTACCAGGCCGGCACGGTCGTCGACGTCGACGCCGAGCACATCACGGTCGAGACGAAGGACGGCAAGGACGAGTACCCGATGACGAAGTTCATGCGATCGAACCAGGGCACGCTGATCCATCACAAGCCGATCGTGTCGCTGAACGACAAGGTCAAGGCGGATCAGGTCCTGGCCGACGGCAGCTCGACCGACATGGGCGAGCTGGCGCTCGGCGCCAACCTGCTCGTCGCGTTCATGCCGTTCGAGGGCTACAACTTCGAGGACGCAATCGTCATCTCCGAGCGGCTCGTGAAAGAGGATGTCCTCTCCTCCATCCACATCCACGAGTACGAGATCGACGCGCGCTCGACAAAGCTGGGCGACGAGGAGATCACGCGCGACATCCCGAACCGCTCCGAGGAGTCACTCAGTGACCTCGACGACCGTGGCGTCGTGCGCATCGGCGCAGAGGTTGGCTCGGGCGACCTGCTCGTCGGAAAGGTCACGCCCAAGGGCGAGACCGAGCTGACCGCGGAAGAGAAGCTGATCCGGGCGATCTTCAAGGAGAAGGCGCGTGAGGTTCGCGACACGTCGCTGAAGGTTCCGCACGGCGAGGGCGGCAAGGTCATCGACGTGAAGACGTTCTCGCGCGAGTCCGGCGACGATCTGTCGCCCGGCGTGAACGAGCTCGTCCGCGTCTACGTCGCCAAGAAGCGCAAGATCGCGGAAGGCGACAAGCTCGCCGGCCGCCACGGCAACAAGGGCGTCATCTCGAAGATCGTCGCCGAGGAGGACATGCCGTTCCTGGAGGACGGCCGTCCCGTCGACGTGATCCTCAACCCACTCGGCGTGCCGAGCCGGATGAACATCGGCCAGATCCTCGAGACCCACCTCGGGTGGGCGGCCGCACACGGCGTCTTCGCCAACGGCGAGGGCCCGAACGGCATGGCGTCCAAGCCGATTGCCGCGGACAACCCGCACGCCGTCGCGACGCCGGTGTTCGACGGCGCGACCGAGGAGGACGTGGACGAGGCGCTCGTCAAGTGGGCGAAGGACAATCCCGACTCGCCGATCAAGTTCCTGGTCGACGAGAGTCGGCCCGTCGGCCGGAAGACCTCCGGCAAGGTCCGCCTCTTCAACGGGAAGACGGGCGATCCGTACGAGCAGAAGGTGACGGTCGGCTTCATGTACATCCTGAAGCTGCTGCACCTCGTTGACGACAAGATCCACGCCCGCTCGACCGGCCCTTACTCGCTCGTGACGCAGCAGCCGCTCGGCGGCAAGGCCCAGTTCGGCGGTCAGCGCTTCGGCGAGATGGAGGTCTGGGCGCTAGAGGCGTACGGCGCCGCCTACACGCTGCAGGAGATGCTCACGATCAAGTCCGACGACACGGTCGGGCGCGTGAAGGCTTACGAGGCGATCGTCAAGGGCGAGAACATCGCCGAGCCGTCCATCCCCGAGAGCTTCAAGGTGCTGCTGAAGGAGATGCAGTCGCTGGCGCTCGACGTCAACGTCCTCTCCGACGAGGGCACGACCGTCGAGGTGCGCGAGGAAGACGACGAGCTCCTGCGCGCGGCGGAGGAGCTCGGGATCGACTTGTCGCCCGGCTCCTTGCGCGCGGCGGCCCGCCCGCCCACGGCCGAGGAGGCCGAGGAAGGGCAGGAACGCGTCGACCTCGACGGTGAGATGGCGCTGCCGAACGACGAGGAGCTCGGCGACCTGACGGACGTCGAGGTCGCGGACGACGGCGACGAAGAAGAGACCGAAGCCCCGGCGGTTGCCGAGGGCGAAGTTGAACTAGAAGAGTCCTAGGAGGAAGAGAGCACTTTGATCGACATCAATGATTTCGACGCCATTCGCATCGGGCTTGCGTCCAGCAAGCAGATCCGCGACTGGTCCTCCGGCGAGGTAACGAAGCCGGAGACGATCAACTACCGCACGCTCAAGCCGGAGCGTGACGGTCTCTTCTGCGAGCGTATCTTCGGGCCGACGAAGGACTGGGAGTGCTACTGCGGCAAGTACAAGCGCGTCCGCTACAAGGGCATCATCTGCGAGCGCTGCGGCGTCGAGGTGACGCGCCAGAAGGTGCGCCGCGAGCGCATGGGTCACATCGACCTGGCCGCGCCCGTCTCGCACATCTGGTTCTTCAAGGGCGTGCCGAGCCGGATCGGCTACCTGCTCGACATCGCTCCGCGCGAGCTCGAGAAAGTCCTGTACTTCGCGGCTTCGATCGTGACCCAGGTCGACGTCCCCGCGCGCAAGAAGGATCTGAACGATCTCGAGGACAAGGTCAAGGGCGAGGCCGAGCGTATCGAGGTCGACCGCGAGGAGGCTCTCGCCGCGCTCGAGGATCGCCTCAAGCGGCGCCGCGACTTCTTCGCGAAGGGCAAGGAGACGAAGTTCGACGAGGACGACGACTTCTGGGTCCGCGGCCTGTCGAACTGGGCCGAGGAGCAGGCGATGCCACCGCTCGAGGAGGCGCGCACACTCGCGGGCGGTATGTTCCCCGACCTCGTCAACCAGATCACGACCGAGGATTCGAAGAAGATCCGCGAGCTCGTCCGCAACGCGGCGATCCGTGACGACCGCAAGCTGACTCCGCGCGAGCTGGAGAACGTCGCTGCGGCTGCGGAGCAGATCCTCAAGGGGCTCGAGCCGCTGTTCAAGCAGCAGGCCAAGGCGACGGGCTCGAAGAAGGGCGCGATCTCCAAGCACATCAACCGCATCCTCGACGCGCTCCTCGACGGCGACGAGATCGCGGAGGAGGACGACAAGTTCGTCTCGGGCATCGACATGAAGAACCTCGACCGCGCGCGGGATCTCGGCAACGGGCTCCTGGGCGACGTCGTCGACACGTGGGACGGCGAGCAGGACATCCGAGAGCTCACGAATGACCTCTGCCTCCGGACCGACGGGAAGATCCAGAAGGAGGATCTCGACGCGATCATCCAGTGGGCGCTGAAGGTCCGCGAGATGTACCTCGACATCGAGTCGCGCCGCGGCGACGCGCGCGATGCCTCCGTCGATTCCGTCAACCGGCTCGAGCAGACCTGGCTGCTGTTCAAGGATCTCGAGCCGAAGATGATCGTCAACGACGAGCAGCTGTTCCGCGAGCTGAAGGACCGCTTCGGATCCCCGTACGGGTTCGGCGTCTACTTCCGCGGCGGCATGGGCGCAGAGGCGATCCGCGACCTGCTCAAGGACCTCGACCTCAAGGCCGAGGCCGCGTCGCTGCGCGAGACCATCCGCACCTCGAAGGGCCAGAAGCAGCAGCGTGCGATCAAGCGCCTCAAGGTCGTGAACGCGTTCATCACGTCGGAGAACCGTCCCGAGTGGATGGTCCTCGAGGCCGTGCCGGTCATTCCCCCGGAGCTTCGCCCGATGGTGCAGCTCGACGGTGGCCGCTTTGCCACGAGCGATCTGAACGACCTCTATCGGCGCGTGATCAACCGGAACAACCGCCTCAAGCGGCTGCTCGACCTCGGCGCGCCCGAGATCATCGTCAACAACGAGAAGCGGATGCTGCAGGAGGCCGTCGACGCACTCTTCGACAACGGCCGCCGCGGCCGCTCGGTGACGGGCCCGGGCAACCGTCCCCTCAAGTCACTGTCCGACATGCTCAAGGGCAAGCAGGGCCGGTTCCGCCAGAACCTGCTCGGCAAGCGCGTCGACTACTCCGGCCGCTCGGTGATCGTCTCCGGCCCGAACCTGAAGCTGCACCAGTGCGGCCTGCCGAAGCTGATGGCGCTCGAGCTCTTCAAGCCGTTCATCATGAGCCGGCTCGTCGAGCGGAAGTCCGTCCAGAACATCAAGGCGGCGAAGAAGTACGTCGATTCCATGACCGAGGAGGTCTGGGACGTCCTCGAGGAGGTCATCGCCGAGCATCCGGTTCTTCTCAATAGGGCGCCGACGCTGCACCGTCTCGGCATCCAGGCCTTCGAGCCCGTGCTCGTCGAGGGCAAGGCGATCCAGGTGCACCCGCTCGTCTGTCACGCGTTCAACGCGGACTTCGACGGCGACCAGATGGCCGTGCACCTTCCGCTCTCGGCGGAGGCGCAGGCCGAGGCGCGCATCCTGATGCTCTCCTCGAACAACATCCTCTCGCCGGCCAGCGGCCGCCCGCTGGCGACGCCGACGAAGGACATGGTGCTCGGCACGTATTACCTCACGTACTGCGAGAGCGACCTCTCGCAGGCCAAGGTCGAGGATTTCGATCCGAGGCCGAAGAGGTTCGCGAGCGAAGAGGAGGTCGAGCACGCGCTCGACGCAGGGCAGGTGAAGCTGCAGCAGCCGATCGAGTTCCGCTGGAACGGCGACCTGCTGTTGACGACGCCCGGTCGCGTCATCTTCAACGCCGAAGTCGAGCGGGTGCTCGAGGAGGCCGTTGACGACTACGACAGTGACGAGCCGCTGCACGACTACATCAACCGCACGCTCCCCAAGCGTGAGCTGGACGCCTTCATCGTCGAGCTCGTCGACGGGTACGGGGCGCATTCCATCGCCGTGGTCCTCGACATGATCAAGACCCTCGGCTTCAAGTACGCCACGCAGGCCGGCGTCACGATCTCGAAGAACGACATCGTGATCCCGCCCGACAAGGAGAAGATCCTCGCCGAGTACGAGGTGCGCGTCGCGCAGGTGGCGGCGCAGTACCAGCGCGGACTCATCACCGACGAGGAGCGCCACGAGTCGATCGTGAACATCTGGACGGAGGCAACCGACACCGTCGCCGATGCGATGGAGCGGACCTTCTTCGAGCTGAACCCGATCTACATGATGGCCAACTCCGGCGCTCGCGGATCGTCCAAGCAGATCCGCCAGCTGGCCGGCATGCGCGGCCTGATGGCCAATCCGAAGGGCGAGATCATCGAGCGCCCGATCAAGGCCAACTTCATGGAAGGCCTCTCGGTGCTCGAGTACTTCATCTCGACGCACGGCGCCCGCAAGGGTCTCGCCGACACCGCGCTGCGAACGGCAGACTCCGGCTACCTCACGCGGCGTCTCGTCGACGTGTCGCAGGACGTCATCATCCGCGAGGAGGACTGCAAGACGAAGGAGTTCGTGGAGCTCCCGATCTATGCACCCGAGGGGATCAACAAGAGCGTCCTCGGCCGCAACCTTGCGCAGGACGTGCACAAGCCGCTTGCGAGCGGTAAGCCCGGCAAGACCGTGGTCGCCGAGAAGGGCGAGGATCTCACGCTGCCGGTCTTGGAGGAGATGATCGCGGAGCTCGGTGACGATGTCGCGCGCACGGTGATGCTGCCGGTGCGCTCCGTGCTCAAGTGCAGGAGCGAGTTCGGCGTTTGCCGCACCTGCTACGGCACGTTCCTCGCCACCGGGGCCGGCGCCGACATCGGCGACGCGGTCGGCATCATCGCCGCGCAGTCGATCGGCGAGCCGGGCACGCAGCTGACGATGCGGACGTTCCACACGGGCGGTGTCGCCGGTGCGGACATCACGCACGGCCTGCCGCGTGTCGTCGAGATCTTCGAGGCGCGAAACCCGAAGGGTGCTGCCACGCTCGCAGAGGTGGGGGGCAAGGTCGAGATCGAGGACGGGGACCGCGGTCCGAAGATCACGATCATCCCGCACGACCTCAAGAAGGACGAGGAGCCGAAGGCCGTTCAGCTCCCGCGCCGCACGCGCCTGCTCGTCACGAACGGGCAGGAAGTGCAGCCGGGCGACCCGCTGCATGAGGGCTCGCTGAACCCGGCCGACTTCCTGCGCCTGAAGGGCTACACGGAGACCGAGCTGTACCTCGTCGGCGAGGTGCAGAAGGTCTACAAGTCACAGGGCGTCGAGATCCACGACAAGCACATCGAGCTGATCGTCCGCCAGATGCTGAAGAAGGTGCGCGTCGAGAACGCGGGCGAGACCGATCTGCTGCCGGGCCAGCTCGTCGACAAGAACGTGCTCGATCGTGAGAACGCGCGCGTGAAGAAGGAGAAGAAGGAGCAGGCGACGTTCGAGCCGTTGATCCTCGGGATCACGAAGGCCTCGCTCGCCACCGAGTCCTTCCTCTCGGCCGCGTCCTTCCAGGAGACGACGAAGGTGCTGACGGACGCTTCGATCGAGGGCAAGATCGACCGTCTGGTCGGGTTGAAGGAGAACGTGATCATCGGGAAGCTGATCCCGGCGGCCACCGGGCTGAAGCAGTACAGGAACATCGAGATCGGCCCGTCGGACAAGGTGCCGCCCTCCGCGTACATGCGGCCGGCGACCGAGGAGCAGCTGCTGGCTGCACTGGAGGAGATCGACTCCGACGGCAGCAACGGCATCGACCTCGATTCGCTCGGCATCGATCTGGGCGAGCCGGCGGCCGAGGACGTCAGCCCTCGCAGCGACCTCGAGGCCGAGGAGATTCCCGAAGTGGACTCTCCGCTCGACAAAGATCAGTAACCACAGGCGTTAACTGTTCGTAAGCGAGGCCGGGCACTGCCCGGCCTCGCGGCTACTGTTACGCCTGTGAAGAGGCTCGGGGTCCTCGTCGCGGCTGCGCTCGCGCTTGCTCTTGCGGGAGGGAAGGGTGCGCCCGCGAAGCAGCTGGCGGCGAATTGCATCCTGCCCTCGCAGACGCCCGTCTGGCTCGACTTCGCCGACGGCTCGGTGCCCTTCTGGAACATCTTCGCGAAGCCCGGCGTCGTCGCGATGGCGTCGAACTACATCTTCCCCCCGAAACTCAGGGCCGCCGGGGCTCAGACCGTCTACTTCGACCTCCATCTGAACAAGCGGGTCGGAACGCCGAGCAACCCCGCCGATCCGAGCACGATCGTCGCGAAGGCGAACAAGTTCTACGAGTACGCGGCGGGATCGATGGACTGCTCGAACCCGGTCATCGCCGAGAACGAGCTCTTCGGCGCGTGGCTCGCGACGCCGTGGTCGCCGACGAACGCGCAATACCGCGCCAATGTCCTGCTGTTCCTGCAGACCCTGCGCGTGCGCGGCGCACAGCCCTGGCTGCTCGTGAACAGTGCGCCGTACACCGCCGAAGGCCTCGCGCTCGACTGGTGGCGCGCAGTGGCGGACGTCGCCGGAATCGTGCGTGAGGTCTACTTCCCGGCGCCCCTGATCCATAGAAAAGGGCCCATCGCGGGCAACCGCGCGCTTCGCACCGCCTTCAGGAACGGGATCCTGGACTTCACCAAGATCGGCATCCCCGTCTCGAAGCTCGGCCTCTTTCTTGGCTTCCAGACGACGAAGGGCACCGGAGGGCGTGAAGGGCTCGCGGCCAGGCCCTGGTACCAGACCGTCAAATGGCAGGCGCTCGCGGCTCGCTTTGTCGCGCGGGACATGAAGATCCACTCGCTGTGGTCTTGGGGCTGGGCGGAATGGAAGACGACTCCGGGAGAGCACGATCCGGCCAAGCCCGTCGCTGCCTGCGTCTACCTCTGGACTCGCAATCCGAAGCTCTGTAACGGCCCGAGGATGGTTGGGCGTGGCTTCAACACATCACGGACCGAGGGGCAGCTCATCCTCCGGCCGGGCCTGCGCTGCCGGCTCGGCACCGCCGCAGTGCGTTGGTCCGCCATCAATCCGATCCAGCGCCTCACGGGAGACGCCGAGCTCGCGTTCTCGAACGCTTTCGCGCGCGCGGTGCAGCAGCGCACTGTGCACGTCGGGTATGGCGACATCCTGGCTGCGGAGCGCTCGATCATCGCGTCCCGCTTCAGCGGCTCGCGCGGCGCGTACCTGGCCGCGATCTCAGAGGCTCGGACGAACCTCGCGGTGGCGCGGAGCGTGATCGGCGACGAGTTGCGGCGCGCGCGGATCGAGAGCCGGTTCCGCGTGTCGTGGCCGAACGCACGCCAGATCGCGGACTACCACGAGACGTACGGCGAGCTGCAGGTGCGTCTCGTCCAGGCCAAGGCGCAAACCGTGTGGCTCGGCGGTCGTCGCGCGGGGTACGCGCTGGAATCCGCCGCGCCTCCGCAGCTCATGGGTCTTTCGTCCGGCCGCTGGGCGGCATTGTGGTCGCCGCTCGGAACGGTTCAGGTCCGCCCGCTCGGCCCACCAATGCCGCTCGGTTCACTTGCGCTCGGGAACGCCCAGCAAGCGATCCGCGCAGCACTCATCGCGCAGGCCCGCGAGGCACGGTTCCCGACGTGGCTGACGGCGGCGCAGAAGTCCGCGTTCCCTGAGGCGATCTGCTGGCGCGACCAGCTGCCGGAGCTCGGAGAGGTGGACCTCACGAACTACCTGCCGTTTCTGGCGCTTACTTCGTAGCGCGCAGCAGGAAGCCGCTCTTGCCCGGGCGGATCTCCACGCTGGAGAAGCCGGCGAAGAGCCGACTGAGCCCGTCTCGCGTGTAGTCGAAGATCGGGCACTTGTTGATCACTTCGTAGCGCAGCTTCCGGATCGGCCCTTTCGTCCACGTCCAGCGCGGGAAGCTCGCGACGACCGACCCGCCCGGGGCGAGCAGCTCGGAGATGCGCGTGACGTGCGCCGGGGCGTTCTCGATGTAGTCGAAGTACCCCATTGCGAGAACGACGTCGTACGAGCCGGGAATCGGCGTCTCGAGGAAGTCACCCTGGATCAGTGTGACCTTGTCGCCGAAGCGCTCGAGTCGCTCGCGTGCGAGGCCGAGCATCGAGTCGGACAGGTCGACGTCCACGTAGCGGGACGCGCCCTGGTCGAGGATCAATTCTCCGATCCGTCCCGAGCCACCTCCGACGTCGAGGACGCGGGGCGCGTCGCGCTCGCGTGCCACCTCGAGAGCGAACTCGCGGCGGTCGAAAAGGCCCGGACGCAGGGCCCGCTGGAGCGCATGCTCTTCGTCGTAGAGGTGGTCAAACGAGAACGCCTTCTTCCGAAAGTGCTCGCGTACGCGTCCCGTAGAGTCGGTCGATGTCGTCATATGCCTGTTCGTAGCTCAGCAGCTTGTAGCGGCGCGCCACTTCTCGCAACCTCCGGGCGACGATCTGCCGTCCCGTGTTCCGCCAGAGGCTCCTTGTCGTCGAGGTGAGCCGCTGCCGGGCGGATGCTGAGGGTGGAAGCGCCGCCTTGAGCGGCTCCGGGTCGAATTCGTAGGGATGAAAATACAGAACCGGGTAGGCCGTCCGCCGCCGCACTCCGTCGAGAGCGCGCTCGAGCAGCCCTGGCGGCAGGACGCGCCAGTAGGCACCTCCGCCGATCGGGACCGAGCCCCAGACGGCGACCGGGAGCTCCCAGAGCTCCGCGCCGCCGGCTAGCTCCAGGCGGTAGGGAGACTCCGGAATGCCACCGATCCGCTCGCGGACGCGCGGCGAGTCGTACTGGCTCGAGTCGTAGCGAAAGCCCGCTTCCGCCAGCACCTCGTAGGCCCAGGGCGTCTGCCGATTGATCGAGAAGGCGGGTGCGCGGTAGGCGATGGGGTGCCGCCCCGTGACGTCGGCGATCGCGTCCACGGATCGCTCGAGGTCGGCGCGGAACTCTTCCCGGGTCTGCTCGTAGACGCGGGTATGGGCAAACCCGTGGCAGGCGGGCTCGTGGCCACGGCGGACGATCTCCTGCACCAGGTCACGGTGGTTCGCGACGCTCATCCCGAGCAGGAAGAACGTTGCGCGGGCTTGGAGGTCGTCGAGCAGGTCGAGCACGACGGCGGTCTGCCGCTCGAGCGCCGAGTAAGGACGATCCCAGTCCGACAGCCCGAGTCGCCGGAGCACCAGCTGGTGCCAGTCCTCGAAGTCGATGCTGAGCAGCAGCGCCGGCCGTCCCTCCACCGCGGCCGACTCTAGTGCCGCGGGGCCGTGTCCGGTGCCAGGCACGTGACGCGTCCGCTCGAGCCCGGCCCACGGGCAGGCCGAAGTGACCGCAGCGCCTGTCCCAAAGGGACGACTCTCACGCCACCGCCGAAAGGTAATTCTCGCAAATCGCAAACGAGCGGGCAGTGTTCCAACCGACCTGTGGACGAGAAGTCACACAGCCTTAACCGAAGACAGGTCTCCAACAGCCACTCGAGACATGTCCGCTGGTTACACGGCGCGGGACAGTCCCGGGACGTGGCTGGAAAGACCTAGCCGGGCAGAGCTTCGGGCGTTCGCTAGGCCGGGCCGAGCTTCGGGGCGTTCGCGGAGACGACACGGCCCTTGCCCGCTTCCTTCGCGCGGTACAGGGCTTCGTCGCCTCGCTGGAAGAACGACACCGGGTCGTCCTCGGCGCGAAGCTCCGCCACGCCGGCCGACAGGTACAGCTTTCCGGCCTGGCCGATCGGGCGCGTCGAGACGGCCATCAGCAGGCGCCGATACAACTGGTCGGCGTCCTCGATCGACGATTCCGGGAGGATGACCGCGAACTCGTCGCCGCCCACCCGGCAGGCGATGTCTGCGGTGCGCACGACGTCGCGGACGCGCTCTGCCGCTTCGGCCAGCACCGCGTCCCCGGCGAGGTGGCCGATGCGGTCGTTGACCTCCTTGAAGTCGTCGACGTCGAAGATGATCAGCGAGAGCTTGCGTTCGTACCGGTGGGCACGGGCACACTCGCGCGCCAGTGTCTCGTGGAAGAACCGACGGTTGTGGAGGCCGGTCAGAGCGTCGAGGTCTGCGAGCTGACGCGCCTCGCGGAAGCGCCGGGCGTTCTCGATCGCCGGGCCTGCGCGCAAGGTGAGCGTCTCCAGCTGCCGAACGTCGCCGTCGGAATACGTGTGGCCCTTCGTGCGCGTGAACACGGTGAGGTAGCCGAGCGTGGAGGTCTCGCCGGGGAGAGGCACGGCCAGACCCGCATGAATGATTCCCTCCGGGCTTTCGGCGTCTCTGTCGAGCTCGGGATACGTGTAGGACATCGTGATCGAGCGGGCGAGTCGGCCGTCGGGCGGCCCGGTGATCGCATGTCGCTCCGCCTCTTCGATCGACAGGCCGAGAGTCGCCACCAGCGGCTTACCGCCCTGAGGATCCGGGAGCAGGATCAACGCCGCGTCCGCTCCTTCGATGGCGCCGGCGGCCTCGAGCGTCCGCGACAGCACCTCGTCGAGGTCGATCGACCCGGCCAGCTCACCGAAGATCCGGCTCCGCCGCCCCTCCTCCTCGGCTCGCTCCAGCGCGCCCGCCAGCTCCTTGCCGAGCTCGTCCATCCGGGCGTTCAGGCCGGCCACCACCTCGGCGACCCGCTCGTCGGCGGTGTTGTCAGACCGCCACCGCACCACGAGCAGCGCGAGCAGGAGCACCACAAGGGTGCCGAGTCCAACACTGATTCCGATGAGAACCGTGTTCATCGCTAAGCCGCAGCAAGGTGAAAATCCGCCGTCTCACTGTAGTGGCCTTCGAGCGGTCTAACTAGCTTTTGTAAACAAGAAAGACCCATGGCCACTGACACCACGAAAACGTGGCAGAGACCACTCTGGTTCCGCTCCAGAAGCGGGATTGCGGGTTTGCGGGGGGTCCCGGCTTTCGCTACCATGCCTCGTCCGGTTGGCAGGGCCTGCGGCCCGGCCGACCGTTGTTGTGTGAAAGGGACATTCCCGGAGGTCAATGCCCACCGTCAATCAACTTGTCCGCAAGGGTCGAGCTCTCCAGAAGGGGAAGACGAAGACCCCTGCTCTCGGCGGAGCGCCGCAGAAGCGCGGCGTCTGCACGCGCGTGTTCACGCATACCCCGAAGAAGCCGAACTCGGCCCTTCGGAAGGTCGCGCGCGTTCGCCTGACGAACCAGATGGAGGTCACGACCTACATTCCCGGCGAGGGCCACAACCTGCAGGAGCACTCCGTCGTGCTGGTTCGCGGGGGCCGCGTCAAGGATCTGCCTGGCGTCCGCTACAAGGTGATCCGCGCTGCGCTCGACGCCGCCGGCGTCTCGGACCGCAAGCAGGGCCGCTCCAAGTACGGCGCCAAAAAGGGTTCGTAGTCATGCCGCGCCGCGCAGAAGTCCAGGTCAGGGCCGTCGAGGCCGATCCCGTCTACCACTCGCCCCTCGTCACCCAGGTGATCAACAAAGTGATGACCCAGGGCAAGAAGTCGACCGCCGAGAAGATCGTCTACGACGCACTCGAGCGGATCGGCGAGAAGACCGGCAAGCCGCCGGTCGAGGTGCTCGAGCAGGCCGTGAAGACGGTCACGCCCGTCCTGGAAGTCAAGAGCCGCCGCGTCGGCGGAGCCAACTATCACGTGCCCGCAGAGCTGCCACAGCGCCGTGCCCGGACGCTCGCCGTCCGCTGGCTCGTCGACTTCGCACGCGCCCGGCGCGAGAAGGGCATGGTCGACAAGCTCTCGGCCGAGATCCTCGACGCCCTCAACCAGCAGGGCGGGGCTTTCAAGCGCAAGGACGACGTCTACCGGATGGCGCAGGCCAACAAGGCCTTCGCCCACTACAGGTGGTAACGGTGGCCGCCCCGACAACATCTGCACGCAGCGAGGTCGCCCTCGACCACGTCCGCAACATCGGGATCATGGCCCACATCGATGCGGGCAAGACGACGACGACCGAGCGGATCCTCTACTACACGGGCCGCACCCACAAGATGGGTGAAGTCCACGAGGGCGCCGCGACGATGGACTGGATGGCGCAGGAGCAGGAGCGCGGCATCACGATCACGTCTGCGGCCACGACGGCGTTTTGGCGGGACTTTCGGATCAACATTATCGATACGCCCGGGCACGTGGACTTTACGGTCGAGGTGGAGCGAAGCCTGCGTGTCCTCGACGGTGCAATCGCGGTTTTCGACGCCGTCGCCGGCGTCCAGCCACAGTCCGAGACGGTCTGGCGCCAGGCGGAGCGCTACGGCGTCCCGCGGATCGCCTTCATCAACAAGATGGATCGCACCGGCGCAGACTTCTTCGCCTCTATCCAGTCCATGGTCGACCGCCTCGGGGCGCACCCGGTCCCGATCCAGCTTCCGATCGGCCTGGAAGAGCATCATCGCGGCGTCGTCGACCTCGTCGAGATGCGTGCCATCACCTGGTCGGACGACCTCGGCACGAAGATGGAGACCGGCGAAGTTCCCGCCGAGCTCAGCGAGCAGGCACAGGAGTACCACCACCAGCTGATCGACTCGATCGCCGAGTTCGACGACGAGCTGACCGAGACGTACCTGATGGATGAGGAATCCGTGACGCCCGACATGATCCGCCGCGCGCTCCGCGCCGGCACGCTCCAGAACAAGATCACGCCCGTGCTGCTCGGCTCGGCGTTCAAGAACAAGGGCGTCCAGCCGCTGCTCGACGGCGTCATCGACTACCTGCCGAGCCCGCTCGACGTGCCGCCCGTGCACGGCATCGACCCGCGTACCGAGCATGAGCTTTCACGACGTGCTGCGCTGGACGAGCCGTTCTCTGCGCTCGCCTTCAAGGTGATGTCGGACCCGTTCGTCGGCAAGCCCACGTACTTCCGGGCCTACTCCGGACAGGTCAAGGCCGGTGACAAGGTGCTGAACACGACCACCGGCAAGAGCGAGCGCATCGGCCGGATTCTCCAGATGCACGCCAACCACCGCGAGGAGCGCGAGGCGATCGGCGCCGGCGAGATCGCGGCGGGCGTCGGCCTCAAGGACACCACGACAGGCGACACGCTCGCCACCGACACGGCTCCGATCAAGCTCGAGTCGATGACCTTCCCGGACCCGGTCATCTCGGTGGCCGTCGAGCCGAAGTCGAAGGCCGACCAGGACAAGCTCGGCATGGGCCTGCAGCGCCTCTCGGACGAGGATCCGACCTTCCGCGTACGCACCGACGACGAGACCGGGCAGACGCTCATCGCCGGCATGGGCGAGCTGCACCTGGAGATCATCGTCGACCGTCTCAAGCGCGAGTTCAACGTCGACGCGAACGTCGGCCGGCCGCAGGTTGCCTATCGCGAGACGATCGGCAAGCCTGCCGAGAAGGTTCAGGGCCGCTTCGTGCGGCAGACGGGTGGCCGCGGCCAGTACGGGCACGCAGTCATCAATGCCGAGCCGATGGATCCGGGCGACGGCTACGAGTTCGTGGACAAGATCGTCGGCGGGAAGATCCCGAAGGAGTACATCCCGGCAATCGACCTCGGCATCCAGGAGGCGATGGAGTCCGGGGTGCTCGCGGGGTATCCCGTTGTCGACATCCGCATCGAGCTCGTGGACGGCTCGTACCATGACGTCGACTCGAGCGAGATCGCCTTCAAGGTCGCCGGCTCGATGGCCTTCAAGGAGGCGATGAAGCGCGGCAAGCCGAAGTTGCTCGAGCCCGTGATGGCGGTCGAGGTGATCACTCCCGAGGACTACCTCGGCGACGTGATGGGGAACCTCAACTCGCGGCGTGGACGCGTCGAGAGCCTCGAGCCCCTGGGCAACGCCCAGGTGATCAAGGCGATCGTCCCGCTCGCGGAGATGTTCGGCTACGCCACCGACCTGCGTTCCATGTCCCAGGGTCGCGCCGAGTTCACGATGCAATTCGAACGTTACGAAGAAGTCCCTCAATCGATCGCCACCGAGCTCGTCTCGAGCGACACGTAAGAGCAAGGAAGGAGAAGCATGGGCAAGCAGAAGTTCGAGCGCACCAAGCCGCATCTCAACGTCGGCACCATCGGTCACATCGACCATGGCAAGACGACGCTGACCGCGGCGATCTCGAAGGTGCTCGCGGAGCAGGGGACCTCGTCGGCCGGAGTCATGAGCTTCGACGAGATCGACAACGCGCCGGAAGAGAAGGCGCGCGGCATCACGATCAACACGTCGCACGTCGAGTACGAGACCGAGAAGCGCCACTACGCGCATGTCGACTGCCCTGGGCACGCCGACTACATCAAGAACATGATCACGGGCGCCGCCCAGATGGACGGCGCAATTCTCGTGGTCTCCGCAGCCGACGGTCCGATGCCGCAGACGCGCGAGCACATCCTGCTCGCCCGCCAGGTCGAGGTGCCGTCGATCGTCGTCGCTCTGAACAAGGCCGACATGGTCGACGACCCCGAGCTGATCGAGCTGGTCGAGATGGAAGTGCGCGAGCTGCTCTCGAAGTACGACTTCCCCGGCGACGACATCCCGATCGTGCAGGTCTCGGCGCTGAAGGCGCTCGAGGGCGACGGCGAGTGGGTCCCAAAGATCCTCGAGCTGATGAACGCCGTCGACGAGTACATCCCCGAGCCTGAGCGTGACGTCGACAAGCCGTTCCTGATGCCGATCGAGGACGTCTTCACGATCACGGGCCGTGGCACGGTCGTCACGGGCCGCATCGAGCAGGGCAAGATCGAGTCGGGCAACGAGGTCGAGATCGTCGGTATCCACGAGAAGGTCGAGAAGACCGTCGTCACGGGTCTGGAGATGTTCCAGAAGACCCTCGACTACGCCCAGGCCGGCGACAACGCGGGCGCGCTCCTGCGCGGGATCAAGCGCGAGGAGATCGAGCGCGGGCAGGTGCTTGCCAAGCCGGGCTCGATCACGCCGCACACGCACTTCAAGGCCGAGGTGTACGTCCTCTCGAAGGACGAGGGCGGCCGCCACACGCCGTTCTTCAACAACTACCGCCCGCAGTTCTACTTCCGCACGACGGATGTGACGGGCGCGATCAAGCTCCCGGAAGGCCAGGAGATGGTCATGCCGGGCGACAACACCAACATGGACGTCGAGCTGATCCAGCCGATCGCCATGGATCAGGGTCTGCGCTTTGCCGTCCGCGAGGGTGGCCGCACCGTCGGCGCAGGCGTCGTCACCGAGATCATCAAGTAAGGGGCGCCGGTTCGTTGGCTCAGAAAATCCGTATCCGCCTGAAGGGCTACGACCACCAGCAGCTCGACAAGTCCGCCAAGGACATCGTCGACACTGCTCAGCGAACCGGCGCCACCATCACCGGTCCCGTGCCGCTGCCCACCGAGAAGAACGTGTACTGCGTGATCCGGTCGCCGTTCAAGGACAAGGACTCGCGGGAGCACTTCGAGGTGCGCACGCACAAGCGCCTGATCGACATCCACTCGCCGACACCGAAGACGGTCGACTCGCTCATGCGGTTGGACCTACCGGCAGGCGTCGACATCGAGATCAAGCTCTGACATGAAAGGCATCGTGGGCCGAAAGCTGGGGATGACGCGGGTCTTCGATCCGGAGAGCGGCGTCGTCACGCCCGTGACCGTGATCGAGGCTGCGCCGTGTCCCGTCGTGCAGGTCAAGACCGCCGACGCGGACGGCTATGACGCGGTCCAGATCGCGTACGACAGCGTGCCCGACCGCAAGGTCACGAAGCCCAAGCTCGGTCACCTGAAGAAGAACAACGTCGAGGGCGCATACCGGCGCCTCCTCGAGCTGCGCGGACAGAGCGAGCTCATCGTGGGTGAGAACGTGACCGTCGAGGCGTTCGAGCCGGGCACGAAGATCAAGGTGAGCGGGATCTCGCACGGCAAGGGCTTCGCCGGCACGATCAAGCGGCACAACTTCCATCGCGGGCCGATGTCGCACGGCTCGCACAACAAGCGCAAGCCCGGTTCGATCGGCGCTTCGGCCACACCCTCGCGCGTGTTCAAGGGGATGAAGATGGCAGGCCGTCTCGGCGGCAAGCGCGTGACGCAGGTGGGCCTCGTCGTGCACGACGTCGACGTCGAGCGCAACCTCCTGCTCGTCAAGGGCGCGGTGCCGGGTCCGAAGAACGCATTCGTCGAAGTCCGAGAGGAGACGCGCTAGTGGCTGCTCCGAAGGCACCGCTGCTCGACTTCGCGGGCAAGAAGTCGAAGGACGTCAGTCTCGAGGCCGAGGTGTTCGGCGCCGAGGTGAAGCCGCATGTTGTCCACGAGACCGTGCGCGCTGAGATGAACGCCCACCGCTCCGGCACGCGCGCCGCGAAGAGCCGGGGGCTCGTGTCAGGTGGACGCTCGAAGCCGTGGCGCCAGAAGGGCACCGGCCGCGCCCGCGCAGGCACGACGCGTGCTCCGCACTGGACCGGCGGCGGCGTCGCCTTCCCGCCGAGCCCGCGCGACTTCGAGCTGAAGGTCAACCGCAAGACCCGCCGCTCCGCGATGCGAGGGGCCCTCTCGCAGCACGCCGCGAACGGGACGTTCGGTGTCCTCGACGGCTCCGGCTTCGCCGAGCCCTCGACCAAGGCAGCGGTCGATCTGCTTGCGAAATGGGGACAGGAGCTGCCGCTCGTCGTCGTGACGAAGGACGAGCAGAACGTCGCCAAGTCTTTCCGCAATCTCGACAAGGTCGTGGTCGTGAATCCCGGGCAGCTCGAGGTCGCTGCGCTCGTCTGGGCCAAGTCCGTCCTCGTCACCGAGGACGCGCTCGAGCTCGTGAAGGCGAAGGCGTCATGAGTCTCCATCCCAACGAAGTCCTGCTCGCTCCGGTTGTCTCGGAGAAGAGCTACGCGCAGATTGAGGAGAACAACACCTACTCGTTCCGCATCCACCCGGACGCGCACAAGACGCAGGTCCGGCAGGCGGTCGAGGAGCTGTTCAACGTCAAGGTCCTCCGGGTGAACATCGCGATGGTCCAGGCGAAGCCGAAGCGCCGTGGCTTCCACAAGGGAGCCAAGCCCGGCTGGAAGAAGGCGCTCGTCCAGCTCAAGGCCGGCGACTCGATCGAGATCTTCCAAGGAGCTCAGGTCTGATGTCTCCGCGAAAAATGCTGCGCATTTTCCGCGGGTTTGGTTTGACCCTTCGCTTCGCTCGGGTGAATGGGGAGGTGGCCACGCGTGCCCGTTCGTAGGTACAAGCCCACTTCGCCCGGCCGCCGCTTCATGACCGTCTCCACCTTCGAGGAGATCACGAAGTCCAAGCCTGAGAAGTCGCTCACCACGAAGCTGACGAAGAAGGGCGGCCGCAACAACAACGGCCGGATCACGACGCGCCACCAGGGCGGCGGCCACAAGCGCCGCTACCGCGAGATCGACTTCAAGCGGCTGAAGGACGGTGTCCCGGCGAAGGTCGCGGCCATCGAGTACGACCCGAACCGGTCGGCGCGCATCGCTTTACTGCACTACGCAGACGGCGCCAAGAGTTACATCCTGGCTCCTGCGCGCCTGCGCGTGGGCACGACTGTCGAGTCGGGCCCGACGGCCGACATCAAGCCTGGCAATGCACTGCCGCTCGAGAACATCCCGACGGGCACGCTCGTGCACAACGTCGAGCTCAAGCCCGGCCGCGGCGGCCAGATGGCCCGCAGCGCCGGCTCCGGCGTGCAGCTCGTCGCCAAGGACGAGGGCTACGGCGTCCTGCGCCTCCCGTCCGGCGAGATGCGCCGCGTGCCCTTGAAGTGCCGCGCTACCGTGGGACAGGTCGGCAACGTCGACCACGAGAACATCACCGGAGGCAAGGCCGGCCGGAGCCGCTGGAGGGGCAAGCGGCCAACGGTGCGCGGCTCGGCGATGAACCCGGTCGACCATCCGCACGGCGGTGGTGAGGGCAAGTCGAAGGGCGGCCGCCATCCGGTCACGCCGTGGGGTGTGCCCACCCTCGGCAAGCGCACGCGAAACAAGCACAAGGATTCGAACCGTCTGATCGTCCGCAGCCGTCGGCGCGGAAAGGAAAAACGATGAAAATGCTGCGCATTTTCATCGTGGAGAAGTTTGACCCATCGCTCCGCTCGGGTGAATTGAGGAGAAGCAGATGAGCAGAAGTTCCAAAAAGGGACCTTTCGTCGAAGCGCGGCTGATGGGCCGCATCGAAGCTATGAACGAGAAGAACGAGAAGCGGATGATCCGCACCTGGTCGCGCACCTCCACGGTCTTCCCGGACATGGTCGGGCACACGATCGCCGTCCACGACGGCCGCAAGCACGTGCCCGTGTTCATCTCCGAGCAGATGGTCGGGCACAAGCTCGGTGAGTTCGCGCCGACCCGGACCTTCCGAGGTCACTCCGGCGATCGCAAGACCGAGGTGAAGAAGCGAACGTGAGCACTACCGAGACACCCCGCGAAGTGCGCGCGCAGGCCAAGTACGTGCGCATGTCGCCGCGCAAGGCACGTCTCGTCGCGGAGCACATCCGCGGGCGCAGCGTGCCCGAGGCGCGTGCAGTGCTCGCCTTCACGTCGCGTGAGGCCGCCGGCGCGCTCGACAAGGTGCTGCAGTCGGCGGTGTCCAACGCGGAGACCAATCACGGCATCGCCGAGGAGCGCTTGTACATCAAGGCGGCATACGTCGACGGTGGCCCGGTGCTGAAGCGCTGGCGCGCACGGGCGCGCGGCCGCGTCGCCCGCATCCGCAAGCGGACGTGTCACATCACCGTGCTGCTCGCGGAGGCCTCGAACGGACCTGCACCCGCGGTGCCCGAGGCCCCGAAGGCCGAGGCGACCGAGGCTGCGCCGAAGCCGACGCGCAAGACCGCGGCGTCCGGCAAGAAGACTGCAACTGCCAGGAAACGCAAAACGGCGTCGACCAAGAAGAAGGAGACCGCGAGCTGATGTCTGCAGCCACCTTCCGCCTGCCTCGCACTCGCCAGGGCGCTGCAACGCTCGGTCTCGCCGCGTCCTCAGTCGCGCCCGTAGCCTCCGGCTACGAGCACTCCCTGCGTCCTTGCGAGACCGGCGTTTCGCGGCTGGCGAGCACGATTCAGACGAAAGGTGACTGCTAATGGGTCAAAAAGTCCATCCCGGCGGGATGCGCGTCGGCGTCATCCACGACTGGAAGTCCAACTGGTACACCGGGAAGAAGGAGTTCCCCGGCTACCTGATCGAGGACATCAAGATCCGCGAGCACATCACGGGCAAGCTCTCGCATGCCGGGCTGTCCGACATCCTCATCCGCAAGGACAAGCAGCGGATCACCGTGGACATCTACACGGCGCGGCCGGGCATCGTGATCGGGAAGTCCGGCGTCGAAGTGGACGCGCTGCGCAAAGAGCTGCACGCGATCACCAAGAAGAACGTCCACATCAACATCAACGAGATCAAGCGGCCCGAGCTCGACGCGAAGCTCGTCGCGCAGTCGATCGCCGAGCAGCTGCAGAATCGGGTCAGCTTCCGTCGCGCGATGAAGCGCGCGCTCGCATCGGGCATCCGCTCCGGCGCCAAGGGCGTCCGCATCCAGTGCGGCGGCCGGCTGGGCGGCACCGAGATGAGCCGCTCGGAGGCCTACTCCGAGGGCCGTGTGCCGCTGCACACGATTCGCGCGGACATCGACTACGGCTTCGTCGAGGCGAAGACGACCTTCGGCCGCATCGGCGTGAAGGTCTGGATCAACAAGGGCGAGATCATGCCGGAGGGCTACGGCGGTCTCGACACCGAGAAGGACGTGCGGCTCGGCGAGCAGGACCAGGCGCGGCGCCGACGTGCGAACGTCGAGGGCCTCGGAGCCTCACGGGAAGGTGGACGCGACCGCCAGCGCGACCGCGAAGGTCTCGGGCCGGTGCGCCCGAAGAAGCGTGGCGGACAGGGTCGTGGTGGTGGCCAGGGTCGCGCAGGCGGCCAGGGTCGCGGCGGCCGGCCGGCACCGCGCGGCCGTGCAGGCCAGCAGGACGACGTCGAGCGGCCGAAGACCGATGAGGCGGCAACTTCTGCGGAGGGCCGCGAGCAGCCGCCCGTCGAGCCGCAGGTCGAGACCACGCCGGATCCAGTCGCTGACGCGCCCGACACGACGACGCCCAAGCAGCAGACCGAAGACCCGACCACGCAGGAAAAGGCTGATCAGTAGTGCTGCTCCCGAAGAAGATGAAGTACCGGAAGCACCAACGCGGCCGCAGGCGTGGCTTTGCGAAGGGCCAGACCACCGTGCAGTTCGGCGACTTCGGCCTGAAGGCGCTCGAGACCGGTTGGGTCACCAACCGTCAGATCGAGGCCGCCCGAATCGCGATGACGCGCAAGATCAAGCGCGGTGGCAAGGTCTGGATCAACGTCTTCCCCGACAAGCCGACGACGCAAAAGCCGGCCGAGACGCGCATGGGCTCAGGCAAGGGCTCGCCCGAGCACTGGGTCGCCGTCGTCAAGCCGGGCCGTGTGATGTTCGAGCTCGCCGGCGTTCCCGAGCCGCTCGCGAAGGAAGCGCTCCGCCTCGCCGGGACGAAAATCGCTTTGAAGACGAAGTTCGTGAAACGAGAGGCTGATCTCTTTGAGAGCTAGAGACATGAGGGACATGACAGACGAGGAGCTTGAGAACGCTTTGCACGACCGGCGACAGGAGCTGTTCAACCTGCGCTTTCAGTCGGTGACGGGCTCGCTCGAGAACAGTGCGCGGCTGAAGCTCGCGAAGCGCGAGATCGCGCGCATTCTCACCGTGCGCGTCGAGCGCCAGGCAAAGGCGGGAAGCTAATGGCTGACGAGAAGAAGACCACCAAGGACGACGAGGCAATGGCCGAAGAGAAGCCGAAGCGCAAGCCTGCTGCCAAGAAGGAGACGGCTGCCAAGAAGGAGCCGGTGGCGAAGAAGGAGACGGCTGCCAAGAAGGAGCCCGCGGCGAAGAAGCCTGTGGCCAAGAAGCTGGCGCCGAAGAAGCCCGCGGAACTTCCCGTCGAGGAGGCTGCAGCGGAGACTCCCGTCGAGGAGGTCGCGCCGGAGCCGGTCGCAGAGGCGCCTGTCGAGAAGCCGGTCGCCGAGGCCGAGCCAGTCGTCGAGGAGCCTGTCGCGGAAGCCGAGCCAGTCGTCGAGGAGCCTGTCGCGGAAGAGCCCGTTGCGGAGGCGCCCGTCGAGGAGCCTGCTCCCGAGCCGGTCGCCGAAGCCGAGCCCGTAGCTGCAGAGCCTGAGCCCGTCGCGGAAGCGCCGGCGCCGGAGACTCCGGCCGAGGCCGCCGAGGAAGCGCCTGCTCCGGAGCCGGACGCCGGCACCGAAGAGGTGCCTGCGGCCGCCGAGGCCGACGCGCCCGCCCCGGAAGGGGAGGCGCCCGCTGCGCCGCCTCAACCAACCAAGAAGAAGAAGCGGAAGCACGTTCCGCGCACGGAGCGGCGCCAGCGCACCAAGGTGCAGCGCGAGCGTCCTGCGGAGCGCAAGCCGATCGCACGCCTGCCGAAGCCGGAGTCCGAGCGCGGGCGTCGTCAGGAACGGCGCGGCGTCGTTGTCTCGAGCGCGATGGAGAAGACGATCATCGTGAAGGTCGACACGATCAAGGCGCACCGGCGGTACAAGAAGGTCGTACGGCGCAGCGCGAAGTTCCACGCACATGACGAGCGGAACACCGCCAACGTCGGCGACATCGTCCGCATCGTCGAGACCCGACCGCTGTCGAAGACCAAGAACTGGCGTCTCGTAGAAATCGTGGAGGCAGCCAAGTAATGACGGCGGCCCTCCTCCCATCTCGCACTCTCTGGCGCGCTGCAAAGCGGCGCCCTGCCGCGTCCTCAGTCGCGCCCGTAGCCTACGGCTACGAGCACTCCCTGCGTCCTTGCATGGCTTGCTTTTCGCGGCCAAAGAGCACGATCTGGAAGAAGGGACGCCTGTGATCCAGCAGGAATCGCGCCTCCGCGTCGCCGACAACACCGGCGCACGCGAGCTCCTGTGCATCCGCGTCAAGGGCGGCACGGGGCGTCGCTACGCGCGCGTCGGCGACATCATCGTCGGCACCGTCAAGCAGGCTGCGCCGCAGGGCGCCGTGAAGAAGGGCGAGGTCGTGCAGGCGGTCGTCGTGCGCACGCGCAAGCCGTACGGCCGCGACGACGGCACCTCGATCGCGTTCGACGAGAACGCCGCGGTGATCATCGACGCCCAGCGCAACCCGCGCGGCACGCGCATCTTCGGCCCCGTCGCCAGGGAGCTGCGCGAGAAGAACTTCATGAAGATCGTCTCTCTCGCCCCGGAGGTCCTGTAATGGCGCACACCATGAGAGTCCGCAAGGGCGATCTCGTCCACATCCTCAGCGGGAAGGACCGCGGCAAGGAAGGCCGCGTCATCGACGCGCGCCCCAAGGATGGGAAGGTCATCGTCGAGAACCTCAACCTCGTCAAGCGGCACACGAAGCCGCGGCCGATCCAGAACACGAGCCGGATGGGATCCGCCGGCATGACGCCGGGCGGGGTGATCGAGAAGCCCGCTCCCCTTCCGGTCGGCAACGTCATGGTCGTCTGCCCTGTCTGCAGCCGGCCGACGCGCGTGGGGATCAGGGAAAAGGACTCGCACGGCCAGTTCGTGAAGGTGCGCGTCTGCAAGCGCGAAGACTGCGGGGAGGACATCGACCGGTGAGTACGAGGGTAAGAGAAGTCCGCAAGGAAGCCGCACGCGCGTCGTATGCGCCGCGCCTCAAGACGCTCTTCGAGCAGGAGCTGCGCGGCGGCCTGAAGGACGAGCTGGAGCTCTCCTCGGTGATGGAGGTCCCGCGCGTCCAGAAGATCACGCTCAACATGGGCGTCGGCGAGGCGAAGACGGACGCGAAGCAACTGGATGCCGCGCTCGAGGAACTGACGATCATCGCCGGCCAGCGCGCCCAGGTGCGCAAGGCCAAGAGGTCGGTCGCGCAGTTCAAGATCCGCGAGGGGATGCCGATCGGGGCGCGTGTCACCCTCCGCGGAGCGCGGATGTACGAGTTCCTTGACCGGCTCGTCTCGATCGCGCTGCCCCGCATCCGCGACTTCCGCGGGTTGAGCCTGCGCTCGTTCGACGGCCGCGGTAACTACTCGCTCGGTATCCGCGAGCAGATCATCTTCCCCGAGATCGACTACGACGACATCCAGCAGGTTCGCGGCCTCGACGTCACGATCACGACCTCCGCGAAGACGGACGATCAGGCACTCGCGCTCCTGCGCGGGCTAGGCATGCCGTTCGCGGCGGACGAAAGGGAGCAGTAAATGGCAAAAACATCACTTCGAGTCAAGCAACAGCGTCCCCAGAAGTTTCGCGTGCGCAACTATTCGCGCTGCAACCGCTGCGGTCGCCCGCGCGCAGTGTTCCGCAAGTTCGGCCTGTGCCGAATCTGCCTTCGCGACCTGGCGCACCAGGGCGTCATCCCAGGCATGACCAAGTCGAGCTGGTAGCCCCATGCTGACCGATCCAGTCGCAGACATGCTGGCCCGCATCCGCAACGCCAACAAGGCGCTGCACGAGAACGCCGAGATGCCGACCTCCCGCCTGAAGGAGGGCATCGCGCGGATCCTCAAGGAGGAGGGCTACATCGCGGACTTCCAGGTCAAGAAGGGCGAGAGCTTCAATACCCTCGTGATCCAGCTGAAGTACGGCCGGAGCCGCGAGAGGATCATCACCGACCTCAAGCGGGTGTCCAAACCCGGCCGCCGTGTCTACGCGGGCAAGGACCGGCTGCCGCGCGTGCTCGGCGGCATGGGCGTGGCGATCCTGTCGACTTCGACCGGCCTGGTGACCTCACGAACCGCGGAAGAGAAGGGAATCGGCGGCGAAGTCGTGTGCTTCGTCTGGTAGTTATGACGGCCTCCATTCGCACATCTCGCACTCGCTGGCTCGCTGCAAAGCGGCGCGCTGGTGCGTCCTCGGTTGCGCCCGTAGCCTCCGGCTACGAGCGCGCCCTGCGTCCTTCCATCGCTTGCTGTTCGCGGCCAGCGAGCACGATCTGCACGAACGGAGACCTAACGAGATGAGTCGAATCGGCAAACAGCCCATCGAACTGCCCATCGGCGTGAACGTCTCGCTCTCGCCTGGGCGCGTGATGGTGAACGGCCCGCTCGGCGAGCTGTCCCAAGAGGTTCCCGCGCGCATGAAGATCGACCACGCCGAGGGTGTGATCACTGTCGCTCGTCCGACCGAGCGCGGCGAGGACCGGGCCCTCCACGGCCTGACCCGGACGCTGATCGCGAACATGGTGGAGGGCGTCACCAAGGGCTTCGAGAAGCGCCTCCAGCTGCAGGGCGTCGGCTATCGGGCCGCCATGCAGGGCGTGGATCTCCGGCTCGACGTCGGCTATTCGCACCCCGTCGTGATGAAGGCGCCGCAGGGGATCTCCTTCGAGGTTCCCTCGAACACGGAAGTGATCGTGAAAGGCGTCGACAAGCAGCAGGTCGGACAGACGGCAGCCGAGATCCGCAAGGTGCGCCCGCCCGAGCCGTACAAGGGCAAGGGCATCCGCTACGAGGGCGAGTACGTGCGCCGAAAGGTTGGAAAGAGAGCCTGATGCCGACGCTCACCGTCAGAGAAGCGCGCCTGCGCCGTCACAAGCGTGTGCGCGGCAAGGTGGCCGGGACGGTCGAGCGGCCGCGCCTCGTCGTCAGCCGCTCCAACCGCGGCATCGTCGCGCAGCTCGTCGACGACGCGTCCGGGAAGACCATGGCCTCGGCGACGTGGATGCAGCTGAAGTCCTTCAAGGGCGACAAGAAGGCGCAGGCAGCGGAGGTCGGCAAATTGCTGGCCGCGACCGCCAAGCAGGCGAAGATCGACGCCGCTGTCTTCGACCGAGGCGGCTACCTGTACCACGGACGCGTCAAAGCGCTGGCCGAGGCCGCGCGCGAAGGGGGTTTGAAGTTTTGAGCACGAGGCCTGAGTTCACACCCGTCGAGCGCGAGGTGATCGAGCGCGAGGAGACGCGCGAGCTGAAAGAGCGCGTCGTCGAGATCAACCGTGTCGCCAAGGTCGTCAAGGGCGGGCGGCGTTTCTCGTTCACGGCGCTCGTCGTGATCGGCGACGAGGTCGACCGCGTCGGTGTCGGCTACGGCAAGGCGCGTGAGGTGCCGCTGGCGATCACGAAGGCGGTGGAGGACGCGAAGAAGAACCTCTTCACAGTCCCCAAGCACGGCACGACGATCACGCACGAGATTCTCGGACGCTCTGACGCGGCACGCGTGTTGTTGCGCCCCGCGAGCGAGGGAACGGGCGTCATCGCCGGCGGCGGCGTGCGCGCGGTGCTCGAGCTCGCCGGCATCCGCGACATCCTTGCGAAAAGCCTCGGCACGACCAACCCGATCAACATGGCGAAGGCAACGGTCAACGGCCTGAAGAACCTGAGGCGCCCCGACGAGGTGGCGAAGATGCGCGGCCTGACCATCTCGCAGGTGCTCCCGTACAAGCATCCAGTAAAGGAAGAGCCACAAACTTCCGAGAAGAGCGATGGCGAAAGTCCGGATAACGCAGGTTCGTAGCCAGATCGGTGAGACCCAGAAGCACCGCGGGACGCTGCGTGCGCTTGGGCTCGGCAGGATCGGCAAGACCGCCGAGCACGACGACGGCCCGGTCCTCGCAGGCATGCTTCGCAAGGTCCGTCACCTCGTGAAAGTCGAAAATGGCTGAGCAGCTGAACCTCTCCACCCTGAAGCCGGCGCAGACTCAGAAGGCCCGCAAGCGCGTCGGCCGCGGCATCGGCTCCGGGAAGGGCCGCTACTCCGGTCGCGGCATCAAGGGCCAGAAGTCCCGCGCCGGATCGCACAAGATGCGCGCGGGTTTCGAGGGCGGCCAGATGCCGATCTACATGCGCCTTGGCAAGCTACGCGGCTCGACGTCAAAGGATGCGATGCCGATCGGCCCGTTCCGCACCTCCACCGCTCCTGTGAACGTCGGCTCGCTCGACCGCTTTGACGACGGCGCAGAAGTCACGCCGGAGTCGCTCGTCGAGAAAGGCCTGCTCAAGAACACGAAGATCGACGTCAAGCTGCTCGGCAACGGTGAGCTCAAGAAAAAGCTGATCGTGCGCGTGCACGCGATCTCCGCTACGGCACGCGAGAAGGTGGAGCAGGCGGGCGGCACGGTCTCGTTGCTCAAGGAGCCGAAGCCGAAGAAGCGGAAGAAGCACTCGAAGCCGAAGCCGGCAGCGCCCGCGCCCGAGGCGAAGGCGCCAGAAACCGACGCACCCGAGCCCGAGGTGCCTGAGGCCGCCGCGGAGTCGGAGCCGGAGCCGGAGCAGGCCGAAGAGCCCGCTCCCGAGGAGAGCTAGATGTTCTCCTGGCTCGGGAACGCCTGGCGTGTCCCCGAGCTGCGCCGGCGAGTGCTCTTCACGTTCGGGATCCTGGCGCTGTATCGGCTGGGCTCCTGGATTCCGGCGCCGGGCGTCGACTCCGAGACGATCAAGCAGTACTTCGAGGGGCGCGGCGGCACCATCCTCGGGCTGCTGAACGTCTTCTCGGGCGGCGCACTCTCGCAGTTCGCGCTGTTTGCGCTCGGCATCATGCCGTACGTCACTGCCTCGATCATCTTGCAGCTGATGACCGTCGTCGTGCCGCAGCTCGAGCAGCTTCAGAAAGAGGGCGAATCGGGCTACGCGAAGATCAACCAGTACACGCGTTACCTGACTGTCGGGCTCGCGGCCGCACAGGCGACCGGTTATGCCTACCTGTTCAAGCGAGCCGGGAACCTGGACGCGAACACAGGACGCATCATCATCATCGTCGTCACGCTGACCGCCGGAACGACGTTGCTCATGTGGCTGGGCGAGCTGATCACGAAGCGCGGCGTCGGCAACGGCATCTCGCTTCTGATCTTCGCGTCGATCCTCGCCTCCGCGCCGACGGGCGTGGCCGCCTGGTACAACGGCGACACGATGGAGCGGCTGTTCTTCCCGCTCATAGCGATCGCGATCGTGGCTGCGGTCGTCTTCATCCAGGAGGGGCAGCGCCGGATTCCCATCCAGTACGCGAAGAGGATGGTCGGCCGCCGCCAGACCGCAGGCGGCTCGACCTACATGCCGCTGCGCGTGAACATGGCCGGCGTCATCCCGGTCATCTTCGCGGCCGCCGTGATGGCGTTCCCGCCGACGATCGGGCAGTTCTTCCCGGCCACGCAGGGCTTCATCAATGCGCACTTCTCGTACTCGTCGCTGCCGTACATCGTGCTGCAGGGAGTCCTGATCATCGTCTTTACCTACTTCTACACCGCAGTCCAGTTCAACCCGGTCGACCAGGCCGACAATCTCCGGAAGTACGGTGGCTACATCCCCGGAATCAGGCCGGGCCCGCCGACGGCGCAGTACCTCGACCGGGTGCTAACGCGCCTCACCCTGCCGGGCTCGCTGTACCTGGCCGCGGTTGCGACCCTGCCGAGCCTCTTCATCGCCTACGGCGGCTTTTCGCAGGCGACCTCGCAGGCACTCGGCGGGACGTCGGTGCTCATCGTCGTCGGCGTGGCGCTCGACACGATGCGCCAGATGGAGTCGCAGATGATGATGCGCAGCTACGAGGGCTTTCTCAAATAGTGCCGCTCAACGTTCTGCTCTTAGGCCCGCAAGGGGCCGGCAAAGGCACGCAGGCGAAGAGGATCGCCGCCGAGTACGGCATCCCCCATATCGCGAGCGGAGAGATCTTGCGCGCGGAGATGGCGGCCGGCACGGAGCTCGGCAACCGCGTCAAGGAGGTCTACGATCGCGGCGACCTAGTCTCCGACGATCTGATGATCGAGCTGATCCGAAATCGGCTCGAGCAACCCGACGCCGAGAACGGCTTCGTCCTCGACGGCTTTCCGCGCACGACGGTGCAGGCCGAAGCGCTGGATTCGATCCTGTCCGACATCGGTCGAACCTTCAGCGTCATATTCGCGCTGCAGCTTCCCGACGAAGTCGCGTTCGAACGCCTGCGCCGCCGGGCAGAGCTCGAAAATCGCGCGGATGACACCGATGAAGCGATTCGGCGCCGGCTCGAGCACTACCATCGCGAGACGGAGCCGCTGATCGAGTACTACCGCGTGCGCGGCAACCTCGTGCCGATCCACGGCAACCGCAAGGAGAACGAGGTCTTTTCCGAAATTCAGGAAGCTCTTGAGCAGGTGCCGGCTGCATGATCGTGCGTAAGTCGCGACAGGAGATCGAGGGCATGGCCCGCGCCGGCGAGCTCGACCGCATCGCCGAGGACTTCATTCGCGACCACGGCGGCGTCCCGACCTCGAAGGGCTACCGGGGCTTCCCCGCGGCAACCTGCATCTCACCGAACGCGATGGTCGTCCACGGCATCCCGGGCAGCCACCGTGTGGCCGAAGGCGACGTGATCTCCGTCGACGTCGGCATCACGCTCGATGGCCTCGTGGCGGACAGCG
>Ga0184632_10000018_pt1 | contig 46079 bp, 40 predicted proteins | sample PLM31_50_b1_FD_133153 | JGI IMG/M metagenome (GOLD analysis project Ga0184632, IMG submission 133153) | Groundwater sediment microbial communities from an aquifer in East River, Colorado, USA - PLM3-1_50_b1 | ecosystem: Environmental > Terrestrial > Soil > Riparian zone | place: USA: East... | reverse complement strand
CTCGGCGACCGCCAGCACGAACGCTGCCTGCTAGCCGGACCTCTCGGATTCCGGCCAACAGGTATTCGGATTGGGCGTTGCCCGTGCAGACGCAGCGAACCCTCCGCGGCCAATCTGGACGGCAGTTGCTGATCCGCGAAGGATCCGCCCGTTTGTGACCGGGAATCCAGTTAGACCGAAGGGGGCTCGATGTTCAAGATAGGTGTGGTAGGGGCGGCCGTCGCGATCGCGGCGTTGCTGGCCGGATCTGGCGCGGCTGCGCCTGGGAACAACGTTTTCACCGTCACGAATCTGGTGGCCGACAGCGGCTCGTCCGCCGCAAGCGACGACGCGTCGCTGGTCAACGGCTGGGGACTCTCAGCCGGCCCGACGACGCCTTGGTGGGCGTCCGACAACGGCACCAACTTGTCGACGCTCTACAGCGGCACCGGTGCCAAGCAGGCGCTCACGGTGGCCGTCGCAGGCGGACCGACGGGCACAGTGTTCAATGGCAGCGCGACCGATTTCGTCGTGACTCAGAACGGGAAGAGCGGCGCGGCCCGCTTCCTGTTCGCGACCGAGGCCGGCACGATCCTCGGCTGGTCCCCCACCGTCAACGGAACGACTGCCATTCCCGGCGTCAATCGCTCAGCGCAGAAGGCCGTCTACAAAGGCCTCGCGATTCAGAACGACCGCCTGTACGCGACCGACTTCCATAACAACCGCGTCGACGTCTTCGACGCATCGTTCAAGCGGGTGACGCCTGCAGGCCGCTTCCGGGATGCAAAGCTGCCGAAGGGCTACGCGCCGTTTGGCATCCAGGCGTTGAGCGGCAACATCTTCGTCACCTACGCCAAGCAGGACGCCGCCAAGAAGAACGACGTCCCCGGCGGCGGGCGCGGCTACGTCGACGAGTTCACCCCGGCAGGGAAGCTCGTGGCGCGCGTCGCGTCAGGCGGAAGGAAGAACGCACCTCCTAATGCTCCGTGGGGGCTGGCGCTCGCCCCTTCGAGCTTCGGGCCGTTCTCTGGCGACGTGCTCGTCGGGAACTTCGGCAACGGCCGGATCAGCGCCTACGGGAAGCGAGGCGCCAAATGGGTCTACAAGGGACAGCTCAGGCGAGGCGACGGCTCGCTGATCGCGATCGACGGTCTCTGGGCGATCGCGTTCGGGAACGGCTCCGCAGCAGGGCCGACCACGTCGCTGTACTTCCTCGCCGGCCCGGGCGGGCAAGCCCACGGGCTCTTCGGCTCGATCACAGCTGGCTGACAGGCAGACAGACGGTGTCGCCGCTTCCGGCGGCGGCACCTCTGCCCAACGAGCGACCAGGTACGGAGGAGGAGATGGGATTCGAGTAGCACCACGAGCCGGCAGGTGAGCTCAGTGCCGAGGTGCGGACGTTTGCTCGGATAATCGCTTCGCTGACTGAGGAGGCGGAGGCGATCGGCTGGTACGAGCAGCGCATCGCCCTCGAGCCGGATGCGCAGGCGAAGGCGATCATGGAGAACGCCCAGGGTGAGGAGTTCAAGCATTTCGGGATGGACCTCGAGTTTCTTGCTGCGGCGCACGCCGAAGTGGCGGATCGCCCTGCAAACGATTCTGTTCACCGACGGCGACATCGTCCAGAGCGGCGAAGAGGCGGAGAAGCCGAGAACCGCTGATCTACCGCTCGCCGTTGCACGCCAAACAGAGGGAGTCAAAGATGGCCAGGACCGAGTTGTGGCCGGACGGCGGCCCGCCTCGCCGTCACCGTCTCGATGCAGTTCGAGGCCGGCGGCCAACCCATCTCTGGAGCTCCCGGCCACGTTTCTGATCCGGTCGAGCCGGGCTACCCCGACCTGCCCAGCTACGGCGACGCGATGTCTAGGCTGGACCGTCACCGAGATCTGCCGTGACGCCCAAGGGCTCAGGGATGGCAATGCGGTCCGGAGCCTGACTGCGGATCCGCTGCGCATGGTGACGGCGCTGAGCTGGGGGCTAGCCGGAACCGCGAGTTTCCCGCAAGCGGCAATCGACGTTAGGCACTCGCGGGGATGAAAGACCCGACGCCTTTCGCGATCGTGGATGAAACCACAAGCCCGTCGCGCGGCACGCGACGAAGGGCGTCAAATTTCGGGAGGAGAAGATCATGGAAGCTAGCGAACAGTCGGGGCATCTGAGCAGCCGTCGTTCGTTCCTACTTAAAGGCGCCGTCGTTGGAGCGGCCAGCCTCGGCGCAGGGCGGTTTTTGGGCGATGCGTCACCGGCCTTCGCGGCCAACGGACTTACCAAAGGCGACGCGGCGATTCTCCGGTTCCTGGCTGCGGCCGAGCTCATCGAGACCGATTTGTGGCAGCAGTACAACGAGCTCGCCGGCATCCAGGACAGCGAGGTCCCCGGCGGGAGCGGGAGTCCTGCCTACAGCGAGGCGGTTGCGGTGTTGGACGAGGACATGGACCAGTACATCCACGACAACACCGACGACGAGATCTCCCATGCCGCGTTCATCAACGCTTACCTGAAGGCGCACGGCGCGCAGACGGTCAACCTGGACCGGTTCCGCACCCTGCCGAGCAGCAAGGCGACCGGTGCGCAGCAGATCGGGCGTCTCACCAACCTGATGCAGCTGACCGTCGACACGAGCTTCTGGACGCGCTACCGCAGCGACTCGCAGAACCCCGACTTCGGCGACATTCTCCCGCAAGCCGTCCCGGGCCTGGCTGCAGGGAAGTTTCCAGCGATCCCCCGCACGGACGACGACCTCAGTCCGCCCGACCACCTGCAGGCGATCGCCAACACAGCCGGCTACCACTTCGCCTTCATCGAGCAGGGCGGCACCAGCCTGTATGCCTCGCTCGCCCAGCGGGTCACCCATACCGAGGCGCTGCGCATCCTGCTCAGCATCGGTGCCACCGAGGCGATGCACTTTCAGACCTGGCACGACAAGGCCGGCAACGCACCTCCCCTCACCGACCCCACCAACGGTCTGGTCTTCCCCGACCTCAACGCCGACGGTGAATTGACGCAGACCAACCTGATCATGCCCGAGCCGACCATCTTCCTCAGTCGCAAGTTCCCAATCGTCTCGATCATCCGGCCCACCCAGACCAAGGGCGCCGCTATGGGCGCGCTCAAGGCTCTGACCGACGACGGACTGTTCATCGGACAATCACCAGAGTTCTTCACCCTCCTCACAGGGCTGGCAAAGGCCGCAGACGCGGCCCGACACGGATCGTGACCGCACGCGACTTGCAATCGATGCCCACAACGTAGTTCCGGCCGGAAACAGTGCGTGTCTGCGTGCTATCCGCAGGGACGCACTGTCGCCGGTGGATCCCAGAACAGGAGGACACATGACCGGTTGGACTAGCCCCACACACATCGTTCTTCTACTGCTGATCGCGCTGCTGCTCTTCGGTGCGAGGCGGCTACCGGAGATTGGACGATCGCTCGGCTCGGGGATGCGTGAGTTCAAGGACTCGGTGACCGACTCGAACAAGCCGGGGGAGCTTCCCGTGCCCGTCGAGACGACGCCCACGGCGCCTGACGAGCACAAGACCACGGTCTAGCCTCAGTATGAGTCGTCTGCCGCGGCGTCTCCAGCACGGCGAAGGCGCGACGGCCGTCGAGCACCTCGAAGAGCTGCGTTGGCGAATCGTCGTCATGCTCTGCGCGCTCACGCTCACGACGATTGTCGCGTTCGCGTTCCGCGGCCACGTCCTCGACTGGTTGAACCACCCGCTGCCGGCTGACCGACGGCGGGTGGTGACGCTCGGGGTCGCCGAGCCGTTCACGGTTTCGCTGAGGGTGAGCGTCTACGCAGGCTTCCTCCTCGCGCTGCCCGTGTTCCTGTGGCAGCTCTGGTCGTTCCTCGCGCCCGCCTTCGAGAGGTCGATCGAGCGGCGCGTCCTCGGCCTTGTCGCGTTCGCCACCGTCCTCGGCGCCGCAGGGCTCGCGTTCGGCTACTGGATCCTCCTCCCGCGCGCCCTGGAGTGGCTGACCCACTACGACGACACGCATTTCACGAATCTGATCCAGGCCAAGGCGTACTACTCATTCACTGCCACCATCCTCCTCGGGATCGTGATGGTGTTCGAGTTGCCGATCGTCGTGCTCGGCCTGGTGAGCATCGGCGTTCTCTCGTCGGCGCGTCTGCGGAAGAACCGCCGGCTTGGCTACTTCATCGTCGCGGTGATCGCGCTCGGGCTGCCCGGGCCCGATCCCGTGACTACGGCGCTCGAGCTGCTGCCGATGTGGGCTCTCTTCGAGGGCTCGATCTGGCTCGCCGTACTCCTCGAACGAGCGCGACCTGATGCACTCGCCGGGGATCGCTTCGACGCCGTCGCGCAGCAGCCGGACTAGGTTGGCCGGCGAGATCTGATCACCGAGAAGGCGGCTTGTGGACCTGGAGGCTCTATACCGACCGCATAACGCTACGCGAACCGGTCATGCAACTCCGACAGTCTTGTCGATCCGTCATGGCCGCTTTACCCGGTAGTCGATGAAGGTCGCGTATTGAGACTGCCGCACGCCCAGGTGCTCCAGATCCAACGGGCTCGAGAACCCCTCGAACAGGCGCTTCCCGCCGCCCAGGATGACCGGCGCGATGATGATGGTCAGCTCGTCGACGAGCCCGGCCTCGAGGGCTTGGCGGATGACGTCGGCTCCTCCCATGACGTGGACGTCCTTGCCCGCGGCGGCTTCCACGGCTCGCTCGACGGCCTCCTTCACTCCGGGCACGAACGTGAAGGCGCCGCCCTCCGGCTGCTCCTCCGGCCGATGCGTGACGATGAGGAACGGCAGCCCCCAGGGGTTTTCGTCTCCCCAGTGCTCCGCCGCCTCGTATGTCCCCCGCCCGCCGACAACCGCGCCGACCCTCGTGATCGTCTCCTCTAGCCAGGCGGCGTCCTCGCCGGTCGGCTCACCCTTCGGCTCGGCGTCGTACGTCCAGGGGCCGCCGAACACCCAGTAGTGCAGTCGCTCGCCACCCTCCCCGAGCCCCTTGCCCGGGCCGTCGTTCGGCCCCGTGATGTACCCATCGACCGACGTCGTGATCCCTGCCAGAACCTTGGTCATCAGAAGTCACCTCTCCTCGTAGTGCAAGCAATCCTCGGCAATGGAGACTCTCCGAGCAGCCAAAACTCATCGCGTGCGCGGCGGTAGGTGCGCCACGCTCGCTTGCCGGTCGGAGTCTGGCCGGAACTCAGTCGGTCGGGCTCTCGTCGCCACTGGCCGGCTGTGCGTCCCTCGCGAAGAGGCCGGTCTGGTACGCGAGCACAACTGCTTGAACGCGGTCGCGGAGGTTGAGCTTCTGGAGGATGTGCGTGATGTGCGTCTTGACCGTGGCCTCGGTGATGTAGAGCTCTTCCGCGATCTCTGCGTTAGAGAGGCCGTTTGCGATCAAGCGGAAGATTTCTTGCTCACGCGCGGTTAGGTCCTCGAATTCCTTGGGAGGCGTGGGGCGTGGGATGCGCGCGAACTGCTTGATCACGCGTTTCGTGATCGTGGGTGAGAGAAGCGCGTCGCCGGCGGCAACCGTGCGGATCGCGGTCAGCAGCTGCTCCGGAGGGTCGTCTTTGAGGACGAAGCCGCTGGCGCCGACTCGTAGGGCTTCGTACACGTATTCGTCGAGGTCGAAGGTTGTGAGGACGAGAATCCGCGCGCCGTTGTCGGCCGCGAGGATGCGCCTGGTCGCCTGAAGTCCGTCGAGCTCGGGCATGCGGATGTCCATCAGGACGACGGCTGGATGAAACCGAGCGGCCTTCTCTACCGCCTCGAGGCCGTTGCTCGCCTCGGCCACGACTTCGATGTCGTCTTCGCCGGCGAGCAGCATGCGAAAGCCGGCGCGGACCATCGATTGGTCGTCCGCCACGAGCACGGAGATCGTCATGTTTGGTCGCCGTTGACCGGGAGGCGCGTGCTGAGGACGAACCCGCCTCCGGTTGCCGTTCCTGCGGACATCTCCCCGCCGTAGATCTTGACGCGCTCGCGGACGCCGACAAGGCCGTGGCCGAGGCCGTCGCTCGTCGAGCCGCCGTCGCCGTCGTCGCGTACCTCGATTTGCAGTCCGCTCGGCTCGTAGCCGACGGTGACGTCCGCCCGGGTGGCACGCGCATGCTTGAGCGCGTTGGTCAGGCCCTCCTGAACGATTCGATAGGCGGAGAGGTCGATCGCGCGTGGAAGCGGGAAGGGACTGCCGTTGACATGTAGCCGGACGGACAGTCCCGCGCGACCGATCTGGTCAACCAGTGAGTCGAGCCGGTCGAGGCCGGGCTGAGGCGTGAACTCGGCCTCGTCCCCGTCAGGGCGCATGGCGGCCAGAAGATGGCGCATCTCGGCGAGCGCCGTACGGCCGGTGCGCTCGACACCCTTGAGCGCATCGCTGGCCTCGGCAAGCGCAGTGGGGAGCTTGTGCCTGACGGCGCCGACCTGGAGCACCATCACGCTGACGGCGTGCGCGACGATGTCGTGCAACTCGCGCGCGATCCGTGAGCGCTCCTCGGCCACCGCGACGCGTGCGGCCGCCTCACGATCGCGCTCGGCCCGGGTCGCGCGTACCTCCGCCGCTTCGGCTTGCTCCGAGCGGACGAGCACGGCATAGCCCGCGACCCAGGCGATCGCGAACCGGAGGGGAACGAAGACGAAATCGCCGACTGTCTGCGCGCCGGGGATCTTGTAGACGACGATCACCAGAGAGCCGACAGTGAGGAGAAGGCCCACGGCCGCCTTCAGGCTGTTGCGCAGGTACCCGAGCATGAATGCCGCCGCCAGCCCGACGACGCCGAGGCTACCGATGAACGGGACCAGCAGTCCGTCGATGTACGAGAGGGCCGCGGCCAGGACGAAGTAGCTCGCTGGACCGGCGAGAGGGAAGCGGCGACGCAGGAAGAGCGGGGATACCAGGACTCCGACCGCAGGTACGGTGAACCACAGGCTGGTGGACGGCGCGCCCGGCGAGTCACGTCCGACGACGAGCTCGAGCATGCCCGCGATCGCCATCAGCGCGATCAGCAGCTCGAACCAGTACTCGCGAGCGACGTATCTGATCCTGCTCACGCGCTGAACGTACCGCACGCTCCTGCGTGCCGCCTCCTACCTGAGTAGGACTCGGAATCATCGGCGGGTACGAGGTCGAATCCGGCCTTCCGACGATGGCACGGCGACGCCGTGGCCCTAGCGTCGCGGGCATGCAGTCCATGAGCCCCGCAACACATCGGCCCCGCGAGCTCGCCGCCCGCGAGAGCGACGGAATCCACGTCCTGCTGCTCTGGCACCCGGGCGAGAACGGGCTCACCGTCTCAGTCGAGGACGCCCGTGCCGGCGATCGCTTCGAACTCGCGGTCGCTCCGGACCGCGCCCTCGACGCCTTCTACCACCCCTTCGCCTACGCCGCCTGAAAGAGAGGAGAAGCGTCATGTTCAGCACGAAGCACAACCTTGCTGCCCGGATGGGTCGCTGGAGTGCCGGCCACTGGAAGACAGCGACGTTCGGGTGGCTCGCCTTCGTTCTCGTCGCGTTCGCCGTCGGCGGCGCGGTCGGCACGAAGACGATCGATCCAAATGCCCCCGGCCCGGGTGAGTCCGGTCGCGTCGACAGGATTCTCGACGCCGGCTTCAAGCAGCCCGCCGGGGAGACCGTCCTGATTCAGAGTGGTTCCCTCCGAGCTGACGACCCGGCGTTTGCGGGCGCGATCACAGACGTCGCGTCGGCGCTTGCCAAGATCGACGTCGTCGACAACGTCCGCCGGGGTCAGGTCTCCGAGGACGGCCATGCGGCAGTCGTCGACTTCGAGATCGTCGGGGACGCCGACAAGGCAGCCGACAAGATCGACCCGGTTCTTGACCGGGTTGCCGAGCTGCAAACGGCGCACCCCGAGTTCTTCATCGGCGAGTTCGGCGACGCGAGCTCGGTCAACGCGGTGGAGACGGCGTTCGCCGACGATCTGGCCAAGGCCGGCGAGCTCTCGCTCCCGATCACCCTGATCATCCTCGTGCTCGCGTTCGGCGCGCTCGTGGCCGCAGGCATTCCGCTGCTGCTCGCGCTGACCGCGGTCTTCGCGACCTTCGGTCTGATCTCACTGCCGAGCCACGTTCTGCCGATGGCGCAGGAGGCACCTGCGCTCGTCCTCCTGATCGGGCTCGCGGTTGGCGTCGACTACTCGATGTTCTATCTGCGGCGTGAACGAGAAGAGCGCGCCGCCGGCCGCAGCGAGCGGGCCGCGCTCGAGGCAGCTGCAGCCACATCCGGCCGCTCGGTGCTCATTTCCGGCCTGACTGTGATGGCGGCGATGGCGGGCATGTTCCTGACGGGCGACTCAACGTTTGCTTCGTTCGCCGTCGCGGCGATCCTCGTCGTTGCGATTGCGATGCTTGGCTCCCTGACCGTTCTCCCCGCCTTGCTGTCGAGGCTCGGCGACAACGTCGACCGGCTGCACGTCCCCCTCGTCGGCCGGCTTCGACGCGACGACGGCGAAGGTCGGATCTGGGGTGCGATCGTCGCCCGCGTACTGCGTCGTCCGGTGCTGTCGGCGGTCCTCGCAGGCGGGTTGCTGGTGGCGCTGGCGATCCCCACGCTGCAGCTTCGGATGGTCAAGCCCGGCCCGGACACGTTCCCGCAGTCGCTCCCGGTAGTGCAGACCTACGACCGGATGCAGGAGGCGTTCCCGGGCGCAGCTTTGCCCGCCAACGTAGTCGTCAAGGCATCTGATGTGACGGCGCCGGCGATGCAAGCGGCGATCCAGCAACTCAAGCAGCAGGCGCTTGCGAGCGGTCGCATGCACGAGCCGATCACGGTCGATGTCAACCACGACCGCACGGTCGCGAACATCACCGTGCCGATCGAGGGCAAAGGCACCGACGCCGGCTCCAAGGCCTCGCTGGCGACGTTGCGCAACGTGATCGTGCCCGAGACAGTCGGCGCGGTTTCAGGTGCGGAGTCCGGAGTCACCGGCCTCACCGCAAGCTGGACCGATGCAACCGACGAGATCAAGGCGAAGCTGCCGCTCGTGTTTGCATTCGTGCTCGTCCTCGCGTTCGCGCTCATGCTCTTCGCGTTCCGATCGCTGGTGATCGCAGCAAAGGCGATCGTGCTGAACCTGCTTTCGGTGGCCGCGGCCTACGGCGTGCTCGTCGCCGTCTTCCAGCACGGCATCGGCAGCGGGCTGCTCGGGTTCAGCTCGACAGCCGGAATCGACCCGGTGGTCCCGTTGCTTCTGTTCGTGATTCTCTTCGGCCTCTCGATGGACTACCACGTGTTCATCCTGAGCCGGATCCGTGAGGCGTTCCAAAAGGGCATGAGCACGGAGGAGGCAATCGCACACGGCATCAAGTCGACCGCCGGTGTCGTCACGAGCGCTGCGATCGTCATGGTCGCCGTCTTCGCGGTCTTCATCGCGCTCTCGATGCTCTTCTTCAAACAGTTCGGCGTCGGGGTCGCCGCGGCGGTCCTGATCGACGCGACGATCGTTCGCGGAGTGCTGCTGCCCGCCTCGATGCAGCTGCTGGGCGAATGGAACTGGTACGTGCCGAGGTGGCTCGCGTGGCTGCCCCAGCTCGAGCCTTCCGACTCCGAGGTCGTGCCAGACACGCGGCCGACCCCGGTCTCGGCCTAGCACCGATCGCTCACTCCGGGGGCTTTCTCAGGCCCCCGGAGTAGCCACGAAAGGAACGAACCATGAAAGCTCCCAAGACCAAAGCGATCGGCCCGGCGCGAATCGTCGCCCTCGCGCTGATCTCCCTCACCACGCTCGGCCTTGCCTATCTGCATTTCGCGGGCGCCGACCCGGTCTCGGTGCCTTCCGGCGCACACGCGGGCCAGTTGACGGTCCACGACTGCGACTACGCAACCGAGGACGGCGGCTACAGCGCCGACTGCGGCACGCTCGTCGTGCGCGAGAACCGACACGAAGCCGACTCGCGCCTGATCGCGCTGCCGGTGACGCGGATCCGCGCGCGCTCCTCGAATCCGGGCGTGCCGATCTTCCGTCTCCAGGGCGGCCCGGGTGTGACGAACATGAAGTTCGAGTTCGCGAGCCGGTTCGCAGACAAGCACGACGTCGTGCTCGTCGGCTACCGCGGGGTCGACGGCTCGTCGAGGCTCGACTGTCCCGAAGTGACATCGGCGCGCTTGCAGGCGCGCGACTTCCTGAGCGAAAGGTCGTTCCGGGCCGACGAGGCGGCATACAAGGCGTGCGCGCAGCGCCTCCAGGATGACGGCGTGGACCTCGCCGGCTACACGCTTCCCCAACGCGTCGACGACCTCGACGCCGCCCGCCGTGCGCTCGGCTACGAGCGCATCGACCTCGTCAGCGAGAGCCTCGGCACCCGCGCGGCGATGATCTACGCCTGGCGCTACCCGCAGAGCATCCACCGCTCGGTGATGATCGGCGTCAACCCGCCCGGGAACTTCCTCTGGGACGCCAAGACGATGGGCGAGCAGATTCGCCGCTATGCCGCGCTATGCGCAAAGGACGCGTCTTGCCGGAGCCGGCCGCCGGACCTCGCTGCTTCTGTCCACTCGGCGTACACGGACATTCCCAGCCGCTGGTGGTTCCTGCCGATCAAGAAGGGCAACGTCAAGGTAGCTGCCTACTTCGGTCTGATGAACGCGACCACCGACGGCGCCGGTCCGCTCAACGGGCCGTGGACAATCGACATGCTCTTCCACGCCGACAAGGGCGACGGGAGCGGTGCCTGGCTGATGTCGATGATGGCCCAGCTGCTCTTCCCGCACGGGCAGGTCTGGGGCGATGTCGCGGCGGTCGGCAGGAGCGACGCCGCCTACGCTCGGCGCTTCTTCGCGACCCACGCGAACAGGGGGTCCGTGATCGGCAGTCCTGGCACGGACCTGATCTGGGCCGACGGTCGGCTGCTGGACGCCTGGCCCGCGAGCCCCGACGAGAACGAGTACACACACGTCCAGGACTCGAAGGTCGAGACGCTCCTGATCGGCGGCAAGCTCGACTTCGCCACGCCTCCGCAGAATGCGACTCGCCAGCTCCTCCCGCATCTGCCGAACGGCCACGAGGTCGTTCTCAGCAATCTCGGCCACAGCGATGACTTCTGGGCTTACGAGCCGGCGGCAAGCAAGCGTCTCGTCAACAGGTTCCTCGAGAGCGGCCGCGTCGACACGTCCTTCTACACCCCGAATCGCGTCGACTTCACGCCTACGCTGGGCCAGGGCGGGATCGCGACGATCGTCGCCGGCGTGATGGTCGGGTTGGCGGCGCTGACCGTGCTTTCGCTGCTCTGGATGCCGCTCCGCGTGCGCCGGCACGGTTACTTCGGACGGAAGACCAGCGGAGCCTTGCGCTCGCTGTACGCGCTAGTGCTCGGGCTCGGCGGCTTGTTCCTCGGCATGCTGATCGTGCTGACGGCGCTGCCAACGGTGCCCCTTAACGACGAACTGCTCGCCTCTCTCTCGGTGGGCTTGCCCATCGGGCTGGGTATCTACTTTGCCTGGGTGAACCCCGATTGGTCCGCGACGATCAAGACCACGGGATTCGCGATGGCAGCTGGTGGCGCCCTCGTCGGTGCGTGGCTGGGGTTCAACGTGACGTCCGCAGCCTTCGGGCTGATCGCACCGCTGCTCGCGATCGTCGCAGCAGCCGTCGCTGGAAACCTCCTCCTCATCACCCTCGACATTGCGTGGGATCGGCAGGCTCGTGATCGTTTCGCGGAAACCAGCGCGACAGGGGCGCTGGACGCGCGGCCCTCGACGGGTTGACAGGCACCGGCGGGGTCGCCTCGTCAAGTCCTGCGTTCCTACGGGTTCGCAGGACTTGACGTTTCTCGATTGTGGGCCCCCGTCCTACTTGGCTACACGCGCGCGCGCGAATATCAGTTCCGCGTTCCCCTTGCGGCGAGAGCAGATTTTCCACCGTCACATCGACAAGGGCTGCTGCACGGGTTCTGTGCCTTGTCCCGCGTGGGCAGGCCCTCGGCGTCACCTTCCAGAGCCCAGACAACGACCGCTACGGCTACGGCGCCGCCGACCTCCGGGGCCGGATCGTCGGCGCGCTCGGCGGCCACGCGGCCGAGGAGCTCGTCTACGGCGACGTGACCACCGGAGCGGAATCCGATCTGGAGCAGCTGACGAGCATCGCGCGGCAGATGGTCGGCCGCTGGGGCATGTCGGACGCGATCGGGAAGGTTTCGGTTCTTCCCCGACCAGACGAGGAGTCCAACTTCCTGCCGGGAGCCGCACGCGCGTCCGACCAGACGCTAGAGCTCGTCGACGTCGAGGTGCGGCGCATCGTGGACGAGTGTTACGACGAGGCACTCGAGCAGCTACGGGCAAACCGCGACCGGCTCGACAGGCTCGCCCGTGCGCTCCTCGAGCACGAGACGCTCGACGAAGCGGACGCTTACCGGATCGCAGTATCGACGGGCCCGCGAGCTCTTGCCGGTGGAAAAGGTGCCTGCAGCCGCGGCGACTTCGCGGTGACGGCCCGCCCACTACGACGTGGTTTTTGGAAGCTCACGATCCGATGCCGCAGCGAGGAACGGACACCAGAGCTCGTCGCCCACGGCCGCCGCGACTCTCGCCACATCCGCGCCCGTTTTGACAGGGAGGCGCCCCGGTTGCACTACGGGTTCGTGGCCTCCGGCTATCGCGACTGTTGAGCTGCGGTCGTGCGACGATCGTTTGTTGCACGTATGGGCACGATCGTTCTTCGTGGGGGTGTCGAGCTCGAGAATCCACTCGAGCTGGCGTTGGAGTTCCTCCATAGGTATTCGCGCTACGAGGGCTACGACAGCTCAGGGCCCGCGTCGTTCAACGAGGGTGACCTGAGGATGGCGAACCGCAGCGGTGCCCGCATCTCGGCAGCCGAGATCGCAGCTATTCTCGAACGCCGTGGCGAGATCGAACGCGCCTTGCGCAAGGTCCAGCCTGATGCGTCGTTGGCGGACGCGACGAGCTCGATCCCGTGGGTCGTGCTGACGCGGCTCTTCGACGCGTTCGCGGACATCCGCGGAATCGGTTTTTCGAAGATGACGAAAGCGCTGCACAGAAAACGGCCGGCACTGATCCCGATGCTCGACAGCGTCGTCCAGGCGTACCTGTCTCGGGACGATCCCGGCACGCGCTCGTCGGAGTCGTTCGGGGAGCGCGCCACCGCGCTCGTGCGCAGCTACAAACGAGACCTGGGCCGCAACCGGTCGGTCCTGCACGAGCTCCAACAAGAGCTCGCGAGCAGCACGTACCAGCTCACGGAGGTGCGAATCCTCGACCTCCTGATCTGGTCCGTCTCAGCTGGGCGCTGAAGGGCCCGTCGCCGTGCGAAAGGCCATCAAGAGTGACGTTTGGACTTCAACGGTGGCAGCCGGTGGCAACGGATTTGGCTTGGTTTTCTGTCGCGCAGCGGCCGGACTAGGTTGCCGGCGAGGTCTGACCACCATTTGCCGCCGTTTGCCACTAGCTGCAACCACGGGGCTCTATAAAGGCTCCATGGCCCCGGGCTCCAGGACGAGTGCGAGCTATTTCCGCTTCAGCCCGCATTTCATGGGATGAGCGCGGCCTCGCCCCCGGAGATATTCCTGCTACCTGCAATAACACGGGCGATCTCTTCTGGCATCCTGTTTGGAATGGCTCTCCGCTGTCTGCTGGTGGACGACTCCACACACTTCCTCGAAGCTGCCTCAAAGCTCCTCGAGGCTCAGGGACTCGTCGTCGATGTGGCGTCCACGTCGGCCGAAGCTCTGGCGCGCGTTCGAGAACTCGAGCCTGACGTGACCCTCGTCGACATCGATCTGAACGGCGAGAGCGGCTTCGACCTGGCCTGGCAGCTCGCCGCGACTTCCGACGGGGCTTCGACGAGGACCATCCTTACCTCGACGCGCAGCGCGTCGGACCTCGCCGAGCTTGTGGCTGTGACCCCCGTGCTCGGGTTCATCGCCAAGGACGAGCTGTCCGCCGACGCCATACGCGACTTCCTCGCCGACCGCAACCACGGTCGCGGCTGCAGGCACGAGGCGCTCGTCTACTCGTCGAAGGACGAGCTCGTTGCAGGGACACTGCCGTTCGTGCAGCAGGGCCTGACGCGTGGCGATCAACTGCTCGTCGTATTGAGAGAGGCGGGTCGAACCGTTCTTCAAGAGGCGCTCGGGGGAGACGCGGCCCAGATCGAGTTCGCGGACGCGATCGACTGGTATCAGAGCCCTGAGCATGCCTTCCAACGGTACGGCCGCTACCTCGCCGACCACCTCGAGAATGGAGCTTCTCGCGTGCGGGTCGTCGCTGAGGTGATCTGGCCCCAAAGCTCGGCAACGGCCGACGTCGCCGGATGGAAGCGCTACGAAGCTGGAATCAGCCCTGCGATGGCTTCTGTGCCGGTGTCGTTCATCTGTGCCTACAACACCCAGGAGCTGCCTGCGGGAATCGTCACGGATGCTCGCCGGACGCATCCCGTCTTGCGGACCGCCGAGGGCGCGCGGCCGAGCGCACACTATTCGCAGCCGGCCGCGTTCGTCCGCGACCTGGAGCGCGAGGTGCCTGAGTTGGTGCCGGGCCGCTAGCGTCGGGCCGCGCAGGCGCGGCTTGCGCATGAAGCAACCGCTCGATGTCCTTGAGTGACACGAGACCGGAGCGGGCCGGTGCGAGACCTGCGCCGCGGGAGGGCCTCCAAGGTCATAGCTTCACGCCTCAGCGCGGAGCTTCGCGCTGAGGCGCGCTGTCGAGTGGTTCGCCGGTGATGAGGAGTCGGAAGTAGAGGCGTCCCATTATCCGTGACTATGATGTCGCGCGCCTCGACGCGGGCGGGAATGGCCGCAACGTAGAGGTCGCTCGAGTACCGTGCCACTTCCCGCGAAGCGAATCGCCGTCCTCTTCCACGAGGGAGACCGGCACGTCGAGCTCGGCGGCTACATCGTCGACCAACTCGCCCGCTTCTGGCGCGAGGACGGCCACGAAGTCGTGTATCTCTTCGGCACCAACCGCTTCGTCCCGGCGGACCTCGTTCTGGTCCACGTCGATCTGTCGGTCGTCCCTGATCAGTACATCGATTTCGCGGCGTCGTATCCGATCGTGCTCAATGGGCGCGTGCGAGATATCCGGAAGTCGACGACGAGCAAGAACCTCGTGCACCCCGGCGATGCGTGGGAGGGACCGGTGATTGTCAAGTCGGATCTCAACTACGGCGGCTTTCCAGAGTGGATGCTTGGCCGTGGCTGGCTCGGGCGCAGATCGCGCGCGTGGCGCGGTGCCCAAAGGGTGATCGCCGGGCTCGCGCTGCAAGGCGCCGTTCGGAGCTGGAAGGACTACAGCATCTTCGATCGGCTCGCCGATGTTCCCGCCGCGCTCTGGGAGAGCCAGGACGTCGTGGTCGAGAAGTTCCTGCCGGAGGTCGAGAACGGCTTGTACCACCTGCGAATGTTTCAATTCCTCGGCGACCGCTGGAGCTGCACGCGCCTTGCTTCCCGGGAAGGCGTCATCAAGGCGAACTCGAGCGTCTCGGTCGAGCTGATCGAGCCGCACGAGGATGTCGTCGCATGGCGGGAAGAGCTCGGGATGGACTACGGAAAGCTCGACTACGTCGTCCACGACGGCGAGGCGGTACTGCTTGACGCCAACAAGACGACGGGTGCGTCGACACACATGGCCGACGAGGAGCTTCGCGCTATGCGCCGGTACCAGGCAGAGGGGCTGTACGCCTACCTGCGCGACTGAGCGATCCGCTCGGCCGCCTGCTCCGCGTACGTCACGTACTCGACCGTCGACGGGAGCAGCTCCGGGAACTGGAGGCGCGTCAGCTCGTAGCCGCCGACGTTCCGGCTGGTGAGGAGCACGGGCCGCAGCGTGCCCTTGCTGTTGTGGGCGAGCGCGACCTCGCCGCATTGCGCCCGCGAGTCGCCGCCGGGAAACGGCCGGAAACCGATCGTCGCGCCCGTCGCGCGCTGTGTCATGTGGACGCCGCTGACCAGCCGCGTCAGTAAGTAGTCCGTCACGTTGGTCGCGCAGCGGTATCGCTCGATCCGCTCTGCCGCCTCGTCGATCGAGCAGCGCCGGCCCAGGAATCGCTCGACGTTCTCGAGCGCTTCCGGTGAGGGCGTTGCCAACGGCTGCGGACCCTGCCCGGCGAGCAGACGGTCGTATTCCTCGAGCTCGAACTCCTCCGATTCGCCGATCAATTCGACGCGGTCGCCGAGGCCGCTCTCCCGGATCAACTCTCGAAGCCGATCGACGTACGCAGCTGTCCGTTCGACGGGGATGTCGTTCGTCCGCAGGCCGCACAGGTTGTCGATCACGAGCCAGAAACGCGCTGCAGGTGAATACAGCTGCCCGACGCGGCGGCACAGCGACGCGATCTGGAAGAGGGTCAGGAGCTCGGAGAGTCCGACGTCGAAGCGCAAGTCGGTCTCGCCGGGACGCGTCGTGGCGTGGTAGCCCGGGCCGATGTCGTAGAAGAAGCGGAACGGCTCGCCGGTTTTGATGCGCCGGCGCAGCAGCGTCAATGTCTCTTCGCGGTACGGGGCGGTTCGCGTGCGGCTCAGGTGGCAGAACGCACGGCTCGTGACGAGGTCGAAGATCTCTCGGGCGAGGGCGTCGACGTCGCTGTTCACGTTGTGGACCGGCGACGTTGCGCGTCTCGGCGCCGAGAACTGCGACATCACCTCGCGCAAGTACGCCTCGACGCCTAGCTCGGGCGAGGAAGTCGCTGTCGTCACGACCACAGGTGTCTAGCCATCGTGTGGAGCTCGGGTGATGTCAGCAATTGGGCTTTCACCGGTCCTGCGGCTGGCCACGATAGCCACGAACGAACGCGTCCAGGTGCTGGGAGAGCGGAAGGTCTCGAGCCGTTCCAGGGTCAACGACGCGGCTCTGCGAGGCGGAGTCTCGACCTGAAAGCTCCATAAAGGGGCTCCATACCCACCGCACCCTTTGGCTCGTGCAAGTGGGTCCGAACGAAAAAGCCCGCTTCAAGGGGCTTTTGCAGAGCCCTCTTCCGGACTCGAACCGGAGACCCCCTTCCTTACCATGGACCTTCGCACGCAACCGGTGGCAGCAGGTGGCAACGGATTCCGCCGGCACCCGTCATGCAGGCACAGCCAGGATCGTAGGCGATGCGTGTGCGTGTTAGGCCTGCTCGCACTAGCGGTTCGGTCCTCTCCGACACGACGCGTCGCGTCAAGCCGACGGTCAGCCCAGTCGCTGCAGAAGCGCGTCGAGGCCCTGTGTCCACTCCGCCCGCGCCCGCTTCAGCGTCTCCGTCCGCTGGTTCGTGCGCTCGTCCTCCTCGGTGAGCGCTTTGCGTGCCGCCGCGAGCTCCTTCGTGAGGCCCTTCTCCCTTGGCTTCGTCGTGCCGGTGCCGATCGAGTCGAGCGACTCGAGCGCGCGTGCGCGCTCCTCACGCATCTGCGCCTCACGCTGGTCGGCCGCGGTCACGATCCCGGCGAGCAACGCCTTGCCGTGATCGCCGAGGCCTCTCAGCTCGTTCGTCGTCGGCTCGTCGAGAGAGAGTTCGCCCCGCACCTGGATGTTCGCCGAGTCCGGGATCGTCAGAACCGTCCCCGGGATCAGCTTGTCCAGGTTCGCGTGCGGGTTGGCTTTCCGCACCTGGTCGGCGACTTCCGCCGCGACGTTGCTCGACACCTTGCCCCCGAACAGGCGCGGCCGGAGCGCGGCGAAGTTCTTCTCTGTACCGACGACGACGATGGGCATCACTACCTCCTTGGCGTGTTCACGAGACGTCCGGGTTGAGTGGCTGCCACGGCCCCGGCAGGCCCGCTCCGGGGCTGCCGAGGTGGGTGCCGCCGGGGGCGAGGTTGCCGACGGCGGCGAAGCGATTCTCCTGCACCTCCAGGACGAGCATCGACCTCTCACCACGCAGCCGGTTCGACGACGCGACGACCGAGGATCCCCGGAGCACGACCGCCGACGGATCCTCGAGGGCGCCAAAGAGGCACTGGTTGCTGTCGGCGACGACGTCGCCGCCCACGCGCACGAGACCGGCGGGCAATAGCCCGCCGCCCGTGAGGGCGTTCGAGGCAACGCCGACGTGCTCGGCGGCCTTGGCTGCGGCGAATGCCCACTTGCCGGTGATGATGACCGCACCGTCCTCAAGCGGCACTGCGGTGACCGTCTCGGCCACGCGGGTGCGGAAGCCGCCTGCGGACTGGATGAGCAGCGCAATCCACTCGCCGTCGCTCGGCGCGAGCTGCCCTTGACGGAACCGCACCGTATTGTCCGAGACCGACGCCTGCTCGAACGGCGCCACGACGGCGATCCCCACGGCGCCGACCGAGCCCCCTTCCGGCGGCCCGAACTCCTCAACCAGGTTTCCGCAGATGCGGACGTCCTGTGTCGCGATTGCGAGAATTCCGCCGAGCTCCGCCCCTTCGACGAACTGGATACCGACGCGGGCGACGGTGTTGCCGACCACGGCAGCAGACGTCGCATGGTTGACCGAGATCCCGACGCCGAACCCGAGCGCGTCCCCTTGCAGGCCCACGTCGAACACCTCGTTGTTCTCCACGGCGACGCGCTCGGCCTGTCCCTTCGCCTCGATCATGATCCCGTGACCGACGCCGTCGAGCACGTTCTGCTTGACCATGAACGTCCGAACGGCCGTGCGGAGCGCAATGCCGACGCCGGCCCGCGCGTTGACGCCGTTGCCGGTGATGCGTACGTGGCCGGGCTGGACCGCGAACGCGCCCGGGGCGATCACGATCCCGTCGGTTCCCCGGCCCTCGCCCCAGGTGTTGATCGTGTTCGCGTCGACGAGCGCGTCGGCACCGGCGATGATTCCTGCGCCGCGCGTCGCGAGCTTGTTCGCGACGATGTCGAGCGAGCCTCCCGGCGCGACGCCGCCGGTCGCGGTGATCGCGGCCTCGCTCGGCCCAAGGATGTCGTTGCCCGACACGCGGCACTCGTAGAGATAGAGCGATGCGCCGCCGAGGTCGATCCCGCGGTCGAACGCGAGGCCGACGTTGTCCTCGATGCGGAGAGCGGCCGCGAACAGCCCGATGTTGTCGCCGCCGGGGACGCCGACGCCCGTCCGCCCGATCAGGACATTGCGACGCACCGAGACGAGCAGCTCGACCCCGGCGAGCTCGATCGCGGCACCGCCACCCGCCTCCGAGCCGAACGAGAGGATGACGAGCTCCTGCAGGTTCCCGAGGAAGACACCGCGCAGCCGAACCGCGCCCGGGGCGGCGACGCCGCTGACGATCGCGAGGTTCTCCACCGTCACGGCAACCGAGTTCGTAATCGTCAGCGCCTCGCCGCGCGCGGTCAGAATCGTCGCGGGCCCCTGCCCGCGAATGCGCAGCGACCTCGCGCCGTCCACCTCGACGCCGGGGCCGATGTCGTAGGCGCCAGCGGCCAGGCAGACGGTGCCGCCTCCTTGCTCCTTGACCAGGTCGACGGCAGCATGCACGGTCAGCACGCCGGACGAATGCGATTCGGGCGTGACGCAGACGGTGCAGTCGCAGCCCTCGCCGCCTTCGGTCGGCAGGGGCGGCCACAGGCGGCGGCAGCTCGTCTCCGTATTCGGGAACGTCAGCACGCCAAGACGCGCGTAGTGGTGGTGGACGCCGAGCGGAGGCGCCGCGTCGAGGAGGTCGATCGACGCGTCGGCGGTACGCGCGGAGAAGATCCAGTGGTCGCCCCGCCGGAAGCGGCCGCCGGCCTCGGCGGCCGAGAAAGAGACGACGACGCCGTGCTCGAGAACGACCTGCGTCGCGTCCGTCGCGGGCACCTCGATCAGCCCGGTCGAACCCGCGGCGTCGAGGTCCGTCAACTGCGCTCCCGTGGCGTCGCGAACCACCCCGGACTGGTCCCAGCGACGCACGCGCAGGTGCCGCTTAGCGGCGTCCGCCGCGTCGGCCGGTTGGAGCTCCGGCGGCAGCGCACCGGTGAACGTGATCGTGCGCTCGGCGTCGTTCACCGTCACCTTGCGGATCTCACCCGGCTCTCCGTTGTATTCGAAATTGTCGTCGATGACCTCGACCCAGTCGTTGGTCGAGATCCGGAGCACGTCGTCCTTGCCCACGGACGCGAGGCGCAGCACGGTCGCCGACACCATCTCGACGACGGGCATCGCGACCGACGCGTTCTCGCGCGACCACTTGAAGGTCACCGTGTCGGTCTGCGGGTCGCCGCCTTCGTGGATCTCGACGCGGTACGTCTGGTTCTCGAGGCCGCGGTAGCCGCCGACCGGCGGCAGCTCGCACGGGTCGTCCTCGTCCACGTCCACCGTGTCCGTCGTGAGGCGGCCGTCCGAGGGGCTGATCAGGTCGAGCCAGCCCGGGATGCCGTCGTCGTCGGTCTCACAGGTGGTGCCGGTCGGAACCTCCAGCAGCCGCACCTGCCAGGCCGTCTGCCAGCGCGCCGTCGCGTCGACGCCGACGGCGATCTCGACCAGGTCGGGATCCTCGAGATGCGTGACCTCGCGCTGCCACACGTCGAGGTACGCGAGGTGCGTGCCGCTCTCTGGGAGCGGCACGGGCGTGTTCCAGTACGGCTGGTCGAGGTAAGGCGTTTCCGCGGTGCCGGTCGTCTCGGAGAGGAGCGGGTCGAAGCCGTTCGGCTCGATGCCGTGGTTCTCGGCGAGCAGGCCATCGACGTACATGCGCCCGCGCCCGATGGTGAGGTTGCCGCCGGTCAGCTCGACGCGGAATGCGTCGGGTGTCTGACGCGGCACCCACGCGACGCCCGCGTGATCCGGGTCGGGGCCGAACGACGTCAGGTCGGACGTCTCGGCCCGCAGGCGGCGGTCGAGCAGGGCTACGAGCTCGTTGAAGTCCGCGTCCAGGAGCAACCTCCCCTGCTGGAGGACCACGCCCGCGAAGTCGCGGAGCGGATCGAACCTCACGCGGCTGATATCGGCGGCCATGCCTCTCCCCCTTTCACGTCGCGTAGAAGAACCCGGCCTCGAGGCCGAATCGGAGGTACTCGTCGAGGCGAACGCGCAGGTTCGTCTCGCGCTGCGGCTGGTAGAGCTCGTGCGTGACGCCCATCTCGCTCTCGTCGCTCGCGCCGGTGCGCACGGCACGATGCGTCGAGCGTCGGAGCTGCATGTAGCCTGCGTCGCCGTACCGCAGCGACGTATGGAACGGGCGGTGCGCGGGATCCTTCCCCACGCACTGGAAGCGGCGCGGCGTGCGTGAGCCCGGCGGAACGAACGAGAAGCGGATGCAGCCGACCTGACGGCGCTCGGCCCAGACGGGCGCCGGCCACGGGTCGCCTGCTTCGGCGAGGCGCGCGAGGAGCAGCGAGTTCGAGACGTCGAGGCGCTGCGCGTGCACCTTCCCGAGCACGGTGCACGCCTCGAGCGTCAGGTGCCCCCCCTCCTCGAGCCCGTCGCCCGTCTCCCGATCCGCCGCGGTCGAGACCGTCAGCAGGCCGCCGCCTCCTGCGGGTGGTCGTCCGCAGAACGCGACTTCGTCCTCGGCGGACCCGTCGAAGACCGAGTCGTTCGCATTCACCTCGGCGCCCTCGACCGCGACCACTGGGCCGACGATGCAGTGGTCGAGCGTCACCTCCGCGAACGGGTGCAGCACGATCAGGCTCGCGCGGCCGACCGCGTGCGGCTCCCCGTCGGGGTCGCGCGTCACGCCTGGCACGAGCGTGCAATGGCGCAGCACGAGCCTCCGCGCCTCTGCGTCGGCCGATTCTTCGATCACCAGCGGCGCTCCGGCGAGCACGAGTCCGTTGAGCACGATCGTCGTGTCCGGATCCATCGCAAGCTTCAACTGGTCCGCACGGGAGAGCACGGGGCGCGTGCGGTTGGCCGAGCGGAGCACGAGCTCGCGGTCGTCGGCGTTCGGCGCCGGCGTGGTCGCGGCGACCGTCGCCGGCGCGGCGTACGTCCGGTTGTCCTGGATCTGCACGGCGCCGCCGCCTGCGACCGAGGCGAGCGGAGGCCCGAGCGGGTCGCCGCCCTCCACCGGCACGACGGTGTGCATCCGCTCCAGCGACTTCGCTCGGTCGTAGCCCCCGCCTCCGACGGCGAGCGCCGAGCCGTAGCGGAAGGTCGCGAGCCTTGTCTCGCCCGCGGCGGGCGCGGCCGCGAACGCGACCCTCCCCAGGACCGGGTCGACGGCGACGTGCGTGTCGCCGGGCTCCGGCACGTGAACCCACGTTCCGGGCGCGGCCGGGTCGTCGGAAAGGTCGCAGACCCGGATGTCGGCGACGGGGATCACCTCGACGTCCGTCGTGATCTCGGTCTCCAGGAGCAGCGAGCGCCCGGCGCCGTACAGCTCCTTCAGGCGCGCCTTCGTGAAGCGGCGCAGCAGCGGCACGGGGACGTCGAGCGGCTCGGCGAGATGCGTGACCTCCTGCTCCGTGCGCGGCGCGTTGAAGAGCGGCTTGTCGGTCCCGAGCGCGTCGAAGCGGAAACGCGTGCCCGTGCCGTCCACGTCGACCAGAGGGACGCGGACGAGCCGTAGCGCGTCCACGCGCCAGAGGAAGATGCCGACGTTCGGGATGTTGTAGCGCCCGGATCGATTCGGGATGCGGCGCATCTCGGCCGTGTGCGCGAACGTGTCGAACGCGCCCGCCTGGAACGTCCCGGACAGTTCGAGCCGGCCCTCGCTGCGGAGGTCAGTCGTCGCGGCGGCGTAGGGACGGATGTGGTTCATGTACTGCGTCGCGACGAGCAGCTCGAAGAACTCGACCGCGTGCGCGGGCCAGCCGGTGACGTCGGCGGCGAGCTGCTCCAGCACGGAGACGGTGCCCTTCCGCCGCCTGAACCGGATCGTGTTCGCGACCTCCGCCCGCGGCGACGAGACCTCGGGGACGACGCCGTGCAGCGTCCGGTAGCCCACGAGGTCGCCGATGTAGGCGGCGGCCCACGGCGCGCAGGTCTCGACGAACTGGTCGTCGTACATCTGCTCGAGGCTCTCGGCGAGCACGTTCACCTGGCCGGCGAGCACGTCGAGGAGCTCGCGCAGGACGCCGCCCTGCTCCACGTCGCGGATCCGGTAGACGGCCGGCAGCAGCCGGTAGAGCTCTTCGGTCGTGTACAGGCCGGCGCTCACGGCTTAATCGCCTCCAGCGCGTCGAGCGGCTCCGGGTCGAGGACGAGGACACCCGCGGGGATAGCGTCGCCGGCGGGATCGACGTCGGGACGCTGCGCGATCAGGCGGTCGGCGAGGTCCTGCGTCGTGCCGGTGTACAGCGCGTCGACGTCGACGCCGAGGACGCCTGCGACGCTGTGCGCGGTCGCGACGATCTCCGAGCGGAACACGGGCTCGCCCAGCCCGCGCGCCTGGAACGAGTAGGTCTCGCGCAGCGCTGCCTCGACGGCCGACAGCACCGCGTCCTGCTCGTTCGCCGGGTCGACGACGACTTTCAGCGCGAGCCGGAACGTCTCGGTCGTCCCCTCGATCACGAGCACCTCCACGCGGGGGTCGCCGTGCTTCCGCAGCGCGTCCTCGAGATCGTCGAGCCGCTCGCCACCCTCGAAGGCGACGGTGACGACGATCGTGCGGCCGCCGCGGAGGGGGAGAACCGTCGCCTTCGCCTTGACCACGCCGGTGAACGCGCGGGCGTAGTCCTCGTAGTCGAGCAGCGAGACGGCCCGCCCGAGGGTGCGCACGCCGAGCGGGATCGACGTGCGCGCCGAGTCCTCCGACTCCGGATCGACGCCGCCGGTCGCCGCGATCGGGTTGCTGACGCCCTTCACGCCGAGCGGCCGGTCGAGCAGTTGCGCCAGCGCGCCCGGCTGGACGTTGCCGGCGGCGCCGATGCCCTTCCGGTGGCGCGCGCGAACGTTGTTCGAGCCCGTCGGCAGCCGTGCGCCGCGCTCGCCGTCGCCGAATTGCACGTACGCCTTGCGGTGCTCGTCCGTCCGCAACGCGTACGCGCGGTCGTGCGGCCTGACGCCGAATAGCGTCGGCACCTCGTTCCAGCGAACATCGTTCACGCGCACCTCGAGCGCGGGCGCCGCGCCGGAGAGCGCGTCCGTTGACTGGAGATGCGTTAGCGGCTCGTGCGCGAGCGTGAAGCGCTGGAAGGGCTCGCGCGCACGGCCGGACCCGAGGATCTGCTCCACCGTCTCGCCGTGGGTCGCGAGCGCGACGTTGCCGTAGACGATGACCGTGTCACGCTTGTAGTGCTTCGCGAGATCCGTCTCGAGCGTGATCTGCCACCCGCCCGGGATCTGGCCGACGCTCTTCACGACCGCCGGCTCGGCATGCTCCTGCTCCTCGTCGTCCGCCGTTGTCCCGCGAACGAACAAGCGACGCCCCGGCAGCATCGCGGAGACATCGGCGTCGACCTCGAGCGTGTGGTCGTGGACGGCGGTCTGGTCGGGCGCCTCGGCGAGCTTCAGCGGCTCGCTGACGCCGAAGACCGTCGTCTCGCGGACCATCTTCTCGTAATCCGAGACATCGCCGCCTGTCAGCTTCAAGCGTGTGACGTTTCCCGAGACGGCGTAGTCCGCACGTGACAGCTCCGACACTTCGGCGACCACGAAGAGCTGGGGGTCCTTGCCCGGCCGCGAGAGAGCGACGAACGACTCCGGAACGATTTCCGGGTGCGATCCTTCGAGGTCGACGTAGCTAGCGTCCGCCGTGTTTTGCTCCGTCGAGAGCTCGAAGTCCCAGTCCTGCTGGGTGGCCTCGGGCAGCAGGATCTCCAGCGGCGCATTGTGGCCGAAAACGTAGAACCGCTTCCGCAGCACGTAAACCTGTCCGTCGCCACCCGGATCCGACTCGAGAGCGCCGACCCACGCGACGTCGGTCCGCTCTACCTCGGCCTCGGGATGCGGGACGACGCTCGTGAGCGTTCGCAAGAGCACAGGGGCGCCCGTGCCGAACAAGAGGACGTCACCGGGTTTGAGGTTAAGCGTCGCTCCTGCGAAATGGGCCTCGGTGTCTCCCGATCCGGACGCAAACGCTCTCGTCTGCGTCGCCGGCATCGCGTTCCACTCCGGCCGGGCCTCGACCTCCTCGACCGTCTCGAACGTCTGCGGCTTCTCGCCGGGGCCGGGGATGCTCTGGAGGCGCGTGCCCGGCTCGAGCGTCACCACGGCCGGCGTCACGGGCGGCGCCGAGCCCGGATCCTTCGACGCCGCGGCGGGCACCTCCGGCGGCGGCTCGAGCGCGAACGTGGCGTACGTCTCGGCGGCAACGCCGGGACGCAGCCGATAGCCGATCAAGCGCCCAAGCTCCTGGAGCGAGATCCGCTCCCGCGCCGTCCGCAGGTACGACTCGTTCGCGAGGCGCTCGGTGTAGAACGCGAGCACGTCGGACGCGACCGCCCAGGCGTCGAGGAGCGCGATCGAGAAGTCGTCGCGGTCGCGCGTGCCGAGGTCGGCGAGGCGAGGACGGTCCCCGTCCGTGAGCGCTGCGATCATCGACGCCAGGAAGTCGCCGTGGACGCCGACGCGGTATGCAATCGCGGACAGACCCGGGCGGTTCTCGACCTCGAGCGGCGTGTGCTGCGCCACGCCCGAGCAGCACCCGCACGTCGCCGTCGACGCGCTCACTTGCCGCCTCCAGCCGTGACGACGAGGACGCCACGGTCGGGGAACGTCGGGTTGTTGTCGAGACGCGCGATCTCGAGCCGATTCATGGTCAGGACGCCGGTGTCGAGCGCGCTCGACGCGTCGTCGTGCTGGCGCTGGAACGTGTTCGGAACCACGGACTCGACACCGGGCACCGCCTGCGCGGCCGCGACGATCGCCGAGAGGTACACCGTCTGGCCGAACGAGAACCGATCGGGGTGGAAGAAGCCGCCGTCCGGCCGTACGCGGCTCGACAGCACATCGAGCACGGCGGCCTTCACGTGCGCGCGGAAGTAGTCCGGCTCGACGCAGAGGTGGAGCGCGACCTCGAGCGGCACGAAGCGCGGCGCATCGACCTCGAGGTCGTAGCCGGCCATGCGAAACGGCTCGAGATGAGCGCGGAGATCGGTCTCGAAGGCCTCGTCGACTGCGTGCCCGCCGGCCGCGTCCGCAGTCACGAAGACGGTGTGCCACGAGCCCGTCCAGCGGAACGTCGCCTTCGCCCGCTGCACGGCCGGCTTGCGCTCGCCGACCTCCGCGTAGTCGTCCTCCGTGACTGCACGCTGCAGTGGGGAGAGATAGGCCTCCGGCGCGTCGCGCCGGATCGCGTCGGGAGTTTCCGGATCCACGCCGCCGACCGCCGGCAGCGGGCTGACGACGCGCGTCACGCCGCCGCCGCTCTTCGCGACGTGGGCGATCGCGCCCAGGCCGACGTTGCCGGCGACGCCGTTGCCGACGCGATATGTGGCCTCGAAGGCTGTGCCGGTGTCCGGCCGCCGGCCGTGGGTGCCGTCGCCGAAGCGCAGCGTCGCGGCGCCGTCGTGCTCCACCTCGACCACGAACTCGGGCGCGTCCCCGTCCGACCCGAGCAGGTCGAGCTGCGGGGACCAGGGCTCGTGCGCGCCGAGGAACGTCCCGTCGAGTGCCACGGCGGGCCGAGCCGCGCGCGGATCGAAGGTGAGCGTGGCGCCCGCCGCGGCGGGACGCGCATAGACCGTCAGCGTCCCGGCTTCGACGCGCAGCAGCGCGACGGTGGCGCCGTCGCTCACCGACCAGACGTCGTGGCCGCCGCGGAAGACGGCCTCGCCGGCGGAGAACCGGAGGCCGCGGTCGTCGAGCCAGTCGTGCACGACCGGGTCGAAGGTCAGCGATGCGAGCGCGGCCTGCAACGTGGCGTCGAGCGGCCCGTCCGCAATCGAGCGCAGCGGCGCCGCACGCGCCTGAGTCACGGGCGCCCGGCTGAGGGTCGGCCGGAAGCGGATCGGGAGCGGCTCGGGCTTCTTCCGGTCGCACGGGTCGCACTCGTCGTCCGGAACGCGCGAGAGCACGGAGTCGGGCACCTCGCCCAGCGACTCGTCCAGGATGGTGCGGCCGTGGTCGGCGAGCACGATGTTCCCCCACGCCTCGGACACGACCAGCTCCGGCCGCTCCTCGACCGAGATGCAGAGCGCGAACGGCAGCGCGTCGGCCTGGTCCCACTCGATCTCGGTGACGTCCACGTCCGCGTTCGTCGGCGGGTCGTCGAAGAGGCCGCCGGAGGGATCGCTCGACGCGTAGACGTGCGTGAGCCGGACGGCGACGCGCTTCGCGGGATCCGCATCCGCCTCATTGCCCGTCAGCGGGCCCGCGACCTCCGCCAGCACGAGAACATCGCCCGCCTTCAGCTCCGGGTGGTCGCCCATGAGCGTCGCGGAGGTCGCGCCGCGCGGCAGGCAGCAGCCCGCGTCGCCCCAGGTCCAGAAGTCGAAGCGCTCGTGCGACAGGAAGAGGACCTGGTCGGCCAGCGTCTCGAACGTCTCGGCGCCCGCCGCGAGCGCGTCGCGGTGATCGTCCCCGTCGGGCTCGATCACGTCCGGCACGTTCGGGACGCGCGTCAGGAGCGGGGTGCCGCGCTGGATCACGACCCCTTCGCCCTCGACGAACACGCGCACCCATGCGCGCGCATTCGCACCCTCATGCGCGACGTAGTCGACGAGCCGCGCATGGCGGCGGAGCGACGTCCGGCGGCGCGCCGTCTGCAGATACGCCTCCGTGGCCACCGCGTCCTGCCGGTACGAGAGCTCGTCCGCGACGTACGCGAGCAGCTCGACGAGCGCGATGCCGACGTCCGGAGTGCTGCGTTCTGTCCAGCCCGGCGCGAGCAGGCTGAGCCGGTCGAGCATCAGCGAGCGGAACGACTGGAAGTCCTTTGCGAGGTAGTCGATCGCCGGCGCCTCGCGCACCTCGGGCGGGCAGTCGCAGACCGGGAGGCAGTCGAAGTCGGTCGGGCACATGACCTTGAACGAGAACTCGACCGACGCGAGCAACGGATCGAAGTTCGCGGGCGGCTCGTCGCTCGTCGCCCCGGCGACCAGCCGCAGCGTGTAGAGCGAGAAGTCGCCGCGGGAGTCGGTTCGAACGAGCAGCACGTTCGTCGGGTCCTCGAGCTCGGCCGTAAGTTGCGGGACCTCCCCGCCGGGCAGCGGCACGGCAGGCTCGGCCCACTCGACGGCTACCGGAATGCGGTCGCCGCCCTCGATCCTGACGTTGTCCTTGCTCAGCCCGGCCGGGCCGAGCAGCAGCCGGACGAAGAGCGTCCGCTGCTCGAGCCCGGGGGGCGCCTCCGAGTCCGAGACTTCGACGTACTCGATGCCGTTGCGTAGGCCGGCCTCCTTGACCGCCTGCAGGCGGCGCTCGTCGCAGCACGCGTACCTCACGGCACGGCCCTCGCGAACGCCGCAGAAGCGCGCTCCTGCGTCCGCAGCGCGACGTAGCCCACGTTGACGGTCAGCGCGCCCTCGTGCTGCGACACGTCGACCGACTCGACCGCGATCAGGTGGCCGAGCTCCTGCTGGAGCGCGCCCTGGACGAGGTGCTGCGTCGCCGCGACGAGCTCCGGCCCGCCCGGCTCGAACACGAGCGCGAGCAGCCCGCTCCCGAACTCGGGCCGCATCACGCGCTCGCCCGGCGCCGTGAAGAGCACCTGCTCGATCAGGTCGCGCAGGTGGTCGTCCGCGTCGGTTCCGGCGGTGCGCCCGCGCCCGTCGACGTGATAGGGAAAGGCGACCTCTGTCACGTCGCCAACACCCGCGGCTGGGCGTTCACGGGCAGCATCGGCGTCCCGTTCGGGATGCAGGTCGAGGCGCCGATCATCGTCGCCAGCGGCACGCCGCCCCCGAGCACGCGCACCGCGCCCGTCAGCCACTGCCCCGTCACGCACGGGTTGCCGCTCGAGCTGAGCGCGCACCCTGCGATCGCGTACGGCGACGCGATCGTCACCGCCGGCTGCCCGGAAAGGAGCACCCGCGGAAACGGTGCCGCCGGCGTCGCGACTCCGCTGTGTGAGCAAAGGACGACCGCGCCGAGGTGAAGAGCGGGCGCGGGCATCAGACGACGGTCAGCGCCCCGACGTTCACGTCGACGGACGGCCCGACCATGTTGATGATCGCGCCCTTGCCGTTCGAGATCACGATCCCGACGTCGCTGACCGAGATCATCGCGCCGGTCGTCGTCTGAATCATGATCCCGCCGGCCGGGCCGGGGACGTCGCTGACGACGATGCCGTTCTTCAGCGTCGTCTGGATCGTGAAGCCGTTCACGGCCGGCGGAACGGTCTGCGAGAGGACGGGCCGCTCGGCCGGCGTACCCCAGTAGCCGCCGACCCAGATCGGCCGGTCCGGGTCGCCCTGCTCGAACTCGATCCAGACGCCGGAGCCGATCTGCGGCACCGTGAAGAGCCCCGTGTTGATGCCGGCGCCCGGCAGGCACGGCATCGCCCACGAGGTCGGGATCGGGCCGGAGACGTCGGGGACGATCGCCTGGATCCGCCCGATCTGCATCGGGTCGACGTTGTTGACCACGGTGCCGCGGTACTTGCCGTAGTACTTGTGCGTCGTCGCCTTCTCGGCGCGCTCGGCGATCACGTCGGCACCGCCGGGACGGTCGAGAGGAGGCCGTTCCGCGCGAGCTGGAACGACTGCGAGAACTCGCCGCGCTTCAGCGTCGAGGTGACCGACGTGACGTAGTAGAGACCGTCGAACGCCTCGCCGGCGCCGCGGACGCCGACGAGCTGGCGCGAGCGCAGCACGTGGCCGTAACGCGCGACGTCGAGCGTTCCGGTTCCGAAGACCGAGTCCGAGTGCTTGCTGGCGTAGGCGATGCCGCGCATCGCCGCGAGGAGCGGGTTCATCTTCGCGGTGTCCTTGAGCAGCGTGATCCTCGGCGGCAGCGGCGGCACCGCGCCGAGCGGCGGGTTCAGCGGCGTGACATCCGGGATCGGGATCGGGATCGGCGCCTTGCTGACCTGCTCCTGGATGAACAGGATCGGCAGCTCCTTGCGCTCCTTGTCGAACTCGAAGGAGAGGTTCTTGACGTTGTTGTGCGGCCCGTCGAGCGCAAGGTTCAGCGCCGGCTGCGGAGCCCCCAGCCGGATCTCCGGGCCCCAGTACGCCTTGCTGACGCCGGGCACGGGCCCGGGGTCGATGTAGAAGACGTGGCCGACCTCGTCGGCGAGGGCCTTGAGGTAGGCGTAGTCGGTGCCCTGGTGGCGGGGGATCCGCTCGATCGGGATCGGGATGTCCTCGAGCACGCTCGGGATGACCATCGGGAAACAGCCGAAGGCCGCGTACTTGGCCAGCGCAACGAGCACTCGCACCGCCGGCGGCATGGCCGGGTACGGAACGCCGTCCAGCGGGATGACGTCCATCAGCGCGGTCAGGTCCTTGCCCTTGATTGTCAGCGTCGCGGTCGGGCCGGCGTCGGAGCGCACCTGGTGGTGCGTCATCACGCCGTCAACCAGCACGCTCGTGCTGCCGCGGTGGGTGACCGCGATCACGACGCGGAAGATCGGGGGCATCGTCCCGCCCGTGAGCAGGAACAGCGTGTGCAGCGGCGACCGGTTCGAGAGGCGGAACGTGAGCTCGAACCCGCCCTGCGTGTCGCCGGAGCCGGACTCGACCTTCACCTCCTGCACGGCGTCGATGACAGCGCGTGGCGCAGGCAGCGGCACTCCCGGGCCCATGAGCAACTGCAAGCGGACCGGCTCAGACACCGCTATCCCCCGGAGTGCCTTCGGGAAGCGTGATGCGCAGCTTCCGGCCGACCGGCTGCTGGAGGTCGCGCGGGTCGACGACGCCGTTGCCGTCCGCCAGCCGCCACCACAGCTCAGCGTCCCCCACGTGCCGCGCGCCGAGGACGTCGCGGCGGTCGCCCTCGACGATGCGCACCTCGTACAACAGCGCGAGCCGGTCCGCGCGCGGGCAGAACCGGCGGCGCAGGAACGGGACCGGTGGCGTGCCGCTGCCGGGATCCCAGGCGGTGACGCCGACGTCGACGTAGCGGCTCGTCGGCGGGAACGACGTCGTCGGGACGGCGCCGGCCGCCAGGAGTTCCTGCAGCCGATCGGGCATCAGAGGCTCTCCACTCCGAGTTCCGAGAGCTGCACCGGCGTCACGCGCGCGGCGAGGCTCTCCTTGTTGCGCAGGTACGCCATGAATAGCGTGCCGCCGCGGTGCTTGAAGCCCAGGTCGTCGACCGACAGCACGCGCAGACCGATCGACACCTTTGCGCGGATGGGGTTCAGCCCGACGTCGAACGCCTCCTCCGTCACCGAGAGGTCGGTGACGCGGACCGCGACCACGCGTTGCTTGCTCCAGACGAAGAGCGTCAACGGCGCCTCCAGCGGCAGCACCTCGAGCACGCCCCGACCCGCGAGGGTGTCGTTGGCCTGCAGGTCGTCGGCGCGCGGGTGCACCATTGCCTCGAGCACCGCCAGCTGCGGATGGATCCCGAGCTCGACCGCGTCCTGATTTTGCTCGGGCTGGTCGAGGTGCTCCGCGGCGTCGATCTCCGCCTCCAGTTTGATCGTCTCGACCGCGGCGCCCTTGAGGCGGAGCGCCTCCGAGCGCTCGCCGCCGCCCTCGCCGCTCGTCGCCTGCACCTGCAGCGTCCGCGTCAGCGTCTCCGGGTTGTACTGGAGCGAGACCGAGCGCAGCACCTGGCCCGTGTCCGGGTTGACCTGGACGAGGCCACCCTTGACGAGGCGGGGAAAAAGAACCGAACCGACGTCACTCATGCCCGGCGCTCATTTCGGCAGGTTTTTGTCGAGGTAGTCGAAGACGTTCGGACGCAGCGTCTTCAGCGTCTCCGGCGCGGTGATGTAGAGCGAGTACGCCTCCGCGAACGCCTCCTGGAAGTCCTTGCTCCCGTAGGCGGTGACGGCCTTGCCGCCGTCTTTCGCGGCCGCCTCGCGGAACTTGATCCCCTTGACGTCGGTCCCGATGACGTCCTCGAAGTCGGCCGAGCCCGGCTTCTTGACCGTCCTCGATCCCGAGAGCGACCTTGCGCCGAGCACCTTCGCGTCGGCGTCCTTCTGCGCCTTGAGGACGGTCTTGACCTCTTCCTCCTCCGCGCCGCCGGTCGGGTACTTGAGCTCCGTCGGCTTCTTCGGGTCCCTGTACTTCTTGTAGAGCGCCTCGACCGCGGCGTCCGCCTTCGTCTGATCGAGGTGGGCCTTCCGGATCGGGGCGAGGTCGATCGCGTGGCCGATCTCGTGGACGATCGCGCGTGTGGCGCTCTCGGAGGCGACCGTGCCGGCGCCCTTGACCCGCGTCTGCGAGGCCGAGAACGCCTTGTCGTACATCGTGAGCGTGTGGGTCTTGTACTTGTAGTCGCCGTCGGCGGCCGGGTCCTCGGGGCTCGCCGTGTCGCGGGCGAACTTCAGGCCGTCGACGAGCGCGAGCTGCGCGTCGGGGATCTGGTCGAGCGCGGCCCGGAGCGCGTCGAGGTCGGCGTCCTTGTACGGGACCGAGAGCGAGTGGCTCTTGATCTTGTCGGCGACCGGGTCCGGGGCCGCGGGGGTGCCTGGCGCCGGCGGCTTGGGCGCCTTTGTGCCGGGCGGCGGCGTCGCCTTGCCGAGGGACTCGACGAGCACGCGCGCGACCGGCTTCGCGCCGCCTCCCTTCGCGCCCGGCGTGCCGGGCGGGGCGTGGTGTGTGAAGCGGTACAGGCCCTTGCCGAAGGGCTTGCCGAGGTCGAGCTCGAGCGTGATCGTCGAGTTCGGGGCGAGGGTCACCTCGGTGAGCTCGGTCGTCGTGGCGAGCGAGGCCGCCACGCTCGTGAGGCCCGCCTGGAGCGCCGGGTCGACCGACGTGTCGAACGCGGCCGTCAGGCTCGACGGAAGCGGGATCGACGTCTTCGTCCCCGTCGTCGCGAACTTGCCCGCGAGATCGGGGACCGTGACCTTCGTCGTCACGACCTGGATGCGCTGGCGATCTGCACCCGGGAGGCCTGCGAGCGTCGTCGCGGGCGTGGCTGCGGTCGGCCCGTCCTTGCGTTGCACGGCCGCGGCGGAGCCGGCCGCGCGCTGCTGAAGGACGTGCGCGAGCTCGTGGCCGAGCAGCGCCCGGCTTTGCGGTGACGCCGGGTCGAGCCGCTCGGCGAGCGCGACGTCGGAGCCGGCCGTCAGGCCCCTCGCGCCGGCCGCGCGCGTCGCCGCCGCGGCTCGGACGTCGTCGTGCAGGCGTACCGCCGAGAGGTCGACGCGGAAACGCGCCTCCATCGCGCGCCGGGTGGAGCGGTCGAGCGGGCGTCCCGGCCCGGCCACCGCGTCGGCGGCGCGGGCGTCCGTGTCCGTCGCTGCGTCAGCCGGTGGCGACACCGGCAGGGCGGCGAACGACCAGCGGGTCGGGAGCGTGGCGCGCGCTGCCGCCGCGCCGGCCTGCTCGGCTTCGCGCTCGGCCGCGTCCCGAGCCGGCGGAGCCGCGACGTGACGCGGGGCGGCGCGCGCAGCGGAGGGCGCGAACGACGGCGCAATTGCGCGCGCGACGCTCATGACGCGCTCCTCAGCACCACGGCGGTAGGCAGGAGGCGCCTCGGCAGCAGCTCCGGCCTGAGCCGCGCCCGGTACGTGCGCGCGTCGGTCGGCGCGAAGCCGAGCACGCCCAGCAGCACGCCGTTTTCCGGATTGACGCGCACGGCGAGCCCTCGGCCCGCGTAGACGCGCTCGCCGCCGGGCAGGGACAGGCGGCCGAGCACGCTGTCGAGCACCTCGTCCGGCTCCCCGAGCTCGGGAGCGACGAGCGGGTCGCCGCCGCCGTCGAACGGGTCACGCCCCTCGAGCATGAGCACGTGCCCGCCGTCGTGCCAGACGAAGAGCCCGCCCGCGTAGGTGGAAGATCGTGCGGCGATCCGCTCTGCCGGGCGCCGCTCCTCTCCCAGGTGGCCGGGCACCCGGGCTTCCGTCTCGAGCAGCAGCGCCGCGGCCACGTCGCCCAGCGAGAGCGCCGGGGACAGCCCCTGCCACTCGGCGAGGTCGGCGGCCTCGAATGCGCGGAGCAGGTCGCCGAGGCTCACGGCGTGCCTCCCGGCGCGGGCGCGGGGGTCGCAGGTGCGGGTGGCGGGCCGCCGATCCGATCGACGAGCCCGAGGAAGTAGGCCACGTAGATGTTCTCGATCCCGACGAGGTCGCTGAGATGCAGCGCCTCCGTGTAGGACGGGTAGCGGCGCTTCCCCGCGTGCGGCACCTTGATTGCCGGCTGCGCCGCGTTGCTCGGCCCCTCGATCTTCTCGCGGAGGTCGACGTCGCCGACCCGCGGCTCGATCGCCGTCCACACGATCTCGGTGAGGAGCGAGTCCACTCCCTCGATCAGCGTGTTCCACTCGCTCGACTTCGACCCGAACGAGTCAGCATAGGCCTTGTACGCGTCGTCCGGGAGCGTGTGCATGTACTCGTGGATGAAGGTCTGGAAGACGTCCCAGAGCAGCAGCCGGTCCTTCTCGGGCGTCGCCGCCCGGAAGATCTGGAAGAAGACCTCGCGACCCTGCGCCGTCGCCGGCCAGTTGCGGTCGATCTCGTTCAGCTGCCTGACGTTCACCGGGCTCTTGACGAACCTGGTGGCGACGCGGTCGATCGCCTTTGCCTCGTCGTTCAGCGGGTTGTCGTCCTTGTCGAACTTCGGCGAGGCGTCGTGGTCGGTGTTGAGCCGCCGCGCCCACTCGTTGCTCTGGAAGAAGTAGAAGATGAGCGCCTTCGCCATGTCGACCCGCTGGCTCTGCGACATCTGGCTGAGCTGCCGCTCGGTCTCGGCGAACTGGTCGTGCACCGTGCCGGCCACCCCCGGCTGATCTGCTTTGAGCTCGGGGTGCTGGGCGGGGTCGTAGAACTGCCCGAAGACGGCGTCCGTCTCGTCCTTGGCGACCTTGCCGATCGCCTCGAACTCGTCCAGCGTGTGCGTCTTCTTCGGATCCCGATGGACGGCGCGCCCGCGCCCCTTGACGAGACGCGTGTGGTACTGGTCGACGAGCTTAGGCAGGTGCTCGCGGATCTTCTGCTCATACGTCTGCTTCTCGCCCGGCAGCGTCTCCTGGAACGTCGCCGCGGCGCGGCGCGGCGGACTGAGCGCCTCTTTCAGCTCCTGCTCGCGCGCCGCGTCGGTCGGTTTGGTGTCGTGGCGCAGGTCGGCGGCCGTCTGCGGGACGGCCTCGCGGAAGAAGTGCAGGATGACCCGCTCGGTCTTCAGCATCACTTCGCGCGCGTCCTTGATGTCGCTCTCGAGCTGCTCGCGGCGCGTCTTGTCCTTGTCGTCGGTCTCCTGGAGCTCGCGTCGGAGTCGGTCGACGACCGCGAGCTGGCGCGGGCGGCGAACCTCGACGAGGTGGTGCAGCGCCTCCGGACGGTGTGCGTCGGGCATCGCGTCGATCAGCGCGATCAGCTCGTCAGGTGTGCTGTCGCCGTCGAACTCGGCGTCGAGCGCGGCCGGGTCGAACGGGGGCTGTGGAGGCGCCGGCGTCGCGGCGGGGCCGGGAGCGGGAGGCGCCGCCTCGCCGACGATCTCGACCCGTCCGGCGAGCACGGCTTCGCGACCGCCGCGGAAACGGCGCGAGACCCACGAGTCGAGCCGCTTGCGCTCGCGGCCGTTGATGTCGCTCTCCAGGTCGCGGAGCGAGACGCCGGCCGGACCGAGGATGACGCGGAGGTCGGAGGGGCCGGAGCGCTCGAGCAGGTCGAGGATGCCCTCCTCGTCGGCGCGGAGGGTCGGCCCGTCGAGCATCTCGCGGATCAGCAGCACCTTCTGCGCCGGCGTCAGCCCATACCCGCGGGCGGCCGCCTTCCAGCGGCGCACGATCGCGCGCGCCCTGTTGTCGCTGTCGTAGCGGCCCTCGATCTTGCCGGTGCTCCCGACCAGCGTGAGGTAGTCCTGGAGCTCGCGGTCCGACCACGTCCCCTCCTCGATCCCGAGCAGGATCCCGAGCGACTCCCAGACGCTCCGGCGCTGAATCAGCGGCCCGCCCGCGCCGCCGCGCCGGCCGGCCTGCTGGACGACGTGCGCCAGCTCGTGCGCGAGGAGGCGCCGGCCCGCCGGGCTGGACGGGTCGTAGCGGCCCGTGCCGAAGACGACGTCCTCGCCGACCGTGAACGCCGCCGCGTCGATCCCGGCTGCGGTCGCCGCCGAGCGCGCGTCGTCGTGGACGCGAACGGTCGAGAAGTCGTAGCCGAAGCGCGCCTCCATCGTCCGCCGCGTCGACGGGTCGATCGGCCGGCCCGGCGTCGAGAGCGCGCCGTCGACCTCCGCGTGCGCGGGCGGCGCCGAGGAAGGTGACGCGGGCGCGGGCTGCGCGGGCTTCTCCTCCTCCTTCTCTTCCTTCTTCTCGCCCGGCTGCGGCTCGAGCAGCGGGATCGTCACGCCGGCCGGGGCGCCGGGAAACCGCTGCTGCGCGACCCAGGCCTGTACCCACTCGTCCGCTTCTTTCTTCTCCGCCTGCTTCTGGCTCTCGGGCTTGAGCATCTCCTGCTGCGCTTTCAGGCGCGCGGTGTCGGCGGCGATCGGGGAGGGCTGGTCCTTCTTCTTGCCCTTCGGCGCCTGCTCCTTGAAGGTCAGCGTCAGGCCGACGAACGTCGGCTTGTTGACCGGGCCCTCGTAGGTGAGCTGCGCGGAGGCGCCCTCGAACTTCTTCGAGATCTTGTCGAGCGGGATCTCCGGAGGCTGGAAGGGCAGCTCCTTGCCCGTCGCCGCGAGCGCCGCCACGCCGCCCGCCGCCGCCGCGCCCGTGGCGATGAGGCCAGGCGTCGACGTAATGGCGTCCTTCGCCTTCTTGACCAGCGGGTCGTTGAGGACGGCCTCCTTGACGGCCTGGCCCTGAGGCGTCGCGAGGGCGGCCTCGCTCACCTTCTTGACCATCTCCTGCTTCTTCTCCTCGTCGGTCTTCTCCTTGACGGCCTCCTGCCGCTGGACCGGATCGGACGCCGACGCCGGCACGGCCGAGAACGACCAGCTCGAGACGCTGCCTCCGCGCGCGACGATCTCGGCGGCGCGCTCCGCCTCTCGCTCGTGGCGGTCGCCGGGCTTCGAAACCGGCCGCTGGGCGTCCGGCTTCTTCGGCCGCGGGCCGGCGTGCGTGCGCTGCTTGCTCACGGCGGTCCTCCTCCCGCAAGCGCGGACCACACGGCGGTCCCGACCGCCTCGCCGACGCCGTCGGCGGGAGCGTCGATCGCCGGCAGCCGCCGAAAGTGCTCCGCGCGCGCGGGGACCTCCGCGCCGTATTCCGCCAGCGCGGTGAGCCTCGCCTCGAGCCCCGCCGCTGCCGCCCGCGCCGCCTCGGGCGAGAGGCCGCGGAAGACGAGCTCGTCGACGACGATCTCGAAGCGCCGAGTCATCGCAGCCCCTTCGCCTCCGAATCGGTCAGCGCCCGCTCGGCCTTCGCGTACTCGATCTCCGCCGCGCGCAGGACGTGCGCCGTCGTCACACCGGTTCCGGCCTCGGCGGCGGAGAAGGCCGCCGCGAGCGCGATCGACCGGATCGTTCCGCCGGACGCGACGAGCCGCGAGAGCTCGTCCGCGTCGATGCCGTCGAGCGGCGCCGCAGCCGGAAACGTCCGGCGCCAGATCTCCGCCCGCTCCGGCGCGCCCGGGAACGGGAATGTGACGACGAATCGCAGCCGGCGCAGGAACGCGCGGTCGACGTTCGAGCGCAGGTTCGTGGTCAGGATCGCGAGGCCGCGGTACGACTCCATTCGCTGCAGCAGGTAGGCGACCTCGAGGTTCGCGTAGCGGTCGTGGCCGTCCTTCACCTCGCCGCGCTTGCCGAAGAGGGCGTCCGCCTCGTCGAAGAGCAGCACGGCGCCGCTCGCCTCGGCCGCGGCGAAGACGCGCCGCAGGTTCTTCTCGGTCTCGCCGATGTACTTGCTGACGGTCGTCGCGAGGTCGATCCGGTACAGGTCGAGGCCGAGGCCGTTGGCGAGCACCTCCGCCGCGAGGCTCTTGCCGGTGCCGCTCTCGCCCGAGAAGAGCGCCGTCACGCCGAGCCCGCGGGTCGTCCGCTCGCCGAAGCCCCAGCGCTCGTAGACCTGCGTCCGGTGCGTGACGTGCCGCACGATCTCGTGCAGCAGCTCGAGATGTCCTTCGGGCAGGACGAGGTCGTCCCACGTCGCCGCCGGGTCGATCCGCTCCGCCAGGCCTTCGAGACGGACGCGCGAACGCTCGCGGCAGAGCCGGCGAAGCTCGGCCGCGGCGTCGGTGTCCTTCGTTGCAGCCGCTGCGAGCTCCCTCGCGCAGGCATCGATCGCCGCCGCGCTCAGGCGGAAGTGCTGCGCGACCTCCTCGACCGGCTCGGCGAGCGCGCGCGTGACCGGCTCGCCGAGCGCGGCGGTCCAGAGCACCCGAGCCTCGGCCGGCGTGGGGAGTTGCACGACGCGGTGCAGGACGACGCGGCCGGTCGTGCGTGCGGCCGACTCGCCGACGAGCGCCGCGACCGGTGCGTCGAGCTCGTCGAGCAGCGCGGCGACGGTCGCGTCGTTGGCGTTCGCGGTGTCGACGACCGGCAGCCCGTCGCACAGCAGAACTTCGCGATCCACGAGGCGCGCGAGCGTCGCAAGCTCGGGCCCCGCCGGCGGCAGGGCGCTCCCGCGGACGGCGAGCGTGACGCGGCCGAGCGCGGCGGCGAAGGCCTGAGCAACGCCGAGCTGCGCGTCCGCGTCCTCTCCGTCCAGGCGGACGGCCGCGCGCGCGCCTGCACCTACGGCCGTGCGCGCCAGCTCGTCGGCAAGCCGCCGTTGCGCGGGCGAGACCCGCGCTGCCGGCGCGCTCCGGAGCACGCCGTCGAGGCGCTCGTCCGGCGCCTCGATGCCAGTCAGGTGGTGAAGGATGCGCTCGTCGATTCGGAGCGGACGGCTCGCCAGCGTCGGGCCCGGGCCGAGCTCGACGAGCCGCCAGAACCTGAGCGGCGAGCTGGGCGCCAGGGCATCCCAGTGCGCGCCCGGCAGCACCGCCAGGGCGAGACCGAACGTCGGCCGGGGCTCGCCGCCGTCCTGCAGCGAGGCGACGAGCGCCGCCACCTCGCCGTCGAGCTCGACGGCGGCCGCGAGGAGCAGCACGCGGCGCTCGAACGGCGACAGGGCGAGCACGCGCGCCAGCCGGTCGATCGCCGGTTCGAATGCCTCCTCGTGGGCCGCCGGCGCGACCGGCGGCGCTGCACCGTCGCGCGCGGCCTCCAGCAGCGCGCGGATGTGCTCGACCTCCGCCGCGAGCGGCGAGTGCTCCCGCTCGGCCGCCGTGGGCGCGCGCTGCTCAAGCACGGCGGTCATGCCGGCACCGTCACGAGCTGCGTCGGATCGAAAGCCGGAGGCTCGGCCTCGTAGTCGATGAGCAGGCTCTCGACGCCGTCGACCGTCAGCCGCACCGGCTGCTGGCCCTGCGGCACGTCGCCGAGCTCGAACGTGAGCGTCGCCGTCTGCGTCGTATGAGGCTCGACCGGCGCGCTCTCCCCGGCGATCGACAGCGTCGCGTCCTGCGCGGGACGCAGCTCGGGTACGACGTCGATCGTCGCCGTGACACGTCGCGTGGTCACATCGCGGACGAGCACCGCCGTCCCGACCTGCGGCTCCGGCGCGAGCAGCATCGCCGCCACGTTCGTCGCCCGCGGGTCCGTCTCGTCCGGACGGATCAGCGTGACGCTCACCAGGTAGACGCCCGCGGGCCAGTCCTGCGCGGTGGTGCCGCCCGTGGGAAAAGTCACGTCGATCCCGGTCGTGTCGGTGTTGCTCGGGATGGTGATCTCGTTCGGCTCGTCCAGGAGCCGGTGCCCGAACCGCACGACGAGTGACGTCCCGGAGAGATGGTGGCCTTCGAGACGAACCGGCTCGCCGAGCCGCGCGGCGGGCTGCGACGCGTCGGGCTCGATGTGGACGATCGTCGGGTACGGCGGCAGGAGGCTCGGCTCGACGATGACGCCGCGGTCGCGGCTGGTGGTGACATCGACCGGCCCGCGCGAAAGGACCGGGAGCGGCTTCCGGGACGGCTTGCGCGCCTCGATCAGGACGACAGAGGCGACGTAGGCGGTGGTAGGGCGATAGTGCGCCTGGAGCGCCGACCAGAGCCGGGACATCTCCTCGGTGTCCATCGGCTCGTCCGTGATCTTCACCGCCTCGAGCTGGTCCGCGAGGTCGGCCGCGGTGAGCGCCTGGAACGCCGGCGGCAGGATCGTCGGCCCAAGCGGCGTCGGGTCGAGCGCCGTGCGGATCGCGTCGCGGTCGAGCACGGGCCGCTCGTGCAGCACGTGCATCGCGTAGCCGAGCAGGATCTCCGCCTGGAAGTCGGCGCTCGAGTAAGCGGTCAGCAGGTAATGCAGGTCGAGCGCGAGCGGCGGGTTCGCCAGCCGCGTGCCGTTCCCGTCGTACGTCGGCAAGCCGGCCTCGGCCCAGCCCAGGTTGCGGCTCGTGCGGTAGAGGAAAAGGTTGAGCGACGGCGGCGCCTGCGGGTCGTCGAGCTTGATCGTGTCCGGCGCGACCGCCGTCACCTTGACCGGGCTCGGCGGCGGCGGCAGGGCGTTGATCATCCCGTTGTCGAGCAGGTTTCGGAGCACCGCGCTGACCGCGCCGATGGCGAGCGGGCTGCTCACCGGCTCTCCCGCCGCCCGCGCAGATAGTCGCCCAGCGAGAGCTCCGGCGGCCGCGGCACGGGCGGGCGCTCGGGGCGCCGCGGCTGCTCCTGGAGGTTCGCACGCACCTCGAGCCGGCCGATGTGGACGCGAACGGCCGGCGGCTCCGCGGGGGTGGCGGCGGGCATCGGCACGGCGTGCGCCGGCGCGCGCGCGACGACCGGCAACGCCGGCGTCAGAACCGGGGCGGCGACCGCCACGGCAGCCGGAGCACGCTCCTCGTGTTGCGTTCCCGACGGCGCAGACGACGGCGTTGTGGCCACGGGCTCGGGCGTTCGCTCGCCGGTCTCCCGAGGCGGAGCCTCAACTCCCGGCTCGGCAGGCGGAAGGGCGTCCGCCTCGACACGCATCGCGGCGCTTTCACCGGGCAGCGGCGCCGGCGCCGCGGAGGCCACCGGCGAATCACCGGATCGGCGCGGTGCGGCAGGCGCGCCGAGAGTCGCGCGAGTCGGTGCAGGCGCGACGATCTCTTCGTCGATCACTTCGAGCGCGGCACCGGGCGGCGCGCCAGCTTCGAACAGCGACGGCACGCGCGGCGACGCCGCGGCGCGCTGGCCGACGGCACGCGCGGCGACGCGGCCGATGAAGTCGCTCACGCCGGACCCTCGCGGACGAGCTCCAGGTAGGCGGCGCGCCTGCCGTCGTCGAGCGCGAGCACCTCGGGCTCCGTCCAGCCGTACGCTCGCGCGAGCGCGTCGACTTCCCGAAGAAGCCGTTGCGCATCCGCACGCAGCTCCGCCCACACGAACGCGCCGACGTCGAGGTCGGCGGCGAACACCGCCTCGCAGGCGGGGCACGTGACGTCGACGAGAACCTCCGCCAGCGGATCGGCGTCGGCCATCGCCCGCGCGAGGGCCTCGCGGGCGGCCGGCGGGAACGCCGTCCCGTCCACGTCGCCGTCCGGCCCGGTCGCCGCGGTCACGCAGCGGCCGAGCAGCACGCGCTCCGCGGCCGCCGCGTCGCCGGCCGCGGCGGCGGCGACGACGTCGCGGCTGTCGGGAGAACGCCACGCGACGACGAAACCTGCCGCCTCGAGCCCGGCCGGCGGCGGCGCGTCCGCGGCGCGGGCAAGAAGCGCGTCGGGGTCGACCGAGAACTCGGCCGGCTCCCCGCAATCCGGACAGCGTGCCGTCGCCTCGAGCGCCCCGCCACCGAGCGCGTGATGGAGCGCGAGCAGAAGGCCGTCGCGGCGCCCGAGCGGAAGCCCTGCAAGCACGTCCTCGCGCCCCTCCTCCCCGGCCGCGGCCGCGAGAACGAGCGGCCGATCGAACGCGTCGCGTCGGTCCGCGGCCTGCCAGAGGTCGAGCCTCGCAGCCGCCGACAGGTCCGGCATCGCCATCCGTGAGACCCCTAGGGCTCGGAGAACTGCGGCTCGCTGGGCTCGGTAACGTCGTAGTCGCGCTCCCAGCCCTCGTGCTCGAGCTTGAGCGTCTGGATTGCGACGGCGTTCGCGTTCGCGTCGAGGTCGGGGAGCGCCTGGTACTCCGAGACCCAGGCCCGGTACACCTTGTACGAGAGCACCAGCTGCCCGGCCTCGTTGTAGACGTCGATCAGCACGTCCTTGCGGAAGTCCTTCAGCGACACCTCCGCCCCCAGGCCGGAGCCGAAGTTCCACACCTTGTTCGCCCACGACTCGAACTCCGTGTCGTGCGTGACGCCGCGCTCGAGCGTGATCGGCTCGTACTTCACGCGCCCGGGCGACTTGCGGCTGGTCGACGGGTCGCCGCCTTCGCGGTGCTCGACCACCTCGGTCGTCCGCTTCAGCGCGCCGACCTTGCTCAGGCCGGCCACGTAGCGGCCGTCCCACCTGACGCGGAACTTGAAGTTCTTGTACGGGTCGAATCGCTGAGCGTTGACCGTGAACTGCGCCATCACGCACCCCCTGTCTGGCCGGCCATCTGCTGGATCCGGATGACGACGAACTCCGCCGGCCTCAGCGGGGCGAAGCCGACGGCGATGTTGACGATCCCGAGGTTGACGTCGTCCTGCGTCGTCGTCTCGGCGTCGCACTTGACGAAGTACGCCTCGCGCGGGGTCGTGCCCGCGAAGGCGCCCTGTCGGAAGAGGTCGTTCATGAAGGCCCCGACGTTGAGGCGGATCTGCGCCCAGAGCGGCTCGTCGTTCGGCTCGAACACCACCCAGTGCGTGCCGCGGTAGAGGCTCTCCTCGATGAAGAGCGCCGTGCGCCGCACCGGGATGTACTTCCACTCCGACGCGAGACGGTCATTCCCCTGCAGCGTCCGCGACCCCCACACGACGCGCCCCGCAGCGGGCAGCGTGCGAAGGCAGTTGACGCCGAGCGGGTTCAGCTGCCCGATCTCGCCGTCGGTCAGCGGCACGCTGAACGCGGGCGCGCCGACGACCGTCGCGTCCTGACCGGCCGGCGCCTTCCAGACTCCCCGGTTCGTGTCGGTGCGTGCGAAGATGCCTGCCACCGCGCCCGACGGGACGAAGTTCTCGACATGATCCGGGTAGAGCGGGTTGGGCCGGCGAATGTACGGAAAGAAGAGCGCCGCGTTCTTGCTGGACGTGCCGACGGAGGCGACGCCAGCGACCGCGTCCTCGACGGCGTCCCAGTCCGATCTCGGGTCGACGAGCAGCATCGCGCGGCGCTGCTCGCAGTACGCCGCGGCGTCGCCGACCAGCGTATCGTCGACGTTGCCGTCGCTCGTGTACGGCGGGATGACGAGCAGGTTGAAGATGTCCGCCTTCTCGAGCGCGAAGAGGCCCTCCTTGTCACCACCGCCCGTGAACGTCGCCTCGTCGAGGGGGTCCCCATCCGAGCCCGGCGTGTCGATTCCCGACGAAAGAGACAGGTTCGGATCCCAGATGTCCTCTCCCGGCCCTGGCGCAGGATGCGACGTGGTCGGGAACGTCGGCGGACCGTTGGTGACGACGAGCCGGGACTGGTTCTCGAGAATCGTGTCGATGCGGCGCGGGCTGTCGACGACGGTGACGTTGCGGTACTCCTCCGTCGCGCCGCCCGGCGCCGTGTCCCGCACAATCAGGTTGAAGAGGTCGTCCTCAGTGATGCCGGGGAACTCCGGCGCCCACTGGTCGGCGAGGTCGGGCGAGACGAGGCCCGTCCCGAACTCCACGCGCGCCCGCAGCGCGTTCCCCCACGAGCCGGGGCTGGCAGCTTGGAGCAAGAGCCCGTTCGCGTCGATGGTCGCGCTGTCGGGGTCGGCACCGGCGTTGTAGAGGCGGACGACGATCGCCTGGCGGCCGCCGTTGTTGAATAAGTCCCGGACGGCGAACGGGAGCACGCTGAGTCGCGTGAGCCCGCCGAAGCGCCGTTCGAAGTCGCCGAAGCTCGTGCACATGAACGGCTCGTTCACCGGCCCGCGAGCCGTGCGGCCGACGAAGGCGGCGATCGACGTCGCGACGCCCATGATCGTGCGGACGCCGCTCGGGACCTCTTCGATGTAGACGCCGGGGTAGGTCAGCTGTGCTGGCACGGAGCCTCCTTGCGCTGTGCGTTACGGGGTCGCGTCGCGGCCGACGAGGATCTGGATCTGCGCGTCCTCCCCGGTCGTGTTGTCGAAGGTGAGCTTCTCCGGCTCCTGGCCGAAGAGGGCCACGGAGCCGCTTCCGACCAGGACGTGCGGCTGGTCGAGGATGCGGTCGGTGTTGTCGGCGTTGACGGTGTACTTGAGGTCCGCGCCGTACACGCTGGACGTGACGAGGAGGAGCTCGATGCTGCCGGCGCCGCCGGGCTGGATCTCGACCTCGAGATTGCCCTGGTCGGGAACGTCGATGCTGATCTTGTCGTACGCGTCGACCGCAAGCGTGCGGCTCTCCTTCAGCTTCGGCCCCGCGCCGACGATGGCGCTGATCGTCAGGACGATGGTCTCGGGCATGCTCCTCGCTCCTTCGCGGATGGTTCTCAGCCGGGCGCGTGTGGTGCGCCGGGAGCATCACGGAACGGCGTCACTCCTCCGTCACTGGCGCGTCACCGGTGCGGTGGGCCTCCGCCTCACGCAGCCAGCTGCGCACGACCGCGTCGATCTCGTCAATGCCGGCCGCCGTCACCGTCACGCGGTTGCGCTGCGTCGCGTCGAGCGTGTACGTGATCCGAGCGGCAAGGCGCGGCGGCGCTCCCTCGTGCCACGCCGACACGACGAGCACGGCAGTCGGTTGCCGCGGCGGCTTGCCCACCATTTGCGGTGCATCCTGTGGATGCGCCGTCACCGGACCGTCAACGCAGCGTTATCGCCCAGCGCGTCCCTCGCCGGCGCCGGCACCTACCGGGCGGAGCCCGGCTCCGCCCGGTGGAACGCGCGGGCTCGTCGCAGTGGCAGGCGCTATGGCTCGAGCAGCTCGTCGAGCTGGGAGGACGGCTCGACGCCGAGCCGGTCGCGAAGCAGACGGCGGCAAAGCTCGTACTGCCGCAGCGCCTCGATCCGATTTCCCTCGGCGAGGTGCACCCGGATCAGGACGCGGTGAGCGCTCTCGCGTAGGGGCTCGCTCCGGACCGCCGACAGCGCGGCCTCGAGGGCACGGGCGACCTCGCCCGCGTGGACAAGCCGCTCGGCGACCGCCTCCAGCGCGTGCAGGCTCACCTGGCGGAAGCGCTCCCGCTCGAACAGGAGCCACTCGTCGTACCAGTCGGGCAGAAGCTCGCCGCAGAGCACCTCCTCGCCGGCGTCGAGATCGGCTGCGTCGGCAGAGCCGTCGAGGAGCCGGTGCGCGACGGCCAGCGCGCGGCGCAAGTCGACGTCGACGTCAGGCGCGAGGCGAAGGTGCGTGCTCGTGGCCTCGACGAGGAGGTGCCCTGGGCGGTTGAGCCGCCAGAGCGACGAGCGGAGGCTGGCGCCCGCTCGGTCGTCCGTCGCGTCGATCCAAAGCGTCCCCGCCACGTAGACGCGCTGGAGCGGATGCTCGTGGAGGGCCACGAACGCCAGCAGCCGCTGCGCACTCCGCGGCAGATTGACGAGACGGCCGTCGCAGCGCAGCTCGAACGCGTGCAGCAGCGACAGCGACGCACGGCCAGGGGACGCGGTCTGCACCGTGCGCGTCTCCCTCCGTGCGACCGCGCTCACGGCGTCGCTTCGCAGACCTCGGCAAAGGGCGCTAGCCGCAGGTACGAGATGAAGGAAGGCAACGATCGTCCTTTCTCCGCGTATCTCGGTACCTTCTGCGACCCTAAAGAAGTCGGCACGCCGGGGTCAAGCTCGTCGACGGTCGCCGCTTCCGATGCTTCCAGCACACAGAGCACGAGACGGCACTGGATCGGCCGACGTCGTTATTGGTGTTCAGGCCCTGAGACGCTGTTGATGGGCACCAGACGAGTCCCAAGGTGCCCTGGAGGTGGCGGTGCAGGTGGTTTTGGCGGCGAAGCCGGTGGTGGCGGCGGCCGCGGCGATCGTCTCGCCGGCCTCGAGGTGCGCCGAGCAGCGCGGATGCGGTGGCCGAGGTGGAGGGCGTGGGGTGGGAGGCCGATGCGTTCGCGGAAGACGCGAACGAGCCGAAATTTGCCGATGCCGTCGGCGGTCGCGAGCTCGTCGAGACCGACGTTTCGCTCAGGCCGGTCGCCGAGGTAGTCGCAGGCCACGCGGAGCGTCTTGTCGTCGCGGGGTTGAGAGGTGATTGCCCCCGGCGGGCGGTCGAGAAGCGCTCATGGCACCACCAACGGCTACACAGGCCCGAGGGGAAAGGAGGCATCGATGAAACGCCTGGGCCACCTTGCGATACTTGCGACGCTCGGTGCGATTGCAGTGGCGCTCCCCGCCTCGGCCGAGAGCACACAGGTATTCAAGGCT
>Ga0184632_10000017_pt1 | contig 49901 bp, 57 predicted proteins | sample PLM31_50_b1_FD_133153 | JGI IMG/M metagenome (GOLD analysis project Ga0184632, IMG submission 133153) | Groundwater sediment microbial communities from an aquifer in East River, Colorado, USA - PLM3-1_50_b1 | ecosystem: Environmental > Terrestrial > Soil > Riparian zone | place: USA: East... | reverse complement strand
TCGAGGCGCGGGGAACGGGCGAAGGCGCTTGCTCAGCGTCCCGAACGCGCTCGTCACGTTCGTCGGCACCGTCCGCCAGTACACGTCCCGAGTGCCCGTGACCATTCCGACAGACGTCGTCTGCCGGATCAGGCCGCGTGAGGGGACGTAGAGGAATGACCAGTTCCAGCGGCGGTCTTCCCGGTAGCGAAACGTGACGGTATAGAACGGCGCGGGCCGAGGGCGAGAGCGCAGCTCAAAGGGCTCGCCGCTGTCGGCCAGTAGGTAGCGGATCTCGCTCGGGTCGTTGCCGTCGTTGAGGAGCAGGCACACACGCCTGGGCCGCAGCAGGCCCGATGACCCGATAACGCTGCTGCCGCAGACCGTCGTCTGCGGCGGCTCCTTGGCGCTTGCGGCCGAGGTGCCGAGTAGCGCGACCGCGAGTACGACCGGGATGGCGAGTCGGTTCACGAGCTTTCCTCCCGAAATGTACTCGTCCGAGGCGCCTAAAGGTTCCCGGGCGCGAGACGCGCGCATACTTTGAATCAGGTAGTTGATGTGTAGGGTGCGCGCCGTGGCCGAGGGCGTCCTCACGCTACGCGAGTTGAACCGCTCTACGCTCGCGCGTCAGTTCCTGTTGGAGCGGAAACGACTCTCGCCGACGGCCGTGATCGAGCGCCTGGTCGGAATGCAGGCGCAGTGGCCGTCGGCACCGTACGTCGGTATCTGGACGCGCACAACCAGCTTCCGCCGCGAGGCGCTCGAGCGGCAGCTCGCGAGCGCTGACGTCGTCAAGGCGACGGTGATGCGGCAAACGCTGCACCTCGTCACGCGGCGGGACTACGCGCTTCTCCGCGCAGCGCTCAGCGAGACGAACTTCCCGTGGCAGACGTCCGAGGCGAAGCGCCTCGCGCCGTTGGTTCGAGCGCTCGCCGCTGCAGGTCCCGTGACCACGTCGGAAGCGCTCGCACATCTCGAACACGAGCACGGCCTCACCGGCATACGAGCACGCCGCGCCTGGCGTGCGGCACGCGTGCGCGCCCACCTCCTGCACCACCACGAGACCGCGCTGTTGCACGGGCGTCCCGGCGGACGCTTCGTCGCGCTCGAAGAGCCGGAGGCGTACGACCCAACCGAGGCGCGCGCCGAGATCCTCCGTCGTTACCTCGCAGCGTTCGGGCCCGCCTCGCGCCGCGACATCGGCGCCTGGAGCATGATGCACGTCCCGGAGCTTGCGCGGGCGCTCGAGCGGCTCGAGCCGCTGCGCCGCTTCCGCGACGAGCAGGGACGCGAGCTCCTCGACGTCCCGCGCGCGCCGCTGCCGGACGCCGGAACCCCCGCACCGGTTCGGTTCCTACCGAAGTGGGACAACGTGCTGCTTGCGTTCGCGGATCGGACGCGTGTGCTCCCGGAGCAATACCGAAAGACAGTCATCCGCATGAACGGCGACGTCGCGCAGACGTTCCTCATCGACGGGTTCGTCGCCGGCATCTGGCGCGTCGAGAACGGCCACGTCGCAGTTGAGCCATTCGCGCGGCTGTCCCGTTCGGCACAACGCGAGCTCCAGGAGGAAGCCGGACGCCTGGAAGCGTTCCTCGCCGACTGATGCACGTCGCGCATCTCCTCGCTTGCCATAATCGGTCATGGCGAAGATCAACGTGTTCAGCGCCGAGAACCCCGGCAGGATCGATGTGAGCCGGGCGGTGGGCTCGGAGGCGACCGCCATGTACGTCTACGACCTGTCGCCCGGTCGAAGCTCGAGCCCCTATCACTATGAGTACGAGGAGGAATGGCTGCTCGTACTTGACGGCACGATCGTCGTGCGCGTGCCTGACGGTGAGCAGACGCTCGAGCGCGGCGACCTCGTCTGCTTCCCGGCCGGTCCTGCGGGAGCGCACAAGCTCATGAACCGAGGCGAGTCGACGGCGAGGGTGATGATGTTCTCGAACGGGCGGGTGCCGGCCGTGTCCGTGTACCCCGACAGCGACAAGATCGGCGTGTGGCCCGGCGACGAAGCCAACGAGTTGATCTTCAAGCGCAGCACGGCGGTGCCGTGGTCGGAAGGCGAGGAAGGATGGGAGGACGCCGTCTAGGAGCGCCTGTCAGTTTCCCCAGAGCGGGCGGACCTCGATCGTCCCCGTCTGGGCGACAGGGTGTCCGGCCGCGATCTCGACGGCTTCCTCCAAGCTTCCGCACTCGATGATGTCGAACCCGCCGACCGCCTCCTTGGTCTCGGCGAACGGACCATCAGTGACGATCGTCTTCCCGTCGCGGACGCGGACGGAGCGGGCCCGGCGCGGGGGCGCCAGTTGGTCGCCGGTGATCCAGCTACCCCGCGCCCTAAGGTCGTCCAGCCAGGGGAAGCTCTCCTCGTCTGGAGTGTCAGTCGGATCGGGCTCGGTCTGGGCGTCCATGTTCTCGGCGTCCCAGCAGACCAGCATCAGGTATTTCATTGTCGCTCCTCTCGTCGTTCCGTCTTCAGCCTTTGAGGCGTTACCTACGTACGACGAACGCGCCGGACCGAGATCGACACCCAGCCCGGCGCGGCAGTAGATGGCTAGACGCCAGGAAGGACGACGTTGCCGTCGTCGTCCAAGCCGAAGCCTGGGTTGTGCGCGATTTCCCAGGCATGCCCATCGAGATCCCGAAAAGCACCGGCGTAACCTCCGTAGAAGGTGTCTGCGGGCTCGCGCGTAATCTCGGCGCCGTTCTTGCGAGCCTGCTCGATCACCACGTCTACCTCCTCCTGTGAGCGGACGTTCTGAGCCAAGGCGATACCGCTCCATCGCGCACCATCGTCGGAGATACCTAGGTCAGGGCCAAGCTTCTCCCGTCCCCACAAGGTGAGGATGATGCCGTTGCCCTGAAAGAATGCGGTTTCCTCAACCTCGAGCGCAGGTCGCCAGCCAAGCGCTGCGTAGAACGCCTTCGCTCTGGCGTAATCGGAGACACCGAGAGTCACGAGAGTTACCCGCTGGTCCACGTGCGAAAAGTTAACCGAGGGCAGCGGCGGGCGCGTCTCCGCCGCCAACGCTCTTTGGCTCGCTAGTCGCGAGAGCTCTGGGCTTCGAGCTTGGCCTGCGCTCGCTCGGCCAATTCGCGCGTGCGCTGCGCGTTCGCCAAGACGCGCTCGTGCCTCGCATCCCGCTCCGCGCGTTCAGCTTTCGTCAGTTTCTTCTTCGCCATCGTCTTCTCCCAGCATTCGCTCGATGTTCGTCAGCGCGACCGCGATGTCGCTCACGTTGAAGAGTAAGGCAACAACCTCGACGCGTTCGATTAGAGGGTCAGGCATCGGTTAAAGCCTCTGTACTGGCAGGCCGCATCGCAATTCGCTAATTCAGACACGCCGGAGGCGGGCAGATGCTCGGGCACATTCCAGAACGCCGGCCCAGGCCAGCGTCGTCTCGGCACCGCCGTCCGTCTAGGCTCTCGCTGAGAAGATCTTCAATCTCCACGGAGACGACTGGGACCGGACCGAGGAGCGGAAAGGCTGGCGCTCGAAGGACGCGTGGGTCGGCGCGCGCATCGGCGCCGAGCTCATCGGTGGAAGCATGTAAGAGCTCGAGCCCGGCGATCGGCTGTGGCCGTACCACCCCGGACTCGAGCTCCTGCCGGGGTCGCCGGGTAGCCGGTTCCACATGCACTACGGCGTCGAGGAGATGTTCTTCGTCCTCAGCGGCACGCCGACGCTCCGCACCGGTAAGGGCGAGGAGCCGCTTTCGCCGGGCGACGTCGTGTATTGCCCCGAAGGGATCGACGGGCTGCACACGATCTCGAACCCGACCGATGAGCCGGTACGAATCCTCGGCGTTTCGACGAAACGCTTCCCGGATGTCGTCGCCTACCCGGAGCAGGGGATCGCATGGGTGGCGACACGCCACCCCGAGCGCCCCGTCCCGGAGGGCGGCGACAAGGGGACCATCGCTCGCTTCGAGTTGCCGAGAGAGGAGTGAGCAGCGGGACGAGGCTCTCGCTCGGTGAAGTTGGGGGACGGCGCCCCTGAGAGAGACTGCGGCGGTGAGCAGGTGGGCGAACCCGGCGGCGTGGTACGACGTGCTGAACCCCTGGGGGCCGAGCGACGACTTCTACCTCGGCCTCGTCATGTCAGCCGATCGCGTGCTCGACGTCGGCTGCGGCACCGGCAGATTGCTGCACCGCGCACGCGAAGCGGGCCACACCGGTCGCCTGTGCGGGCTCGACCCGGATCCCGCCATGCTCGACCAGGCGCGCGTCCAAACGGACATCGAGTGGGTGCTGGCCGACGCTGCATCCGCGGCCTGGGATCGCGATTTCGATCTCGCGGTGATGGCGAGCCACGCGTTCCAGGTGTTCGTCGAGGATGATCAGCTGCGCGAGTCGCTCCCCGCGATCCGCGCCGCGCTCGTCGACGGCGGCCGCTTCGCGTTCGAGACCCGCGATCCGCGAGCGCGCTCGTGGGAAGGCTGGAACACATCGTTCGAGGTGCGCAATCCCGACGGCGAGCTGGCACGGGTCGAATACGAGGTCCAGGATGTGCAGGACGACGTCGTCCAGGTCACGGAAACCCTCTCAGGGCAGTGGTGGGACCGGCCCCAGACGGAGCACGGTGCGCTGCGGTTCCTCGGCCCGGAAGCACTCACCGTCTTTCTGCACGAGGCCGGATTCGTCGTCGACGCTCAGTTCGGGGATTGGCGTCGGGGCCCACTCACGGAAACAAGCGACGAGATCATCACGATCGCGCGGCGCGCTGCCCGGACCTAAAGGTGTTCATGAGTCGGGGAGCCAGCCGTCGCGGTATCGCGTCGGCTCGGTCTTCGGAAACCCAGCGTATGCCTGCTCCTCTTCAGTCGTCTCCTCGTCGACGCCCGCACCGTGTCGGAGCGCCGCCTCATCCACCGTGTAGGCGCCCCAGTCCTCGACCCACTGCAAACTGCCGTCGGGGCCGCGGGTGGTCTGATGCTCTCGCGCACCGACGGCGAGGACAGTGCAGGGCATCTCTCCGGCCCCGACGATCACGTGCTTTGTCCCGGTGGGGCAATGCACGAAGTCCCACTGCCGCAACGGCCGCTCCTCGCCCTCGACGATGAGCAGAGCGTCGCCGGAGAGCACGAGGAAGTCTTCCTGGTCGGTTTCCCAGTGGTACATCGCCATCGGCTCGCCCGGCCAGAGCACAACGAGGCCGATTCCGACTTGCGGGAAGTCCGTCTCGCCCTCGAAGAGCAGACTTGCCCTCCGCCCCTCGGTGTGTCGCCAGCGAGCCGCACGAGCGTCCAGGACGAACCAACCCTCGCCGGCCGCAACAACGCCGTGCTCGGTCTGCTTGAGCCGGGCCTCGGGAACCATCGTCCGATCATAGAAAGAGGCCGCCACACGACGGATGACCGTCCTATGGGAGGGGTGGCTTCCCTCCACCGTCCGTGCAGTCGGCGAGGTAGAGGGCTGTGCCGAGGTCGCCCGTCCAGAGCGTGTAGCGGCCGCGCCCGTAGTCCGACCGGCTCTGTTCCACTTGACGCGCAGCGTGCATCGCGAATGCGCGTGCCCGCGTGAGCCACCGTTCGTCTCCCGTGCGCTCGAGCAGCGCCAAGAATGCGTAGCCGTTCCCCGCGGTGCCATGGCAGAGGTTGGCGCCCTTTCGCAACGGCCCGGCCCGCCACGTCAACTCGCCGCCCGCGACCGCAAGCTCCTCGTCGAGGATGTAGGCGAGCGTCGCGATGATCCCCGGCGCGCCATGGCACCACTGCGTGCGGATCTGGCCGTCGCGCGAGCCTTCGCCGAGTCGCATCCCCGGGAGTGGTGGCCAGTTGACGCGCCCATCCTCCTCGACGGCGAGGCGTTGGAGCGTCTCCGAGACAGCGGCGACGTCGCCGAGCGCAAGCACACATCCTGCGAACCCGTGTGCCGGACCGAGATAGCGCGTGCTTCGCCCGTACAGTTTCTGCGTCCACAGGCCTTCCGCATCACGTTGGCCGTGCAACCACTCGATGCTCGCAGTCACATCAAGCCCGAGCTCGCGACCCGCGAGAATCGTGCCGGGACTGCCCCACATCAATTCGCTGCGTTCGTCTCGCTCGTTCGCCGCGATCAGATCGGACAGTCGCTCGAGATTGGCCCGCGAAGGTGCGAGCCTCTGCAACACCAGCCGGATTCCCGTCTCGCCCATCCAAAGGCTGCACTCGGCGTCCTCGTCAGGAAAATCTGGCTGGGCTTCGAGCGACCGCTCCAAATAGGGGACATAGTCCCGTCGCAACTCGACGAAGCCGCGCCGCGCGAGGCGGTGGAGCGCATCCACAACACCCGCGCCTCCGAGGTACACCGTCCGGAACTGCCTCGACGCGTCGTCGTGCTCGTCGACGTCCTGTGAATGCGTCGGCCAACCATCGTCGAATGCACTCTCCGCGTCGGCAACGATCGAGGCGATCGCTGTCCGCACCCTTTCAGCGCTCCACGTCTCGTCCGCGAGCGACTCGTGCGCTTCCGGCGTAAACAGCACCGGGCGAGTCTATTGACGCCTGCACGTCCTCCAGGCGACGGCTATGTCGCGTACTCGTCGAATTGCGGCAGGTCGTCATTGATCTCGAACCATGGTGCCTTGGAGCCGACGAATATGTGCTCCGTCGGGCGGATGGTGGGAGCATCCACCAGCGACCCCATCGCGACATGCACGAAGGCGCCGTCCCGCACCACAGAGAAAAGGAAGGATCCGCACGCCCCGCACCGCGTGTCGTTGAGGTCTTCCTCTCCGAAGACGGCGATGTCGTCCAAGCCCTTGGTGATCGTGAGCTTCTCCCGCTCGATGCCTGCAAACGCCTTGAAGGCCGAGCCGGTTGCCGCTCGGCACTCAGAGCAGTGACAGTTCGCCGCATACAGGAATGCATCTGAGACCTCGTAGCGAACCGCCCCGCACCGGCACTTCCCCGTGAGCACAGGGCTGCTCGCATTGCTCTCGGAGGACTCCGTCACAATCGTCGGATCGTAGAAGACGGGCGTCTTACAGGCCGAACCGTCGAGGTAGATTCCGGCCGTGCAGAACGACGACGGCTACTTCGACGAGCGCGTCGCGGTGAGGTACGACGAGTCCGCAGCGGAGATGTTCGACCCGGCGGTTGTCGACCCTGTCATCGACCTCCTCGTCGAGCTCGCCGGAGACGGACGCGCGCTCGAGCTCGGGATCGGAACGGGCCGGATCGCGCTGCCGCTTGCTCAGCGGGGCGTGCCGGTGCAGGGGATCGAGCTGTCCAAGGCCATGGCCGCAAGGCTGCGCGCGAAACCGGGCGGCGAACAGATCGGCGTGACGATCGGCGACTTCGCGACGACGACAGTGGACGGGACGTTCTCCGTCGCGTACCTGGTCTTCAACACGATCATGAACCTGACAACGCAGGCGGCCCAGGTCGAGTGCTTCCGCAACGTCGCGGCGCATCTCGAGCCGGGCGGCTGCTTCGTCATCGAAGTAGGCGTTCCCGAGCTGCAGCGGCTCCCGCCCGGCGAGACCATCCTTGCCTTCCACGTGAGCGAGGCGAGATGGGGGTTGGACGAATACGACGTCGCGAGACAGGGCGTTACGTCCCATCACTTCGAGATCGTGGACGGAAGACTCGAGCGCTTCTCGGCTCCCTTCCGATACGCGTGGCCGGCGGAGCTCGACCTGATGGCACAGCTTGCCGGGATGCGGTTGCGCGAGCGCTGGAGCGGGTGGAAGCGGGAACCGTTCACGAGCGACAGCCGCAAGCACGTCTCCGTCTGGGAGCTGCCGACCGTCTAAGGAGTACAGCGTGAGCCTCACTCAGTACTACACGGCGACGAGCCTCGACGGCTTCATCGCCGACCCCGACAACTCGCTGGACTGGCTCTTCACGCGCAAGCGCGAGCCCGACGGGCCGTTGAACTACGGCGAGTTCATCGCCGACGTGGGTGCGATGGCGATGGGGTCGACGACGTACGAATGGATCCTCGACCACGAGTTCGCGGACAAGGATCCGGCTGAGTGGAGGTGGCAGTACGACGTCCCGTGCTGGGTCTTCACGCACCGGCAGCTGCCGGTCGTGCCCGACTCGGGAGTCGAGTTCACGAGCGCGGACATCGCAACCGTGCACAAGGAGATGGTCGGCGCCGCTGGTGACCGGAACGTCTGGATCGTCGGCGGCGGCGACCTGGCCGGCCAGTTCGCCGATGTGGGGTTGCTGGACGAGGTCATGGTGTTGATTGCGCCGGTCGCCCTAGGAGGGGCGCGCCGCTGCTGCCCCGCCGGATCGAGCTGCGTCTCGACGAGCTCGGACGGAACGGCGACTTCGCCTCCGCCAGGTACTCCGTCGTGCGCCAGGCGCCATGACGCCGGTAACGTCGCTGAACCGCGTGTTTGTGACCAAGGGAAACTGCTAGTGGCCGAGCCGTTTCCTCCGATCGACCCGTATGACCACGGGATGCTCGACGTGGGCGATGGCAACCTCGTCTACTGGGAGGTCTGCGGTAATCCGGACGGCAAGCCCGCGCTCGTCGTGCACGGGGGCCCGGGGTCAGGTTCCGGGCCCGGCAACCGCCGCTACTTCGACCCCGAGCGGTACCGCGTCGTCTTGTTCGACCAGCGCGGCTGCGGGCGCAGTACGCCGCACGCGAGCGATCCGGCGACGGACATGACCGTGAACACCACCCACCATCTGATCGCCGACATGGAGCGGCTCCGGGAGCATCTGGGAATCGAGCAGTGGCTGCTCTACGGAGGCTCGTGGGGATCGACGCTGATCGTCGCGTACGCCGAGCGTCACCCACAGCGCGTGTCGCAAATCGTCATCCTCGGCGCGACCACAACTCGCCGCACGGAGATCGACTGGCTCTACCGAGGCGTAGCGCGCTTCTTCCCTGAGGAGTGGGAACAGTTCCGTGCGGGCGTTCCCGCGACTGAGCGCGATGCGGACCTCGTCGCCGCCTACGCGCAACTGATGGAGGATCCCGATCCAGACGTGCGGGCGAGAGCCGCGGCGGACTGGGTGGCGTGGGAGGACGCCGTGATCTCCCTGGAGCCGAAAGGGAAGCCCAAGGCGTACAGCTCGCACCCGCCGGATGCACTGCTCGCGTTCGTGCGGATCTGCGCGCATTACTTCGCGCACGAAGCCTGGCTCGAAGACGAGGAGCTGCTACGGCACGCTGACCGCTTGGCAGGCATCCCGGCCGTACTGATCCACGGCCGCCTGGACATGGGCTCCCCGCTCGGAACGGCCTGGGAGCTCGCTCGGGCCTGGCCCGATGCGCGGCTGGTCGTCGTCGACGACTCCGGGCACACCGGCAGCGAAGCCATGAAGGAAGAGATCCTCAGGACGACTGCACGACTCGCACGCTGCTGACGCTGCCAAGGAAGTCGCCCCTCGATCAAGGATCATTGCGCCCTCTGAGGAGTACAGTCGGACCGGTGCGAAGAGAAGGGCGTGACTCACGCAAAGAGCCGAATGCCGGACGCGAAGGAGGACACGACCATGTCGAACGCCACTGAGGACGAAGCCTCGGTTGTCGCTCTCTGGCGCTACCCCGTCAAGTCGATGATGGGGGAAGAGCTGAACGCCGCTGAGGTAACCCAGCAGGGAGTGCTCGGCGATCGGCCGTACGCGCTCGTTGATGCCGATACGGGAAAGGTGGTCAGCGCGAAGGAGCCGCGCAAGTGGGCCAAGCTGTTCGAGTTCAGGGCTTCATTCGTCGAGCCGCCCTTGTCTCGCGAAAGGCTGCCGCACGTGCGAATCACCTTTCCGGACGGACGCTCGATGACGACTGCCCAGCCCGGCCTTGACGAGGCCCTGTCGGATGTTGTCGGCCGACGAGTCGCCTTTGCCACTACTGCCCCGGATAAGCCAAGCCTCGAGGAATACTGGCCCGACATCGAAGGGCTCACGTACCGCGAAACGGTCACCGATGAGGCGATGCCCGAGGGGACATTCTTCGACCTCGGCCACGTACACGTGCTGACGACGGCAACACTCGAGCGCCTCCGCGAACTGCATCCACAAGGGCGCTATGAGGTGAGAAGGTTTCGCCCGAACATCGTGGTCGCTCCTACCGGGGGCGCGGGATTCGTCGAGAACGACTGGGTCGACCGCACGCTGGCGATCGGCGAAAAAGCTCGCCTTCGTGTCACCGGCCCTTGTCCACGCTGCGTCATGACGACCTTGCCCCAGGGCGACTTGCCCAAGGATCCGGGCATCTTGCGTGCGGCAGCGCAACACAACGATGCGAACGTGGGTGTGTACGCGTCGGTCGAGCAGGACGGACCGATCAAAAGAGGCGATTCGGTGAGGCTGGTCTAAGGAGCACGAGCGAGCCCGCGTCATCCCGCAGCAGGGGCGTCTACTCGGGCAGCCAGCCCTCGCGATACCGGGTGGGTTCGCGTCTGGGGACTCGCGCGTACGCCTGCTTCGCGTCGGTCGTCTCCTGCTCGACGCCGGCGCCGTGGCGTAGTGCGGCTTCATCCACGGTGTAGCCGCCCCAGTCCGGCCCGGTCGACCGCTCGCTGCGCGCGCCGACCGCCAGCACGACGCACGGCCCGTTTCCGGCCCCGATGATGACGTGCCTTGTCCGGGGAGGGCAGTGGACAAAGTCCCATTGTCGTAGCGGGCGTTCCTCGCCTTCCACTATGAGCAGCGCCTCACCCGCGACTACGAGGAAGTCCTCCTGGTCGACCTCCCAGTGGTACATCGCCATCGGCTCGCCCGGCCCGAGAACGACGAGGTGGACTCCGAGCTGGGAAAACTCCAGCTCACCCTCGAGTTGGGAGTAGGCGCCCCGCCCTTCCGCATGTCGCCACTGAGCCTCGCGCGCGTTGAGGACGAACCAGCCGATCCCTTTCGGGACGAGTCCGTGTTCGGTCGATTCGAGCGGCGCCTCAGGAACCATCGCCTACGACTAGCCTCGCTCGACCGGCAACTCGTCATGGCGCGACCACTCGTGCCACGAGCCGGCGTAGTTTCGCGCGCTGAACCCGGCGGCCCGCAGCGCGAGCGTCGCCAGCGCCGAGCGCGAGCCCGAATGGCAGTACGCCACGATCTCGCCCGGGTCGCCGATGCGCGCTCGGATCTGGTCGCCGGGCAGCGGGCGGCCGGGCTCGGCGAAGAGCTCCTGGACGGGCAGATGGCGCGCGCCCGGAATCCGCCCCTGGCGCGGATCGCACGGGTAGCCGTGTTTGCCACGGAACTCCTCCTCCAGCCGGACGTCGAGGATCATCAGGTCCGGATCGTCGAGCCTGCCGGCGATCTCGTCGCGGGTCGGCACTGCTCCGTAGTCAGGCTCGAACGTCGTCTTCACGGGCTGGAGCTCGACCTGGCCGATCTGCGGTTCGCCGCGCCAGGCCGCGAGACCGCCCAACAGGACGGCAACGCGGGGATGCCCCGCGAGCTCCGCCATCTGTGCGGCGGGCATCGCCCCGACTCCGTCGCCGCGGTCGTACAGCACGAGCCGCTCCTCACCGGTCACGCCGTGACGCCGAAGCCGCAGCGCCACCTCGGGTGCAAGCGACTCCAGCATGTCGCGGTCGCTCATCGGCGGCGGGGATCCGAGCACGAGCGGCTTCGAGCCCGGGATATGACCGCGCGCGTGCGCGTTCGGGCCACGCACGTCACCGAGGAAGAGATCCGCGGCGCCGAGCTCGGACTCGAGCCATTCGACGTCGACGATCTGGGGCAGCTCAGCCACGGCCGAGGAACTCTCGCAGGATCTCGTTGAACTCGTCAGGGCGCTCGAGGCTCAGGAGATGTCCGCCGCCCGCGACGTTGCGGACGTCGAACTCCGACACCTCGTCTCCCGAGACGAACGGATCATGCTCGCCGACGACGAACTGGAGCGGACCTACGAAGGAACGAGCGGTCGCAGTCGAGTCCTCGCGGTCGCGGATGGCCTCGACGGCGCCGGAGAGACCGTCGGCATCGCGGAAGAGGAGATCCTTGTCGGCGCTGGACACGTCGGCGAAGAGCTTCGGCAGCATCATCTGCCACAGTCCGTCGGCCCCTTCGTTGCGAATCAACTCGATCGTGTCGGCGCGGCCTGCGCGCCTTTCCTCCGAGTCGGCGTCCGGGCGCGCACCGACGAGCAACAGCCCACGCACCCGCTCCGGGGCACGCCGCGCCAGTGCGAACGCGCAATAGCCGCCCATCGACACGCCGACGACCACGAGCTCGCCCTCCGTCTCGCCTGCGATCGACTCTGCCCAGGCGTCCATCGTCGGGCCGCGTCCGTAGAGCCGGGGCGCGACGACGTGGTGCTCAGCGAGCGCCGCGCGCTGCGGCTCCCACATCCGCTCGTCGAGCGGAAACGCGTGCAGCAGCAGGACGTTCACGTAGAAGCGACGAGCTCGAGCTCCGCGGCGATCGCCGGACGCTCTGCGAGCCGCTCGACCCACTGCGCAACGGTGGGAAACCGCGTCAGCTCGACGCCGAGCCGGTCACGTGCGCGCAACACCCACGGCACGTACGCGATGTCGGCCAGTCCGTATTCGCGGCCGCTCAGGTACGGCTGCGCTTCCACCAGGGCGCCGAGGTTCCCGAGCGCGCGGTCGAAGGCCTCCTGCGCCCCGTCCTCCTTGCGTCGCAGCGCGTAGTACGGCTTCGAAAACTCGTCGAAGCGGAAGACGAGCAACCGCGCGAGCGCCCGCTCGCCCGCGTCGGCCGGCCACAGCGGAGGATCTGGATAGCGCTCCTCGAGGTACTCGTTGATCACGGCCGACTCCGGGAGGACGAACGCGTCCTCTTCCAGCACGGGCACCCTCCCGAGCGGATTCTTCTCGTAGATCCACGCGGGCCGGTCGTCCAGGTCGATCTCGACGGTCTCGTACTCGATCCCCTTCTCGGCGAGCGCGATGCGGACTCGCGCGCAGTAGGGGCAGCGGTCCGCGTCGTAGAGCGTGATCACCGGTCGATCCTAGCTTCGAGGCCGAGAATGGTCGCGATCTGTTCCAGCAGCTCCCGCGCCGGCGGAAGCTCAGCCGGGGTCGAAGCGATGCGCGCAACGGCCCGGACTCGTGCAGGCTCGGCGCCGGTGAGCCTCGCGGCCAGTGTCGGGTTCGCCGCAAGTGACAGCTCGTCGGCCTTGCTGAGCTCGCCGTAGTACGTCGGCACCGACAGGTACTCGTCCACCATCCGGCCGCGTTCGAAGAGCAGATAGCGGACGACCATCTCCTCCTCGAGCGCGAGCGCAACCACCGGCACGCCCATTCGCTCGGACAACTCTGTGCCCAGCCGGCGCTGTGCGCTGCGGTCGTGGTCGCAGAGCTCGTCGACGACCGTCACCCAGCCGCTCACGGGCGCCGTTACCTCGGTGTGCTCGGAGCGACCGAGCCGCGGCCCGAACTGCTTGACCGCACGCGCCACACCGGCCTCGTCGTCGGTCTGGACGTGGAGCGAGCCGAACGACGCGGGCCGCGCGTCACTCTCGACGCGATCCGCCAGCGCTCCGAGCGGCGCGACCATGAACAGGTCGACGGCTACGAAGCCGAGGCGTTCGTACAGCCGCCGCGCCTCGCTGTTGCGGATCAGGACCTCGAGGCTGACGTGGTCGAGCCCGGCTGCGCGCGCCGGCTCCAGCACTCCCGTGAGGAGCGCGGTGCCGATGCCGCGGCTCCTTGCCTCGGGGCGCACGTAGATGTCGGTGATGTGCGCGGTCTTGCGCCCGCGGTCACCGAGCACGCAAAAGACGAAGCCGACCGGGCGGTCGTCGAGCTCGGCGATCAGCGCAAGGCCGTCCCGGATCGTGTTGGACAGGTCGTCCCACGCTTCCTCCCAGGTCTCGCGGAGGTAGTGCGGGCCGCCGAGCTCCTCCTCGAACTCCCCCCAGAGCTCGCGGATCAGTTGACGGTCGGCCCTGGACGCTTGACGGATGGTCACGGATAACGAAGGGCGGCGAGCAGGAAGTGGGCGCTGAGATTCTGGAAGGGATCGAATCGGACGCCCGCGGCACGGACGTCCGTCACCTCAGGGTAGAACCTGAGCACAGCCTTGCGTAGGCCGAGGTCGCCTGCCGGCCACGCTTGGCGCCGCCCGAGGTAGCGGGCGAGGAACCAGTCCGCGCTCCACTCTCCGAGACCGCGCAGAGCCGTCAGCCGTGCTTTCACCTCTTCGTCCGGCAGCGACTCCAACTCTTCGAAGTCCAGCTCCGCGCGCGCAATGCCGAGCACATACTCGGCTTTCCGCCGAGAAAACCCGAGCTCGGTCAGCTCCTCCTCGGTTGCGTGCGCGACCCGCTCGCGCGCCGGGAACGCGACGGCGTGCTCAGCAGGCTCCCCGAAACGTTCGACGAAGCGGCTGCGCACGGCAAACGCGGCGTGCAGGGAGACCTGCTGCGCCGTGACAGACGAGACGAGGGCCTCGAACGGATCGGGCGCGAGCGGCGGCCGGTACCCGACGAACCGTGCGGCGGCGGCAGCGAGGACAGGGTCGCCCTGTGCGAACGCACGGAAGGGCTCGAGGTCGAACTGCAGGCCCAGCAGCTTTCGCACCACGGGCTCGGTAAGTTCGTCGAGGGGCTCCACGTCGACGCCGCCGCTCGCCGGCGTGATCCGAACTTCTCGCCCGCCGACGACGCGGTGCAGGCCGCCCTCGTGCCAGACGTTCGCGCGATCGACGCCCCAGAAAGTGAAGCGGTCGAGAGAGAGATCGAAGTCGTAGGGCTGCGGAACCGCGAGCAAGCTCACGCGGTTCACCGTACCCCCGCTATGCGGGGGCGCGAGCCGGAGAATCGGCGCGGTGCGCCTGCACGACCTCCAGCTCCGGACGTGCCGCCAGCAAGAGCATCGCGTGACTCCACGCGAGCGGTACGACCCAGGCAGGCTCACCGTCGTCTCTGACCTGCTCCGGCAGCAGGCCGAGCGGGGTCTGCGCAAACAGTGCGTACTCCAGCGCTCGCTCGTGTCCCGCGTCGTCGCCGCTCTGCCGGTGCCACAGCCCGAGCCAGAGCGCAGCGAGCACCCATTTGTTCCCGCCTGCGTACGTGTCGCCCGCGTAACGCATCACGCCGCCGGACGGAGAACCGAGCTCGGACTCGAGCGCGGCGACCGTTGCGCGCATCCGCTCGCCCCCGGGATCGACCGCCGCAAACGGCCAGGCGAGCCCGAGCAGCGAGACGTCCGCGACGGGATCGCCGATCGAGCGCAGGTACCGGCCGTGGAACTCGCTCCAGAGTTCGCGCTCGATGCCCTCCTGGACGACCTCGGCGGCGGCGTCATAGGTCGGTGCGAGGGCCGGCTCGTGACGCCGAGCCATCGCTGCGGCCGCACGCAGGCCGCCGTAGATCGCGGCAGCGGTGAACGCATGCCGGCCGTCGCGTTCTTCCCAGAGGTCGGCGGTTGCGCACGGAATCCCGTCCTCCTCGATCGTGCCGAGCAGGAACTCGGCGGCACGCCGCGCCGAAGGCCAGAGCTCCGTGTCCAGCTCGCGGTTTCGCAGGGCCTGCCACGCGGCCTCGTACGCAAAGACGATCGCGCCGGTCTCGTCGAGCTGGTGCTTGCACCACGATGGCGCGAGCGATCCATTCGTCCAGTGCCGCTGCAGCCAGAGCCCTTCCGGCTCCTGCGCGTGCGGTAGCCAGCGCAGCGCTCGTCCGGCGAGATCGTCCCGGCCCGCAGCGAGAAACGCGAGCACGATGAACGCGAGGTCGCGCCCCCACACGAAGCCGTAGCCGCCGGAGTGCTCGAAGTCCGGATCCAGCTCGGGAGCAGCGATCACTCCGCCCGTCCTCCGGTCAGCCAGCAAGTCGAGCGCAAGCAGCGTTCGCCTGTACAGGCCGCGCAGGCCGGTACTGGTCACAGACGGTTGCGCTGCGGAGGCGAGCCGCGCCGAGTCGTGTTTGCGCCTCGACGCGAGCAAAGAGGTGAAGTCCTGCTGCAACGCTGCATCGAGCCTCGCAACGGCTTCGCGGGACGACGCGCCGAACGCGCAGGCGATCACTGCATCGCCTCGAAACGGGCAGGCGAAACCTCCCTCGGTGTTGCCGAGATCGGTCGCGAACGCCTCGGCGTCACGCGCGCCGATGGCGAGCGCGACGTTTCGGCGGTAGAAGACGACGCGGTTGCCGTCCACGCTGGCCGCGAGCGAACGCCCGGTGCCGTCGAGCTCGGGGCGGCAGTTGACGACGAGCCGTCCCCCGCTCGGCCCCGTCACCCGCCGCACGAGCACGGGCTCCAGCTCGTGCACGAGGTCGACGAGCTCGAGGTCGCCGAGCCTCGTGAGCAGGATGTTGGCGTCCTGCAGGTACGACTGTTCTGCGTCTCCTTCGAGCCAGCGGTGCTGACCGTCCACCTCGAGTCCGAAGCGAAGGTCCCCGAGATGCGGGCCGCGATCGACGTGCGGCCAGAACAGCCGCTCGACCACCCCCTGCGCGGAGATGCTCGCCAGCAGCGAACCGTTTCCCAGGATCGCCGCTGGTCCCGGGCTCTGCCCCTGCCCGGCCAAGCTCAGACCGCCGACTCGTGGATCGCGTGACCCGTCTCGAGGTCGAAGAACTGGAGCTTCTGCGTGTTGACGACGAGCTCGATATCCATGTCCGGTCGGACGTGCGACGCCGCGTCGAGTCGCCCGACGAAGGTCGTACGTCCGCCTGACTCGCTCATCAGATCGGCCGCGACCGCCGCCTCGTCCTCGTCGACCACCGCGCCTTCCACCACGTCCTCGGTGACAACCGGCGTGGCCTTCATCTCGACGTGCGCCAGAATCTCAGAGCCGAGCGCCTCCGTGAGCAACACGCGGCCGCGAAGGCGCGCACCGCCGTTGGGCGACAGCGAAGCGTCCTCCAGATGCTCCGGACGGATGCCGAGCGCGAGCTTTCGCCCCGAGTAACCGCTCAGCGCCGGGCGGCGCCGCACGACTTCCTCCGGCACCGATAGCTCCTGGTCGCCGAGGCGAACCGCGATGCCACCGTCGCGGCGCTCGACGTCGGCCTCCACGATGTTCATAGCAGGGCTGCCGATGAAGCTCGCCACGAACAGGTTCTTCGGCGAGTCGTAGAGCTTCTGCGGCTCCGCCATCTGCTGCAGCTCGCCCTTACGCATGACAGCGACGCGGTCGCCCATGGTCATCGCCTCGACCTGGTCATGCGTCACGTAAATGGTGGTGACACCTACCTCGTGCTGGATCTTCGCGATCTCGGCCCGCATCTGAACGCGAAGCTTGGCGTCGAGGTTCGAGAGCGGCTCGTCCATCAGGAAGACCTGCGGCTGTCGAACGATTGCGCGCCCCATGGCGACGCGTTGCCGCTGTCCACCCGAGAGCTCTTTCGGCCGGCGGTGGAGGTATGGCGACAGCCCGAGCAGCTTCGCGGCCCACTCGACCCGCTGAGCGACCTCCTGCTTCGGCGTCTTCCGCAGCCGCAGCCCAAAGCCAATGTTGTCCGCCACCGTCAGGTGCGGATACAGCGCGTAGTTCTGGAACACCATCGCGATGTCGCGCTCCTTCGGCGTGAGGTCGTTGACGACGCGGCCGCCGATCTGGACGGTGCCGTCGCTGATCTCCTCCAGCCCCGCCACCATGCGCAGCGCGGTCGTCTTGCCGCAGCCCGAGGGGCCGACGAGCACGACGAACTCTCCGTCACGGATCTCGAGCGAGAGGTCGTGCACGGCGTGGACGTCGTTGTCGTAGACCTTCTCGACCTTGTCGAAGATGACATCAGCCATTCGTCAGCCTCCAGACGTGAAATGCAGGGCCCGTTGCAGGAAGGACGGCGTCCTCGCCGTCGACGTGCACTCCGTCGCCGTACAGCGGCTCGAGCCCGCGAGCATCGAGTGCCGCAAGGGGAAGCCGGACCGGCTCGTGCTCGTCGCGGCTCGCCAGACAGAGCAGGCGCTCGTCACGCGACTCGCGGAGATACGCGATGACGTCGTCGTCGACGAAGACGAAGCGGAGTCCGCCGCGCGCGAGCGCGGGCGAAGAGCGGCGAATGGCGATCAAGCGCCTGTATTGCTCGAGGAGCTCGCCATCCCAGCTCTCCGGCCGGTCCCAGGGCATGGTCCGCCGCGCGTCCTCGCCCCACTCCCCTTCGAGCCCGACCTCGTCGCCCGCGAAGACCATCGGAACGCCGAGCGTGGTCATCTGCAGGCCGACTCCGACGAGTTGATGCTCGTGCGAGGCGGCCAGCGTCCGGAAGCGCGGCGAGTCGTGGCTGTCGAGCAGCGCCCACGAGTGTTGGGTGAACTGCCACGGCACTCCGGCGCTGAACGCTCGCGTCGTCGCCGCTGTTTCCGCTCCGGTGAACCGCGGCATCGGGACCGGCATGCCGACGTACTGCGTGCCATCGCGCCGGAGCCACGCCCAGACCGGCTTCGAGAAGCCGGCGTAGTTCATGGTGCCGTGCCAGCCGCGGAAGTCCGACCGAAAGTCGTGGAAGTGCTCGGAGACGAGCACCGAGTCGTCGTTCAGGACCTCGCGCAAGGTCGGCGCGACGTCCCGGTTCACGTCGGTTGCCCCCGTCCGGCCGGACATATTCGCGACGTCGACACGCCAGCCGTCGAGCGAGTACGGAGGCTGCAGCCATTTCCGCGCGACGGCCTGAATCCGCGTTCGCAGCTCGGCCGAGAGCCAGTTGAGCTTGGGCAATGACTTGATGCCCCACCACGACTCGTAGTCTCCACTCTCGTCGAACAGGTACAGGTCGCGTTCGCCGGCGACGAACCACTCATGCTTGTCGCCGGTGTGATTCGTGGTCAGGTCCGAGACGACGCGCATGCCGCGCGCGTGGGCGGCTCGCACGAGCGACTCGAGCGCTTCGTCGCCGCCCAGCAGCGGGTCGACGTGGTCGAACGTCGTCGAGTCGTAGCGATGTGTGCTCCCCGCGGGGAAGACCGGCGTAAGGTAGATCACGTTCGCGCCGAGCTGCTCGATGTGGTCCAGATGCTGCTCGATACCGCCGAGGTCGCCGCGGAACCATTCGAAGGGCGTCTCAGGACCACGGCCGATCGGCAGCTCGCCCCACTCTCGCGGGATCACCCAATCGGGCGGCTCGACGTCGAGCCCGCTCGTCGCAAAGCGGTCCGGGAAGATCTCGTAGACGACCGATTCGGCGTGCCACTCGGGACCGCCGGGATCGACGGACAAGACGAAGTCGTCGGAGTCGGGAACATCGTGCTCCACAAGGCCGGTGCCGTTCAGCCACGCGTACCCGACGTCACCCCCCGACAGGAGCCATCGGTACGAAACGTACGGGTTTACTACGGTGAAGCGCGCGACCCACCACCCAGCGCCGTCCGGCTTGGCCTCGGCCGACCGAGGCTCCCCGTTCTCGACATAGCGGAGCACGACCGTGTCGGGCGACTTCGGCACCCGAATCCTGAGCACGGCCTCGTCTCCGAGCTCCGTCGGCCGTTCGAGCACGTACAGGTCGGAGCCGTCGTGGTGCGGCTGATCGAGCAGCGAAACGCCGGGCTCCGTCGCCGTCGCGCTCATCCCTTGACCGCGCCGCCGGTCAGACCCGAGACGATAAACCGCTGGAGGAACAGGAACAGGAGGACGACCGGCGGCGCTGTGAGCAGGACCCCCGCGGCGAACGGGCCCCAGTGCTCCGAATACTGCTGGTCGATGAAGCTCCGCAGTCCGAGCGCAAGGGTGAACTGGTCGTTGTTCTGCAGCAGTACGCTGGCGATGACGAACTCGTTGATCACGCCGATGAACGAGAAGAGGCCGATCACTGCGAGGACGGGCGCGGCAAGCGGCAGCACGACGCCCCAAAAGACCTGTGCAGGCGTCGCTCCGTCCACGCGCGCGGACTCGTCGAGCTCGTTCGGAATCGTGTCGAAGAATCCCTTGAGTAGCCAGGTGTTCACCCCCATGACACCGCCGAGGTACACGAGGATCAGGCCGGTCAGGGTATTGAGCCCGATGACGTCGAACACCTTGCCGGTCTGGAGCACGATCAGGTAGATCGCGACGATCAGCAGTATCTGCGGGAACATCTGGATCAGGAGCAGGCTGAGCAGGCCGAGGCGCCGGCCCTTGAAACGGAAGCGGCTGAACGCATACGCGGCGAGGGCACCCAGGAGCACGGTCAAGATCGAAACGCACACTGCGATGATCATCGTGTTGGCGTACCAGCGGGCGTAGTTCGTCGCGGGCTCGTTGAAGAGCGTGCTGAAGTTCTTGAGCGTCAACTCATCCGGGATCAGCTTCGCGGCGCTGAGCGACGGCACGGCGCTGAACGCGCCCGACGCGACGTACGCGATCGGGAACAGCGCGAACAGGACCGCAACGATCCCAATCAGGTGCCGCCACCAGGTCTCTCGGAGCTCGCGCCGCCAGCCGCCTTTCTTCCTCGCGCGCGGGACCGCCAGGGCTTCGGTCTGTTCGACAGTGCTCAATTGACGTTCTCCAATGCTCTCGTCCGCCAGAACGTAATGGCGGAGATGGTTGCGACGATGAAGAAGATGATGATCGCGATGGCGCTCGCGAGCCCGTAGTCACTGCCCTTACCGGACGCGAAAGCGAGCTTGTACGTGTAGCTAATGAGGATGTCCGTGGAGCCGGCGATCGTCTGGTCCCCCGCCGCCGGCCCGCCGCCCGTGAGCAGATAGATGTTGCCGAAATTGTTGAAGTTGAAGGCGAACGACGCGATCATCAGCGGTGCGACAACGATCAGCAGCAACGGCAGCGTCACTTTGCGAAACACCTGCCAGCCCCCGCCGCCGTCGACCCGCGCCGCCTCCTTCAACTCCGCCGGAATCGACTGCAACGCACCGAGCGACACGAGGAAGAAGTACGGGAACGTGAGCCACAGGCTCACCATGATCACGGACACCTTCGCCCAGTTGCCGTCGAAAAGCCAGGGGATGTTCGTGTGGAAGATGCGATTGACGACGCCGAAGTCGTCGTTCAGGAGCCCTTGCCACACAAGCAGCGAGAGGAAACCGGGAATCGCGTACGGCATGATCAGCAGCGAGCGGTACAGCCTCTGAAAGCGCATCCCCGGCTTGTCCAGGGTGATCGCAAGCAGCAACCCGATGGCGAACGAGATCAGCACCGTGAGCGTCGCGAACGCGAACGTCCACGCGAACACGCGGAGGAATGGCTCCCGAATGAGGGGGCTGTGGATGATGCGGCTGAAGTTGTCCAAGCCTACGCCGGTCTTCCAGCCCGGCTCGAGATCCTCACCGCCCGCGGCAACATAGGACCCTTCCTTGTTGTCCTTGAACACGACGCCGTCGGCGATCCGCACGAAGCGGTCGCTGCGTGCTTCGTAGCGGAGCGAGGGTTGCAGCTCGAGCGCCGAGTCGAGGCCTTCCGGCCTGATCGCAGCAGCCCCTCCCGTAGGAACCGTGAACGTGCTCAATACGCGGTCGAGTGTGAAGAGCTCGTTACCCTTTACGAACGTGTATCCAGCCGCACCCGTGATCCCGTCGGGACCGACCTGCACGTCGCTCTTCGGAAGTGGTTCGAGCTTCTCGCGTGTCCCGGCGAACGCTGCGCCCGAATCTTCGTCGAGGAGGAGCAGCACGAGCTTGCCGCTCGCATCGCGCGCGGGCGCCATCACGTAGGACTTGCCGTTCTCCGGTGGCCCGAGCGAGTTCGACTTGATCGCCGCGATCGCTTGGTCCTTGCTCAGGATGTGGCCGGTCGCGTACTTCGTGAAGGCGACGTTGACCGTATAGACGATCGGGATCACCTGGAACCCGACCAGGAGCAGTAGTCCGGGGATCAGGAATTTCAGCGGCAGCGAACGCCTGGCGGCGTAGGCGGCGTCGATCGCGAGCGTCGTGGCCACGAGCGCGCCGAGCGCGACCCACTTGTGCTGCTGCGCGAGCAGCGTTCCCGCCCAGAGGGCGAGAGCGTTCACGATCGCCAGCAGGGCGATCTTCACGACGAGCCCAGGGGTGCCGGAGAAGGCCGCCACGGCCCTCGAGGGCAGCGACCAGGCGCGGGTGCCGGCGCTGGCGCGCCTGGGTGCCTCGGGAGTTGCGGCGCTCGAGCTCACGGGCCTCCGGGACCGTAGGGGTAGAGAGAACTCGGGCGCCCGGAGAACCGAGCGCCCGAGCCCAAGTCACGCGAGGGAGCTAGCCGCTCGCGATCTTGTTGGCGATGTTGCGCGCCGCGGTCGCGAAGGCCGTGCGGGCAGGCGTCGCGCCGGCACCCTTCGTCGCCTTCAGCCAAGCGGCGTTCGTCTCTTCCCACACGCTTGCCATCTGCGGGATGTTCGGCATCGGGACGCCGCCCTTGCCGGCCCGGCCGAACTGCGCCAGGACGTTGTCGTTGACCTGCTTGCCCGCGGCGAGGTTCGCCGGGAAGCGGCCGTTGGCGGCGGCGAGTGCCTTCTGCGAGGCCGTCCGCGCGATGTACGCGCCGACGAGATCCTTCGCCAGACTGCCGACGCCGTGGCCTGCAGCGAACCGGGTGACCATGAAGCCCTGGACGCCGAGGAACGGCACCGAGCGGAACTTGATCTTCGGCAGCTGCACGATGCGGAAGCTGAACCCGCTCGTCTTGAGCGTGTCGGCCTCCCATGGGCCGGTGATCCAGTACGCCGCGTTGCCCTTCAGGAACGCGCTCTTCGCGACGTCGTAGTTGATCTTCGAGTTGATGAGGCCTTCGCGGTTCCACTTGTCGATCAGCGACGCGTTCTTCAGAAACGTCTTGTTGGCGACGCCGATCTTCTGCGCACTGAGAGCGCCGTTCTTCGCCTTGCCGAAAATGTAGCCGCCGAGGCCCGAGAAGAAGGGATACATGTGGTACGTGTCGCCGGCTGGAGCCTGCGGCACGGCGATGGCGAGGTTGTCCGGGCTCTTGGCCTTGAAGGCGAGCGCACGCTTCTCGAAGTCCGCCCAGCTCTTCGGCACCGCCGCGAGGCGGGTGTTGACGACGAGACCGACGTTCTCGAGCGCCACCGGTGTGCCGTACTGGCGACCGCCGTATGAAAACGCGTCAAGCGCGTACTTCGGGAACAGCTTCTTGACCGACTTCTTGAAGTTGAGCGAGACGATCGAGCCGTCAGCTGCGAGTTGTCCGGTCCAGTCGTGCGCGCCGATGACCACGTCCGGAGCGCTCTCTGGCGCAACAGTTTTCAGGCCGTCGCGAATGTCGCCGAACTCCTTCTGCACGACGACGACCTCTACGCCGCGACTCGACGCCCACGCGTTCGCAATCCGCTCGATGTCTGCGCGGCGGTCCTTGTCCGTCCAGATCCGGAGCGTCGTTGCTGCTCCTCGATCCGCACTGTCCCTCGCCGCGGGCGCGCCCGGGGCAAGAACGAGAAGCGCGACCGCCACGAGCGCCAGCAGCACCGTGCCGATCCGCGCAGTTTGCTTGTTCAGCATGTGCACCTAGTCCTCCCGTTGAGAAATGGCAGACGCGAGAGCCCTCGACGGAACCCCAGCCCCAGAGCGGCGGCTCTCCCCAGACGACATGTAACACGTCTTACGTCCATGAAACAAAACCAGCCTATTTCGGGCCGCGGAAAAAGTCAAGCGGCCCCAAATAGGTCATTCTTCCTGGCAATCTGCTTGCTGCCGTCCTGCAAATCTGTTACACACTGAGGAAGCTATGGCATCTCTCCGCGATGTAGCCCAGCACGCCGGCGTCAGCGTGGCCACCGCATCCCGCGTGGTCAGCGGCTTCGACGGCGTCCGGACCGAGACTCGCGACCGGGTCGAGCGGGCGATGAGGGAGCTCCTCTACGTCCCGCCCGGGCGACGGCCGGCGACCGGCATGATCGGTCTGCTCGTCCCGGATCTCGAGAACCCGATCTTTCCCGCGCTGGCGCAGGCGATGGAGGAGCGGGCGACGGAGGCCGGGTTCGCCTCGATCCTCTGCAACACGACGGCGGCGGCCTTCCGCGAGGTGGACTACGTCCACATGCTGCTCGACAAGGGCGCGGACGGGATGATCTTCATCTCGTGCGAGATGACGAACCTGAGCGGTGACCACGACCACTACGAGCGGCTCGTCCAGGAAGGCGCCCGCATCGTCTTCGTCAACGGGGCTTTGAACGCCGTGAGCGTTCCGTCCGTTGCCGTTGACGAGCGCTTCGCCGGCGAGTGCGCGACCCAGCACTTGATCGACCTCGGCCACGAGAGGATCGGCTACGTGGCCGGGCCGGACTACTACCTGCCGACGCGCCAGAAAGCGGCCGGCAGAGTGAGCGCGCTACGCGCCGCCGGCCTCGAAGCCGACGGGCCGGTCGCCTACGGCCACGACTTCACGGTCGAGGAAGGACGGAGAGTTCTTTGCGAGCTTCTGGAGTCCGGGCCGCCGCCGACCGGAGTCATCTGTTCCAGCGACCTGATGGCGATCGGAGTGCTCCAGGAAGCGGCAGCGCGCGGTCTGCGAGTTCCGCAGGATCTGTCCGTCGTCGGCTTCGACGGCATCGAGGCCGCGGCGTGGACGTCCCCTGCCTTGACGACCGTCGAACAGCCGATCGAGGAGATCGCCGAGACCGCCGTGAACGCGCTCCGCACGCTGATCGCGGAGCCGGAGAAGCCGCTTCCGGACTATTCGTTCCGCCCGCGCCTCAAAGTGCGCGAGTCAACCGCTCCGCCGCTGCCCTAGCGGTCGGCACGTCCTCGGCGAAAGATTCTGCTGCCAAGTCCAGGTCGCGGCCTTCGGTCGATCTCTGCGTCGATGTCACGAAGCTCTCGGTGAGCATCTCGAATCGCTGCGTCGGCAGCGACCTCAGCTTCCCCAAGTCGTACCATCTCTTCCGGGCGCTCCTGCTTCACTCCTGCGCGCCCGAGCGCGAGTGCGTCGCTGTTTTGGCGATACGAGTCGGCCCGTTGCCGGCTCAGTCCTGCAAGCGACTCGGTGAGTGCATCGCGTCGGTCCTCTAGTTCGTGAGATGTGTCTTCAGCCATGGTCCCTCCTCCTCTACGTCTGGTCGGCAGGCAAACCGCCTTGCGCTGCTCGTGGGTTGGTCGCTGCGAGCGCGGCCAGTAGACGCCGAGCTCCGGTCTCCTCCACTTCCGGCTCGATTGCGGCTGCGGCAGAGTCGGGCTCTGTCGGCACGAGGGTCAGCTTTGGCGGCCTCGAGAAGGCATCCCAATCAAGCGCTTCCGCCAGCTCTTCACGGCGAAGAGTGGCCGGTCGCACCAAACCCGAGCTGCGTATGCACGGCCAGCGACTGTCGAACGGGCCATGCTCTCGTGACACTTCCACTTACGTCTCACCTCCCGCACGAAAGCGGGAGGACGCAGGAGCGTCACCGGGTTCGCCTAGCGAGCACAGATCGTAGCAGTTGCAGGCAAAAACAAGGTGGTCCGCGGTCGAGCGAGATCGCGGCTATGTTGAGTGAGCGCATTAGACCTAGCGCGCAAAGTCGTTGAGGCTCCTCCGAGGTTCCTTTTCGATTTGCGAAACCTGGTCTGAGTGCAATCAGGAGAGTTCGTCCCGAGTTCTCCAACCCTGAACAGAGAAAGTTAGGAGCAACGTATGTTTGCGACCGTGAGACGGTACGAAGGCATCGAAGCTAGCCACAAGGACGAGCTGACGAAGAAGGTCGGCGAGAGTTTGGCGCCGCGCCTCAGCGAGCTGCCGGGCTTCAGCGGCTACTTCCTCATCGACACCGGCAACGGCGTCATGAGCTCCGTCGGCCTCTTCGAGACCTCGAAGCAGGCCAACGAGTCGACTCGTGTCGCATCCGACTGGGTGCGCGACGAGAAGCTCGACAGGATTCTGAAGACTCCGCCGATGGTGACTGAGGGCGAAGTCATCGTCCACAAGCTCGAAGGTGCAGTTCGGGCGTAAGCCCCGGCTCGACGCAGGGAGGGTCCGCAGCTTGCGGGCCCTCCCATGCAACGGAGGCATCTGATGAAGACGATCAAGACGACCGCATCCGTCCGTGGGGCGGACTCCTCACTGGACGAGACGCTCAATCCGGTGGAGCTCAGCTCCAAGGAGATCGTCTCCTGGGGCATTGCCTTTCCGCGGCCCGCAGCCGCGACACCTCGGCGCACGCCGACGTGGCGCACCGACGCTACGGCCGGAACCGTGCTCGGCGTCGTGTGCGGCATGACTACCGCGACGGCGCTCTAAGCCGCTACCTTCTTACTTGAAGCGGTCGTCGTCGTGCTCAACGTGGGCGCAGGAGCGCGTTGAGCTGGCGAGGCACCGATTTTCCTCCGCCGCAGGCGGTGGCTGCGAGCCCTACACAACCGATCAGCATCGCGCGTCTCACCAGCTCCATCTCATCAGCGCGGCGCGATGGCATCACGGTTTAGGCCACGTCGGCCAGTGGTTGCCAGCGCGGGCTGAGCCTGAGGGCGCGCTCCCGGCGTGCGTGCTCAAGGCGAAGGGGCGCGTCCAGGTCCCTGCAATCGTGGCATCGAAGCGACGCCGTCCGTCGCAGGGGTTCGCGCAACTCGCCTCCGCAGGCGAGGCAGATGAACGCGCTGTGGCTAGTCGAGAGGGCTCTGCTCAAGATGAGATGAACGATGACTGGCAGAAGTTCTGCCGGCATCGAGGGCAGCCGCAATCTGAATCGCCGGGTAGCCGAACTGTCGATCTTCCTGCTAGCCCCAAGACCGGCGATCGTATGCCTGCAGGGGCCCTAGAAGTGCGAGGTGACCCCGGCCGGATCCTCGTCGGCCGTCGCAGGCGCACCGGGCTCCTCGTACCACGAGTACGCGTACTTGCCGTCGTCCAGATCCTTGGCGAACGTCGTCAGCTTCAGCGGATAGAAGGTGTCGCACATCACGGCAAGCTCGTGCGTCTCCGTCATCCCGATTGACTTCTCGGCGAGGCCCGGATGTGGGCCGTGGGGAATGCCCGAAGGGTGGAGCGTGACGGAGCCGACCTCGACCCCTTTGCGCGAGCCGAATTTGCCGGAGACGTAATAGATCATCTCCTCCGATTGCAGGTTCGAGTGGTGGTAGGGGATCGGCACCGCCTGTGGGTCGTAGTCGAGCCTTCGCGGGACGAACGAGCAGATGACGAAGTTTCGGCCCTGGAAGGTCTGGTGTGACGGAGGCGGCTGGTGGATCCGTCCGGTGATCGGTTCGAAGTCGTGCACCGAGAACGTCCACGGGTAGAGGTAGCCGTCCCACCCAACGACGTCGAACGGGTGGTAGTCGAGGACGTAGGTCTGGTAGCCATCGCGCACGCGCACCTTCACCGGGAACTCTCCCTTCTCGCGGTGCGTGTTGAGCTCCGTGGGCGGATGGATGTCGCGGTGGTAGTACGGCGCGCCTTCGAGCATCTGCCCGTACTGGTTGCGGTAACGCTTCGGGATCTCAATCAGCCCGGGCGTCTCGAAGACGAGGTAGCGCTGCTCGCCCTCCGGCCGGAAGCGGTAGGTCGTTCCCCGCGGGATGACGATGTAATCGCCTTCCTTGTACGGCACGTTGCCGAAGGTCGTCTCGAGCATGCCGTTGCCCTCGTGGACAAAGACGACCTCGTCGCCTTCACCGTTCCGGAAGAAGTAATCCATCTGTTCCTTTGGGCGCGCAAGCGAGATCTCGACGTCGTTGTTCCACATCAGCAGACGGCGTCCGGTGATCTCGTCGCCCTCCGCGTCGATGTCGTACGTCTTGAAGTGGCGGTGCGCGTGCGCGTCGGGCACCCACTCCTCGCGCTTGATCTCCTCGAAGCCCCCGATCTTCATCACGCGGCAGGGCGACTGGAGGTGGTACAGGATCGACTCCATCCCGACGAAGCCCTCCATGCCCATCACTTCCTCGGTCAGCAGCATGCCGTTGTCCCGGAACTGGATGTGGCGTTTGCGCGGGACGTCGCCGAGGCGCTGGTAGAACGGCATCGCTAGAGAATATCCGCGGCCAGTGCGGCTAGCCTGGTGCCAATCGCCGGCGCGAACTTGAAGCCGTGGCCGCTGCACGCGGAGCCGATCACGACCTTGCCGCGGCGCTCGAGGATGAAGTGCTCGTCGGCTGTGGACGTGTACATGCAGGTCTCGGCTGCGACAGGCATCGGGTCGGCGTCCGGATACGTGCGAGCGACCCACTCGACGATCCGTTCGACGAGCGCCGGGTCGGCCTCACCCGGCTCGTCCGGGCCGACGCGAGCGCCGGCGTGATGGGCGCCGGCCTTCAAGCCGTGCACGGGGTCGTGCAGCGAGTACATCGCGTGGCCTCGCGTCACCGGATCGAGCTGGACTACCGACGGGAGCGGTTCTCCGTCACGACGGAAGTACGCGACCGTCTCCCGCGTTGTGTGGACCGGCAGGTCGGGGACGAGCTGTGTCACCCATCCGCCGGCCGTCACGACGATCGCCTTCGCGTCGACGTCCTCGAGCGACTCGATGCGGGTGTTCTCTTCGAGTCGCACGCCGTGGGCGAGTGCGCCGTCGACGAACGCGCGATGCGCGAGATCGGCGCGCACGATTCCCGCTTCCAGCTGAAACAAGACTGTCCAGCCGTCCGGAACGCCGACCGGCCAGCGCCTGCGCGCCTCCTCGACGTCGAGCAGCTCGTATTCCGCTCCGGCCGCCTCGAGCGCATCCTGTGAGCTCTGCGCCGCGCTTTCGACAAGCTCTAGCAAACCGTTCAGCTGCAGCAGCTGCCGCCCCGCCTCCCGCTCCAGCTCGCGCCAGCCGGCGAACGCTTCCTTCGCGAGCTCGACGAACTCGACCTCCGGATAGGCCAGCCGGACGATCCGCGAGCGCCCGTGACTCGAGCCGCGGTCGTGGCCGACCCGGAACTGCTCGACGAGCAGCACGTCGCGTCCTTGTCGTGCAAGCGCTCGCGCGGTGGCCGAGCCCATGATCCCGGCTCCAACGACGACGACCTCGGCCTGCATCGGCCCATTGTCGCCCGTCTCAGCCCTTGCGGCCCCCGGAAGGGCTTATGAGACTTCGGTGAGCCGGCCCGTGTGCACGTCGTAGACGAACCCCCGAACGGTCTGCTTGTTGGGGATGAACGGGCTCGCCTCGATCCGAGCGATCGACTGACGGACATCGGCCTCGAGGTCGTCGAACGCCTCGGCGGCCCAGCCGGGCTTCACGCCCGTGTCTTCCTGGACCTGACGGCGGAAGTCCTCGTCGCCGAAGGTGAGCATGCCGCAGTCCGTGTGATGGATGAGCATGATCTCCTGCGTTCCCAGCAGCCGCTGCGAGATCGCGAGGGACCTGATCTCGTCGTCGGTGATCACGCCCCCGGCGTTGCGGATCACATGTGCGTCGCCCTTGCTGAGACCGAGTAGGCCGTACGGATTCAGGCGCGCGTCCATGCAGGCGACCACGGCAACGCGTTTGGCCGGAGGAAGCGGGAGATCGCCGCGGTCGAAGGACTCCGTGTACGCGTCCGCGTTCCGGACCAGCTCGTCGATGACGCTCATGGCGGCCTCCTCGCTATAGCTTCTGAAGCTATAACGCTATATCAAATGAAGTTGCCCCGGGCAACCCCTGATCAGCGCGGCTGCGGCACGATTCGGATGTAGGGCCGCGGCGACTCCCAACCATCCGGGTACGCCTCCCTGGCCTCGTCGTCCGAGACCGACCCCGCGATGATCACATTGTCGCCCTGCTGCCAGTTCACGGGCGTTGCGACCTTGTGCTTGGCGGTCATCTGCAGCGAGTCGATCACCCGGAGCACCTCGTCGAAGTTCCGGCCGGTCGTCATCGGATAGACGAGGATCAGCTTGATCTTCTTGTCCGGCCCGACGACGAAGACGTTCCGGACCGTCTGGTTGTCGGCCGGAGTGCGCGCGAGCGGGTCGCCTTCGGTCGCGGCCGGCAGCATCCCGTATAGCTTCGAGACGTTGAAGTCGGCGTCGCCAATCATCGGATAGTTGGGCGCGTGTCCCTGCGTCTCCTCGATGTCCGCCGCCCACTTCGCGTGGTTGTCCACTGGATCCACCGAGAGCCCGATCACCTTGACGTTCCTCTGGTCGAACTCCGGCTTGATCTTCGCCATGTAGCCGAGCTCGGTCGTGCAGACAGGGGTGAAGTCCCGCGGGTGCGAGAACAACACAGCCCACGACTCGCCGACCCAGTCGTGGAAGCTGATTGGGCCTTCCGTCGTTTCCGCGGTGAAATCAGGTGCCGTGTCGCCAATTTGCAGAGCCATCTTCTCCTCCTCTTCTGAACCCCGCCGATCCGTCCAGTAGAGGGTATTGGGCGCAGGGACCTCATCACAAGTCAGCGGAGCGGAAGCGCGATCTCCAGCTGCTCGTCGGCGCCGGGGCCTCGCAGATAGATCTCGCGCGACGGCCCGTCGGGCTCTCGGCCATTCTGCTTGGCCCAGCGGTAGACCGCCTCGTACGCTCCGAGGATCTCCGGGAAATCGCACTGGCTGCCGCTGATCTCGACGAACGCAACCTCGCCCGCGGGCAGTTTCTTGTCTCCCTGCGCCTTCGGCACGCAGACCTCAACAGGCCCGTCTTCCTCGTTATTGACCGCTCCGTGGTAGAGGACGAACGGCGGACCGCCTTCGGCGTCGCCGAGCTCCCCGAACGTCGCAACGATGTAGGACGCGAGCTCGGGAACGAGGACGCGCTTCTCACGGCTGACGTACTGCTGCTCCGCGACCGGCTTGGTGAGAACGTCGTACATGGGCTCCTCCTTGAGGACACGCTTCACGTAGCGGAGAATGCGACGTCGCGCGGCGAACTCGTCCGCGACCCGGCTTTCGTATTCCTCGAGCCGCTCGACGGTCGGATCACGCAGGAACGCGCGGATCTCGGCGAGCGGCATGCCCGTTCGACGAAGCAGCGCGATCAACGTCGCCTCGTGCAGCTGGTGAAGGCCGTAATAGCGATAGCCCGAATCCGGGTCGACCCACGTTGGCGGCAGCAGGCCGTTCTCCCCGTACAGACGGAGCGCCTTGTGCGAGAGCCGCGAGGCGGAAGCGAATTCGCCGATCGACATCAGGTTCTCCATGTCGACGCTCAAGATCGCGTCTCCCCCTGGGGCAGAGTCAAGCCGGGAACGAGACGATCTCGACCTCGTGTCCGTGCGAGCGGGCGAGACGCCCGTCGGTCGTGAGCAGTGGGAGATCCAGCGCTTCGGCGAGTGCGACGTACGCCGCGTCATAGGCACTCAGAGTCTCACGTAGCGACCAGATCCGTTCAAGCAAGACAGTCATCGGGTAACGCTGGAGTCGTAGCTCGGGCAAAAGCGCCAGCGCGGCGCCCGCCCTTGCAGCATCGATCTCTCGGGACCGCACGAACCGGCGCAGCAACGACGCAACCTCTATGTCGACGAGATGCGGGCCGTGAATTATTCCGGCCTCGGCGAAACGATCCGCGACCCATGCTCCCTTGAGCCGGCGGCGAATTAGGAAGTCGACAACTGCTGATGCGTCAACGACGATCACGTTCGGCGCGGATCGCATCAGCGGAGGTCTCGGCCGGATCCGTTTCCGAAAGGCCGCGAAGCCTCTCCCGCATCTCGTCCATGGTTGGCAACGTCGCCAGCGGCCGCACAACTGTCTCGAGGAGGTAATCGGAAAGCGTCATACCCGCCTCCGCCGCACGCGATTTCAGCTTTCTGTGGAGCTCGGGCGGAACATTGCGAATCTGAATATGAGCCATGTGTTGCACCTTATCACATGTGCATCACATGTCCTGTTAAGACACCCGGTTGCGAAGGATGCCGATGCCTTCGACCTCGAGCTCGACGATGTCGCCCGGCTGGAGCCAGCGGCCGTCACCGTGCTCGAAGATGCAGCCCGTTCCGACCGTCCCCGAGCCGAGCAGGTCACCCGGGCGTAGATGCGTGTTCCGTGCAGCGTGCGCGACGATCGCGTCCCACGAGTGGTACATGTCGGAGAGGTTGCCGCGGGAACGCTCCTCGCCGTTCACGCGCGCAAGCATCGTGCCGCTCGTGCCGTGGAACTCGTCCGGCGTCACGAGGATCGGGCCGATGCTCGTAGCGAAATCCTTGCCCTTCGCCGGGCCGAGGCCGACCTTCATCTCCGCGCGCTGGAGGTCGCGCGCGGACCAGTCGTTCATGATCGTGAAGCCGCCGATCTGCTCGTCGGCGCCGATGACTGCTGCGACCTCGAGCTCGTAGTCCAGCTCGTTCGTGTCCGGCGGTTTCGGGATCTCGTCCTCGGGCCCGTAGATCGCCGCCGGGTTCGAGAAGTAGAAGACCGGGATCTCGTACCACTCGGCCGGGACTTCCTGGCCGCGGGAGGCACGCGCAGTCTTGACGTGCTGCTCGAACGCATAGAAGTCGCGGACGCTCGGCGGGTGCTGGACGGGCGGCCGGAAGGCGATCTCCGCCAGCGGATACTCGGCGTGGCGCCGCGCAGTCCCGCCGCCGGTGAAGTACGACTGCAGGGTCTGTGCCGCGAGCTGGATGACCGTGTCGCCCTCGATGATCCCGGGCCAGCCGCGCTCGAGCTGCAGGTCGCGCGGCGTGAACATGCAGAGTTTCACGACGCTCCCGTGACGGTCTCGTTCCCGTGCCTGGCACCGTGACCTCGGCGTCGCAGCGACGCGAAAGCCCGCAGTTCAGCGGGAGTGCCCCGCGGCCGGCGCACTTCCGCAAGTGGCACGTCACAGTCTCGGCGCCGTGCCTGGCACCGGTACGCGTCTGCGCGGGTCATGGCTCCGTGTGCACGACGACGTCTGCGATGTCGGATCGTGCGCGGTGGATGCGCTCTTCGATCTCGCTTGCGCGTGCATGTGCTTCCGCGAGCGGGATCGACGGATCGAGGCCGAGCGTGAGATAGGCGAGCAAGCCGTCGCCCGTGTCGACGAACCGGAGCTCCCGAGGCTCCTGGCCGGTGACCTCGCGCACGATCTTCAGCACGACGCCTCGCTCCTCGTGGTCGTCCTCCATCGACCTGGCCGCGGCAACTTCCGTCAGCGGTTCGAGGTGGATCTGAATCGCGTCCACCTCCGGCACGGCAGATGCGATTGCACTCTCGACCTGATTCGCGACTTCGTGCGCCTCCTCGAGGCTCAGCTCGCCGGGAAGCTTGAGGTGCAGGGAAACCTGCGTGCGGCCACCGACGTCCAGGACCGTCACGTTGTGCACCTCGCGTACCCCGGGAACGCCGAGCGCGGCATTGTGTGCACGCTCGCGGATAGCGGCCTCGTCCTCCCACGGCTCGACGTGGACGACGACGTCGCTTCCCGGAAGCACGGCTTCGAGCGCCTCCTCGACCTGGTCTGCGGCGGCGTGGCCTTGCCCGACTGCGGCGCCGGGCGGAACCGCGATGACCACGTCCGCGAACTGCCGCCCGCCGGCCTGCCGCATGCGCAGGCGCTGCAGCGCCACTGCCGGCTCGATCCCGGCGATTGCAGCTCGCGCAGCCTCCTCGGCGTCTGCAGGAGCGCGGTCCATCAAGACGTCGACGTTGCGCTTCATCAGCCGGGCCGCCGCAGTCGTGACGAGCACAGCCACGAACAGCGCCGCGGCGGAGTCCGCCCGCGCGTAGCCCTGGCTGACGAGCACCAGGCCGAGGAGGACGGCCACAGTGCCGGCCAGGTCGCTCGCAAAATGCAGCGCGTTCGCAGCGAGCGCCGCGCTGCGGTAGAGGCGTGACGCGCGCCACGACACAACGGTGCGACTGACGTCGATCGCAATGACGATGACGATCACCAGAAAGGCGTACCAGGTCGCCTGGACCGAAGTACCGCTCGCGCCGACGAGGTGTGAGATCGCGCGCCAGGCGATGAAGATGCTGGCCAAGACCAGGATCGCCCCCTCCGCTAGGGCAGAGAGATGCTCCGCCTTCCCGTGTCCATACTGATGGCCGGGATCAGCGGGCCTCACGGCGACGCCGACCGCGAAGAACGTGAGCAGTGCGGCAACGAGATCCGTCCCGGAGTGCAGCGCCTCGGAGATGAGGCCGAGGCTGTGCGAGGCCAGCCCCGCGCCGAGCTTGAGCGCGATGAGAACGACTGCCGCGATGATCGAGATGAGCGCTGTGCGCCGCCGGGGATCCATCCGCCTAGTGAAACAGAAGAGCCCGCCGAAGCGGGCTCTTCAATCCCCGGTCGTGCCCGGAACTAGGTGTTGGCGATGTCGCCGATGAACACTTCCCGGAGCATCGTGCCGGCGCCCTTGCCCTTGTCCTGCCAGTGGCGGTACTTGAGCTTGGGGTTGTTCTGCTGCTTCGCCTTCGCGGTGTAGTTGAAGTTGAATTTGCAGTCGGCGCTGTTCGTGTTGCACGAGAACTCTGCGCCGGCCGAGAAGAACGTCGCGAGGAAGGTGTCCGTGAAGCAGGCCTCGACACACGTGGCGTTCTTGTTGAAGCTCGTCGCCTTCACGGTGCCGACGAGGTAGCCCACCAGCTTGCCCTTGATCCCGGCAACAACGGTCTGACCGTGCTTGCCCGTCGTATCGCAAGCGCCCGGGCTCTTCCCTGCGAGGGTCGTGAACGCGCCCCGATCGGTCCGGCGCAGCGTGAAGGTGCCGTTCCCTCTGTCCTTCACGGAGTACGTCCGCCTGACCACATCCGTTGCCCACGGAGTACCGCACGATCCGTTGTCCTCCGTCGTCAGGGTGAACGTGAACCTGTTCTGACCTTGCTTCTTGCCTTTCCCTTTGCCGCCGGGATCGGCTACGGCGGCCCCGGCGAGCGCCAGCACTCCTATGAGAAGCACGGCCGCAGTGAGGATACGACGCATACTGAAATCACTCCCTTTGCTCGGATTTCTTGCTCTGGGAGTAGATGCCGGGAACGGCCCAGGCTTGCGATCTGGCGCGGGAGACCCAGGTGCCGCTCAGGGACACCCGCGGCGGCTAGCCGCTAGAGATTTCCGCGCAGCGCCTGCTCGCGCTCGATCGCTTCGAAGAGGGCCTTGAAGTTGCCCTCGCCGAAGCCCTTTGCGCCGTGGCGCTCGATCACCTCGAAGAAGAGCGTCGGCCGGTCCTGGGCCGTCTTGGTGAAGATCTGTAAGAGGTACCCGTCCTCGTCGCGGTCGACGAGGATGCGTAGCCGCCGCAGGTCGTCCCAGTCCTCGCCGATCTCACCGACCCTCGACATCGCGTCCTCGTAGTAGGTCTCTGGCGTCGAGAGAAACACGACGCCGTGCTCCTGCAGCGCCTCGACGGTGCGCACGATGTCCTCGGACTGCAATGCGACGTGTTGCACCCCTGGCCCGCCGAAGTACTCGAGGTACTCCTCGATCTGGCTCTTTCGCTTTCCCTCGGCCGGCTCGTTGATCGGGAACTTGATCTTGCCCTGCCCGTCCGCCATCACCTTCGACATGAGCGCGGAGTACTCGGTGTGGATCTGCTCGTCAGCGAAATGGATGATGTTCGTGAAGCCCATCGTGCGCTCGTAGAACTCGACCCAGTAGTCCATGCGTCCGAGCTCGACGTTGCCTACGACGTGGTCGATCGCCTTGAGGCCGACCCCCGTCGCGGGCCGGCCGTTCGTCGAGGCGATCTGCTGGAAGCCCGGCAGGAACGGGCCGGAGTAATCGCTGCGGGTGACGAACGTGTGCACGTTCTCGCCGTAGGTCGCGATCGTGGCGAGCTGCACACGGCCGAACTCGTCCTCGACCCAGTGCGGCTCCGTGATGCCCCGGGCCCCGCGTTGCACGGCCTGCCGGTACGCCTCGGCGGCGTCGGGGACGGTGAGCGCCGTGTCCTTCACGCCGTCGCCGTGCACGCACGCGAAGCGCCCGACCTCGCTGTCACCGCGCAGCCCGCTCGTCAGGACGAGCCGGATGTCGCCCTGCTCCAGCACGTACGAGGCGCGGTCTCGCACGCCGGTCTCCGGGCCCGCATACGCGGTCCGCGTAAAGCCGAACGCGTTCTCGTAGAAGAAGGCCGCCTGTTTCGCGTTGCCGACGTACAACTCGAGATGGTCCCAACCGTCGATCGGCATGAAGTCGGCGTTCTGCCCCATCAGACCAAAATCTTACTCACCAGGCGGCGCGGGAGCAGGACCACGCCGCCACGAGGCGAGGACGATGCCGCCGGCGATGGCGAGACCGCCGATGACCTGCACGGTCGTGATCGGCTCGGAGAGCAATACCAGGGCGATGATGGCCGCCAGAAACGGCTGCAGGTTCGCGAAGAGCGACGCCCGCGAAGGCCCGACGCGGCCGATCGCGGTGAACCAGAGCAGGTTCGTGATCACCAACGGCCCGATCACCGCGAAGACGAACCCCGCCCAGACGAGCGCGCCGAAGTCGAAGCTCTGGTCGGCGATCTGAGGGCCGCCCACGACGAACAGCAAGACGGTCACCGAGAGTAGGAAGACCGCACTCAGCCGGAACGGCGAGTAGCGCCGCATGAGGGGGCTGAGCGCGACCGAGTAGGCCGCCCACGTTGCCGAGCCGAGGATCGCCAGCGCATCGCCCTTCAGGTTCGAGGAAAGGTCTCCGCCCGATCCGAGCGCAACGCCCGCAACGCCCGCGAAAGACAAGCCGGCGGCGAACCAGAAGCGGAGGCTCAGATGCTCCACGCCGGAGCCGCGGGCGAAGATCGCCGTGAAGATCGGGAGCGTCCCGAAGAGCAGGGCCACGGTCGTGGCCGTCGTGAACTTCAACGCATAGACGAAGCTCAGCTGGTTGACGAAGAGGGCGACCGTGCAGAAGGCGATCAGCGGCAGTTCTCGACGCCCGATCCTGAGTGACCCCTCCCAGACCAGGGTGATCGCTGCGAAGAGAATGGCCGCGCACGCGTAGCGAACCGAGGAGTAGGCGAGAGGGTGAAAGCCCTCGTCGAGAATGTACTTCGAGACGGTGAAGTTGAGCGCCCAGAGGCTGACCGTCGCGAGCAGCATCAGATCGGCGGTCTGGCGGCGCACGAGCCGCTAAGTAAAGCGGCTCATATCCCTCGATCGAGGGAGAGCCAGAGGGCGGAAACGCCGACTTCTACAAGGTGCCCCTGCGCACCGTCCTTTGGCTGCTGCTTGCCGTCGTCGCCGGTACGACGATCGGCTTCCGCATCGGCCTGCCCGGATCCGATCCGTCACCCGTCGCCGCCTCTGCAGCCGCGGGGCAGCCCTCCCCGGAGCTCGAGTTCGCGCCTCCATCGGGTCGCCCTGTCACTCCGCGCGGCCTGGACACGGGCGGACCCAGCGCAAGCCCGGGACTCCAGCCGCTGTCGAGCGTCTCCTCGAGCTCGGCCGCGCGCAATGGCAGCGGGGTCGCCTCGAGCGGCGATCCGGGCACCGCGGCCTTCGACGCACCCTATGCCGCGGACCTGAGCTTCCTCACCTTCGGAACGGGCGCAGCGACGCCGTCGTCCAGCGCCTCGTCCGCACCGACCGAGACCACAACTAGCCTCACCACCACTACACCGGCCGCACCCACCGGCCCGTCGCCGGTGATCAGCGATGTGCGCACAGTCTCCCTCTCGCCCTTCGCCGCGACGATCTCCTGGCGCACGAACGTCCCGACGACCTCACGGCTCGTCTACGGCCTCGATGCTCCTGTCGTCTGGAGTGCGCCGACCACGCTGTCGACGTCGCACCAGGCGAGGATGACGGGCCTCACGCAGTTGCGCTCCTACCGGCTCGACCTCGCTGCGCGCTCGGAAGACGCCCAGACGACCGTCGAGGAGTTCCTGCTGACGACGCCCGCGATCAGCGGCCCGGTTCACGCATCCGTCGGCGGCGGCGCGATCCTGCGCGACGGCCAGCCCTGGTTCCCCAAGATGGTGTGGGCGCAGTGCGCGGACGCCGTCGGAGGCAACCTCGCTCTCGGCATCGACCTCTTCATGGGTAACGGCTGCGGCACCGCTTCGCAGCTCGCGACCTGGCTCGGTACCGCGGCGTTCGTGCTCGGGGACGCCAAGCACTCCACCGCCGACCGCGCCGGGGCACTCGGCGTGCACCTGCCGGACGAGTGGGACACCGGTCTGCCGAACAACTTCAGCCTCGAGGATGCGCTGGGTGCGGTACCGGCAACGCCCGGCTCCGGCCCGCGCTTCCTCACGCTGACGAACCACTTCTACAGCCGCGCAGAGCCTCTGCCGCAGGGACGTGGCATGTATCCCGGCCTCGCGGCGAGCGCCGACGTTCTCGGCTTCGACCTCTACCCGCTGCAGAACTGGTGCCGCTGGGACAGCTTCCACGATGTCTTCGACGCTCAGATCGATCTCGTCTCGCTCGCGCGCGGCAAGCCCACCTTCCAGTGGATCGAGGCACGGCGGATGGACTGCACCGGCGAACTGCTAGACCCGACGCCCGAGACGCTGCGCGCGGAGACGTGGCTCGCCATCGCCGGAGGCGCCCATGCCATCGGCTACTTCCCGAACAACTGGACTGCCGCGGTCGGCGCCGAGATCGCCCGCACGAATCACGAGATCGACGGTCTCGTGTCGGTTCTGGTCGAGCCGAACATCGCGGCGAGCGTGGCTGTGGGCAGCTACGTGAAGGCCGGCGCGCGCGAGCACAACGGCGCCGTCTACGTGATCGCGGTCAACGCGAGTCGCGGGACGTCGTCCGCCACGATCACGGTCCCGGCTCTCGCCGACCGCACCCTGCGCACCCTCGACGGCCTGCACACGGTGACCGCGAGCGGCGGCTCGTTCACCGACACCTTTGGCCCGCTCGAGGCGCGCATCTACATCGCGGCTCCGGCCTAGGCACGACACGGTTAGGCTTCTGCCGATGCCGGAGCCCACGAAAGAGGACATTGACGCGCTTGTCGGTCCGGCGACGCCGCACTTCGCGCCTCAGATCCGCGCGCGGGTCGAGGAACTAGTGATGCGCCTCCCAGGCAGCCATCCGGTCAAGCGGTACGCCGAGGAGAAGATCGAGATGCTGGAGCGGCTGTCCTACGCATCGTCGAAGGCGGAGGAAGGCGGACGAGAGCCGAGGTCGCGGCCCGGCTGGCGCGAGATTCCCAGCTCGGCGCCCGAGTACGAACCACTGCCGCGGCAGCGATGAGCCGGGTCCAAGGCGGTCGCTTGCGACGCCGACCCCTGGAGGTCGTGTCGGCTTTGCCGGCACGACCGTTTCGGTTTGCGAACTGGCGCGTTCCGACATGAGTTTGCTGAAAGTCCGGTCGGCCCTCGTCACCGGGGGAACGCGAGGCATCGGCAAGGCGATCGCGTTGCGGCTCGCGTCCGAAGGTGTCTCGCGCATCGCGCTCGGCTACCTGCGGAACGACACGGCTGCGGAGCAGGCAGCCGACGAGGTGCGGGCCGCCGGCGCCGAGCCGATCCTCGTGCGCGGGAACGTCTCCTCCGAGCGGGTGATGGCGGAGTTTGCATCCCACGGCCCCTACGCAGCGGTCGTCCACAACGCGGCGACCGGCGTGATCAAGCCCGCACTCGAGACCGAGGACAAGCACTGGGACTGGACGCTCAACGCCAATGCGCGCTCACTTCTGTCACTCGCGCGCGCTTGCGCACCCGACATGGAGAGCGGCTCTTCGATCGTCGCGATCTCTTCGCTCGGCGCGCAGCGGGTGCTCGAAAACTACGTCCTCGTCGGCACATCCAAGGCGGCGCTCGAGTCGGTCGTTCGCTATCTGGCAGTCGAGCTCGCGCCGCGCGGCATCCGCGTCAACGCGGTCTCCGCGGGTGTGGTCGAGACGGAGGCGCTCGACCACTTCCCGAACCGTGAGCAGATGTTGCACGCCGCTCACACGCGTACGCCTGCCGGCCGGCTGGTGGAACCGGACGACCTCGCCGCCGCAGTCGCCTACCTCTGCTCGCCGGACGCGGAGATGGTGCGCGGGCACACGCTCATCGTCGACGGCGGCTACTCGTTGCTCGCCTGATGGAGCCCACCGACCACAACCGCCGCGCGTGGGACGAGATTCACCGGCAGCGTGACGAGGCGCTCGCGGGTCATCGCGGCCTTCCGCCGCAGGTGCGTCACGCGCTCGCCGACCTGAAGGGCAAGCGTGTCCTACACCTGCAGTGCGGCACCGGGGAGTCGACCGCCGAGCTTGCGGAGCTGGGGGCCGTCGTGACCGGAGTGGACTCGTCCGGCCAGGCACTCGAGGCGGCCCGGGAGCGCTGGCCGTCGATCCTCTGGGTGCAGGCGGACGTGCAAGCGCTGCCGGCCGAGCTCAGGCGGGGCCGCTTCGACCTCGTCTACGCCGGCCCCGGATCGCTGGCGGGGATTGTCGACCTCGCAGCTTGGACGCACGAGTTCAGCGCGGCGCTGCGCACGACCGGAGATTTGCTGCTCTTCGAGGAGCACCCGGTGGCGCTCTGCGTGGACGGATTGATGCACTGGCGCGAGAACTACTTCGCAGAGGGCGCACAGCGCCTCGGCCAGATCCTGAATGCCGTTACCGGCGCCGGGCTCAACGTGCGCGCCCTGGAGGAATACCCGGCGCGAAGCGACGGCTTCCGGCGCCACGACGCCCGCATTCCGGGGACATTCCTTCTGTACGCGCAGAAGAGCTAAGGCTTCTGGGTTCGTCGGAGGAAGCAACGCTGGCGCACGCGGAGCTCCTCGATCCTCCTGGCGGCTGGGAATGAGCGCCTGCTTCCGTGACGCCAAGCGCTGCCATGGTTGGTCACTGGAGGAGTACGTCGGCCCGTTTGGCAACCCACGTCCCGGGGGACGCTTGAGGCGTGGGTCTGCCCGTCAGCCTCGTCCTGATCGCCATCGGAGCGATCCTCGCCTTTGCGGTGAACCAGAGTGACCCGAACCCCCCGGTCGACATCGACGTCGTCGGGTGGGTGCTCATGCTGGTCGGCCTGGTCGGCCTGCTGCTCTCACTGGTCCTCTGGGAGCGCCTGGGGCCCGGCAACTTCGGCTGGCACCGCGGTCCTGCGGGCGCACCTCCTGCCGGATCCCGCTACCCACGCCGGCGTACGGTGGTGGAGGAAGAGGAAGCCGCGCCGCCGGTCGATCCCGGCCCGCCGCCTTCCTAACCCAGCCGGCTCAGCGCTTCGTCAATCTCCTCGTCCGTGATCGTCAACGGCGGCGTCGCCGAGATCAGCGAGCCATCCAGGCCGGCAGGGAGGACGATCACGCCGGCTCGTTCCGCGGACTGCGCGCCGCCTGGCCGTGCCCGCATCAGGCCGGCACCGTGCCAACCGGCCGACGCAAACCGCTCGCCCGCCTCGCGCACGCGCCCGAGCAAACCGGGAACCTGTTCGAGCACGACGAGCGCCGCTGCGCAGGCGAGCGGGTTGCCGACATGCGTGTGCGTGAGGACGTCTTCCGGCCCGAGCGCCCAGACGCGCTCCAGATCCTCACGCACGAACAGCGCCGCGGAGAGCGGCAGCCCGCCGCCCAGCGCCTTCCCCACGCAAATGACGTCCGCGACGCCCTCGCCCGGCCACATCTCACCGGTGCGACCGATCCCCGCGTAGATCGCGTCGACGACAAGCAACGCGCCCGCGTCGTCGCAACGCCTGCGCAACGCTTCGAGCCAGCCGTCGGGAGGAACGCGTGCTCCAGCGCGGCCTTGCACGGGCTCGGCGATCAAGCAGGCGGCGTCGTCGGGCAGCGGGCCTGGATCCTCCCCGTACGCATACCGGTGGACCGGCCCGGGCAGCCAGGCAGCGAACGGCTCACGGAACTGCTCGAACCCCGTGGCCGCGAGCGCGAGCAGGCCCGTGCCGTGGTACGCGCCCTCGAACGCGACGATTCCGGGCTTCCCCGTTGCGAGCAGCGCCGTGCGCAATGCGATCTCGACAGCATCCGCACCGGTGACGCCGAGCTTCGCGGGCCACGGCAGGCGACGGCGTAGGTCCGCCGTCACCTCTGCATCCGCGAGGTCGCCGAGCGCGTGCGCGACCGGAGCGGTTGCGATCGCCTCCATCACGCGCGGGTTGCGGTGGCCGAGCGCCGCGACTCCGAAGCCGCCCGAGAGGTCGAGGTACTCACGCCCCTCCGCGTCCCAGACGCGGCAGCCCTCGGCCTTCGCCCAGATCAACTGCCGTTGCGCCGGCCGATCAGGCGCCCGAGGGTGTCCGCCGCGATGTAGCCGGCGATCTTCGGGTTCTCCTGCAAGCGACGCAGCGAGTACTCGTACCAGTGGCGCCCGAACGGCACGTAAATGCGTAGCCGATGTCCCGCACGGACGAGCTCGTCCCCCAGCTCGGGACGAACGCCGAGCAGCATCTGGAACTCGTAGTCGGACTGGGCGAGCCCTCGTTCGGCGACAAGACGTCGCCCTTCATCGAGCAGCCATTCGTCATGCGTCGCTATGCCGACGTGCGACCCGGTGTCGAGCAACTCTTCGAGCGCACGCGCGAACGACGCGCGAACCTCGTCGAAGTCCTGATACGCGATCTCGGGCGGCTCGACGTAGATTCCCTTGCAGAGCCGGACGCTCGGCTTCAGATCGGCAAGGGCGCGGACGTCGTTCTGCGTCCGCCGCAACATCGCCTGCAGGACGACGCCGACGTTGTCGTGCCCGGTCTCGCGCAGCTCGCGGTAGAGCCGCAGCGTGTCGTCCGTCGTTGACGAGTCCTCCATGTCGATACGCACGAAGTTGCCGCGCGCCGCAGCGTCCTCCACGACGGTGCTCAGGTTCGCGCGGCACACGTCGTAGCCGAGGTTCAGGCCGAGGGCGGTGAGCTTGACGCTCACGCCGGAGTCGAGGTCGCAGCGCTGGATGTCGGCGAAGACGTCCTGGTAGGCACGCACGATCGCGGCGGCGTCTTCCTCGTTCGTGATCTCCTCGCCGAGGACGTCGATCGTCGCGCTCTTGCCCTCAGCGTTGAGTTCCCGGACGGTCTCGCGCGCGTCCTTCAGCTCCGGCCCGGCGATGTAGCGCTGCGAGAGCTTCTGCACGACCGGCCGAGGCACGGCCGGTAGCAGTCGAACGATCGCGCGGTCGAGGATCGCCACGGGTTCGCGATTCTACGTTCACTGCAACAGAGGCCGCAGCCGGGTCAATTGCGGGCGAATAGAAGCTGCGCGCCCATCTCGGTACGACCAACTAGGGCGACGACGAAACCGGCCGCACGCGCGAGCTCTTCGAGCTCATGGTCCTCGTAGAAGTGGCCGCGCGTCGCGAGCGGATACGGCGCGGCGGGTGTCCCTTTCATCTCGGGAGGCGTCGTGAAGACGGCCACGCGACCGCGCTCAGGGTCAAGCACGCGTCTGAACTCGCGCAGCACCGCAACCGGGTCCGGAAAGAAGAAGAACGCGATGAGACAGGAGATCGCCGTGAATTCTCCATTCCCGAACGGGAGTGCCTCCGCCGAGCCATGCACGATCCGTGCATCGCCGGCGGTGGTTTGGCGCGCCAGCCGCACCATGTCGCCGCTGTGGTCGACCCCGACCGCGCGACAGCCGGTTTGCAAAGCCCGTCGTAGGAAAACGCCACCACCGCAGCCGACGTCGAGCAGGAGATCGTCGGGGGTCAACTGCAGCGAGTCGAGCACGGGCTCCCAGGCGAACGAGTGCACATCGTCAGCGCCGTAAACCTTGCGCGCGCGGCGGCCGCTCGGACGCCGCGCCACCCGATTCGTCATGCGATCGATCCGCCAGTCGCGCAGGCGGCCGAACAGCCTCACGGGCCTAGCGCTCGCGCATGAAGCCCTGGCGCGCTGCGGAAACGAGCGCCACGGCCTCGGGGAAGAGCAAGCGCATCGCATCGCGGAGCACGATGGCCTGCTCGTCCGCGGTACCGGAAGGCTGGAGCTGCGAGAGCGCGGCGCCGGTCAACTCGACCGCGGTGTTCAGGGTGAGCGTCGCGAATTGCTCGCGCTGCGCTTCCTGCACCGACTCCGCCTGCTGCTCGGCGAACTCCCTCAGTCCCCGGAGGAGATCCTCCGGGTCACCGCCGAGCGGGAACTCGAAACCGCCACCTTCCATCGCCCTCCAGCATAGGCAACGGCTATGGGTTAAGGTCGCCGCCGTGGAGGAGCGGGCAGGCGTCGTCCTTCCCCAACAGCATGCCGAGCGGGATCGGCCGCGCATGGATCCTCCGAACGTCCTCTGGTTCGGCGGGGCGATTACGATCGCGGTCGGCGTCAGCGCCCTCCTCTCGACGATCCCGGAATCGCACAACGGCCTCTGGCTCTTCCTCGCGTCCCTCGGTTTTCTGCTGGCCTTCGCGTTCGCGTCGCTTTGGCTGCTGAGGCTCGGCTGGTGGGTCCCCGGAGGGTTGGCGGCGTGGCTGGCGGTTACGACCTTCGCCGGGGTCGCCATCGGTTTCCTCCAGCTGATCGACGTGTGGCCCGAGGACCAGTCGCTCGATCCGTTCGGGAACTTCAGCGGCTACGTGTTCGGTGTCGCGCTCGCAACCGCGCTCTTCGGCATCGCGGCGTTCATCTACACGCGCTTCTCGTTCATCCTCTCCATCGTCGTCCTGTCCCTGTTGCTCGCCGCCCAGTTCCTCGTGACCGGATTCGAGAATCCGGGCGGCGATGACAGCGCAACCGCAGCGCTCATCGCGGGCGCACTCGTCGTGATCGTCGGCGTCTTCCTCGACGCGTTCGGCCGGCGCCGCGACGCCTTTTGGTTCCACGCACTCGGCTGGTTCAGCGTCGCGGCCGGACTGGTCTTCTTCGCGGTCGATCCGGGTGGGGACACCGAACGGGGTTGGATCCCGATGCTGGTCGTCGGCCTGCTGATGACGATCGCATCAGGTCCGATGCGCCGCGCGACCTGGACGGTATACGGCGTTGTCGGTTACTACGCCGCGATCGTGCACTACCTCAACGACTCGCTCGACAGCGACGGCTGGCCGTTTGCGCTGCTGCTGATCGCTGTCGGACTCGGCATCTTCCTGCAGGGAATGCTGTTGCACCGGTACGGAAAGGCCTGGGGCGACCGCTTCATCCGGCGCCCGCCGGTGCTGAACGATCCGCCTGCTTAGAGCCGCTTCGCGATAGGTCTAGCTACGGCGCCAGTCCAGACCCTCTAGGTCCACGGTCCGCAGGATCAGTCGCCGGCGAAGGTCGCTAACCCTGACGCACCAAAGATCGCGGGTGTAGGTGATCCCTCCGATCGGGTCTCGAACCTCACGGGTCCGGCCGTAAGCAAGCCACCGTCCGTCGGCGGACCAGGCGAGCGCGGTTGACACCAGACCCGTCTTGTGCGTGTCCAGCGTTCGTATCCGGCCGGTCCTCCGATCGATGACCCTCAGCGATGCCCCGTCTTTCGTGGGTGCGACGAACGCGAGGCTTCGTCCGTCGGGTGACCATCGCGCGGTTCGCCCGCGGATGCGAAGCAGCCGCAACTCCTGTCCCTTGCTGCCAACCTCGTACAGGCGGTCCGCGCTGGCTGCAAAGACAATTCGGCGGCCGTCGGGAGACCACTCGGGATCGCGCACGCCTCCCATCCGGGTACGAAGAAGGAGGCGCGCACCAGAGCCGTCCCGCAGCACCGTCCAGAGCGCGCTCCGGGCAGCAGGTGCAGCATCGGGATCTATGCGCACGAAGAGGAGCCGCTGTCCGTCAGGCGACCACTCCGCTTGTTCGTCGCCGTGGCTCGACGTGAGCCGCTGACTGCCCGAGCCATCCAGGCGACTCCGCCAGATCTCGCTTTGCGGGAAGCTTCCCGTAACCGTGTTTCGGTCGAATGCCAACTCCCGGCCGCTGGCCGACCAACGCGGGTCGGATGCGTTCGGAACGGCGAGGTAGGGTCGCTGGCCGCCGGGGCGGATGGCGAAAACGCCGGGCTCGTCTGCTGCAGGACACGCGCGGCAGGCATCGGAAAACGCGAGGAGCCCGTGGGGAAGCGGCGCCGGAGCAGGGCTCGCGAGAGCCGCCGTCGCGGCGAGGACTGCGCTCAGCTGCACGAATCGAAGCTAGCGCAGCGTTGTGAAGAAAACGTTGGCGCGGAGAAAGTCTGCGCTCATTTGAGCTCGAGCTTGTAGTTGCCCTCGATGTCCCGCGTCAGCTCTTCGACCGCGGGCAGGGCGCTCTGCAAAGCGCCGACCACATTGCCGCCCTGCAAGGTCACGCCGAGCGCGTCGAGATACGACGCCGACGCGACGCGCGGCTCGTTCCTCGGCTCCCCCGCGCTCTCCTCCGCAACTTCGACGAGCGCGGCGATCGACGCCGCGTCGCGCACGCGGTTCCGGCTCGTCACCGGTGTGGCGCCGTCGTCGAGGGCAAGCCAGGTCTGCGCGCCGTCCGCATCCACGTAGGCGCAGAGGTACAGACGCTCGCCGAGTGCCGGCTCGATCGGCAGGACGGCGGCCAGCTCCTCGCCCGGCGCGGCGAAACGCGACGCCGCCTCGGCGATTCTGCGCACGTCGTCGATCACTGACATGAGGGCCAAGAATAGACTCGGGCTCGTGGGAGAAACCGCCGTTGCGCGGGCGCTGTTCGCTCCACTCGGGTCGACGTACGACCGCTATTCCGCTCTGCTCTCGTTCGGCCAAGACGGCCGCTGGCGGCGATTTCTCGTTTCGCGCGTCGAGGCACGCCCGGGAGACACCGTGCTCGACGTCGCCACCGGAACCGGCGCCGTCGCGCGCGAGCTGCTCGCGCGCAAGGGCTGCACGGTCGTCGGCCTCGACCAGAGCCCGGAGATGCTCGCGGAGGCGCGGCGCCGGTTACCCGCAGGCGTCGAGCTCGTGGAGGCGAGCGCGGAATCACTGCCCTTCCCGGACGCGTCCTTCGACGCGTTGACGTTCACGTATCTCCTGCGCTACGTCTCCGACCCGTCGGCGACCGTCCGCGAGTTGGCACGCGTGGTGCGAACGGGCGGGACGATCGCCGGCCTCGAGTTCGCAGTGCCCCGCGGGATCTGGCGCCCGCCCTGGGAGCTGTACGTGCGCACGGGCCTGCCGCTGGCCGGCCACGCCATCTCGCCGGGATGGCGAGACGTAGGCGGCTTTCTCGGCCCGAGCATCCGCGACTTCTACAAGCGCTGGCCCGAACCGCGGCTGCTGGAGCTCTGGCGGGAGGCCGGGATCGAGGACGTCCAGAGCCGCCGACTCAGTCTCGGAGGGGGGATCGTCACCTGGGGCCGCCGCGCATGAACGAAACCGCCCGGCCGGCCTTCTATGCCCTCGCGCCCGGAAGCTGGCGCGACTACGTCACGCTCCTCCACCCGCCGTACACGCTCTGGCATCTGTCCTACGTCGCCATCGGCGCGGCCCTGGCGCCGGACTTCCGTCCGTGGATCCTCGGCTTCGGGCTTCTGGCCTTCTTCCTGGCGATGGGCGTGGGCGCCCATGCGCTGGACGAGCTCCACGGACGCCCCCTGCAGACGCGGATCGGGCGAACGACACTCGTCGCGCTCGCGGTGGTTTCTCTCTCAGGCGCGACCGCGATCGGGATCGCCGCAGCCTTTCGCACGAGCCTGTGGCTCCTGGCGTTCGTCGCCGTGGGCACGTTGCTCGCAGTTGCGTACAACCTCGAGCTCTTCGGCGGACGGCTGCACGGCGATCCCTGGTTCTCCCTGATGTGGGGAGCGTTCCCCGTGCTCGCGACCTACTTCGCCGCGGCCGAGACGATCCGGCTGGAGGCGGTTCTGGCCGCCACGTTCGCTGCACTGCTCAGCCATGCACAACGCCGCCTCTCGACGCCGGTCCGGCTGCTGCGGCGGCGCGCGGTCGCAGTGTCGGGCCGGATCGAGCTTGCCGACGGCTCCGCACTCCCGATCACGCGCGAGACGTTCACCGAGGACACAGAGCGTGCGATGCGCGCTCTTTGCGGCGCTGTCGTGGCCCTCGCGCTCGCGCTGGTCATCCTCCGCGTAACCTGACGCCCGTGGAGCTCGTCCAGATCGTCCAGATCGCGTTCGTCGCAGCCGCAGTGGTCGCGACGCTGTCGCTGCTCGGCGCCGTCTTCGATCGGGTCTCGAGCCGTGTGCTCGTCGGCGCAGCCGTCCTGCTCGGGCTCGCCGCAGCAGCAGCCTGGGTGGCGTTCGGGCTTCGACCGGACCGGGGCATCGCCGTCGCGGCGGGCGGAATCACACTTGCTTGCGGAGCGCAAATCGCGGCCGTGAAGCTTCGCCAGCTCGTCCGGTCCGCGCATCGCTTCGACGAACAACTCGCACGCGCCCAGGCACGCCTCGGCACGCTGATTGCCCGCGAGGCCGATGAGCGAGGCGTGGAGCTCGAGCGGACGCTTGCACGAGCCCGCGCCGACTCGATCTCGCTTCTGGCGGAGCAGGAGCGCCGCCTGGTGGAGGAGCGGCGCGCGGCCGCCGCGGAGAGCGCCAGTGCCACCGGCGACGAGCTCGGGGAGGCGTTGACCGTCGCACAACAGCAGGTGGAAGCGCGGCTCGGGGCCTGGCGGGACGACCTGGAGCGCGCCCAGCGCGCCGTCGGCGACCAGCTCAAAGCGCTGGCGCAGCGCCAGAAGCAACTCATCTCCGAGGCGGAGGCGCGGATCGCGGCCGACGCCGAGCGGCTCCAGGCCGAGACCGAGCAGCAGCGGGCCGGCCTCGTCCGACTGCGTGACGAGGTCGCGCGCGCGACGCAGGAGACCGTGCAGGCGGGGACCGCCGAGCTCGAGGGCTACGGGTCCGAACGGCGGCGCGCACTCCACGAGCTAAACGAGCGGATCCGGCGCCGAGAGCGACAGCTCATGGAAATGATCGAACGTGAGGAGACCGACGCGGTCCGCCGGATCCAAACGAGCTTTACCGAGGTCGAGCGCCGGCAGGTCGAGCAACTCGAGCGGATCCTCACACGCGCGACCACCAGCTACTCCGACGCGGCGACGCAGGAGTTCGCGGATGCGGTCAAGTCCGCGCGCGAGCACGCTGGAACGCGACTCTCCCGAGAGCTGGACCGCGCCGTCCAGGCATTCGCGCGTGAGGCCCAGACCGTCCTGGCGGACCGGCTCGCCCAGGTCGGCGACAGCGGCGCGATGCGGCTCGAGAAGCGCATGGCGCAGGCCGGCGAGGGCCTGGAGCGCCAGCGGGCGCAGACGGTCGCAGAGTTCGAGTCCCGGCTCCTGAACGCTGAACAGGAGCTCCGGAAGCGCCTGGACGGCCTCGCAGCGGACACTGAGGCGGAGCGGGCCGTCCTCGAGGCCCGGCTCCGCGAGCTGGCGCGCCGGATCGACGAAACCCTCGCTCGCACCTGATTTCCCGTTTCAGGGGGCGCTTCCCGGCAAACAAACACCGGGAGGGTTCGTCTATGAAACGGCGAACCGAACGCAACTGAGGCAGGCGTGGGAGAGACGACCGAGATCATCGAGCAGGAAGGCGGCGAGCGCTCAAAGGTCGAGAGCTGGCGCCTGCATGTGCTGATGGAGGCGGGATACCCGCTTCCGCTCGCAGAGCGCGTCGCCGGGAGCGAGGCCGATCTCCACCGCGCGGTCGAGCTGGTCGGTCAGGGCTGCGCGCCCGAGACCGCGGCCGAGATCCTGATTTAGAAAGAGCGCGGGACTCCCGCCGAGACGGGAGCCCCGCAGAGAACGTCTTACTTGGGTTCGTCGAGGACGAAGTTGAAGCCCTTGTCAGGCTTCGGCTCCGTCTCGCCCTTTGCCGGTCCCCAGCCGTCGCGGCCCGGATGGTCCGGGACGTTGACGAGGGAGATGCCGACGTTGTTCGTGTAGTCGGACTCTTCCAGCAGGTGACAGAAGCCGTTCGTGTCCTTGTTGCACTTTGCCTTCTCTCCTGGCAGCCCGTCCGGGTACGGCGGGTTCACCGTGATCCGGATCCTGTACTGCCCGGGCGGGATGGCCTCCTGGCCGTCGCCACCATCCATCACGAAGTACTGGCCGTCGAGGAAGGTCCAGTACTCGTCGCTCCAGCCGACGCTGATCCCCTGGTTACCGGGGATTCCGATGCGTCCGCAGGAACGGTAGGTCCAGGTCTTCTGTGGACCTTCGTACGCCTGTGATCCCGGCACGACGTCGATCATGCAGAAGCCGCGTTTTGCAGCCCGCCACACCTTGTTCGAAGTCGCGCTGAGCAGCTCGTAGGTGGCGTAGTGCCTGAAGTGATAGTGCTGGTGACAGGTGGCGAACTCGTACAACCCGTCGTCTGCCGCCACATGCGCGTTTGGGTCACCCAAGGCGACGTCGGCAGTGCCGATGTTCGGGGTGGACACCGCGAAGCGGAGCACGCGGTGCTCGCCGGCAGAGATCCCGCCCTCCTGCGCGGCGCAGTCGTCCGCCAAGAACCCCTCGTCGCGGACCAGCCAATGGTTCTGGAGCACCTTCTGGTCGACGACCAGGTCCGGGATGCCGTCGGTGTCAGGCAGGTGCGAGACCCCCAGCGCGGTCCCGGACAGCACTAGCGCCGTGATCACCACGACGATCAGCGGCAGTCTTTTCCTCATGTCTCCCCTCTCTTGTGACGCCCG